>JAABUX010010680.1_pt1 | contig 10230 bp, 12 predicted proteins | sample 5561851 | NCBI WGS metagenome assembly JAABUX01 (sample SAMN10711883, study PRJNA513361) | rock metagenome | isolation source: Antarctica rocks | place: Antarctica: Victoria Land, Richard Nunatak red sandstone | collected 2016-01-03 | reverse complement strand
CGGCCGTATGACAAACCACCGCGCTGACCCCCCGAACCCACGGGTAGGTTCGGGGGGCTTTCTCCTCGTGTATCCTTTAGACTTGGCCGTTCGTTCGTAACTTTTGGGAGATCCTCTATGTCAGCTGCTCCAAAAGAATGGATGTCACGGAATCGTTGGGATGCGCTCGTGCGAGGGGAGGATTGCCCCTTGTGCGCCGAGTGCCAATCTAACGAGCCCGTCAGCCCCGAAGGGTTCACCGTCGAACGCCTACACATCAGTCAACTCCGGCTTATGCGCAACCAGTACATTGCTGGCTATGCCGTGCTCATCTGCGCGAAGCACGTCCGGGAACCCTATCACCTTGACCCCGACGAGCAAACTCTTTTCTTCAGTGACCTGACTCGTGCGGCTCGTGCGCTTGATCACGTCTTTGCCCCGACGAAGATGAACTACCAAATGCTCGGCAATCTGGTCCCCCACCTCCATGCTCACCTCGTTCCGCGCTATTTTGGGGACCCTGCGCCAGGCCGGCCGATCGACCCTGGCGCGCAACTTATTATACTGTCAGAAGAGGACTATGCTGACCGCGTCCGACGTATCCAGGCGGCGCTGTAAGGCTCGGCGTGTAAGCGGCCCTTTTTGCACGAATCGTTGTAACGGGCCTGACGTGCCCTGCACGACTGACGTTACGTTGGTCCGAACAGGTCGGGCTTTACGAGGGGAAGATGCGCGCCAGATCGACACTGAAACCGGGCACGACGGGATCGCCCCGCAGCGCGTCGGACTCCGAGAGTAGCGCATGGTGGCCATCAGCGCGGAACACCTCGACCGTACGCAGCCAGGGATTGACCACCCAGACGGCCTGGACACCCTCGTCGAGGTAGGCGCGCACCTTGCGGGAGATCGTGGCGAGGGTGTCGGAGCGCGAGGCGATCTTGACGGCTAGATCCGGGGCGAAGTCCGCGTCGACGTCGAGGTCCGCGGGCAGGCCGGAGAGTCGCCCTTTGGAGACGTAGACCAGATCGGGATCTTTCGGCTCCGTCCCCACGCGGAACGATGTCTGGGCCGAGAAGACAAGGCCCAGGCCACGCTCTTCGACGAAGTCGCCCAGCGCGCGCTGCAGACGCGAGGCGATTAACCCATGTCCAAGCGTCGGCATGGCCGCAGGCTTACTCTTGTCCGAACCTGGAGCGCCCTCGTTGGTCATTGGCCGACTCAGGGGCGCTGCAGCGCCACTTCCTCCGCTGGGTTCCGTTGCTCTTTGAGGGCGACTGTGAGAGAAGCGGCGAGTTCAGGATCACTCAGTACGTCCGCCGTTGCTCGCCAGTCAGACCACGCGTTATCGTAGGCGGACCAATCCTCCGTTTCGACCGCATGGACGAGAGCACGGGCTAATTCCATCCTCAGTCGTTGCCGTTCATCATTGTCGAGGGACTCGGCCCATGTGTACTGCTCGTTTTGGTGAAGGCGCGACAAATCATCCTCCATCATAAGTGGAGGAAGTTTGTTCGTCTCCTCCCCTACACGTGGGGGGAGGGTGGTGGATGTGTCTCCGTCCCGCGCAGCGGCGATGATAGCGCGGATGTCGCGATGTCCGCTTTGGCCATCTTCGGGCTCAACGATCACTTTATCTAGCAACGTATCCTCCCTGAGAACTCACGATGTCATCATACTCTTTCTACCGTCATACAACGAGCGTCGTTTAACGCACGCATCATCGCTGTTGATGACAATGGTATCCAGAACGGACATACGTCACGCTCAGGTCAGGGTATAGCTCATGTCGTCGGCGACAGCGGCCAGTGTGTCGAACAAACCGGGATCACTGAGCGCGCGATCAAGTGAGGGATGGCGCGGCAATGAGTTGTGTCCACGTTCGTACAGTGCGATGCGCGGTTCATGCTTGGACATCGACGACGTATACAGGAGACCGTCTATGTGGGGATAGGCGTCGTAGATCGCGGCCGACCACTGCCGGGTGATCGCGCGCGGGCCATCATTGATGACCATCGACGCCCCAACGCGCGTTGGCCATGCCTGAGTAAGGTCGAGTACGGTCACGTCACGCGTCGCTTCGTGAGCAACAAGCCAGGGTAGGTTGTGCGTGCGATCGATGTCGCGCGTTGCCTGGAAGATGTCGGCAGGGCACGTGCTGATATGTGTTGCAAGATACAGGATGCCACGGGCCTGGGCGCGCGACGGCGGTTGGTGGTGGTCGTAGCGCGCATCGATCGGCCCAAAATGTCGGAAGTCGCTCCACTGGACGGGGTAAGCGCCGCCTCGCTTGTAGATGTGCCATAACCGTATCCCTGCCGACAGGGTGACGATGTCTTCCGTGCGCAGGCGTGCCTGGAGAACCGTCGCGTCCGGCGGCGGTGGGAGTTTGGTCGCCAGCTCCTCGGGTGTATAGCCCGGGGACGTGCTCATCGACCTTTCCCCCTTGTGATCGCTGACTGACTACCTATAGGAACGCCGCCAGACGGCCCACCACGGCCGGGTCGCCGCCAGCGACCAGCCAATCGCGTGGGCTCATTGGCTGGTCATCCAGGACGAGTTCCATCGTGGGTATGGTGAACCACGTCTCGACGGCCACAGGTGTGATGGTGTCAGGCAGCCCCGGGAAGACCGTAGCGATGCCAGGGACGAGACGATTATCGTAGAATTGGAAGCGCGGAACCCGCCAGGCGTCCTCGTGTTTGAAGCCATAGAGAGTACGATTAGCCAGACGCTGACGCACGCGGCTCTCCTGCACGCCAATCATACGCGCGGCCTCAGCAACGCCGACGCTGTTCATTAAGAGGTTCGCCCAGCGAACGGCTGTTCGCCCTAGCGCGCGCGCCGTTGTTTCCGCGGAGACAGTGAGGCCCATGCTACCATCGGCAAGTACGGCAGCCTCGGCGGCCGATAAGTCCGATCCTGCCTCTGTCGGCCGCCCCGGCGGTACCGTGCGCTCGAGAAGGTCAAGGAAGCTGCGCCAGACCAATTCTACGTCGCTGCTCTGTTCCGGCTCTTTCATCGCGCGGGCAATCGGAGCGCGCCATGATAAGGATAGGTCCTTGTCCATTGTCACTGCCTCTCGTGATTAACGCACACTAACACCTATATTATAGCGTTAATGTCACCGATCTCCAAGATATGCGGAGGTCGTGGGTGTACCCCAAAAAAGTGAACTCAGGCGGATCGAGCGCGTGGCGGGAGGAAGGGACGTTGGTGGCGTAGCGGCGCCTGCCCCCGCCGACAGGCGTCGCACAGGTCGTAGGCCCGGTGGAGGGTATAGTCGCCCACCACGCCCTGGATGTCCCGCCTCCGCGCCTGGTCTACGCGCCGCATCGCCCCCCCGCAGTGCGGGCAGGGCACGCGCGCCGTGCCCTCGCCCGCCGCCCGCAGCGCCAGGACGCGCTCCACCACCTCGCCCAGGACCGCCCGCCCCACTACTTGCAGCCGCCGCTCGATGCCGTCCAGGTCGGCCACGCTCAACTCTGTCGGCGCCGCCTCGAAGAGCATCCCCACCTCGTGTCTGCTATCCTCGGGCAGGTCCACTCTGTCCATCGGTCCCCTCCTCGGGCACGCTCAGGGCGTCTCAGCGCCCGTGCCCGTCCTGAGGGTACCCCTTTTTCCGCCCCCTCACTTTTTGGGGTACACCCTCGGGTGTGCGCCGTAAAGACACCCACGTGTTAGCCCGTGACCACGCGCACGGCCCCGGCCAGCAGTTCGAAGTCGCCGGGGATGCGGCCGACGACCTCGCCGTCCAGAGTGATATCGAGGGGCTTGTCGCTATGGACGCGCATGCGCCGCGCGTGGTAGAGGCGCACGCCGCCGACGTGGGGATTCTTGTGGAAGAGCAGCGGCCAGATCGCCAGTGCAAAGTGCCACGGCGGCACGTCGTCCAGGGCCAACACATCCAGGCGGCGATCGTCGAGTTCGGAGCCAGCCAGGCGGAAGTTCCAGCGGCCGCCGAAGATGGGCGCGTTGATCACCGAGAGATGGATCAACCGCAGCGGGATGCGTTGCCCCTCGACCTGCACCTCGCACTCAAAGGATTGGAAATCGCGCAGCGCCAGGAGCGCCGCGACCGCGTAGGTCAGCCGGCCCAGGCGTTTGCGTAGCGATGTCTGCGTGGCCATCTTGGCAAAAGCCACGTCGATGCCCATCGCCGCGGCGTGCATGAAGTAGCGCGTGCGGCCGTCGGCCCCATCGACAAACTGGCCGATGTCTGACGTTGAGACCTTGCCCGTTGTCAGCAAACGCGCCGCGGCCTCCAATCGCATCGGGATGCGCAGCGAGCGCGCAATGTCGTTCGACGTGCCGAGCGGTAGGATACCCAGGATCGCGTTGGTATTGGCCACATATCCCGCGACCGCGCCGACCGTCCCGTCGCCGCCGGCCGCCAGGATCAGCGGCCGCTCACCGTCGGGCCGCGTGACCCAGCCGTGTAGGTCCTTCAACGTGTCCATGTGCACCGTCGCGCAGACCGTCAGGCCGGCCTCTTCGAGCGTCCGTTGAGCGCGGTCCAGGCCACCTTTGGCGTGGCCGGCGTCAGGATTGCCGACCAGGACGACCAGGCGTGGCAGCGCCGTTGTGGGGGTAGGGGAGGTGGTACCAGAGGGCGATGATGCGCGCACGGCTACCGCTCCGGGTCCGTGCCGCTCGACGCGAGCATGGTCGACGTGTTTCCGTCACCGGGGCCGCTCCGCAAGAAGTCCTGGGCGCTCAGGCCGCGCAGGTCGCCGATGACATCGACCGTGATGTCGGCCTGGAAACCGGCGGGTAGCGGGCCGCTGGCGTAGTGCCCTTGCAGGACGTGAACCGTGGCGACCTTGTCTCCCAGCAGGCTCTTGACGTCGTGCAGGATGGTCGCCTTGTCGTCGACGATGACCGAGCGGTCGGCGGGCTGGTAGGCGGCAACCTCGGTGAGGTGCTGCTGCTTATGCGTGTAGATCAGGACGCGGCCGTTCACGGCGGCGGCGAGGCCGGACCGCTCGATCTTTTGGCGCTGGAAGACCAGGTCGCCGTCGGAGAGGATGGTGGCCAGCCCCAACGTCTCCAGGTGCTGCAGCGTCTCGATGGCGTGGGGATAGACGAAGCGCGCGAAGGGGATGCTGTCGTAGATGCCGGTGAGGGTGGCCAGCGCCGCCAGGTCGCCGCTGCCCTCGGCGTAGCGCTGGGCCGTGAGCGGCAGGTCGACCACGTCGCGCTCCTTGCGCACCACTTCGTAGAGTTGCCAGAACCGCTCCGCGCTCGGCGCACCCAGCGCCCCTTGCAGCTGTTGCGCCAGATAGTCTTTGAGGGCATCGTTGTCCAGCAGGGTATTGTCTACGTCGAGCAGGAAGCCCAGCGCGTGGTCCGTCACGTCCGTCGAGGTCGTCATCACGATCGGTGTTCTCCCCGTTAGTCGTTAGCCGTTAGCCGTTAGCCGTTAGCCGTTAGTCATATGATCGCACGATGCGGGGTCCAATGTCACGCGTCACGCGCGCGGCCACGCCTATTCGGCGCCGTGTCTATTGGCGACACGCTAACATGCTGGGAGTGCGGGCGGCTCGCCCACCTGGGCTGCAGCCGTGCCTCGCTGATGGTCATGCCTGGGGTAAGGGCGGGAGACGCGGCGGGACGGGTGAGGACTGGATGAGCGATGTGGTTGTGATGCCGTGCAGCAGGAAGCGGTCGAGGAGACGGTCGAGTTGGTCCATGGCCGGGAGGTGGACCTTGAGGATGAAGCAGTCCTCACCGGTGATGCGGTGGCACTCCACGACCTCGGGGATGCGCCTGGCCAGCTCGGCGACCTCGGGCAGCCGGCCCGGATTGGGGCGGACGCGCACGTAGGCGGCGAGGGGCAGACCGAGCGCCCCTGGGTCGAGGTCGAGGCGGTAGCCCCGGATGACGCCCGCCTCCTCTAGCCGGCGCACGCGCTCGGTCACGGCGGGCGACGACATGTTTACCCGTCGCCCCAGTTCCGTCATTGTCAGGCGCGGGTCGCCTTGCAACTCCTCCAACAGGCGCACGTTCACCGCGTCGAGCAACGCGTTCGAGGGCTCATAGGTGAAAAGGCGCTCATCCTTAAATTCTTTAACCATAATGGCGCATTCTCCTTCACTTCTCCATGTACGATCGCTCCCCGAGATCTTATCATTATGCCATGGCACACGTCACAACGGAACAGACCACGGCACGTCCGGGTTCGGCCGGCCTCGTGGGGGCGATCCCGCCGCACGCGTATTTCCTGGTGAGCGCCGTCTTCCACTATCTCGGACCGGCGTTCGCCGTGCTGCTCTTCGCCCACGTCGGCGTGCTCGGCGTGGCCTGGCTGCGCATCGCCAGCGCCGCGGCGGTCTTCGCGATTTGGCGCCGCCCCTGGCATCTCTTCGCTCAAGGGGCGTGGTCGCAGCGCCGACTCCTCATCGCCCTGGGTGTCGTGCTCGGGCTGATGAACGCCTGCTTCTACCTGACTATTGCGCGCCTGCCGCTGGGGACCGTCGGGGCCATCGAGTATCTTGGGTCGCTCATCCTGGCGGCCCTTGGCGCGCGGACCCGCCGCAATGCCCTCGCGCTCGGGCTGGCCGTGGTGGGAGTGGGACTGCTGACCGACGTCCGTCTGGGCGGCCAGTTGCTCGGGTTCGCCCTCGCCTTCGCCAACGGCGCGCTGTTCATGCTGTACGTAATGCTCGGCCACCGCATCGCGCGCGACGGTGGCGATGCGGGCATCGAGCGGCTGGGGGCGGCCATGCTCGTCGCCCTGCTAACGGTCACGCCGCTCGGGATCGCCGGGGCCGCGCCCGCCTTCGCGCACCCGCCGCTGCTCCTCGCCGGGATCGGCGTCGGGATCTGCTCCTCGGTCATCCCCTATGTGTGCGACCAACTGGCAATGGCGCGTTTGCCGCGCGCGACCTTCGCTTTGCTGCTCTCCCTGCTGCCCGCCTCGGCCGCCGTGATTGGCTTCCTCGTCCTGCATCAAGTCCCGACGGCGGCCGAGATTGCCGGCGTTGCCCTCGTCGTCTGCGGCGTGGCCGTGCATCAAGAGGCCGATGCCACGCGTGCCTGATTGGGCTTGATTAAGGCCGCGGCGACGAGCGGTGCTCGGACACATCGCGGTCAGCCTCGGCCGCAAGTGCAGTCCCGGATACAATTGGCATCACGTTAGGCTTCTCATGAAGCTGGTGAACTAGCGCCCGCTCGGCGTGACCACCACGATCGGGACCTGGACTGCTGTCCTTAAACAGAGGAGCATAGTGCTGCTGCCAGGCGGCGAACCGCTGGGCGAACCAGAGCTCGCGCGCCGCTAGCGGCACGATCCACTCCAGCGTCTCCCGCGCGTAGGATCGCTGCTTGGTGATGCGCGGCAGCGTGCCGATGTTCTGCACGTTGGAGAGCCGGTCCGCGAGCTTGACCCGCAGCGCCTCCTCTGGCGCGTCGCGCAGCCCCCGCAGGTAGCGGATGCGTGCGTTCTCCGACTCCTCGCCCGGCGCCGGCTGGCCCTTGGTCAGCCAGTTGACAAGGTCGGCCACATGGTCGCCGAAGGTCTTGCGGATCTCGTCGAGCGTGCCGTCGGTGTCCTCCACCACGTCGTGCAAGACCGCGGCGACGAGCGTGTCGCGGTCCGTGACACCGGCGCCCTCGACCAGGATGCGCAGCACTTCCAGCAGGTGTACCACGTAGGGCTCACCGTTGGGCCGGCGCTGCGCCCCGTGGCGTGCGATAGCCAGGTCCATGGCCCGTCCGAGCACCCCTAACGTCAGGGGATCGAGCCGGCCTTGCAGGGCTATGCGCGCCTCTTCCCAGTTCGCCCACGCCGGTATGACCAGGTCCCAGGTCGTCGGGGCCAGCGTGGGGCGGAATCGCTCCCACGTGGGCAGGTCCGGGGCCGGCGCATCCGCGTCGACCACCCTCCCCTCCATCTGACCGATAATCCGCCGCTCTTCCAGTGCGTCCCATGCGTCATCGATGGTCGCACGCACGGCAGCGCCATCTGTGTAAAGGCGCCCATCAACGGCGAACAATGCCCGCAGCGCCCCACTCTTCTCCCTCTCGCTGAACACGAAGATCGTGCATCGATCCAGGTCGTCACTCATTTTCTCGTCCTCCTGTATCCTGGGCGCGCAAGGTATCGCGCGCTTCAGCTTGTTCCAGTGCAGCCGCCTCCGCCTTGGCGCGCAGGATGGCCTGCCGCTCCGCCTCCTCGACCGGCACATAGGTTTTGTAGAGCGTGTTATGGCCGAGGTCGGCCGCGACCGACGCGCTCTCTGTCGTCAACTGCAACTCACAGGTGTATGGCTGCCCTCCGACGTCGATAGCTACCACCATAGGCACGACGCGATACGTGGGATCAGGGGCTTTGAGCTCCAGGTACAGGTTCTCCAACTCCAGGATACGGTTGCCGAACACGCGACGAACCTCCGCCAGCATGGTTCCTAATGCCTGGGTGTCGGCAACGGTGATGCGTGCTCCTACCGCGTCAATGACATCTCCTACGCTGTACTCAAGGCGCGCGGCACGACCAGCATGACCACTCGTCATACGCTCGACCTTGTCCATAATATCAGCGATATTCTTGACGCGCACGTTGACGGCTCCTGCTTCCGCGACGCTCCGGGCCAGGGCAACGATCTCCGCTCGAACGGCAGGCAGCACTTCTTGCCTCAGCCTGCGGGCATAAGCGATCACGACCTTGCGTTGTTCGACGGTCGGATAGGCCTGCACGGCGCGCCGGGTCTGTGGTGCGTGCCTCTGCAACAAAGGCCGCGGTTCGCTCGGCCGCTTTACGCTCAGGCGCCAGGAGAGGCTCGAACAGCGGCCCCCGACCAGGGGCGCGCTCGAGATAGGCGGCCAGCGGCTCGCGCTTTATGATCTCACCGCGCGCCATCTCCACTAATAAATCCAGGACGCGCTCTCGTCGCTCGGGATCGTCGAGCGCCGTGGTCATATTTAAGGGATGCTCCCGATCCGCGGCAAGCGCGGTCACAACCCTGGACAGTTCCGGTGACACGCCGTCCAACGCACGATGGATCGCCGCGTCGCGCTTCTCCTCTTGGGTTATGGCCATCCATACGATCCTCACTCATTCTCAGCGGACCCGTCGAGGTTGTCGCCCTCCGCGTCGTCGGCGTCGTCCGCCTCTCCCTCCTCATCGGCGTCGTCCGCCTCTCCCTCCTCATCGGCGCCGACCTCATCCTCGGTCTCGTCCGCGTCGTCCGCGTTGACCACGACGATGACCTCGGTCTGTTCCTCGCTGGCATAGTAGGACGCGCCGGTCGCCTCGTCCGTGGCGGCGACAATGTCGGTCTCGGTGCGCACGGTTGCGGCCCTCGATAGCGGGGGACGCCTCTTTCGCCGCTCCACCGCGGGTAGCACGCGTGCCAGGTAGCGGTAGGCGTCCTCCACCTCGCGGGATAGAACGCCGCCGGCGGCGCGCAAACTCTCGTAGCGCGCCTGCACCTCCGTCTTGTTGCTGCCGACCGAGAGGCCGAGCACGCTCAGCGCGCGGGCGGTCCGGCGATAGCGTTCGATCCATCGCTGGCGCACGGCCTCGAGTTGGTCGTCGCCGCGGATGACCTCGCGCTGCTCCGTCTTGTCGGACTTTTGAGGCTTGTCCGGCTTGTCCGGCTTGTCCGGCTTGCCTTTCTTACGTTGTTTGCGCCAATAGGGGATGTACCAACCTGTATTTCGCATACCACCATTATAGTAGGCAGTGGGCAGTGGGCAGTGGGCAGTGGGCAGTGGGCAGTAGGCAGTAGGCAGTGGGCAGTAGGCAGTAGGCAGTAGGCAGTTCACAGAAGAAGGAGTATGCCGCGCATCCGCAAAGACACTTGCATCTGGCTGATGGTGCAATGACGCTTCTTATCTGCCTACTGCCACAGGGCGTATGCAATACGCCCCTACCGCCCACCGGCAACTGGGCGTATGCAATACGCCCCTACCGCCTACTGCCTACTGCGCTGAGGATGAAGTCGACCACGCGCTCTTCGATCTGGGCGCGGCTGTAGCCAAGGCGCTGGCGCTGCTTGAGAAAAGCGATGGGGCTGAGCAGGCTGAAGATGGCGGCGGCGGCGTAGGCGGGGTCGAGCGGTCGGAACAGGCCCTCGCGCACCCCTTGCTCCAGGATCGCCTGCACGCGCGCGATCATCAGAGTAGCGGGATGCTCGTGCCCGTCCTCGGCGTCATGCATATCCCGGATGTCGCGCGTGATGTGTCCGGCGCCGGCCAGGAGGTCGAAGCTGATGTGGTACGCTTCGTACATGTCGTAGCAGAGGGCGACCA
>JAABUX010010679.1_pt1 | contig 10231 bp, 18 predicted proteins | sample 5561851 | NCBI WGS metagenome assembly JAABUX01 (sample SAMN10711883, study PRJNA513361) | rock metagenome | isolation source: Antarctica rocks | place: Antarctica: Victoria Land, Richard Nunatak red sandstone | collected 2016-01-03 | reverse complement strand
AAGCAGCGGCCGCGGCGGCTGACCATCCACGGCAGCGACGGCGCGGAATACATGTTCCTGCTTAAGGGACACGAGGATCTGCGTCAGGTGCTGACAGCTATCTCAAATTGGGCACGTCCGGACATGATTGTCTTGCTGATCATAAATCTCTCCTGAGCATCCTCTCGTGCCACAACAAGTTTTGTACCTTTTGCAGCATGGGATTTCGCCTGCGCTGACCATCAATCTGTGTTGCCATCAGGACGAGCGCGTGATGCAGCTGTTCGGCTTGGTGAATACGATGCTGGCCAACGACCGTGTCACCGCCGAGCGTGACCTCTCCATCGCGAGGTGTGCTACAGGAGTGCTTTGAGAAGCCGTGCGTTCGGTCATCAGTCCCTGACCGGCACATGGGGTTGTGCTCGAATTGTTCATGATTCGAGTTCGGCCCACCCTGCGCCGCTACAGCTTGTGCGTAATGCAACATGGCCACACACATACTCCTCGTGCTCAGAGTGGCTTCTGTCTTGGCAGGTACGCGGTCATCCCGCTGTCGCCAAACAGCGGGCTCATTGGGTGGGTGCCCAACACGGACACGCTGCACGCGCTGATCCGGGAGTACCGCGAGGGGCGCAAGATCCCGCTCAATGTGGAGCACCGCCTCATGATGGGCATGGCGCCGGACCACGACCACCTGACGGTCATCCAGAAGGTCGAGGTGTTCGAGCACGCCTTGGACTCCACCAGCGGCGAGGATCTGCACAAGGCGCGTGGACGCGGGCTGCATCAGAGCCGTGCATTCATGCATACACCCAGTCGCACCCATTTGGGGGTTTGCTGACATATAGCCTAGTGGCCTGTCACCCGAGACATTTCCTGTGCGCAGCCTCCGTGCGTGCAGCAGCGGGGCCATGGTGATCCTGGAGTCGTATTGCGCAGGTCCTGTGGCTGAAGAGTCGGAGCAGCGAGGTGTGGCTGGAGCGGCGAACCAACTACACCCGCAGCACAGGCGTTATGTCCATGGTGCGCCCCTGACTCAACTGGAAAAGCAGTTGTCCAGTTGCGGTCGCTTGTTGTTTAAAGGGATTGAATGACTTGTTGCCTCTCCTGCATGAGGAGTGTTGCTGTTCAGAAAAAAGTCTAGCCCAGTCACTGCCGGCGCGATGATGCACACAGGTGGGGTACCTGCTCGGTCTGGGCGATCGGCACCCCAGCAACCTGATGCTGGATCGGTACTCCGGCAAGCTCCTGCACATCGACTTCGGCGACTGCTTCGAGGCCAGCATGCACCGCGAGAAGTTCCCCGAGAAGGTCAGCTCATGCAAGGCGACCGTGCAGCAAAAACTTGCGACTTGAGTATAGCATAGAACACATTACGATAGATATACTTAATTGTGTTGGTTGCCTTCATAGTTGAATTTAATTGTTTCAAGTATTGTGTAATTGTTATTTTAGCTACCGTCAAATATATGGTTTCGCAAACCAAGCAACAGAAAACCCACTGGCAGCAGGTGCTTCGCTGAATAAAAATTGTCTGGCAGAGAGTGCTGTTGCTGCCAGCAGGCTCAGTGTTTGCATCAGATAGAATAGCAGCATGGGCAGAGCTTGACCCACGCATGGCATGGTGCAGGTGCCGTTCCGGCTGACGCGCATGATGATAAAGGCGATGGAGGTGTCGGGCATCGAGGGCAACTTCCGGTCGACGTGCGAGGAGACGATCCGGGTGCTGCGCGCCAACAAGGAGAGCGTCATCGCCATGCTGGAGGCGTTCGTGCACGACCCGCTCATCAACTGGCGGCTGCTCAACACCGCTGAGGCGCGCAGAGAGCTTGTTTTGGCGGCGTTCATGCAGGGCCAGGGCGTGGGCCTGCATGCCCTTGGGCCGTCTCTGAGCTGTCAGCGTGACGCGGGGTCCAGCTGATCCTCATGCTACACTGTAGCATGTTGTGGAGCAGCCTGTGCGGGGCCTGCTGTGACACTTGCGCTCTACATGGCTTGCAGGCGCCGGAGACGGCGATGGACGTGCCCGAGCAGGGCAGCAACCTGCTGGACGGGGCGCAGCAGGCCGCGGCCAACCTGGACCCGGGCAACATGCCGTCGCCGCCGCGGCGGGAGGCCCGCGAGCGGGAGATACTGCACGCCTTTGGGGAGCTGGGTGCCGCTAAGGAGGTGCGCTTCCTCCGTGCATTCGCACAATGGTTATGCATTTGAGACGGGCGCATGAGCCGCCCGCCCTGTGCAGCCGGTCAGCATCATCGCAGCCGTGCAGGCACTTGCAGAGTGACCATATCGCTTTCAAGACGAAGGTCATGATTACCTTGATTGCAAGCAGCATTCCTCGCCAGTCGAAGGGTCATGGGGTCTCATGTCGCCATCAATCCTGCAGGTGCTGAACGAGAGGGCGGTGGCGGTCATGCAGCGCATGAGCGACAAGCTCACCGGCCGCGACTTCGCGCAAGAAGGCAGCCCAGCTACGGAGCCTGACAGCGGGCCGGTGCAAGTGCAGAGGCTGATAGAGCAGGCGACCCTCCCAGAGAACCTCAGCGCCAGCTACATTGGCTGGTGTCCGTTCTGGTAGAAGTCTGGCCGTGTCAAGAGTAGTTGTTGCTGTCTTTGTTGCCGTGTACATCGTCTTTGCTTAGGTGCTAGAGCTAGCTTCGCTGCGACAGTGTCAGGCTCTGTGTCGCCTGACTCACACAGGGCAGCAACGCAAACAGCGTTTGTGTGCAGCTCCCTGGACGCCTGCTGTAACAGCGGGCGATCATGCCATGGCTTACAGCTGGTCTTTGAAATGGCTTAGCAGCACAAACCCCTGAGGAGGATGGCCATGGCATGCTGCTATCCTTGCAGGAGATGCAATCAGATGCCGTAGCGTTCGTGCTGGCAGGCCTCGAAAGGACTTGACAGTCGTTGACAATGCGGCGCACTACTTGACCATGTGCATGACATGTCAATGCGCCCGCAGCAGGAGCTCAAGTTGCTGCGCAAAAAAGAAATGCATGTGGCACCACATCACGGTGCAAGCAATTTAAAAGAACACCCCATGCCCGAGCAGGCAGCCATCATGGCAGCGCCACGCTGCTAGCCGCTCGGACGTATCACTGCTTACAGTTGTGGTGCAACACCTTGCAAATGCAAGCGCATCGGCACAAGCATGGCTGCAGCTCAACTTACTACCTGTGATGCAAGGTCGGCCGCGTGCACCCTGATGGTGCCGCAGTTTCTTCACGCCGTCGGCGCCCGTCACCAACAACGCGCCAGGGTCACGGTGTCGGAGCAGATGCTATGCAGTGAGCGTCCGCCATGACAAAGCGGCGCAGCTACAACGCACTCCAACAGCTTTCGCCCATCAACTTCATATGTGTTCTGATCAGCATGTCTGGTGACACGCGGGCAGTAGGAGCTGGCTGACGGCGTTTTGGGGTGTCCAGGTCTTCATGCTCACGTGGGCCGGGGGTAGCTACCACAGAGTATGGCCTGAGTCGCTCATGATCACCACACCAGGACCTTTGGGCGGCATCCGTTGCCTTGACATCGTTATCTGAGCGCCTGCCCGCTTGTCACCCCAGAGTCGGAGTCTTCCGCGTGTCGGACGCGCTTGATTGGCCAGCAACGTGATCGAAGCAGATATAGTAGTCGCTTTACTCCTTTCGACCGCTGCCTAGTCGCCTCCCCTCGACACGTCATATCACGCAACAAATTGCGGCGGGCTCCATTGCAGGCCTGACCCGCCGTGCATCGTGAGGTTACCAGGCATCGGTTCCCTGGCCTTCCACCTCCACCCCACCCCAGCCCGCGTCTCGCTCTCTAGCGTTGCGACCTGCTGACTACGACGGTCAGGGCCTTACAGAGCGCAGCACAGTTTGGCAGCGAGTTGAAGCTTTTCAGCGCAGTGCGCGCCACTGACAGCACCCAATCTAGCTGCCCGCAACATGGGGGCTGCGCCCCATGCCAATGGCAAGTCTGGTCCCGTCAACTATGGTGCTGAGTTTGCGGCAGCAGCCCAAGACTTTGCAGACACAGGTGCGGCGTGGCAGCGAGCACGCACACTCACCTGATGTCTTGTCGAACTAGTACACTTGCCATTACCTCGCTGGTTCCTGCCCTATTCCTCCTCACTGCGGCACCCTTGCAAGCAAATGGCGGCTCATGTCCTCCTGCTCTGGTTCGGCAGGGGACTTTCCAGACGACCTGGCGTGCTCGATCACGCATGACCTCATGGCTGACCCTGTGACCACGGTCCAAGGCAACACCTACGAGCGCGCGGCGATCGTCGAGTGGCTGAAGGTACGCCATTGCCACTGCTCTGCATGGTCATCCGCAATCAGGAGCGGAGCGGTGCTGTGAGGACAGAATTACGACTTCTGCGCGCGCAACAGCTGCAGTCATGCAGAGCTGAAATGCAACTCATGTAACAGAACATCTGCATTGTGGTATGTTGGCGTGCAGGATCGGAACACTGACCCATGCACGGGCGCGCCTCTGGCCAGCATCAACCTCATCCCCAACCTCGCTATCCGTCGGCAGGTGTTGTCTTCTGCGCCAGGGCTCACTTCCATGAACACTATGCAATCTTTTGTCAACACCGAGCAGACTACCATCTGCTGCAGCAGCAGGCTGCTTCGTGGCTGAGTGGCAACGCCCAGGCACGTAGGCGGGCTCTACATAGGGCAGTCCGGTTGCGCCGCACCACAAATGTACCCAGCTCCTGCGTCTGATGACCGCGTGCTCGCCGACAGGTCGCTGCCTTCCGTGCTGCCGTCGAGACGCTCGGCCCGGCGACAGCGGTCAAGCTGCCACCCGCGACGCCGCCGGAGGCAACCGCCGCGCCAGCGCCGCGACAGCCCGCGAAGCCGCACGCGCCGCCGGCGCGGCTCCCGCCGCCGACGCTCGGGGTGCCGCCGCAGGCAAGAATCTGAACCAGATTTTGTCTGTGGCGTCCTAGGAATGCTGAAAATGTTTCGGCCGCGCATCCCAGTGCATCCCAAACTCTGAAAGTAGGCCATTATTGCCTAATTATTGGCTCGCTTTGCTCGCCAAACCCATCCTGGGGATGCAAATTGTATTCCTATCCAGATCCCTGCCCACAGGCCGCGACGCCGGCGGACCACATTGTCGTGCACTACGACGCGCAGCTGTACGGGCGCACCCTGCAGAACAAGCAGCAGGCGCTGCAGGCGGCGTTAGGCGGCGCCGATGATGTGCGGCGCTATCAGGTGCAGATGCAGCTGACGCCGCACATGCCCTCAGCCTTGGTAATTGAGGCGACTCACACAGGTTCATCACAGAGCGCAGGGGTCATTGCTCCTCATATCAGGAGCGGGGTGTTCGCTCGCCTGGCCAGTAGTTGCTGCACAGTAGACGTCCTGTTGCATGTGCTGAACGCTTGTGACACGATGTCCATCATCAGGCGGTCATCGGCGCGTACCTGGATGCAAAGCGCGGCCGCGAGTGGCCGCGGCTGCAGCGCGGCACCAACCGCGCGGAGTACATGTACTCCCGGCTGGACATCCGGTATTACAACCACCTGATGCACAAGCTGGAGAGCCTGTCGCGCGGCGTCGCCTGCATGCCAGAACGCCGTGCCACGTGGACGCAGGTGCTTCGCCTCACAGAACGCACTCACTTGAATCCAGACAGTGAGCATGTTGCTATATGCATCATCCGGCGACGGCCTCTGTCTGCCGCCGTCGACCGCCTCTGTCTGCCGCCGTCGACCGCCTGTCTGATCTGCTCCCATCAAGCCAGGTGAGCAAGTGTGGCCGTGCAGTGCATCACCCTCCTGGGATGGCACACCTCGCAGCTCTGCCTGTTATGGCTGACATCTGTTTTGTGATCCTTGCAGGCCCTCAACCCGTTCCGCCGCCAGTTGTTTAACGAGCTGTACGCGACAAATGAGTTGGTGCGGGCCTTTGCGGGCGGCCTGCCAGGCGGGCGGCTCATGCTGCCGGAAATGGACGACTGGACGCTGGGCATCCAGCGCCGCAAGCGCAACCTGTTCACCATCTTCAATGGCAACTACAAGCCAGCAAACACAGGTGCCGACACATCCTGCAACTGGCAGAATTAGGCCACTTCACACATGTGACTGTCGCAATATCAGCTTGCCCGGTCGGGCACTTGTGACCTACTCAGGCATGGCTGCTTGTTCTGAGTCTGTTTTGCGCTCTCATACAGAGCTATTGTACAACGTTGCACCGTGGCTGCTGCCCTCACAACGATTTGGATGCCATGTCATGCATAACAGGGCTGTAGGAAACCTACCCTGTATGTCGCGCCTTGCAGGGGCGCCGAGCCGCCTGCTGGGCGACGTGCACACGGTGCTGCTCATCGACGACAGCGGCTCAATGACGCTGCCCGGCCACGCTGCCTGGTCTAGCGGCGGCGGCGGCGGCGGCGGTCTGGGCTACGGAGGCGCCGGCCTTGGTTTCGGTGGTGGCCTGGGCTATGGCGGTGGCGGCCTGGGCTATGGCGGCGGTTATGGAGGGTACGGCGGTTACGGCGGCGGCATGAGGCCCAACAACGACTTCATCGGCTCCACCGAGAGCCGCTGGGATCAGGTTCGTTAGTACTGTCGCACAGACGGTGCCCTGCGCATGTTTTTGCCATGCCTCCAAGCAGCACAAGCCTGCCTAGCCGACGACCGAAACGCTGACTACCGTGCAGGTGCGGAATGTACTGGGCCAGATCGGCCCGCTGCTGGCGCGGTATGCGGCGCCGGACTTCGAAGCCGATGAGGGTCTAAGCATGGCGGAGTACGAGCAGCGGCGGCTCCCGACGGCGGCAACGCAGGGCTTCGACCTGCACTTCCTGAACCAGATGAACGCCTTCCAGGGCCTACGCACCGGCGACGAAATCATGCGGATCTTCCGCCAGGTGCGGCTTGAGAACTGATCCGAACCCCTGTAGATGTTTGCGGTCTACATGTCAATGGGTGGGATGAGTCAAGAACGAAGCGCGACCTGAGCAGTTGCTGTCGTTACTACGTGTTGTGCTCCGCCAAAGCTGCAGCAGGGGCGAAGGGGATGGCGCTGGGTCCGAGAGTGTATGTGCGCAAAATGGTGCGGCAGCTCATGACCGGTCAAACGCCCGCAGGTGCGGCCGCGAGGTCCCACGCCCACCGGAAAGCGCGTGAACGACATCCTGGATGCGTACATGTCGACGCTGCGCCACGACCGCGACATGAAGCCGCTCAACCTCGTGGTCATCACGGACGGGGAGGCCAGCGACAACTGGCTGCTGGTGCGCGGCTCAGCCCCACCTGCCTCTGTTGCCGCGCAGGCTCTCAGCCACATGCGCCCTCCCTAGGTTTACCGTCTGTCGCAGGTTGTAGTGCAGCACACGGCAAAACCATAATATATTGTTCCTTTGTGTCTTGACCAGGATTGCTTGTTGCAAGCAAAGGATGGTCGCTTCTGTCGAGTGCCGCTGTGGTGCATCGGGTGACTCTGTGCTCGATCTTACTCACTGGAGCGTGCACACAGTTGATGCAATGCCATTGCTGCAGGAGCGGGCGATTGAGGAGCATGTCAGCCATGTGGTCCAGCGAGGGCACCCAGGCAACCAGCTGGGTGTCGAGTTCCTGCAGGTGACCAGCCCATCATGCCGTACTCCCGCCGTTACAGCGGCTTGACCTGTGCGCGCTTGTGCCCGGGGCATGCTGACCAAGCAGCTACGGCTCAGTCTCATGTACTGTGCGTAATTGTGTGTGAGCGAGTTGAGGCGTTGTGTGGATCTCGGACAGATTATGCGGTGGAACAGGTAGGTGCCGATCCAGGTAGATACACAGTGCAGAGCCTTGATAACCCGAAGCGGTGCTCGTGTCAGGTCGGTGATGACCAGTGGGCGGCGCTGCGACTGGACGAGCTGGCGGACACAGTGGATCGGCACCACCGCAACCTCAACCGCGACGTGGTGGGCGTCACGCACGCGGGCATGATCAGCCACATGGACGGCCGGGTCTTGGCGGGCATAGTGCTGGCCGGCATCGACGCACGCGAGCGGCAGTACCACCGCGACTTCCGCGGCCGACCTCGGCTGCAGGGTCAGTTCTACTGATGGGGTGCGTGCATGTCTCGATGACCACGTCAGCGCGTTTTTGAGCCATCCCTTGGGCTGCGCCATGACCATGGTCAGAACCACCCTGATCCTTCATGGCGGTATGGACTCCCCATTGCGCCTCGTCCGGGTGCCTTTCTCTGTGGCGCATTTGGGACTGCTCTGCATCTGTGTGCGGTCCGGGCCGCGTCATGTGACGCAAGCCCGTTACTGTGATGGCCGCAGTCTGTTGACTGCCCCAGACTCAGACTCGTCTGTCACCATGACGCAGGACACAGGCTGACAGACAGCAAGCAGCGGCAGAGGTTGGAGGCAGAGGAAGGTCCTCGGGCTGTCTCTGCGTCGCTGGGCGATGACATGCAGCGCTCGCCCGTGCGCATCATTATCCAGCTGACATGCTTGCGGCGAGGGCGTGAAACCATGCGGTGAGGGACGTTGGAGTGCGCTGAGCAAATGTATTGCAAGCCCTGACCGCAGGTAGACTCAACTCGCTTTCGCGCAAACCTTTGGGCTCAAGCTTTGTGTCCACGACAGCACCGTTACATGGGTGCGGTCCTGTGCAGGTGCTAGCACGCCAGAGTGACGGCCCGGCAAACGGACAAGCGGCGGGCTGCGTGGCGGCGGCGAGCAGTGTGACAGCAGGCAGCTTCGAGTCAAGGGCAGACCAGAGCAGGAGATGTAGCGCAGAGGCGCCACCTCTGAGGAGGATACAAACGCCAGGCGAGGGTGAATGCTCGGGGTCGAGCCAGGAGGTGGGGGAAGCTGCGCAGGTTCTGATTGTCGAAGTGTCAATCATTAGCATTCAAATGCGCTCTACCGTATTGGGCGATCTGCAGTGCCAAAAATAGGCAGTAGATCGACTGCAGTCTGTAGAAGCAAATTCTCAGCATTTCGCACATTGCTGCTCGGTGCAATCCATGTCTCGCGTGCTGCCACACCCATGAGCCCGTCCGATCAGGATCGAAGCCACCCCCAGCGGCGTTAGTACCCAGTCGTTCCTTCGGTGGTCAGCACGTAGGCTGTGAACCTCGCCGAATCGGACCATCGCGGTGGTGGGTGCCACCCCGACGGGTCAGCTCGCTCAGACGATGCAATGACGGCTCCTGAGCAGCAGCCCACATGGCTGTTCCTTTCGTCAACACAGTCCTGCTTCAGGGCATCAGGCTGGCGTCAGCCGCGACAGCCCGCTTCACCACGATAAAAGACAGCGCCGACCGACAGGCAGCAGAGCACAGTCAGGAGGAGGTCCTGGATCATGAGATTGGGCTGCACAGGGCGCCGACGGAGCCGCAAGACGATGGCCCGAACAGCACGGTCCATGCGGTCGTGTCAGTGGCGGGCGACAGCAGGTTCGGCAGCGAGGTGACGTCGGACCGCTCGCGGCTGGCTGACGTGACTAAGGTGGGTCAATGTTCACCTCCACCTCAGACTGGTCTGATGACATGGCTAGTGCCACGGGTCACGGTTGAGCTTTGACCGTCCTGCAGGATGTAGTCCTGAGAATTGAGTGTTACGACAGCAAACGGTGGTCGTATGGCACTCTGGTGCGCCCTCAGCGATGTGTCCCCATGCCGACAACTCTGAATGCCGTAGCATCACTACGTCAGACTTGCGCTCCGTGCGCGTACAAAGAAACCAATGACTGATAGCCTGCAGCTGTCACCTTTGTCTCCTCCCTGGGACTGTGCTCCCCGACATGGGCTCATGCTCGTCTGCACGGTGCGCAGGCAGTGACATGGTTCGCACAGACAGCGGCTGCCATTGCCGCAGCTGCACTTACAGTGGAGATCGTTGTCCAAACATCAACGGCGCGACTGTGTCCACCATGATTTTCCTGATTCCCTCTGCAGGCTCTCACTTGGTGCCCACGCTGGGGTGGGCCACTTGGATCCTGATAAAAACACGCTGCCGTTTGCAATGCAGACTCCGGCATTGACATGGTTTGAGCAGAAGAGTTTCGCGAAGGTCATTTGCGCAGTCGCGGCAGCTTTACTTGCGGCGATCCTTACAATGCTTGGTATTCTCAGCCACCGTCTCGTTCAGTTGAGGCAGCAGAAGAAGCACTGGACACAGCGCCGTGCTCGACTGGTGAGCATCCACATGGTACTGCTACTCGTTCAGGTGCGCGCCATTGTCCCTGAGCTGAGCTGAGCTGAGTAAAGCATTTGCTGCACATTTTCAGCTGGGTGCACAT
>JAABUX010010678.1_pt1 | contig 10231 bp, 20 predicted proteins | sample 5561851 | NCBI WGS metagenome assembly JAABUX01 (sample SAMN10711883, study PRJNA513361) | rock metagenome | isolation source: Antarctica rocks | place: Antarctica: Victoria Land, Richard Nunatak red sandstone | collected 2016-01-03 | reverse complement strand
CGTCGTCATAATAATCGTCCATCTGTACAACGCACTATTTGCTACCGACTCGGCCAAGGTGCCTCTACACGACTACCGTGTCCCTCAGAACCTGGCTCCGTGCTGTATTCTGTTCCATACCGTGTTGTGGCAAACCATGCTTTTGACAATTTTACGCCTGATGCATTGCGGTGCCGTCACGGCCTACGCGCGGATCAGGACCGAGCGGAACAGCTGTGCGCACAGCACGAAGGCTGCCAGGCACATGAACACCGCCCAGAACAGCCGGACGGCGCTGTCGAAGACGAGCACGACGCTCGAACCGCCGTGACCGTTCACGCCGTTGTGCACGAAGGCATCGTGGACGCCCATTGCCGTGCCGCGCCACGTCGCGTAGACCACGATAGGCACAGTCAGCGCTGCGCTGGGCGACTGCCGGACCTGCAATTTGCCGCATCGGCACCATAGTCAGTGTAAAACATCGAAGCACCATTTGCATCCTTCGAAGTAATGTTCACCCAGCGCCAGGCAGCAATGCGTCGCAGCGGATTCATCTGCGATGGGCAATTCAGCCGTGAGCACCACTCGTGGACGGGATGGAATGCCGGACCTGGGTTGCGATCTGTGCGGCGCAGTGCTTGACGCCCTTCAGGGCGTCCGCCCAGCCGTTGCTGTCCACCCTTTGCAAGGTGTCATGGTTGGCTGCAATTGGACCACCCTCAGTGCTGCGGGCACCAGGCGCAGGGTTAGCTCCGGGGTCAAGCAGGGCTCAGGTCACTCAGAGTATTCAGTAGTCACCCCATGCCAGCAGTGCGCATCACGGCAACCTCTGCGAGCATGGGGAGACGGGGTCCAATGGCAACAGCCGTCATGGTGAAGTGGAGCTTGTTGACGCCCATCCCTCCGCACCAGCGGCGCATGTGCACAGGCCGGTGCTGCCCACCTGAAGGGCTGCTGTCGGGGAGGCGGCGCAAGATACGTGGAGACGGCCTCCCGCGTCACGGCCCTGACCAGCCCGCTGACGGCGCTCTGATGCTCCGGCTTCAGGAAGGGTGCGCACATTGCGTCATACCTGCATTACAGGCTGTATCAGTCGCTCTCGCCACGCTATGCAGCATGCACGCAGGGTGATGGGTTGTTTACAGGATGTTCCCTGTTGACCGCACAGCGAGTCCGCGCGCGCATATGCTCGAGCACATGTGCAGTGCACGGCGCCAGGCCGCAGGCCGGCAGCCAGGTCGGAGGCGCACGAGGGGAAGCTGGACTTGTCGATGTACGTCTCCACGACGGTCCGCGCCAGCACGGTGAGGTAGCGCGTCATCGCGTCCTCCGTGTCCGGCGACCAGAACCGGCGTAAAACCTGCCCCATGAACGGGAAGCCGGCGGCTGTGGCGATTGCGGCTGCCGCAGCTCCCCGCGCCTGCCCGATTTCACAGAACCTCATCAAAACTCTTACATCGAATTGTCCGAGCTTTTTGCACAGAATCACAGACCGATAGATTTGGCCTGTGTGCAAGGACGACCGTCATATGTCAGGCTCATTTCAAGGGAGTTGGGCCTCATGATGTGTCAGCACCCTGTCCTGGCAGCAGCAGGGTTCAACAGGGGCCATGCGGGAGGGCCGCGATGGTACATGGTCTGGTGGGACGCGAGTGCGACTGAACGAGACGTGCAAAGCTGTCCGTGATTGTCGTGAAATCGGTCGGGTGTGGCACGATACCTTCGAGCAGATGCACGCACCCTGCATACGGCGAGTTGGCCCAAAGCATATGCGCGCTTGCAGGCCTTCTGGAAAGCACTACATGCATCAAACGGGAGACCTCTGCAGGGGAGAGAAGCACGCCTCAGAGTCGGTGACTCCTTCGGCATCGGCCGTCGGGTCTGCTGGCGTCTGCGGCCGCTGTTGCTGCTGCTGCTGCCGCGATGTGCTCTGCCGCTGCCGCTGTTCCATGATCTCGTAAGCCGCCAGGACGGCAGACCGCGTGCTGCGCTCGACGGCGAGCGTCAGCACGTCGGCAGGGCTGCCCATGCCGCTGACAGTGCTGTCCACCCTCGCCAGCACTTGTGCCAAAACGCTCTGCAGCAAGGCCTGCGGCACACAATACCGCCTGTTCAGAGCTGCAGTCCTTGTAAGCGCTTGAACATGAAATCGCGGTTGGTGACCATGAATGCAATCATGCTGCGGCGGTCTTGCTGTGCCGATAGTCAATCACAAGCTCTCGGCCCTCCACCCCATCCCAGACAGGTGTCTGCCCTGTGACTCATGTGGTGTAGGCACGACGAGCATGTTTGATATCTGCTGTCAACGACAGCAAGCCCATGTGCCGCCAGGGCAGACCAGGCCGCTGCAAGGCACCTGCAGCTGCTGGCGGCTGTCGGAACCCGCGCTGAGCTCGGGGTGCCTGCGGAGCCATGCCTCCCCGCCCTGCAGAACGCCCCTCGTGGCGCACGCGGCGCTCCACTGCACCGCGCCGTCCGCGTACCGCTGCAGCGCCGCGATGACCGCGCGAGCCTTGTGCCTGACGAGGCTGTCCTTCCTGGAGGCTCGCCACGCGACGACCGTCGCCAGGCCGATCGCCGCGGCGAGGGCCAGCCGGCGCCTGCGACGGGCCGCGCTGCCGGGGGGGCCCAGCAGCGCGTCCATGGCTGGCCGGAGGTCTCAGCAGAGCCGACGTGCGCGGTCGCGAGGAGCTCGTGTGCGAACGGGGTGGTGGGGAGCACGTCGGTTGCTACACGGTGCTAAACGTGTGCTGCTTCGGCTCTACCGCAGTTCGCAGCGGTCTGGCGTGAGTCTGACGGGGACCTAGTCTTGGCGGACGACCGGCGCCCCCAGCGCAACCCTGATACGCAACGAGTCCAGCCGAGCGTTCACAAGTGTGACCTTACAAGCTGCGGTGCTCTAGACCGGAAACCCCAAACAGCAGGAATTGCGTCTTTAGAAACGATTTGCACGCCAATGGCGCTTTTATTGCAATGAGAGGAGGCTCTGCAATATTGCTGCGACCTCGACTTTGGCAAATTCAAACCCCATGAGCGCAGGGGAAAGGGAATCGTCGCGGAGCGGGGTGGTGAGAATCTTGCCGCATCTCACCTGTCGCAGCACGACAACCCGTTACACACACGGCTGATCACCCGGTGTGCAGCCAAGTGCTGAGGGAAGTGAGCGGAATGACATCCGTCATTGAGCTGTCAACATCTGTTGGGTTCTCCAGCGCGCTCGCGCACACAGCAGCCGCTGCCGGCGCAACACTGGCCGAGATAGAGGCCAAGCTGGCGGCAGCTCAAGCGGCCAGGACCCAGCGCCCCGCTGCAGATGGAATAACCCTCTCCAGCAACCGATGCGCTGAGGAGAGACTGCGCATCTGCCAGGAGGAAACGGCTGCGGCGACTGCACGCATGCTGCAGGTGCTTCCAGCACATGTACACATGGAAAAAGCAGCACTTGCTCTGATAGTGGCGAGGGCTTATGCCACGATGCTTTTGGACAAGCGGACAAGTGGTCATGAGCAAAGGTGCAAGAAGATTCCGGCGCCGAAGCAGCCACATTGCGCTGCCGTGAGATGGCCGCTGAGCAGCAGGCAGCGCTCCACCAACGTGATGCCGCCCGTCTACAGCGCATGTCATCTGCCAGTACCGCAGGGCGACTTTCGGCCCCGGCGTTGCTGACGTTTATGCGGGATACCTACCGCTCGAGAAGCGCCATGGCTACGGCGTTGCATGTGAGCGGTTTTCTAACACTCCTCGTGAACATTGCTGCTAACCATCTGCACAGCTGCGAAGTGCATGTGCCAAATGAAGCCTGCGCGGGTGAGACACAGTACGATGCCTTGCGCAGAATACTTCAACCTGATGTTGCCATGCTCACGTGCTCAAGATCGAAATCGTGTCCACCAGGTGGATATGCAGAAGCTGGAGCCGCCGAAGGGCAAGAAGGCCGACGCGGGCGAGAATGGTCCCCTCCCTGTGGACGTTGAGAAAGCGCGCATTGAGCACGCACAGGTGCGCTTTGAAAGGCTGCAGCTGTGCGCTGTGAGCACATCACTATGCTGAGTCGAATCAGGCGCTAAGCCTCACGACAATACTCCCGGCGCTGACTCCAGCAGCCGACTGCAGGCACAGCGGGAAGACACACGCCTGCTGGCGGAGGTCGTGCAGCGCAAGCAAGGGACCAAGGCAGCTGAGCAGGTCATAGCTCCAGCAGCGACCTGGTCATGTGCGCCATTGTTTGGTAGCTCAAGCATGGGGCATGGTCAGGTAGTGTTTGTTCCCTGCAGGCACTCGCAGATGCCCACAACGAGCTGGAGAGGCTGCAGCGTGAGGATCAGGCTGACATCCGGATCATCGACGAGCTGGGCTACCAGACCGTCAAGTGCAAGGCAGTCTGCACCTCCACGACCGCCATGATCGGCGAGGAGACGAAGCGCAGACGGTCTTTGCAACAGCGCGCCATGGATGCGTGAGCTCTCCCCATGCATGGTTGTCACGTCTCTATATTGCCTCCATGACCATCAAGTTCGCCACGCGTGGCTTCGCATTTCCTTACGCTGCATGTCGATGATTCCAGATCTTCCGAATACAGATGTCACCTATGTCCATCAAGGCGAGGTATGCTCCGCAGGGAGGACAGACCGACTGGGCGGGAGTGCATTGAGATTGTCAGCGAGCTGCAGCGCTTGCAGAAGGAGCACAAGCGCCTGCAACAGAATGCTGCTCTGAGCGCCAAGTTAAAGCCGCCGCCTCTTGGCAGCCGCAGGATGATGTACAACCAGTAACCCCGACGCTCCGGCAGGCGGCACTGGTCCTGCCGGACTGTGGCACGGAAGGACCTCTACTGTATCGACCAAAAAACATGTTTTGCTCAGCTCCAGACGCTTGATTGCTGTTTGCCCGCCTTGGGGCTGTGCTTTCCAAGCTTTGTATCAACCGCGGACCACTGCAGCTAAGAAGTGTTCCTGATGGGTGCCGTCGAGCACAAATGTTGCAGCAGGTGCTATCGGAACAGCGATCCCAGTAGCCGGAAGTCCTCTGACAGCTGTATGCGCTTCCTGCATGCGCAACGAACACAGGTCAGCGCAGTGGTAGCCATGCATCTTGAATTGTTTTAGCTGTAGCCGGTTGCTAGCTGATATTGGTAGCATTGCGCTACGCACCCGAGCAGGCCGTCCTTGAAGGGCACAAACCAGATCCGCTTCGTCCGCAGCGACTCCAGCTGCACGAAGATGCCGTCAAGCGAGCTGCCCGGCCACCCTGGCCGCTTCCATACCTGCACTGACGGTATCGGCTCAGTGAATGCGGTAGGTTACCTATGCACAACACGTCTACACACCGACTGACTGGACAAGCAATCGACAGGACGAGCTGATGAGAGAGCATTGCTCAGTATACGTCCAACTGCCACTGTGGGCTTCACAGCAGCGTCAAAATCTGGCAAAACGACCGATGGACAGGACTGACAGATGTCACGCACCTGGGGGTACGCTATGGCTGCCCTCGGAACGACCGCACATGCCGCGTTGCTGCCGGACTCGCCGGCCATGCGCCGCAGGTCCGCCGTGCACTCCTGCAGCGTGTCCGGCGAGTCGAAGGCCGACTTCACGCTGACCTGCTTCAGCTGGCGCCCGCCGCCGCCGTCCTGCGCCTGACCTGCTTCACAATCAACTTGGCGATCAGTAACAACGCCACTGTTCGGAGGCTTCCACAGCAAGCAAGCATGCCGCTATGTGCGCGAGTGTTTGTCGAGCGTCTTGACGGCAGCATCTATTGAGGTGCAACTCGATCCCCGCGTCGCCCTGCGCGTTGGCAGTCTGAAAAGGCAGCTGTGCGACAAGGTGTGTCGCCGGCTGCAGGCGCGTACGATGCTGGCAGCCGGAGGGTCAGTAGTTCGGGCAGAACGTTGTGTGCGGACCTTGCAGGTACACGCACGGCGTCAGGGCGCCTGACCCCTCCTCCCGGCACTGCTGCTCCGCCATGCTGACGACCTCAGATGCGAACTCCAGCAGGTCCCTCTCCGCTGCTGACTGCGAGCGCGCAAGGTGCTCCAATGGTGCCTCGTCGCAGCTCAATTTGCCCATGCCTACATCCTCAGCCTGCTTATGCGCTAGCATGGACTCTGCGATATGAACCAGTCTTGACACCTCGACCCTGCTCCGACCCGGGCAAACACCGTCAGCGCAGCTTTGCCGTGTGGACAGTTGCCACGTGAAAGGCATAAGGAGCCAGTCTGCACCTCCTGCGGCGGCCTCTGTTTGCCGTTGTCCTGCTTGCGCAGCTGCCATTTGAGAGCCTTAACTTTCTCCTCGATCTCCCGGCTGCCTGGGCTGAGCTTCTCCGCCTGCTGATATGCTGACAGCGCCTGCAGAGCGGCGGCGGCAATGTGTATAAATGTTTCGTCTGCATATGTGGACATGGGGAACACACTGATCGTCATTTGGCCTTTGCGCATGTATGTGTGCATAGTAACCACCGTATGATAGTTGTTGCCGAGATGGGCAGACAGCGCTGGCCACGTGACTTGCTCTCTTGCCGCGGCATGAAGCTCACTGCTCCGCGCTCACCTCCTGCAGGTCGCCCTTTGCCTCAAGCACAGCGCCGCGGCGGATGTGGGCCTTGTCCCAGTCCGGCCGCCGCCGGAGGCATTCCTCGGCATCCGTCTCCGCCTTGCTGACCTTGTTCAGCTTTAGCAGCGACGCGCACCGGTTACTGCGGTTTCACATCGAGCTTCACATGACGATTGGGTGCAAACCGGCAAAAGTCGGTTGGGTGGGAGGCACAGCATTTGGCAAAGTAGGTGCCGCGTTGCCGTCGAGATCGTTGATATGCATGCCGATCGCCGATGTCGCAGCTTGCCTGTAGAGGACTGCGGTTGTCTGCTCGTTGGTCCCGGAGTCATTTTTGAGCGCTTTCGTGTACAGTGCGGCCGCTGCGAGATATCGCTGGTCTTTGAATGCTGCGTTTCCCTCCTCCTTCAGCTTGGCGGCCATTTCAGCAACCATCGCGCTGCCTCTACCGACCGATTACTGCCGAGGGGTCGTTTTGCAATGGCGTTTTGTAGACTACGACCAGACGAGTCGGCACTCTGCCTTTCGCATGCGCAGCATGCATAGCATGTACTGCGTTACATGCCTTTACTTCTTGATCATCGGCCTGATGCCTAGGTAGTACGTCAACGGGAACTGGAGCAAAGCCAGCCCGAGTAACACGTAGTTATGAGCTGTGCTGTCTAGCCCTGCACAGACCATCACAGATTGTCAGCGCAGGAACATACCGTGCGCAGGATCAAGGCCACGCAACGTGACAGAGTACCGGCAGCAGCCGTCAGGGTGGCGCACTGTACTGTCGGGCCTCGTGGAAGATGATCCGCTTCATCGTGCGGACCAAGAATACCGCCATACACAGGCCGCCGTAGAACCACGACACATGCCATGCTACCCTCCCTGGGCAATCGAAGCACACGTAGTTGAGGTCGTTGTTCAAACCGCTGCATCATCACAATGCGCCCGGTGTTCAAGCTCAGCAACAGCATGTTGCACATGCTGCACTGAAGCACAGCGATGTGCTGTGCATACAGGACATTTGACACACACATCTTGCTGACAGCCGGAGGCGCGCAGTGCAGGCGTATGCAATGGTGGTTTGCTGGTTGAACTCGAGGGGTATGGCCGGAATGCAGTCGCACACCTGCTGCTGCGCCGATGAACGCTGAGAGGCAGACCAGCACGAAGGGGTAGCCGGCGTAGGCGACCGTTTCCAAGAACGGCACCGCCGACGGGATGCCCATCAGGTACAGCATGAATTTCAGGATGACGGTGTGCGTCGCCCACGCGGCGCACGCTGAGCTGACCTGCCGCCGCATCCGCATCAGAGGTCAAACTCTAGCAGATTGCAGGCCCAAAGACGAAGGGCGCGCTGCAGGCGTCGCAGCGTCCATTGGGTACGCTATGCGTCTCATCCTGAAGCATTGATGCTAATCGGCCGCAAGCTCTAGCTTCGGCTAATGAACTCCTTTGCCGTGCTTTCAATAGGAGCGCCACGCTGCAATCTAAACCCTCTGCGGTGCCCACTTGCCCCTGCGCAAGACCCCCTTTGGGCACCGAAGTGACGTACCGCTGACGTCATGACCTCCGGTTTGAACTTCGCCGCGGCCGCTGAGGCGAAACACACGATCAGGCAGTACGTGCCGACGGCCATGGTCGGGATGTACAGGTCCGGGGCGTTGACGTCCTGCTTGGGAGGCAGGTACTTGTGCCCTCCGCTGATCTGTGCGCAGGTGCAGTGCACGATCACAGAGCCGCAGTCTACTTTGCGCGGACGCTTAAGGGTCCTACACGCTTGTTTATGCAGAAGTTTGAGGTGTCGTGCAGAGCGACACACCATTGATGGAGGACAAACACTCAGGTTCACACCCCGCCTTTCAAGCAACGGGAAGCAGACAATCCTGACTCAGCCAACGCCGCGGGCAGCAACCTGGCCACGGCCCGGCTGCGCTCTCGGTGGACTAACCATACATTGGTCGCTGGTATTTACTGGCAGTGTGAGTAGAGGGTGCGCAGCGAAGCTTCCGAAACCCAGAGGAATTGGCGGAGCATCACCTGTTCTGCGACCCTGGTGTAGCTCCATCGTCGCAGGAACGGCGCCAGCAGCATCAGCAGCTTCGAGCGCACTGCACTTGCAAGGTGCATGTGTCAGCGCACATTGTAGAGCAGGCTGAGGTACACATCTCAAGTCAAGTATGCGCGTGGCCGACGCACCATACTCGGCGTTCAGGTTGTAGTAGTAGTGCAGCGAGTCGGTGGACATGAAGCCCATCTTCGACTGCATGAACGCCTGCCCCCGCTGGAAGTAGTTTTCGCCCGACTGTCGCAGCATGTTGCCCGCGAGCCCCGTCATGAAGGCGTCGGGTCCGCCCGCGTTTGGCCCTCCCTGCATGCAAACACAGTTGCGCTCCGTGATGAGCTCCGGAAAACAGCTGGTGTGAACTGATGGACCGTGCTTTGTATGGGGTGGGTCGGGGCTTGGGGTGAAGCGATGGGGGATGCCTGCGGATAAGCTGGCTGCTGTGCGAACTGCTGCTGTGCGATCTGCCCCGCATACTGCTGCGCTGCTGCGGCGAAAGGGGCAGCATACTGCTGAGCAGAAGCATCGAAGGGCGGAGCTGGGCCGTATGGGTTCGGATACTGCGATGGCTGGCTGAATTGAGCAGCCATCTGCCTCCGGCACTCCCCAGCGGTCCCACTGCGGCACGGCTGTCGTTCAAAAGCAAGGATGTCTTGAGTGACAGGTGATGAATCACTACGCGTGCTTGTAGAAGCCAGTTGCATGCAACAAACGTCCCCACAGAAGCATTAGCTCCCCGGCCCGGATGCTCGTTCACTTCCATCGCAGAGCGAACGGTCGCATGGCATCTTGATACGTGAATTGCACGCTGGTACAATCTGATCGTGAGCCTGCTGCGATTCAAGCCGCGCCGCTTTCTCTCCCTGCGAGCAAGTCAGATCAGCTGCAGAGGGATACCCCAGTCGCTGCTGCCAGGCAGAAGTGCAGAAGTGCGTGTTGTTCCTGTCCATAGACGCCGATGGCATCTCAACCATGGAACTGGATCTGGAGGCTGCATGCCTTCCTCACGTGTCAGGAAGTACGTGTGCTGTCTAGCCGACCGCTATATCACCACAATGTCGAGCCCCAACCCCCCCGTCATGACGGATCCTGCTGATCTGGGTGCGCTGGCCAGGCAGAGAAGAAGCCAGCCATGGCGGATGGCGACAAGTTCGAGCTGTTCGAGACGAAGATGCGGGCCGAGGGCCTCAGCGAGGCGGCCATCGATGCGTTCCGGTACAACTACCAGCAGCTGGTGCAGGGCGTCACCGGCATGGTGCGCAGTGGCTGCTGAGGCCAGGTACTTTCGCGTCAGCACAGCGCGTAGCTGGTGTTGTTCAGAATGTGAGCGGCCAGTCCAGCGTGCAGATCCTGTGTGCCTAAGCACACCAGTGTACTGGAATCCGTCTTACACTGGCAGAATGTGCACGGGACGGGTGCTGCATTTTGGATCCTTTCCTTGGCTTGGCCCCTGCTCAATTTCTGATCTGATCCTGTTCAGGCTGGATCAGGCGTGTACTAGCGGATCAGGCGCGATGGAAACCACAGTGCTTACATTTTGATGCAGGACCGTGCATCAGCTCAATGGGTCCATGTTTCCGGGCCGTGCAGGTTCCCGAGGACAGCATCGAGGCGATCACGGACCTGCCGCGCCTGGACT
>JAABUX010010676.1_pt1 | contig 10232 bp, 22 predicted proteins | sample 5561851 | NCBI WGS metagenome assembly JAABUX01 (sample SAMN10711883, study PRJNA513361) | rock metagenome | isolation source: Antarctica rocks | place: Antarctica: Victoria Land, Richard Nunatak red sandstone | collected 2016-01-03 | reverse complement strand
TCCTGCAGCATTTGGTATCGCCAGCGGCGGAGGGCAGACGCATGCAAAGAGTCATGGCATGTTTTGTTTGCGTATGTAGGTGAATCGTTTGCTGTGTATCTTTGCGGGGAGTATCGGACTGGCGCTCAGCTGGAGCGTCATCGTGTCGAGCAGGAGCTCATGGAGCAGCAACGGACGAAGCCAGCACAGCAAAGCCAGCAGCGGCAGCGGATGGCGCATCAGCTGCAGAGCAGGCAGCCCAGCCCCACTCAGGCGCCGCACAGGAGGATGGCAAGGGCGGGCCGTCCGCAGGAACAGCAGGAGCGCCGCCAAAGAAGCCGTTCAGCCTCGCGTCAGTGTGCAGACCGGTGAGGAAGCCGGACAAACGGGGCGACGACACGGTGCGCGTCCAGACATCTTCCCGCACCGTAATCAAATCTTCCTCCACCTGTTACCCCAGACGCTGCGGCTGCTCAGAGCGTGCACAGATTGTGCGAGAGTTTGCGTCGACGGCAGAGTGCGCTGCCTTGCACTGCTGGACGCGGACTGATATCATATGCAAGATGCGCGCAGGCGTGGATGGCCGCGCTGGGTATGTCAAAGAAGGCGCCTTCAGCTGTTGCGAGCAAGGCGGTGAGCTGGGTCCTGCCGGACAAGACAACACGTAGCGCATCACCTGAACCTGTGGTGTCAGGCCTCATATGGAATGCAGGGTCCCTCAGTCTGGCGCTTGCCTAGGCCAAGGCTGTGCCCCCGCTGCCAGCTGGGTTTGGCTCGAGGCTTCACACGGCAGTACATATTCTGTGCAGGGCGTGACCGGCGCATCGGACGCAGCCAAGGCCGCCGCCGAGGCAGCACTGGCAGCCGCCAAGACGGCGGCGTCTGTCCGGGCGGCGCAGGAGCACGGCAGCGTGACGGTGACAGAGACGCGGCGCTTTGCCGGCAAGGATGTGCAGGCAAGCTCTGCTGTTTGCGCTGCATATGAACGCTCTACTCCAGCTGAGGGTTAGCGCAGGACCCCATTTTGCCTGTGGAGCACGCAGTCCCCGCATGTTGTGCCAAACCGCCTAGGGAGCTGCATATTGGTGTTTCATAGCGAGACGTGCATTGAAGGCTTCTGGACTCGGCTCAGTGCAGCAATTTTGTGAACGCCTTTTCGTCGGAGCATGCAGATGCAACGGACTATGGCGGCCTCGGAAGCTAAGAAGGCGGCCGAGAAACAGGCGGCAACCGGGCTGGACGCCATGTTGGAAGCGATGAACGGAGCCAAGAAGGTTTGCCTGAGCATCAACCAACCTGTGTGACTATTCGTATAAGTTGAGCGGTCAAGCCGGTGCAATAACAAGGCATGTAGTACGGGTCACGAGCGTCCACTCTGCTCGCAATCATGCTATATGCTGAAATGGCAGGTGAACGTGCTGGACAAATCACGCGCGGACTGGGGCGAGGTCAAGAAGGACTCGCAGGTGATAATTGCCCCGCCTTGCCGTGTGCTGCTGCCTTTCATGGCAGGTTGCTGCAAAACTCAAAGTATGGCTTCAGGCCGGCGGGTTCGCCGAGGCGGCGCCGTCTTCTGTTGCTGATCTGCTACGATATGCTGGGTGCAGGTCGAGGCGGAGCTGGAGGAATACAAGAAGAGCGGCGACAAGTATCTGGATCGCGTTGACTTCCTCAAGCGCGCGGAGCTGCGGCAGTACGAGAAGGAGCGCGATGAGAGGCTGGGCGCCGACATCCGCACGCGCGGGCGTCTGTGATGTAGCGTGTGTTGCGCAGCCTGCAGAGCTGGACTGTCACTTGTCTAGGGTGCATGCCACAGGTGACCCCACTGCTGTCCAGCCAGCATGTTGCCATGCCGTGTGCACAACTGTAGCATATATCGAAACAAGCGTGAGCGAGTGTTTCGATCTGATAGTCGTGATATAATGGCCTTTTGATGAGCTCTGGCTGGCAAATCACCAGAAACACGATGGCTCAATGCTGTTCGATTGTCGCACAGTAGCACTGGGACATCCAGCATCATGCTTTGTTCTGTCGCGGTCACGACTGGGTCAGCAGTGTCAAAACAGAATGCTGCGGTCCGCAGTTGCTTTGCAATGTTACGGCAGCGGAAGCGCGATGGCTGCAGCGTCGAGCCTGTGCAGCAGATCCTGACCCATAGCGCTTGGCAACCGCGCCCGCTGTCCGTTCTTAATGTAGAACTGACCCAGCTCCTGAATGGTAGCTGCAGACAGCACGGGAATCACCGTCAAGCTACGCAGCGAATCAGGCGCCTGTGCAGGAGCGCACAGAATAGTTGCCAGATGCCAAGTTGTGATTGTTGTTGGCGCAACCTCAAGGCTGCTTTGCATGCAAATCGAGCCGAGCTCTCCGTGGACGACGAGCTTGCCTTGTATCTGGATGTGGGACGGGTCCTGGGTCACGAGCGGGCTGTCCCTCCAGTCAGCGAGCCACTGCTTCACTAGAGTCTTTGCGCCCTCCGCTTTCCTCCGAACCTGCGTCACTCGCTGTGATATTCGCCAACCGGTAATCTGCGGACCTTGAGCGCACTGGGCGTCAGCATGACAGCATGATGCTTCAATCATCCCTGGCCAGTCGCAGCGTACCACACGTTCTGAAGCATCGCTGAGGTCCGTTTCTATCGCCTCTCGCAGGGCCTGGACAAGCTTTGATGAGACGTTCTCGTACCCTGTATGCCGCAGCAGGGAGGTTTTTATCTTCTGTCCATTGCAGCAGCGCATAGCGCACTACAGTCATCTCGAGCTGGCACCTTTTGGAAGAGGGACTGCCGCTGCTGCTGCTCTGTCATGGCGAGTGTTGCCGACCACAACGTATGCAAGGCTAAGGCCGGCCAGCAGGCTCCGCCGCGACTGCTCGGCGCTGCAACAGGTAGCGATCTTGCCTGCAGGCATGGCGGGCACGAACTGCTGCGGAGTCCCATTCAAGTGGGCAGCAGCAGGACATGTCCAGGCGAGGGTGGCAGCATGGAATCAATGATGTGCCGCCGGAGTATGCTGTGTGCTTCTTACCGTGCCGTCTGTGCTGCTGCCTGTGCTGCTGCCCAATTGCTTTGTGACAACTGTAAGTGCTAGGAAGAGAGCAAGCCCATGCGTGTTGCAGCAGTCCTGTGCTTGATTGCATGATGCTCCGCGCGGATAACTCAAGCTGCTGCCGAGTGGGCATCGAGCTCCAGAAACAGAACCCTTCTGGTTCGGGCTGCAGCGCGCATTCGTCAGAAACATAATGTCGACAATGTATACGACTGCGGTGGACTTCCACGCCATGGCGCTCATAAGCAGTCCGAAGGCCCCTCCAGCCCGCATCGCGGCGCGTCGATTGACTGAATTCAGTAGCTGGCGTGTTGCTGACCGTCTGCAGCGTATCACCTGCAGCAGTGCATCGCAGCCCCGCGCTTGCGCCGTGATCTGCGCTGCAGCAGCTTCACCAGCCACAGCGGTCACTGCGGAGGCGACACCAGCGGAGGCCAAGGAAAGGACGGCCATCGGCGCATCGGTCTGGGAGGAGTTCGCGGCGGCTGTGACCGGCGAGTGGGAGGGCGTCACGGTGACGTTCAACCCTGCCGGCGAGGACGGCACCGCAGAGCCGCAGGAGCTGCCGCCGCGCTACGTCCCAAATGACTTCGCGTGCGGTGACCTCTGCTACTGCTCAATACTTCACACCGCTAGTGCAGCGGCCTGTGCAGGGCTTGCAGCAGCACGGTGCAGCGAGGAAATCTCGTCAGTACGCTGCTCCAAGGTCAAAGCAAACCTCCCTGCAAGCCACAGGGCGTTGCGTGATTAACAATTTGCACCAACGGCTTTACTCGTGCAGAGCTTCAGATTCTGCGTTGCGGCAAGTGACACTGCGTCGCTGGAAGGCGAACGCGAGCAAGCGCATTGATGCTTTGCAGGGAGTGGGGCATCAAGGTGCTCGACTGGCACACGCAGCACAGCACGCGGGCCAACAGCGATGGCCTGATCAGCAAGCTCAAGCGGCTGATGCCGATCGTGGGCTGCGAAGCGGACGCGGTGGCGTTCGAGGAGGAGGAACGGCGGTCACTGCTGGCCTTGCCAGAGGCGCCTGGCGAGGCAAAGACAGTGCGTCTTTCAATCAGGCATCAAGCTGGTGGAAGGCTGCAGGTCACCAGAAGCTCCCACTGGATGGTTTGCCTATAGCACCCTGAGCAACCCCTTACACCGCTGGTAGCATGCCGCCGGCGAGGCTGTGAAGCAACGCCGGTGTTGTTGTCATGCTTGGCACGGAGAGCATACTTGACAACCAAGGATGCGCAGATAGCGATGTTGTCGAGAAACCTTGAGCACTCCAAAGCCAGGGCTGAGGTTTACCACCTTGCCGCAGGTGCTTCCTGACGGCAGCTACAGCATCGGTCCGCGGCAGCTGTCGGAGTCAGATATCACCGCCAGGTTCGAGCATTGCTTGGCGGGTGAGGACCCTGAGCGCCGCGTACGTGTTGTCATTAACCTCAAACGCCTGGGCGCTGAGGGCACGTGGAAGCTGCTCAACACGGAGGTGCGGCCTTCCTCCTCTCTTCGCAAAACTTGCCTGTGATATGGCTGGCACAAGAGAGAGGCGGGCACAAAACCAGGCCGGGGATGCATTCGGAGCAAGCATGAGAGCAAGTAGAGGCCCGCCCTCTCCATCTGGAACGGCAGGACTCCGTGAGCTGGACAATCATACTGAAGCGCCACCGACTTTCTGATGGCTGCATTCCATCAAGACAGCACAGCAACGGGTGCTGCGCCATACGCGGCAGGTGCACACGGAGCGCAGGGAGGGGCCGTACATCGCGGGCGCCGACCTGCCGTCATGCGGCTTCGGCATGCCGACGTTCGGCGACCACGCGCCGGTGGCCGCGGAGGAGCTGTCCGGCAGCTGGACTGCCGAGTCCGGCACACGCTTCGTAGTGGACGCCGCCGGTGCCTTCAGCGAGGACAGTGCCCGGGGGTCTGGCAGGTGTGTCTCTCGGTGGTCCTCGTGCTGCTTTTGATGCACCCGTGCAGCGTCTGCAAGCGCCCGTTGTTCGTAGTGAGACCCGCGAGTTTATGTTTCGCCTGTCCCGAGTTCCTGGGCGGCGCGTTTCAGTGCACTGCACGACATGGGCTCGTCACGCACCGCATGATGGTGTCGAGCAAGCTCGGAATTTTGTTTCAAGCTGTCATTGCCGGATCGAAGGATACGGGACGACAGCCGGGGTGCAGCTGATGTAGTCGACAGGAATGTCAATCAAAGCGTGACGATCGCAATCATAAGTTACCTGCTGATACAGCATTTCATGCTTGGGACTCTGAGGCTGCCATCAACTTTTGTAGTGAGGGCTCCACCGCAGCTCGCGAGAGCATTCAAACCGCGTCGCAGGGTCAGCGCAGAGGGATCGGACGGCCTGCAGCGCTTCCCCTGCGGTGTCTGGTCTGTTGTCCGCCTCAGCTCTAGCAGCGTTCTGCTCGAGGCCGGCTGGTTGGTCAGCCCGAGTTCGCGTCGGGTCGCGTCGCGTGCGTTCGGCGCGGACGGTCGCCTGCTGCACACGTCCTTCGCAACTGAGCGGCGCAGCAGCACTGCAGGTGCGAGCATTAGGAAGTAGTATCGAGGGTAGATGATTGCAGTCTGACGCAATGTTTTACATGAAGTGAGAATTGTCGCTGTGTGCTTGAATATAGCGTTGGTCGTTATGCATGCTCGCAGGCTGGTGGCCATCTCCTGACTGCAATTTTGAGAGAGCGCATGCTGCAGGCAGCAGTCAGGGCGGTGCGTACTCTGCAACGGGTATCAGCGGCTCGGACACCATGACGGCAGAGGGTGCATCAGAGGGCCCGAAGAACGTGCTCGGCGGCCCGCTGCAGGCCTGCTGCACGGAGCCTGGCAAGGTGTGCGCTCAAATCGGGGTCAAGCCGTTGAGGTTGCCTCGCACTGCAGCTGCGGATGGTAATCCGTGAATACAAGACCCAGGCAAGGATCAGCCTTGATGCTGAGATGCAGCAGTCATCTGTGTATGAGGCACTCATAATCCTCTCACATATGTTCTGCATTGGGCTGCAGCTGCAATGGCTGCATGTCTGTACACCCGGCCTTCACACCTTCAGTAATTCGCTGATCAGTGCATATGGCTGATCAGCGTGAGGATGCTGACAACAGGTGACTGGGTATTTCCGCGACGGATACTGCCGGACTGCGGATCACGATGTCGGCACGCACGTTGTCGCTGCGGTCGTCACGGATGAGTTCCTGGAGTACAGCCGGTCGCAGGGCAACGACCTGATCACGCCCCACCCACCGTCCTTCCCGGGGTGCGCATAGCTCGCGTCCTGTGTCGCAACTGGCTGGCATGCAGCCGGTTGTGGTGTTTCAGTGTCGATCTGGCAGTGCGGTCCCCATCTTGCTGACTGATGAGCGTAACCTGAGGGAACGATGCCGCTGTGTTGATGCTGCACATCCTGCAGTTGAGGCAAAGCGTTGTCATCCCATACCTTGCGTCACGAGGAAGAACACGCCGCTTCTAGGCCTGGCAGGTCCATAGCGCAGACGTCCTGCACCCTCGCAGTCCACGACTACTGTCCCGTGACTATGTTGCGCTTTCCCAAGCTGTTTGTATCAGCACCTCTGTGGTGCCATAACAGGCTGGTGGATGGCAGCCGGTGGTGCCTGTGCGCATCAAGGTGGCGCGAAGCTCTCGAGGCTGGCAAGGCACCGCCCGTTGTCTTGGAGGCGACAGACGCCAAGGCCCTAAAGTATGTGACGATGGAGCAGCTGCGTGAGCACGAGTTCAAGGGCTGAGCAAGGATGCACTGCTAACTGTCCGGCTACATTGTTGGCTGCGAAGGAGGTTACCATTGCTCTCGCTGCAATACCATGCATGGACTGGCAGGAGGGATGTCGAAACTTGCGCGATAATCATAAGCAGGACCGCGACGATGGGACACCGATTGGGAGGAAATGACGATCTGCCAATTCTTTGGCGCTGCTACAGACATTTTCGAATTGAGTGGGTGTCATGTTGTTGTCACACCAGTAAGGTATTCTTCAATCACAAAATGGTGCATTCGTGCTGCTACTGCGCAGTGTTACAGACTCATGCTCACAATCCAGTGGAAGTACCACACTCCAAAATGGAGTACGCAACTGCAAGCAAGCTGGGTTCGACCGTCCGCTACGTTGACTATTACATGGCATCGATATCGCATGTACAGGTGCTCGATGCATGGCGATGTCCCTGCAGCAGCTTTCGTCGCACCGGTAGTTGCAAGTGGACGCAAAAGCTTGCACCCTGCAGCTGACAGGATGCCAGCGTGTGGTAAGGGGCTGCCACCACCTGCTAGATCTGACTACATAGACAGTCGTGCATTGAGTCACGCGTTATATGCGTCTTCGTCTTTTCTTCTTCGCCACGGCTCAGGGCCCCTGATGCTGAAGTACAGACCGGCAAGGCCGACGACACCAAACATGATGTACAGGAAAATGTCAACCCGGTACAGCCACGATAGGCCCTTCAGGTTCAGCAGCTGCGAGCACACATATCGGATTTGTTAAGCAGCCTGCAAGTGAACCTCTCCGTGTGGGTATGCAGCCACACGTGATGTCGGCGCAGGGATGGAAGTGTGCGCGTATTGCAGAGATGCAGAAGTTGAGCATAGCGGATGCATACGCAGCAAACTAAGCTTAATGCTGTACTTACACACTCTGGGAACCGTGCCTGATCAGTGAAGATCTCATAGATGGCGGTCTGGTAGGCGTATAGCGAAAAGGCCTGCGCACAGAACTGGATGACCGCCGTGGCCGCAAGCAGCACCTGCGTGACGCCAGACGCCTCAATGCCTTACACATGGCGCGTGGCTGTGAGCCCAGATTACGAGTGCTTGCAGCCGCAGCAGCGCAGTCGGCCACTGGGAACTGCACCCATCAGGCAATGCTGCGGTAAAGATGCTTGCGAGCAAAGATGTCTCGACACGGCATTGATGTTTTTGAGGGAACAAACGGTGCAAAGCGAGGGCGCACCAGGGCAACGTTGAAGAGGAAGCTGCTCATCAGGGTTGCGCCGTACTTCATGGGGTGCAATGCCACTACAGCGAAGTTGGCGCCGACTTTGCATGTCCCATCGATGGTGACCCCTGAGCGTGCAGCGAGTGGCCCGTCAATCGCTGCGGCTAGCCCCAGCATCTCACATACGACTGCCAGATCGGCGGCACAAATCTGATTGAGCAATCCTGCTGACTTCGCCAGAGCTCTGAGCAGATGGAAGGCGCAAGCGGCGACGCAACGCTAGTTCATGCTCTGTACGCCACCCAAAGTTTGTCATCTCGGAGACCGCCGCACCCATGAGATAGAAGCAGTAGAGCGCGAAGAATGCGGTGCCAAACAGCGGGAAGACGCCGTCCAGCTTGGTGAACGCAGTATTCAGGAACGGTGTCAGCGGCGGCGATATGAATACATACCTGCGGCAGGCGAGCAGATGGCGGAGTCACAGCACGGGCCAGATTCCATCGCCAGGACAGCGCCAACCTTCAAAGGCCTGCCGGACAAGCAGACAACGAGCAGCGGCGCACGAAATAATATGGAGCAGCCACGAGACGCTGAGCAGTGCCGCAATGATGCCAGCGAAGAGTCGCGCCCAGTATCCAAGCACGATCACTGCCCACATGTAGTCGGGGTCTTCACCCTGCGCACACGCCAGAGCCATGTCAGACTAGAGCCTCGACTGCAGTAGTGGGCAATCAGCACAACAATTGTTGCGCTCATGATGCGTTGGCTCCAGCGCATCCAGTTCATCAATTATAAAAGGTGCGCAGCCGGCACATGCCTGTGGGAAGACCCTCTCCAGCTTCTCCATGTCCTCTTCCAGTCGCATGACCGAGGTGTTGAGCCGCGCCACGTTGCGCCGCAGGCTCCGTGACTTGCCGCTCTCTGCCTGCTGCACCTTCAGCTTCCCGGTATGCTCCTGCGCGCAGCCGCTCTTCGACCATCAACACGGTCGGCATACAGACCGTCCATGCCTGTACATCGATCGATATGCTCTTCGGTGCAGCCCTGAAAGCATGAATTGGATCAGCATTATGGCGATGCTGAGCTGTGAAGTCGCGTCATGCTCGGCGACGACTGCAGCGCACCTTGATCTGGACGGCGCGGGCCTGGAGAGCCATGGCGCGGGTCACGTACTCCGACCTGGGAATGGTGGACCGCGGCCTCCCGACGAAGGCGCGGATAAGGCTCATCGGGAGGGACACGAAGCCGACGCCGGCGAAGACCATGAACAGGATCCAACCTGGCAGAACAGCCGTGGCGTGAAGAGCCATGTCCATGACGACGCTCCTGTATCACCACATGCCGGTGCTGGACGGTAACACATCCGCCGATCCTAAGGCTGCCTGCGGGTCTGGTTCCGTAAGCGCATAACGTGCATATTCATTTCGACAACAAAGTGCCAGACACGGATGACATGTGTGCGTGGTGTATCAGAGATGCAGCGTCCGCTTGCATGTAACGTTGCGGCACGTGCTCACCGATGGTTGCTGTCAGGGCCATGATGTAGGACAGCAGCGACGCGCGCAGGGTCCAGGTCTCCGTCACTGACAGGCCGTTGACGGCGTTGCACTGCGGCAGAGAGTGCGCGCTGAAAAAGGCTTGGCAGCCAAGGCATTTTGGCGACGCATGTGGACATGTGCCTGGCAAGGGCTTGCACTGATCCAGGCTGGTTTCTTTGGTTGTAAGTCCGCTCGCGGCACAGTCTTGCCCCGACAGCGAAATGATATCCACCTGGTGCGCATGACGGGGTGCGAGATCAGTATGGGTGGCGCACCAGCTGGCCTGAGAAGACGGGGCTGGTCGGGCCGCTGCCCGGGAAGATGCAGCTGTTGAGCGTCGCGTTGGTGGCGGTGCTGTTGGCGCCGTACAGCGACAGCGGCGCCATGCCCGACGTCACGCTGGTCACGTCGAACTCCACGTACCCCGCGTACCCTGTTTACAGCCCATGCCCCTCAGTCAGACTCTGCGCTCTGCCATGGTTGTCTCACCATGTGAGACCATGACTGCAGGCGCTGTGGTCAGGCTAGGACACGGCACCAGTGGGCAAGCGAGCAGCATCTGTGGAAGTGCTGCAGGCTGCGCGCCGTATGCAAAGCCGTACAGGACGGCGATGATGACCGCCGTAATGCCAGAGTAGGCGCAGGCGCTGAGTATCCTCTGTGCAAGCGTCCTGCCGCGGACACGCAACAAGCGCATCGGAGCTAAGGCTTGGGGCGTGACTGTTC
>JAABUX010010672.1_pt1 | contig 10234 bp, 23 predicted proteins | sample 5561851 | NCBI WGS metagenome assembly JAABUX01 (sample SAMN10711883, study PRJNA513361) | rock metagenome | isolation source: Antarctica rocks | place: Antarctica: Victoria Land, Richard Nunatak red sandstone | collected 2016-01-03 | reverse complement strand
CTTCGGTATCACAGGTGATCATTGATGTGCCCACTGTATACACAACGTCCAACGGAACGTACATGGCGTTCCGATCTGGCGGCCTCATCTGCCCCGCCGGCTCACCGGCCGGCGCGGACTTGATGTCGATCAGGTGCTGCTTCTCCCCACGGCGGGTCGACTCCGAGTATAAGTCAGAAGATGATGTCAGAGCCCAAAGCCACTGCGCTGGCCATAGTTTCCACGTCTTCTTTACTCGTGCTGTAAGTCAATGGAGATCAAACACGCGACCAGACCGTTAATCTCATGACACCCTTTCAAGCGTCCCTGTCTGCAGAATCATCCCCGGCAGCCCACCCAGCTGGGACGTCGCCTGGTGCGCCCTCCAGAATGGCACCGGCTCACCCATGTCGACCACGGCGGACAACCAGACCGCGATTGTCTGGGGTCTCGGAGCCGAGAAGTCCGGACAGCTCATAGCTTTCGACGGCGACACTGGGAAGCAGCTGTTCGCGTCAGACTCTGTGACCGGGGTGCGTAACCCCTCTCATCAGCATGTGATGTGTCTGCACCTGCGGGGTCTTGCGGGGCAGTGCTGAGGTGCTCCTCACATGTTCATCACAGAACCAATGTGTTTGACACGGCTCGGTGCAACATGCATCTGCAGATCCAGCGGTTCCACACTCCCATGGTGGCCCGGGACCGTGTTTACTTTGCTGCCACGAACCTCACCGCCTTCACCATCGGCGGTGCTGCAACGACCGCCACCCCGGCTTCCAGCACCGCCGCTGCGTCGCCGACTGTCATGCTGCAGCCTCCCGGCAGCACGGCAGCGGCGCCGAGCCCCTCTGTTGCAGCGTCACAGCCCGCCAGCGCACCTTCCGCTGGTGCAGCCAGCCAAAGCGGCACCACGGCCTGCCTGCTGATGTTGGCGGCGGCGGTGCTGGTGTGCACCCTGTAGCGGACGCTGCGGACAGTCCAGTCACACCGTCGCGGCGGAGTTTCCGTACAATGAACTTGACATTTTGGAACAGCATGAACCTCTGCGTGGAACCTGCTCATAACCAGCAGCCCATAGAGCTGATGACCGTGCGCTGCTGATGAGGCACCTCCTGCAGCATGCAGCAGTTTTGAAATAATTGTTCTTGTGATCCGCATGTCGCGTATGCCCGCTGCTCGTGCTGACTCGGTATATTTTAACGTGCTGATAGCATAACATGCTAATTGCATAACATTGTGACTAAGGCATTTCACGCTTCAAACTCATCCCTGTTTCGATGCGTTGACACGACATCATAAATGCTGCACGCGATTTGCGAGCAATCGAGCCATGGTGATCCCCGTGACATCGCAAGAAGTGCGTCTGCGTCACACAACCGGTACACCCCCCCCCCCCCCCCCTCCCCTCCCGGACCAAAAGACCTCGGTGACCCGGACCCGCCGTTGCCGTACACCAGCGGTCAGCTGCGCAGGAGCCTTTGCTAGGGGATGATGATGGACAACTGTTGGCGCGACTGCGGCCAGCAGCCTGGTGGCTGAGCGACCAGGAGGTCCGGCAGGTTGCCGCTGTGGGTGCATTTTTAGCATTGCTACTCAGCGCTTATGGGCTCGCGCGGGCCTGCGCATACGCTGGGATACCATACGATGGCGTGACCCAGTATGATGCTTTTGACGTGACGACAGACATGGAGAAGGTGTGACGTATTATTTTCTGGGATACCCAGCCATTGACTGCATGCACATTGCTCCTGCCGCTGACCAACACGTCATGGCAATAGTCTTCGCAGCATTGAAGCTGCAGACCGCAGATGCTGCTGTACGGAGTTTTGCTAGCGTACCTGGTCGGACTGCTTGAAGAAGAACGCTTCTTGTGGCTGTACAGCTGGTGATGGTCACTCTCCTCGCAAGACCTGCCAATGGACAATGCTTGGCTAACACTCCCTGAACTGCAATCTGAGAAAACGATCTGTTGTCGGTGCAGGCGGCGATGGTACTTCTTTGCAACACTGTTCGGCACCATACCAGTGTACGGTTTGATCAGCAACTACCCAGGTTTCAGGCATTCGCTGACGGATGTGGACAAGTGGGGCGCACCCATGTGGATCCTCGTTGTCGCAGGTGCTGTCCGCCCTGCTGTTACCTTGCTGCTGAGTGAATTAGAGCTCAGCAACGCCTCTGCAGACATTCCCCATCTGAGGATTGGTCCGTTAAAACGCAGCGGGGACTGCAGTGATGCTTGGCTTGACGTGGCAGCTGCATTACAACATGACGCGCAAGTCGAGGCCCGCCTTGGCGGCGTACCTCTCGGCGCGCTTTGCGCTGCTCGCGTGGTGCGCTACGCTGGTGGCGTTGTTGCGGGGGACGCGCTATGACCACGTCCACGTGCATCATTTGTACCTGGGCTGGGCCCTCGCCGTGTTCGCGGACTCCAACCACCCCATCAGCGCAGTCATGCTTGCCGTTGGAGCAGGCATCTTCGTTCAAGGGTGCGCCATGTCGCAGTCATGGCGCCCGCAATGATGAAGCCTGACGATTGTGGTATTAAACACCTCGACAGCTTGCCTCACATCAATCGATGGGCCAGTCAGCCGTCTGAAGTACATCGCAGGATCGGCGCTTACAGCTTTGCAGACATTTATTCGCCGCCAGCCATGCACACAGGCTTATTGATGCCACTGTAAAGTTCAGGACCCAACAGAAGCGGCAGTGCGTCCTCGAGTCGTGCAGCGAGGTTGGCCGACAGCTGCACGCGAATGTGAGACCGACCGCATGCGGCATGTTTACACGCATGCGAGGAACAGGCGCTTGCATCAATGCTTTTCAGGCTGTGTGTTGAGCATTGTCGTAAGCGCATGACGGTGTTTCCATGCGTTCTGAGTGAGTCCGTCATCTTGTGACCCATGCGTGCAATCCCAACCCTAGGTCAGTGAGCTGCATGCCGAGAGGTTCAAAATGTAGAAGTCACGTGCACCACAGCGAAGTCGGTGCAAAGCCGGTCGAGGCGATAACCGACTCGTCTACGCGCTGCAGCGTTCAGCAGGCACTGCGGCACCCCCAACCACCAGCCAAGAATATGAGATCGCAAGCCGGTCACATCAGGCGCTGGTTGGCATGTAGCCGTATGCCGGGCTGAGCGCAGATATCGCATTGCGCAGCGGTAACGAGCGAATGTCGGCAGGTCGGTGACATACCGCATAACCGAGGCCTGCAGCGCATAGCTCTTGTCACGACCCAAGTCTGCATGTTACACACCTGACCCCCCCTCCCGGCCGTAACCCCAAACCCGTGCACCGTAATTTGTCCAGTCCCTTTTGTTTGCAGGCCCAGTGGACGCCAGCTGGTTCTTCTGGAAGGAGGCCTACCTAGACTACGGCCAGCTGCTCACGGATGGGTTCTACCATGTCCGGAAGCAGTTCCAGCAGCTGCCGACACTGGCCGACCTCATCTCCGACCCGCAGCTGGCCGGCGGGCAGGTCATCATGGTCCTCGACCGCGAGCAGGACGCGCCGCTGGTCACTCTCGAGGTGTCGCGCCGGGTTTTTTGTCGACGCTGCAGCATTGATTTGTCCTGCATGCTAAAAGGCTCTGCCTGCAGCGTAGCACTACGTGCGAGCCTCCAGCTGGGTTACTGAGAACCTGGCTGCCGTGCAAGTGTCTTGTGCTGACAGCTCATGGCAGTCGGGAGGCTCAGGCTGTCGATGACCAGCTCGTGCCTGTCCGTTGACAGCTCCCTGCTTTGAACCTCCGCTGTTCACATCTCCGCCGTGAAGCATGACCGCCCTCCACTGTTGACCTCTCTGCCGTGGAGCATGACCGCCAGGCCTCCCGGGCCCCCGCAGGCGCTGGTGCGGGAGCAGCTGCCGCGGCTGCGCACGGAGGCGGATCGCGCGGCACTGCTGGCCAATCTCATCTGCGAGGCATTCGGCAACTACATGGGCGTCGTGACCGAGGAGTCGGCCCTGCCGCCGCTGGCGCAACTGCAGGTGTGCGCGGCTGCGGGTTCCGGTATGCACTGTGCGAGGGTGCCTTGCTGAAGTCACGGGCTTGCATTCGGGGCTGACAAGACAAGAGTAATGACTATGAATGTTGCATACACCAGTCGTAATGCATAGAGAGTGACAACCCAGTCAGATAGACCCTGACATCTGATCCTGCCTGCAAGTGCTATCCGGCTGAGTCTCATGCAACCCATATGCAACCCAGACAAGCTCTTCAGCCGATGCTCTTGCACGGCCGCAGGCGGCGTTCGGCAAAGGGCCGGTGCCGGTGGGTGAGCTGGTGGCAGCGGGGCTGGGCGGGGCGCGCAGCCGAGCCATTGCATTCAAGGCCATCGCCGATGGCCTGCCGCCGCAGTACCGCCTGCGGACGCGCCTCGTCAGGGCGCCGTACCCGCAGGTGAGTCTTTTCCGGAACAGCCTTGCGCCTTGCAGCAACCTGGCCGCTTGCAGGCGTTGAAACCTGCTTCAGCACGCAAGTGGCGGACACAGCACCAGCGTGGTACGGCTACATGTTGCCGTTACAGGATAATGCAGAGCCATGCAAGCGAGGCAACATACTATGCTGCGCAGGTGGTGGCGCATGAGCTGCAGCTCCATGCCTGGAATGATGTCGTAGCAGACGGCCGGGAGTATGTGGTCGACCTCATGGACGACGCTGGCGCCCTCTATGAGAAGGCGGGTCTTTGCGTGTGTGGACAGCATCGCCCTGCCTCCACTGTTTGTCTGCAAACCATTCGCAGCATCATCGTAGTGCTGAGTATGATCCGCTGTTGCATGTGCAACTCGACGATGCTCACGCACCAGCAATCATTACGTCAGCATGCTCTGGCTGCTCCGTTGGCCTTGGGCTCTGCAAGCAACGAACCAGCGTTGAGTGTGTCAGCATGCCCTGCTGCAGGCGGGCATGGAGGCGGCGCAGTACGAGTCGCTGGGCCGCGCGGATGATGCGCTGCTTGTGAAGATGCTGCAGGCTGGCCTCCAGAAGCTGAAAGCCGGCAATCATGGTGCGCCCGGACGACATCTCCCTTTCCTCTGCAGCCAAGGTTCACAACCTCATGCTTAGTCTGTTCTCATGAAGTGCAGTACATCACGCTGATGAACCCAGAAACGCATCATGATTTTTGGCATGTCGTGCTCCATATCCTGCACTGATGTTGCTGGCGCCGCATGCGCAGTCGAGTGCCGGGCCGGCGACATTCTGCGCGATGAGGTGATCGGCAAGGGCGCCTCCGCGGAGGTGTACAAGGTGGTCATGGCCAACGGCCAGACTGTCGCCGTCAAACGGTGCGCATGCTGAAGCAGCAGGAAGCCGCTGCTGCATTGTGCTGTAGCAACACGACCCATGGACGTATCAGCTGGCACAGAGCATTTAGGAGAACAGTCTAAGCCTGTTGGGATGTCGTCCAACTCTTCTAAGACATTACGATGCTGTGATTTATGTCCCCTATGCTCAGTGTCAGCAGCCATCTCTGCAGGATGGTCACGCCGGAAGGCGAGCTACGCAGTGGCAGCCAGAACCTCTTCCTGAGCGAGGTGGAGGTGCTCAGCACCCTCAGCCATCCCAACATCGTCAGGTCCGATTCTGCAGCTGAAATCTTGCCACTGGTCAGGAGCGCTAAGGGTGCTGCAATACGTGTCGCATCCCAACATGCTCAGCAGGCCTGCATGGGGTTGTGCCTGCATGCATCGCCAGCTTACCCGTGGACTGCCATGGTTATGTCGGCAAGCCTGCGGACAGGTAGGCATGAGCTCTAGCCATCGCCATATGCAGGTTTTTGGGGGCGGTGGAGACGACGGCGGAGCTGTTCATCATGATGGAGTACGCGGAGGGCGGGTCGCTGTGGGACATGCTTAGCCGCACCGACGACATCCCCTTCGCGCGGCGCATGGAGGTCGCCCTCGACGCGGCGCGCGGCCTGCACTACCTGCACACCAACCAGCCCGCCGTCCTGCACCGCGACATCAAGGGGTACGCACTGGCTTGTACAGCAATAATGCGGTGATGCCAATTGCGTCAACTCGGTGCCTATATGGTGTTGTGGTCAACCGAAGCCCTCCGCACTGCAGTGCAGCGTCGCAGCAGCACGCACTGGCTGAGCCACCTGTAATTGTACTGGTTTGCAAGACTACATGACCTTGTCAACGCTCAGCTGTGATTCGCTGCACGCGGCTGCCACAGCAACAACGTGCTGATCGGCGCGGGCGGCGTGGCGAAGCTGACGGACTTCGGGCTGTCGGTGATCATGGCGGGCGCGTCCAACACGATCTCGGCGTCCGAGGCGGGCAGCCACCCGCACACGGAGCGCTGGGCGGCGCCGGAGATCCTCGACGGCGGCGACGTCGACGAGAAGGCCGACGTCTACTCCTTCGCCATGCTCCTCTTCGAGATCTTCTCCAGAGCCGTGCGCTCCACCTTTGACTTGATATGGACCACATGCTGATGTGCAGAGGTTTGCTGTTCAAAGTTGCTGGCCTACCTGAAGGCATTACACAATTACATCTGGGGCGATTTCTGCTCGCTGCATGCTGGGGACTCATTATTCTGATTGCGTATGCAGATGTTGCCCGTGCTGTCTGGTGCGCTTGCATACAAAATGACCCAGACCATTGTGAGCCTCTATTGGCGACTATAGCAGCGCGTGCACTCGAGCGGAATCAGGCACAGAGACTGACGTGACTGCCTGTGGCCGCTCGCAGACGCCGTGGCACCACGTGTTCCCGAACCAGATCCAGGGCCTGGTGCTGGCCCAGAAACGGCCCGCGGTGCCGGCGGAGGCGAAGCACGGCGTCGGCGCCGTCATGACGGCGTGCTGGGCGCACAAGCCCGCCAAGCGCCCCGCCATGGCCGACGTCATCAACGACCTGCTCCACGCCGCCTTCCAGTACCTCTGGGACACCAACGGCCGGGGGACGCTCACAGCAGGTGTGCTCCGCTTCTCGTGTATATGAAGGCCTTGTAATGCCTGTCAGTGCTGTCTCTTCTAGGACGAAAGGTGCACTATAGCAAGCTGTGGGATGCGATGAAACTGTCGCCGCACAGAACGCTTCCTTGCATGCCAGCAGCGTTGGTCTGATGAGGCATGCTTTCGGCTGTGTCGGCCGTTGCCGCACGGAAAAGCAAGATGACATGCCCATTGCCAACCCCGTGGGTGCTGCGGTGCAGTCGATGCACAGCTACTGGTCCAGTGCGTGGCGCCGTCCGCGGAGACCGGCAAGCGCGTGGGGCAGCGCCAGGACTTCGCGGCACGCTCCATCTCCAGCTTGGCCGGCCCCGACGGCGACCCCGTCGCCAAAGACGTGCGGGCACTTGGCCGCCTTCCACCAGGCCCAAATCCTTGCCTGTATCCTTTGGGTTTGCACAGTCACCACATGATATATGTTTTGCTCACCGTGCTCGAGGGCCCCTTGCTGTAGTACCTTGGACCGACATCTGACTCTCCTCAAGTGTGGTTGACGCTGCCTTCAGCTTGTCAGATCTCGTCCTCCCAGGCTCTGTTGGCGGCGGGCGCGATCCCGGCGCTGATGGCCCTCGTCACCAGCGGCAGCGACAAGTGCCGGGAGGCGGCCGCGGATGCGCTTGCAGCCCTGGGCGACGTCGCAGCGCGCGACCCCGCGAACCGCGAGCTCCTCAAGCTCAAGGTCCGCCGTCGCCCGCTCTGTGGTTATCCTCTGGGGTTTGCTGTCGACGGGCATCATCCACGTGGGTTGACTTTTGCTGCAATACAGATGCTCCGCTTGTGGGACCCCTTCTACGACCTTCGCTTCTGTGCTGTGTCTGATAAACATCACTCACATGCCACCGGAATGCTATCGCAGGTGCTGCCGGTGCTGCTGCAGCTCCTGCACACCAGCAACCACGACGGCACCCGCATCAGCGCCATCTCTGCCGTCAAGACGCTCACCTGGCCGCCGGCCAACACAGACTTCAGGCAGGCAGCGCCTTCGATAACCCTTGACCCTCCACATCTGTGACAACCGATGCATCTGTCGGCCGTGCTGAGTTGAGCGGGTTGCCTAACCATTGATTACACAGCCCTTGATGACACAATGCGCCGGACTGTGTCTCTGGCAGTGCAGAGCCTGATCTCGAAGACCCTACATCAGGACGGAATTTTCGTGGCGATTATTTGTCCAGATTACGTGGAACACGCGCATATCGCAGGGCAACATTCGTGGCGGCGGGCGGCATCTCTGCGCTGGTGCACTCCCTGCAGGAGGGCAGCTCGCGGGCCAAGGCCGCCGCCGTGGAGCTGCTGCTGGGCTTCGCCATGGACGGCGTCGACAATCAGGAGTGGATCGGCGCCGCGCCCGGAGCCATCCCCGCCCTCGTCGACATGCTCAGGTCCGCCTTCCTCCTGTGGCAATTGCTGCACCGGTGTGCTTGCTTTGAGCACGGCAGTCGCCCGCATGCGGGCAGAGCTCGTTGCAAGCCCTCGCAGGGCCTGCTTGAAACAGCATGAAATCAGAATCTGGCGAGGAAACATAGTGCTAGGCAGCCAGAGACGGGCTCCAGACTGAGCAGATTTGCTGGCATTTGGCCCTTGTCAATGTCGCAGCAAGCGTCCGAGCTCTTCTGACGTCTCGGCCCCGTCTGCATATGCGGGCTGCAGGTCCAGCAACGTGGAGGCGGTGAACACGGCGGCGCAGCTGCTGATCATCCTGGTCGACATCCCGCACTGCCGGGCGGATGCAGCGGCGGCGGGCGCGGTCGCCGCTCTGGCCACGCTGCTGAAGCCGGTCGCAGAGGACGCGGTCAGCGCCACAGAGGAGGTGCCGTTCACAACATTCACCTGCAGCTTGAAATCTGCAGTGCTTCAAGAACTTATAACAAAGCAGGGGTCATCCTGCTGAATCCTGATATCCTGCAGTTGCGTCCACTCTGGGCTGACTTCTGTGTGGCCTCGTGCGGCAGGTGGCAGCTATATTGATGTCAAAGCTGGTGCTGGAGCCGGAGACACACTCCGGCATATCACGCGCTGGCGCCATCCCCAGCCTTGTGCGTTCATGCATCAATGCTGAACCAGACGAAGCCCGTGCGTATAGTGCGCTGTCAGGGTCGGACCTCCTGCGGGAACCTCTGCGCAATGTGGACTGAGACATATTGCAGAATGGTTATGCAGAATAGGTTGTCAGCGCCTGCAGCATCGTACGGAGGACGAGGCATTCCTCGGTGCTCTCGAGCATCAGCGGTTGCCATCAACGGCAGCTTGACATCGCGCTCAGGTGAAGCAAATTGCGGCGGCGAGGGACGGTGGGAGGGAGCGGATGCTGGCGGCCGTGCTGCGCACGCTGGGCGGCTGCTCAGAGGACAACGCCAGCAATGCCAGCAGGGTCATCGCGTCACGCGGGCATCTGCCGTCCTTCCAGCTCCTCAACTCGCGGTTGCCCACAATACGAAGAGAAGCCGCCTTTTGCGTGGCATCGCTGTTCCAGGTCAGCTTGCTGAAGCAAACTTTGTTATTGATAACCATGACAGCCCCGGATGGCCCGATGCATAAGGCCTGCATCCCGATTCGTGCGGCCAGTCTTGTGCGTTCATGCACACGGTCTCAGTTGCTTGACCGGCGGTCACTGCTCTACAAAGGACTGCCATGCAATGCTGCAGCGTTTCATGAGCTTAGCCAGGGACCCTTTAGTCTCTTTGACGCGGCTTTTCCGAACATGCTGCCAGGCGGACGCTTCGAAGGCGGACCAGCAGGAGCTGCTCAACGTGGAGGGGCGGCTGATCAACTACCTGGTGGACTGCATCACCTCGGGCCGCGAGCGGGACCAGGCGTACGCCGCCGTCCTGCTCGCGCGCCTCCTCACGCACGTGCGCATCTGCCGTGCTCACCTTGCTGTCTGCTTTCTGAAGGGATTAGGCCGACAGCTAGATGCTGACACAAACCCGCGTCACACGCGTCGCCAGCGACAATGCCTACGTCAAAGCGTGGCTCCTGATGAGAGAGTCCGTGGAGGACTACAGCCTGCCTTTCAGATGTGCAAACGCCCCTGACGCGATGTGAAGCACCACACCAGTGCTTTGGAACGTGCCCAAATAACCCAAAGGTTGTGTGACAACGTTCTCATTGACGTTGCATAGCCCCATCGCAGGCGGCGCATGCGTCGACGATGGCGAGGGAGCTGCTGGGCAACGGGCAGGCCATCACGGGGCTGCTGGGCATGCTGACGTCCTGGGAGGAGCCGGTCCGCCTGGCTGCCGTGCGGGCGCTGGCCAAGGTCTGCTGGCAGGTGAGACTGAGGGCGGCAAATGCGGC
>JAABUX010010671.1_pt1 | contig 10234 bp, 10 predicted proteins | sample 5561851 | NCBI WGS metagenome assembly JAABUX01 (sample SAMN10711883, study PRJNA513361) | rock metagenome | isolation source: Antarctica rocks | place: Antarctica: Victoria Land, Richard Nunatak red sandstone | collected 2016-01-03 | reverse complement strand
CCGTCGGGGTGCCGCCGAGCTCGTCCATCGAGCGTTCGGTCAGCGCCACCTACACGGTCGCTCCGCGCAGCTTCCTCGCCTCCTTCGAGGGGGTCATCGCGCGAGCCGTGGGCCTCGGCGGCTATGTGGCCAGCTCGAACACGCAGCCGGACCGCACCGGCCGCATCGTCAGCGGCGCCGTCACCCTCAAGCTGCCTGCCGCGAGGATCGCCGACCTGCTCAACGGCATGCCGTCTACCTTCACGGCCTCGTCGATCGACTTCGCCACAGTCGACCACACCGCGCAGTTCGTCGACGTCAACGCCCGCCTTGCGTCGGCTCACGCGCACCTCGCCGCCCTCAACAGCCTGCTGGCCAGGGCCACCTCGATCAGCGACATCACCAACCTCGAGCAGCAGGTCGCCGCGGTGCAGGCGGAGGCCGACGCGGACCAGGGCGAGCTCAATGTCCTGACTGCCTCGGTGGACCTGGCCACCGCCACCGTGAGGCTCTCGGAACGCGGCGCGACGGTGGTCGCCGCGCTGCCACACAACGCGGTCAGCGCCGGGATCGTCAGCGGCTGGGACAATGCGGTAGGTGTCACCGGCGCGGTCCTCGAGGGAGCGCTGAGCGCGCTGCCGCTGCTGGTGGTGGCGCTCGTCGGCCTCCTCGTGTGGCGGAGGCTGGGATACACGCCCCCGAGGCGAAGGGCTCCCGCCAGGGCGGCCGAGTAGGCGGGACCTTCGGCGGACGGTGCCGCCGGCGCGAGGTCAGCGGCTGGACAGCCGCCGCGGCAGCCGTCACACTGCAGCGAACAGATGTTCGCAGAGACAACGATCCCAACCCCGCTGCCGGGACCGTGACCCGCCCCCTCCGTCTCCACTTCGTCTGCAGCGAGTGCGGCGCCGCGACGCCCAAGTGGCAGGGGCGGTGCGACGGCTGCGGGGCATGGAACACCCTCGGGGAGGGCGTTGCCGTCGGCGGCACCGGCACGCCGCGCCGCCCGCGAGTCGTGCGCGGCGCCGTTGCCGAGCGACTCGACCGCATCGGCGACGGCTCTGGCCAGCGTTGCCCCACGGGCGAGGCGGAGCTGGACCGCGTGCTCGGGGGCGGCATCGTGGCCGGCTCGCTGATCCTCCTCGGCGGCGACCCTGGCATCGGCAAGTCGACGCTCGCACTCCAGCTCGCGGCGCGGGTGGGGTCGGCCGAGCAGCCGGTGCTCTACTGCGCGGGCGAGGAGTCGGCCGCCCAGGTTGCCATGCGGGCGGCCCGCCTCGGCTGCCGCCTGCCGACGGTCGCCGTTCTCCCGGAGACCCACCTCGAGGCTGTCGTCGGGGCGATCGACGCGGCCCGGCCCCCCTTGGCGGTGGTCGACTCCGTCCAGACCCTCAACGCCGCCGGCGCCGGTGGCAGCCCCGGCAGCCCTTCGCAGGTCCGCGAGGGCGTCGCCCGGCTGCTGACCCTGGCCAAGGAGACCGGCGTGCCCATCGTGCTGGTCGGCCACGTCACCAAGGAGGGGGCGATCGCCGGCCCGCGCACGCTCGAGCACATGGTTGACGTGGTGCTCTACCTCGAGGGCGAGCGACACGGCGAGCACCGCCTCCTGCGTGGCGTCAAGAACCGGTTCGGCAGCACAGGGGAGCTCGGCCTCTTCACCATGGAGAGCGACGGGCTACAGGCGTTGGAGGCGCCGGGGCGCGCCTTCGTCGACGAGACCAGCCTGGCGGTGCCGGGCAACGTCCTGACCGTGGCCTGCGAGGGGTCACGCCCCCTGGTGGTGGAGATCCAGGCGCTCGTCGCGCCCACCGCGTTCGGCCTGCCGCGGCGGACCAGCTCGGGCTTCGATCTGGGCCGCCTCCACCTCCTGATCGCCGTCCTCGAGCGCCGGGCCGCCGTCTCGCTCGGCCAGGCGGACGTCTTCCTCAACGTCGTCGGAGGGGTGCGGCTGGCCGACCCCTCCGCCGACCTCGGCGTCGCCATGGCTCTCGCGTCCGCGGCCAGCGACCGGGTTGTGGCGGCTGGGATGGTGGTGATCGGCGAGGTCGGTCTCGGTGGCGAGGTCCGGCGGGCGTCGCGGCGCGAGCCGCGACTGGCGGAGGCGGCCGCGCTCGGGCAGCTCGCCGCGGTGGTGCCCGCCACCGGGCGGGTCGCACACCACGGGGGGCTCAGCCTGCACCGGGTGGCAACCGTGCGGGCGGCCATGGAGGTGCTCGGCACCCGCGGGGTGAAGCGTACCCGCTCCGTCGTCGTTGCGAAGGCGTGACGCAGCCGGCATGAGGGCGGAGGCTGTGCTTACATCGAGTGGCAATGGCCCGCCACCGCGCTGAGACACTGCGCCGCGCCCGGGCTGGCGCACGCGCTGTCGGGGCAGTCCTGGGTATCGTGGTGGGGATCTTCTACGCCGGGTTCGTCATCACCAACGCGCCCGGTGTGTTCGTCCACAACCAGCTGCTCACGACGGTCACCCTCACGGCGAGCGCGGTCGTGGGAGCGGCAGCCCTGGCACTGGCGGCGCCACTTCTCAGCGTCGAGCCGTACCTCTGGGTCGAGCAAACGCTTGACGAAGCTCCTCCCGCGCAGATCTTCGGCACGGTCGCCGCCATGGTGGCCGCGCTCGCCATCGCCGCCCTCGTGGGCGCGGTCCTCGGTCCGCTTCCCCTCCATGCGGGAACGGTGGTGTCGATCCTCCTCGCGCTCGGGCTGGTCCACGTGGGTGCGCGCACCGCCACACGCCGGCGTCAGGCGTTCGCGACCCTGTTCCGCAGCGCTCCGGGGCCGGCAGTTCCGACGCAGGCCGCGCTGAGTGGCGCGACCCCCATCGATGGTCCTCCCGTGGTGGTGGACACCTCGGTGCTCATCGACGGACGCATCGTCGACGTGGCCCGGGCCGGGTTCGTGCCAGGGCGTCTGCTCATCGCAGGCTTCGTCCTCGAAGAGCTGCAGCGCGTCGCCGACTCCGGAGACCCGATGCGGCGCGCCCGCGGGCGCCGCGGGCTCTCCGTTCTCGAGGAGCTGCAACGACGCGATGACGTGGTGTGCGACGTCGTCAACCTCGACTTCCCGGAGGTGGTGGAGGTGGACACGCGCCTCATCAAGCTCGCGGTGGCCCGCTCAGCGCTGCTGCTGACCACCGACCACAACCTCAACCGGATCGCGCAGATCGCGGGCGTGCGGGTGCTCAACCTCAACGACCTGGCCAACGCCCTGAAGCCGATCCTCAGCGCCGGCGACGAGATCTCGGTGGTGGTGGTGCGCGAGGGCAAGGAGCTGCACCAGGGGGTGGGCTACCTCGACGACGGCACCATGGTGGTTGTGGAGAACGCCAGGGGCCGGGTCGGCGACACGGTGTCGGCCCGGGTCACATCGGTGCTCCAGACCTCTGCCGGTCGCATGATCTTCACCACCACCGACGGTCCCCAGGCGGCGCCGCGGACCCTCCGCCCGGTGCGCACGCGGGCGGCACCGCGCTGAACGCGTCCCTGATCATCCCCGCGTTTGGGCGGGGCCGGAGGATGGGGGAGGACAAGCTCTTTGTCGACGTCGGGGGGCGCCCGCTGATCGCGCTCACCCTGCAGGCCGTGGCCGAGTCCGCCGCCTTCACCCGGGTGGTCATCGCGGCACCGGTGGAGCGGCACACGCAGCTCACGGAGCTGGCAGGCTCGGCGGGTCTTGGAGAGGTGACGGTCACCGAGGGAGGTGAGCGCCGCCAGGACAGCGTGCGGCTCGCGCTCACGAAGATCGGGGAAGCCGACATCGTCGCGGTTCACGATGCCGCCCGGCCGCTGTGCACGCCCCAGGTGTTCGTCGACTGCGTCGAGATGGCCGCCCGGCACGGTGCCGCAACGGTGGCCATCCCCGTTGTCGACAGTGTCAAGCGTGGTCTCGATGGCGTCATCGTCCAGTCGCTCGATCGCCACGACCTCTTCGCCATCCAGACCCCACAGGCGTTCCATCGCGAGCTGCTCGTCGCCGGGCACCGCCACGCCATCCGCAATGCTGTGGCCGTCGACGACGACGCCGCCCTGGTGGAGGCGATCGGCGCCGCGGTGCACATCGTTGCGGGCAGCCCTGACAATTTCAAGGTGACCCACCCCCGCGACCTCGTGCTGCTGCGCGCGCTCGTGGCCCCACGGTGACCCTCCGCATCGGACACGGCATCGACGCGCACCGTCTCGTCGACGGGCGCCCGTTGATGCTCGGCTGTGTCGACGTGCCCCACGATCGTGGCCTCGCCGGTCACTCCGACGGCGACGTGGTCGTGCACGCCCTCTGCGACGCACTGCTGGGCGCCGCCGGGCTCGGCGACATGGGCCGCCATTTCTCGTCCACCGATTCGCGCTGGGCGGGGACGGCAGGCGCGGACTTCCTCACCGCGGTCGCCGAGGTGCTCGCCGGGGAGGGACTTCGGGTGGTCAGCGCACAGGTGGTGGCCATCGCTCAGCGGCCCCGACTGGCGGCGCACCTCGACGCCATGGGCGCCGCCTGCGCCACGGCCCTCGGCGCGGAACCGCGTGCCGTCCTGGTCACCGCCACGACGTCGGATGGGATGGGCTTCACCGGCCGCGCGGAGGGCATCGCAGCATCGGCCGTGGCGCTTGTGGAGGGCCAGTAGCGCGGCGTGAGCCCCCGGTGGTAGCATCGCTTCCAGCAGAATGACATACGCTGACAGCGAACAACCTCGCGACACCACGACCCGGGCCGGCAGCCTGCGCCGGGTGCAGGGTGCGGTCCTGCGCCAGCATCGCGAGGTGGCCGCGCGCTCGCTCGCCGACGTGGCCGCCGCCGCACACTGCTCGCCGGCTCACCTCTCCGAGGTCGAGCGCGGCCGCAAGGACGTGAGCGCGGAACGGTTGGTGGGCATTGCCGCAGCCCTCGGCGTCCCGCTCCACCTCCTCTACGCCGACATCGCCGACGCGCTCGCCCCGGCGGCCCTGGTCGACGCGCGAGCAGGAGCGGCCGACCCCCGTGAGCAGCTCCAGCTCGCTGCCGCCTCGCTCAGCGGGGATGCGCTGCGAACGGCCGCCCAGTTCAGCAGCTACCTCGCCAGCACCACGACAGCCCCGGTGCGCCGCCGCATCGGGTTCGCCGTCCCCGTCGCCGGGGACTAGGGATGAGCGTGGTACCCACGGTCATCGAGTCCACGGCGCGCGGCGAGCGCTCCTACGACATCTACTCGCGGCTGCTCCGTGACCGCATCATCTTCCTGGGCGATCAGATCACCGACGACGTGGCCAACCTGGTCACCGCCCAGCTCCTCTTCCTCGAGAGCGAGGACCCCGGCAAGCCGATCCACCTCTACATCAACTCCCCCGGCGGCAGCGTCACCTCTGCCCTCTCGATGTACGACGCCATGCAGTACGTCAGCGCACCTGTCTCCACCATCTGCCTCGGGATGGCCGCGAGCGGAGGCTCTCTCCTGCTCGCCGGGGGCAGCGCCGGCCTGCGCCTGGCGCTGCCCAACTCGCTGGTCATGATCCATCAGCCCTGGGCAGGCGGCCTCCAGGGAAAGGCGACCGAGCTGGAGGTGCACGCCCGCGAGATCCTCCGTCAGCGCGACCTGATCGTCGAGATCTACGCGCGCCACTCCGGCCGCTCGCTCGAGGAGGTGGAGCGCAGCATCGAGCGCGACAACTTCATGACCTCCGAGCAGGCCCTGCGCTGGGGTCTCATCGACCAGATCATCAATCGCCGCGAGCAGGCCCTACTGAACGTCTGACTCAGGGCGCGGCCGGCTGGCCGCGAGCGTGCTTGCCTAGACTGTGGCGTCATGGCCATGCGGCTGCACGACACCATGACCCGGGGCCTGCGCGAGGTCACCCCGCTCCAGCACGACCACGTGCGCCTCTACACCTGCGGTCCCACCGTGTACGCGCCACAGCACATCGGCAACTTCCGCACCTACCTCTTTGAGGACGTGCTGCGGCGCTGGCTCGAGCGTCGCTTCGCGAGGGTGACTCACGTCATGAACGTCACGGACGTTGAGGACAAGATCATCCGCAACGCCATCGCCCACAGCCGGCCGATGCGCGAAGAGACATCGCCCTGGATCGCCGCGTTCTTCGAGGACCTCGACACGCTCAACCTGCGCCGCGCCCATCACTACCCGCGGGCGACCGAGTACATCGACGAGATGGTGGCAATCATCGAGCGGCTCGACGTCGCCGGCTGCACGTACCGAAGTGAGGGCAGCGTGTACTTCCGGATCGCCGCGTTCCCCGCCTACGGGAGGCTCTCGGGCGTGCGCGCAGGAGGGTTGGTGGCCGGCGCCAGCGGACGTGTCGACGCCGACGAGTACGACAAGGAAGACGCGCGCGACTTCGCCCTCTGGAAGGCCGCCGCCCCCGACGAGATCGGCTGGGACTCGCCACTGGGTCGCGGGCGACCCGGCTGGCACATCGAGTGCTCGGCGATGAGCATGGCCCTTCTCGGGGAGTCGTTCGACATCCACTGCGGCGGGGTCGACAACATCTTCCCCCACCACGAGAACGAGATCGCCCAGAGCGAGGCGGCGACGGGGCGGCCATTCGTGCAGGTGTGGTGCCACTCCGCTCACCTGCGCGTCGGCGGCGAGAAGATGGCCAAGTCGTTGGGCAACTTCGCGACGCTTTCCGACCTCATCGGGGACGGGGCGCGGCCGTCGGCCCTGCGCTACCTCCTCACCGCCGGCGCCCACTACCGCAAAACCGTCAGCTACAGCGACGAGTCTCTCCACGCCGCGACCGAGTCGGTCGACCGCCTCGCCGACTTCGACCGCCGTGTCCGCTCGCACCGGCCCGACGGCGTCGACAGCGGTGCATCCGACGAGCGCATCGCCGCCGCGGCCGCCGGGTTCGAGGCCGCAATGGACGACGATCTCAACCTCCCGGAGGCGATGGGCTCGGTGTTCACGCTCATCCGCCAGCTCAACCGTGACCTCGACGCCGGGAGGCTCGGTGCCCGCAGCCACCGGCAGCTGGTCGCGCTCCTCGACGAGGTCGATGACGTTCTCGGCGTGCTCACGCTCGCCGGGCGAGAGCGGTCTGGTGCCTCGCTGTCAGCCGAGGAGCAGGCCATGCTCGACGAGCGACACGCGGCCCGCGGCGCCCGCGATTGGACAGCCTCTGACCGGCTTCGCGACGTGCTGGCAGGGCGCGGGATCGTCGTGGAGGACACCCCGTCGGGCCAGCGCTGGCACCGCGCCTGAGCCGGTCGCCCGGGCGACGCTGCGGCTACAGCGGCGGGGGGGGTGGCGGAGCGCTGGGTCCGCCGCCGCTCCAGGTCGTAGCGCCGTGCTGCGACAGCGGTGCCTCTCCGGGGAAGCGGCTCACGACGACGAGGTAGTAGACGATGACGCAGATGATCAGGTCAACGAGGAAACCGAAGATGGCGGCCCCGCCGGCGCCGATCGTCCGCACGCCGCTGTAGGCGGCGTAGTTGCCGACGACGCTGACCAGGGCGGCCACGACGCGCAGGATCAGGCCGTACACAACCCAGAGCTTGCCCTCGCGATTGCCCTGGTACATCCGGTACGCCCCGATCGTCCCGATCACCACCGCGGCAAGGCTGATGAGCTCGCCCAGCAACCACACCACGGGGAGGCTGCAGGCGCCATTGATGGAGAGGCTGCCGCAGAAGCCGAAGATTGTGATCAGCCCGAGCAGCGCAAAGAGGATGCCGATGGCTCCCAGGATGAGGAGCACCAAGCCGAGGGTCTTGGCGTTCACGTTCAGCTTGACCGGCGGGTCCTGTGCGAACGGCGGGTCGACGAGGCTGTTCATCCGGAAAGTCCTCCACAGAAGAGGTGTGCCGAGGCCATCGACGCGATGGTAGCCGCGCCGCGACCGTCTGCGGGACTTTGCGCCGCGCGACGAGGTGTGCGGCCGTCAGCGCTGGCGGATACTGCTTGCGTGGACATCCTCTACGGGCGCAACCCAGTGCTCGAGGCGCTCCGATCCGGGCGCGCGGCTCGCAAGCTGGTGATCGCCGCGGGTGTCGCCACGGAGGCGCGTCTGGCCGAGATCCTCAGCGTCGCCCGCGAGCGCGGCATCCCGGTGGAGGAGAGCCCGCGCCGCCGTCTCGACGACATCGCCCACACCGAGCATCACCAGGGGGTCGCCGGCTACTTCCATGGCCGCCCTTCGGTGGAGCTGGCCGATCTCCTGGCGGCGGCGCGAGCTCCCCAGCTCATCGTCGTTCTCGACGGCATCCAGGACCCGCAGAACCTCGGCGCCATCGCCCGCAGCGCGGACGCTGTGGATGCTGACGGCCTGGTGCTGCCGCGCCACCGGGCCGCCGGGGTCACAGCGGCCGCGGCCAAGGCGTCGGCGGGGGCGACCGAGCACGTTCCTGTCGCGACCGTCAGCAACCTGGTGCACGCGCTCGAGGTGATGCAGGCGGCGGGTCTCTGGGTGGTGGGGCTTGCCGCCGACGGCCCCACCCGGTACGACGCGTTCGACTACACCAGCCCCGTGGCCATCGTTGTGGGCGCGGAGGGGGAGGGGATGCGCACGCTGACCCGCCGCCACTGCGACGCGGTCGTGGCGCTGCCCCTCGCCGGGCGGGTGACCTCGCTCAACGCCGCCGCGGCGGCCGCGGTGCTGCTCTACGAGGTGGCCCGCCAGCGCGGCTTCGCTCCGCGGGTGTGAGGCGATGAGCGAGCTGGTTGTCGACGGCTACAACATCATCCACGCCTGGCCTGAGCTGTCCCCGCTGATCAGGGGAGGCAGGGGGGAGGAGGCGCGGCGCCGGCTGGTGGCCATGCTCGGTGAGTACGCCGCGGCCAGCGGGCAGCGGGTCACGGTGGTGTTCGACGCCCACGGCCGGCGCCGCGACCGCGGGGGTGGCGAGAGCATCGACGGCGTCCACGTCATCTTCGGCAACACCGCGCAGACCGCCGACCACGTCATCGAGCGGCGCGTGGCCATCGCTTCGCAGCGCGGTGACGCCCGGTCGGTGACGGTTGCGACCGCCGACCGGCTGCAGCGCGACATGGTCATGGCCATGGGGGGCGCCGTGATCGGAGCTGAGGCGCTTCGCCAGGTGGTGCAGGGCGTGAAGGCCGAGGTCGACGGCCACAGCGCGAGTCGCCGGCGCGAGGCCGGGTTCGCCAATCGGCTCGGCGACAGGCTCGATCCGGACGTGCGCCGCCGCCTCGAGGAGCTGGGCAGGCCGCCAAAGCCCCTCAGCGATACGCACGATGACGAGGTGGAGCGCCCCGAGCGATGACCGGCGGCGCAGCGTCGAGGGATCGCACTCCTGCGGGCGACGACGGCGCAACCGTGGCAACCCTACCTGGGCGCCTGGGGTACCGGCGGCTGCTGGCCATCAACGCATTCTGGTTCGGCAACGGAGCGCACTGGCAGCCGATCTTCGTCTCGCTCATCCCGGTGGGAGCCAGGCTGGTCGACCCGGTCAACAAGGACGTGTTGGTTGGCAGGCTCACCGCTGCCGGCGGCGTGTTCGCGCTGCTGGTGCCCATCGCGGTGGGCTGGCTGTCGGACCGCACGGCGAGCCGGTGGGGCCGGCGCCGGCCCTGGATGGTGGCCGGCAGCGCCCTGAACGTTGTGGCTCTGATCCTCCTCTCCCTGGCCGGCACCGCGTACTTCCTCGTCGGCTTCTACGTCCTGCTCCAGGCCAGCAACAACGTCGCCGGCGCGGCGTACTCCGGGATCATCCCCGACGTGGTGCCGGCGGGCGAGCGAGGGCGTGCCTCTGGGCTGCTGGGGATGTTGAACGGTGTCGGCACCGTGTTCGGCCTGGCCGGAGTCATCGCCATCTTCGCCACCTTCCACGACTCGCGCATCGGCGTGGTGCTCGGCTACAGCTTCATCGCGGTGGTGCTGACGGCGACTTTGGCGATCACCTGCATCGGTGCATCCGAGAAGCCATCCATGCGCGCCGCCGCCAGGCAGCCTCTGCACATCCCTCCAATGGCGCTGGCCTTCGGGGCAGCCTTCACGGTGCTCGTGCTCGCGACGCTGTGGTTCCTCATCGAGGGTCGCCCCCGTCCCGTGGTGCTGGCGATCCTGGTGCTGAGCCTGCTCGCGTCGATGGACTCCGGGCGTCGCGTCCCGGCGCTCCGCGAGTTCGTCGCCCCGTTTGCCCACGCCGACTTCTTCTGGGTCTTCGCCACGCGGTTCCTCGTGCAGCTCGGCATCTTCAGCATCGTTCCCTTCATCGGGTTCTACTTTCACGACGTGGTGAGGACGGGCAACAACACCGGGTTCGCCAGCTCACTGTGGCTGGCCTTCGTCATCGTCGCCGGCATCGCTCCAGC
>JAABUX010010668.1_pt1 | contig 10235 bp, 8 predicted proteins | sample 5561851 | NCBI WGS metagenome assembly JAABUX01 (sample SAMN10711883, study PRJNA513361) | rock metagenome | isolation source: Antarctica rocks | place: Antarctica: Victoria Land, Richard Nunatak red sandstone | collected 2016-01-03 | reverse complement strand
TTCGCGTTCAACATCCTCAAGGCCAACCAGACCAACACGCTCAGCCAGGATCGCTATCGCGCCGCCCTGGCAGGCATCAAAAACCTGCTCAGAATGCTCGCTGTTTCATAGCGTTGAACAGCCCTGTCTATCAATGGGTGAAGGCGCGCCAGAACTGGGAACCCAACTGGAATTTCAACAAGGTCCTGATCGCCCGCGATGGCGGCATCGTTGGCCATTACGGCAGCACCGACGAGCCGACCGGACCGCGCCTGTCAGGCGCGGTGAAGCAGCAGATTGACGTTGCCGTGCAGGGCACAGCCTATCGTTGATTTCGTCTCTCCCGCTGGCGGGAGAGGGCCGGGGTAAAACTGGAACTTTGAGCGGTGTAAGCCTTCCAGATTTTGCTTCCGGCAGCGCCGACGATAAATTTCAAATCTCGCGGTACATCAAATAAGTCAATCGAGTAAACATTGAGGCTAGAAGAACCGCTACCGCTCGTCGAGCGCTGCTGGAACTGCGCCGAAGATGACAGCTTTAGACCACTCCATCATCAAAAACTTTCTGGTGCCAACGTCGCGAGTAGCGCACGCACGTTTGTGGCAGAAATGGCGTGGACGTCGGCGCCTAAATCGAGATGCTCGATGGCATAGCCCACATCCCGACCGTAAAAGATGTTCGTTACATTCGGCATCTGGATTACAGTAAATCGACCGCGTTGATCGGCCATGGCTGCCTCTATGCGCGCTCGAACCTGCTCGAACGGGTACGGATTCTTCTCGTTAATTCCATAAGTGTCCCGGACAGCGATGCAGGCTTGCCCGACGCGACGGATGCCTTCTAGAATCAGTGCGCGATGTCCGCCATGGAAAGGTTGATACCGGCCGAGAAAGAAAGCAGTGGGTGCTTTCGGGCTGAAGACAGGTTGCAATGCCGACATGATGCGCTCGACCCATGCCTCTGGTGCACCGTCCGCCGTCACTTTCATGTCGAATCTTGAAGGTGGCACAAATAGGTGGTTTGTATCTTGGAAGCGTCCCTCTTCGATTCGGGCCAACCACACTATGAACGCCGGGCCGAATGCCTCCCGCGTCTTAGGTGTGGGGCAAATAAAATCGGCGATGGCGTAATTACCCGTGCGGGCGACTTGATCACATAGCCAACCCATTCGGCGAGCCTGCTCAATTCGATCCTCGACACTGAAACCAAGGTCTCTATTGATGTTGGCGCGGATCTCGTCGGCGTTAAAATGAACGGCATTCAATCGCAGTGCCAACTTGGTGGCCAGCGTCGTCTTACCCGCGCCGGGCAATCCCATCAGGAGGATTCGACGCGTCGTCGACAGAGGTAAGTTCATTTCCGTCGACTTCGTTGCGGCTTCGTTACCGACTAGAGAGTGCGGTGTCTCCGGAATGGTCCCATCCTTCGAACTGACTGTTTGTCTAAGCACCAATGCCATTTCCACCCACTTACCTAACATTTAACATAGTGAGTGTTATTAGTTTAAATAAATCTGAGCGTCATGTCGAACGATCGCCGTGTTTGCTGGCGAGCGGTTGGGAGCATTGGACGACGATGACGGGAATGACGCCGACATGGGGCAGCGAGGCCCCGACCTCGAAGTGCCGGCTTGCCCTTATACAGATAGCGACCGTAGGGAAAGCCCGTGTGGACAATCAGCTTCTCGACAGCAAACGTGATCGTGAGACAGGCTGCCAGAGGCAGACCAGCCCCTTTCCAACTGTAGATCGCGATGGCCAATCCGAACGTGAAAACGATCCCGCTGGCGGCCAGCGCTTGCGTGAGCGGCGATGGTTCGCCCGTAAGTCTGACGATGACCAGCAGGTGGACGAGGATGAGCGCCCAAGCTGAAAATTGCCTGCGCCTCACGGCGAGGCCGGTCCCTCGCGGCCCATCGCCAGGAACTTCTCGCGGCGGCGGACCAGCAGGGTAGGGCCGTCCAATTCCAGCAACGGCGTGAGCGCCTGCTCGACCGCCGCGCCCACCGCCAACACCGCTTCCTCCGGGGCCCGGTGCGCGCCGCCAACCGGCTCCGGCACCACCGCGTCGATCAGGCGCGACTGCCGCAAGTCCTCGGCGGTCAGCCGGAACGCCTCCGCGGCGAGGGACGCCTGGGTCGCATCCCGCCACAGGATCGACGCGCCTCCCTCGGGCGAGATGACCGAGTAGATCGAGTGCTCCAGCATCAATACGCGGTCGCCGGCCGCGAGCGCGATGGCGCCGCCGGAGCCGCCCTCGCCGATGATCGTCGCGACGATCGGCACCGGGGCGGCCAGGCACGCCTCGATGGAGCGGGCAATGGCCTCGGCCTGCCCGCGCGCCTCGGCGTCGATGCCGGGGAACGCGCCCGCGGTGTCGACGAAGGTCAGCAGCGGCAGGCGGAACCGGCCGGCCAACTCGATCAGGCGGCGCGCCTTGCGGTAGCCCTCCGGCCGCGCCATGCCGAAATTATGGAGCACCCGGCTGTCGGTGTCGGTGCCCTTCTCGGTGCCGATCACCATCACCGGCCGGCCGTTGAACCGGCCGAGGCCGCCGACGACGGCCGCGTCCTCGGCAAAGGCGCGGTCGCCGGCCAGCGGCATGTAGTCGGCGATCAGCGCCTGGATGTAGGCGAGCGCCTTGGGCCGCTCCGGATGCCGGGCCACCTGGGTCTTCTGCCAGGGCGTCAGGCGCGCGTAGGTCGCCCGCAGCTGCTTGTCCGCCTTGTCGGTGAGGCGGGCGACCTCTTCGGCGATGTTGAGGCCGCCGGGCTCCTGCATGCGCCGGAGTTCTTCGATCTTGCCTTCGAGTTCCGCCACCGGCTTCTCGAAATCCAGGAAATGACGCATGCGCGCCCTGTAGCATGGAAACTGGAACGGACGAGAGCCGGCAACGGGCTAGAGCTGCTGGGCGAGCGGGTGGTGCAGTTCGACCAGGCGCTGCAGGCGTTCGGCCAGCACGTGCGTGTAGATTTGCGTCGTGGCGATATCGGCGTGGCCGAGCAACATCTGCAAGCTGCGGAGATCGGCGCCCCGGGCCAGCATATGCGACGCGAACGAATGCCGCAGAACGTGGGGCGACACGCGCGCCGGGTCGATGCCGGCAGCCAGGGCGACCTGTTTCAACAGCATGCCGAAGCCCTGCCGCGTCATGGCGTGACGCAGGTCGCGGCCGGGAAACAACCACTCCGTCTTGTCGGCACTGCCGGCGACCAGCGCCGCCGCCGAACGCCGCGCCGGGTCCGACAGCGGCACCACGCGCTCCTTGCCGCCCTTGCCGCGGACCAGCAGCACTTCGGCGTCACCGGACAGCGATCGGCGCGGCAGGCTCAGCAGCTCCGACACGCGCAGGCCGGTGGCGTACAGCATCTCCAGCGCGGCCGTCGCAACCAGGCCGGGACGCCCGGCCCGGGCGGCGGCGGCGGCCAGCAGGGCGTCCACCTCGGCCTCGCTGAGGTACTTCGGCAACGGCTGCGGGAGGCGCGGCGCGTCCAGCAGCTGGGTCGGGTCGTCGGGGCGCGTGCCCTCGCGGGCCAGGAAGCGATGGAACTGCCGCAGGCACGACAACCGCCGCGCCGCGGTGCGCGCGGCGAGCCCGGCCGCGTGCAGGCCAGCCATGTACGCGGCGAGCGTCGAACTGTCAGCGGACGCGGCGCCCTGGCCGCATGCCGCGGCGAACGCGGCGAAGTCGGCAAGGTCGGCGGCATAAGCGGCGAGGGTGTTCCGGGCCGCCCCGCGTTCGGCCGCCAGCATCTCCAGGAAGGCCTCGACGTGCCGCTCCAAGGCGGCTCAGTGCTGCTGGAACCGGTCGAGCGGCACGACGTGCTGAACCTGCTGCGGATGCGGCGCGGGCGGGAATGCGCCGAGCAACACGACGCCTGCGCCGAGCACAAGGATGGAAACCAAACCGATGATAAGGAACAGCTGACGCATCCGCCACCCTTGGCCGTTGTCAGGAACGATGTGCTAGCCTTCACGGCCATGACACGCAACAACTCCCGGAGCGAGTCCGCTCACGCCCCTTCGGCGCAACCGCGTACTTCGAACGTTTCCCGCAGCATCGTGCTGGTTGGGATGATGGGCGCGGGCAAGACGTCGATCGGCCGCCGGCTCGCAGCACGGCTCGGCCTGCCGTTCCGCGACGCCGATTCGGAGATCGAGCTGGCGGCTGGCCTGACAGTGCCCGAGCTGTTCGCCCGCTACGGCGAGCCGCACTTCCGTGCCGGGGAGCGCCGGGTCATTCGCCGCCTGCTGGACGGGCCGCCGCTGGTGCTGGCAACCGGCGGCGGCGCGTTCATGGACGACGTGACACGGGCCGCCATCCGCGCGCGCAGCACGTCGGTGTGGCTGCGCTGCACCCTGCCTGTGCTGCTGCGCCGGGTGGCCCTTCGCACCTCCCGCCCCTTGCTCGCCGGCGGCGACCCAGCCGAGATTCTGCGCCGCCTCATGGTGGTGCGCCATCCCATCTACGCGGAGGCTGACGTGGTCGTGGATTGCAGCGACGAGCCGCCCGAGTTCACCACGACCAAGGTGGCGCGCGCGGTCGAGGCCTGGTCGCCGCCGCGCACCTTGCCGGTTCGCCTGGCCAGCACCCGCTACGATGTGATCGTGGGCGACGGCTTGCTCGCGCGGGCCGGTGCGCTGCTCGCCCCGGTGCTGCCGCAGAAACGGTGCGTCGTCATCACCGACACGACGGTCGCGGCCCTGCATCTGGCCACGCTGCTGGAAGGATTGGCGCAGACGGGCGTGGCGGCCTCGGTCATCACCGTGCCACCCGGCGAGGCGTCGAAGTCGCTGGACAGCTTCGGCCGGGTCATGGACGCGCTGCTCGGAGAAGGCGTCGAGCGGCGCACGACCGTGTTGGCGCTCGGCGGCGGCGTCGTGGGCGACCTCGCTGGGTTCGCCGCGGCGACGGCGTTGCGCGGCCTGCCGTTCGTGCAGGTGCCGACGACGCTGCTGGCGCAGGTCGATTCGAGCGTGGGCGGTAAAACCGGCATCAACACTGTTCGCGGCAAGAACCTGGTCGGCGCATTCCACCAGCCGCGCATGGTGCTGGCCGACACGGCGACCCTCGCGACCCTGCCCTCGCGGGAGCGGCGGGCGGGCTACGTGGAGATCGTCAAGGCCGGGCTGATCGGCGACTTCGGGCTGTACGAGTGGTGCGAGGCGAACGGCCGCGCCGTGGTCGCCGATGATCCGGCAGCGCAGGCCGAGGCGGTGCTACGGGCGTGCGCCTTCAAGGCGGAAATCGTCGGCGACGATGAGCGCGAGGAGCGGCCGAACGACGGACGCGCGCTGCTCAACCTCGGCCACACCTTCGGCCACGCGATCGAGGCGGAGCTGGGCTACGGCGGCGCAGTCCTGCACGGCGAGGCGGTGGCGATCGGGTTGGGCCTCGCCTTCCGGTTGTCGGCCAAGCTCGGCCTGTGCGACCCGGCGGTCGCCGAGCGGGTGATCGGCCACGTGGCCTCGGTCGGCCTGCCGTCGGAGCTGGCGATGCTGAACCGGCGGTTCTCGGCGTCACGGCTGATCGAGCTAATGCGGCGCGACAAGAAGATGCGCGACGGCCGGCTGCACTTCGTCCTGGCGCGCGGCATCGGGACGGCGTTCACGAGCGCGGACGTGCCACCCGAGGCGGTATCCGAACTGCTGCGGGAGGCTGGGGCGGACCCGTAAGCTCCGTGCTGCCGCTTTTGCGCGCACAGACCGGTCTGTGCGGCTAGGGATTGAGCACCTCCGGCGCGCCACGACCGCGTCGAAAGCGTTGGCCGCCTTTCGTCCGGCGTGTTCCATGGCGCGACACACGGAACCTGGCGTGGCATGACCCTTGCTGATCCTCAGACCGCATCGATAAGGGTTGTCGTTGGATCGGGTCAGGAACATTCGTCTCCGTGGGACGCATTCGCCAGGGTGCGGTTGCCACGGCGGCGGATTGGCGTGCGCCGGGGCCAGCGCCGAGACGATCGGCAGCGTGGCCGTCCGCACCGCAGTCGAACGCGCGGTGTTCGGCGGCGAGGCAGGACGTCGGCGCGTCCTGAAAATCCTTGGCGCGGCGACCCTGGCGGCCGCGTTGGACCGGGCTTTCCCGATCCTGCGCGCGCAGGAAGCCTGGGCGGAAACGCCGGGCATGCCGGAAAAGCAAGACCTCAAGGTCGGTTTCATCGCCATCACCTGCGCCACGCCGATCATCCTGGCGGCGCCGATGGGCTTCTACGCCAAGCGGGGCTTGAACGTGGAGGTCGTGCGCACCGCCGGCTGGGCGCTGGTGCGGGACAAGACGCTGAACGGCGAATACGATGCAGCCCACATGCTAAGCCCGATGCCGATCGCGCTCACCCTTGGCGTCGGGTCGAACCCGGTGCCGTTTGCGGTTCCGGCCATCGAGAACATCAATGGCCAGGCGATCGTCCTGGCGATGAGGCACAAGGACCACCGGGATCCGAAGACCTGGAAAGGCTTCAAGCTCGGTATCCCGTTCGAGTACTCGATGCACAACTACCTGCTGCGCTACTACCTGGCCGAAGCCGGGCTGGACCCGGACCGGGACGTGCAGCTACGCGTGATCCCGCCGCCGGAGATGGTGGCCAACTTGCGCGCCGAGAACATCGACGGTTTTCTCGGGCCCGATCCGTTCAACCAGCGCGCGGTGTACGACGGCGTCGGTTTCATCCACCTGCTGACGCGTGAGCTATGGGACGGCCACCCGTGCTGCGCGTTCGGCATTTCGAAAAAGACCGTCGCCGAACAGCCCAACACCTACCAGGCGCTGCTGCAGGCGATCGTCGACGCGACTGCCTATGCCAACCAGGCCGAGAGCCGCAAGGAGGTCGCCGGGGTCGTCAGCGCCCAGAACTACCTCAACCAGCCGGTGACGGTGGTGGAGCAAGCGCTGACTGGCACCTACGCGGACGGGCTGGGCGCCGTGAAGCGGGTGCCCGACCGTGTCAGCTTCGATCCGTTCCCCTACCCGTCGATGGCTATCTGGATCATGACGCAAATGAAGCGCTGGGGTCAGGTGAAGGGCGACATCGCCTGGCGCGACGTCGCGCAACAGGTTTATCTGATGACGGACGCGGCCGCCCGGATGCGCGACGCCGGGCTGACGCCGCCGGACACGCCCTACAAATCCTACACGATCATGGGCAAGACCTTCGACCCGGCGCAGCCCGATGCCTACGTCGCCTCCTTCCCGATCCGCCGCGCATGAGCCAGCGGCTTCGGTCGATGACGCTCATGACCGCGATCCTGGCGGTGCTGCTGGGCATCTGGCAGATCGCAGCTACCCCCACCACCGGGCCGCAGACGGTCGACCCGGAATACGCGGCCCTGGTCGGCGCAGCGGCGGCGCAGGGGCAGAAATCGCCGATGCCGCGCCCCTCCGACATCGCCGTGCGGGCCTGGACGCTGTTGCGCGATCCATTCTACGTCCACGGCGCCAACGACCAGGGCATCGGCATCCAGCTCGGCTGGTCGCTGCTGCGGGTCAGCATCGGCTTCGGCTTGGCCGTGCTGATCGCCATCCCGCTTGGCTTCCTGATCGGCATGAGCCCGCTGCTGAACGGCGCGCTCGACCCGATCATCCAGGTGCTGCGCCCAGTTAGCCCGCTCGCCTGGATGCCGCTGGCGCTCTACACCATCAAGGACAGCTCGATCTCCGCCATCTTCGTCATCTTCATCTGCGCGATCTGGCCGATGCTGCTGAACACGGCGTACGGCGTGGGCTCGGTCCGGCGCGAGTGGCTGAACGTGGCGCGTACGCTCGAGGCCGGGCCGTGGCGGACCGCGTTCAGCGTCATCCTGCCCGCGGCGGCGCCCACCATCATGACCGGCGCGCGCATCTCGATCGGCATCGCCTGGCTGGTGATCGTCGCGGCCGAGATGCTCGTCGGCGGCACCGGCATCGGCTACTTCGTCTGGAACCAGTGGAACAACCTGTCGATCGCCGACATCGTGGTGGCGATCCTGCTGATTGGGCTGGTCGGCATGGCACTCGACCAGGGGCTGGGCTGGCTGTCGCGGGGGCTGGCCTGGCGTGAGTAGGCCGTGGCTCTCGGTCGAAGGCATCGCGCGCCATTACGGCGGCCGGGCGGTGTTCCGCGACGTGTGGTTCGGCGTCGACCGGGGCGAGTTCGTCGTGCTGATCGGCCATTCCGGCTGCGGCAAGACCACGATCTTGAACATCCTGGCCGGGTTGGAAGCGCCGGACGCCGGGTCGATCGTGATGGACGGGCGGGAGGTGACAGGCCCGGCGCTCGACCGCGCCGTCATCTTCCAGTCCCACGCCCTGCTGCCCTGGCTGACCGCGCTCGGCAACGTGGCGTTCGCCGTCCGCTCCCGCCACCGGGCCTGGCCGCGGCAGAAGGTGCTGGGCCATGCCGGCGCCGTGCTGGAACTGGTGGGCTTGGCCGATGCGGCGCACCGCAAGCCGTCCGAACTGTCCGGCGGCATGAAGCAGCGCGTCGGCATCGCCCGGGCGCTCGCGATCGCGCCGTCGCTGCTGCTGATGGACGAGCCGTTCAGCGCGCTAGACGCCCTGACCCGCGGCACTTTGCAAGACGAGGTGCTGCGGCTGGTGTCGGACCGCCAGCAGACCGCGTTCATGATCACGCACGACGTGGACGAGGCGATCCTGCTGGCCGACCGCATCCTGCTGATGACCAACGGCCCGGACGCGCGGGTAGCCGAGGTGGTGGTGAATACCCTGCCCCGGCCGCGGCTGCGCCGGGATATCCACCACGCGCCGGGTTATTACGATCTGCGCAACCACATCGTCGACTTCCTCGTCAGCCGCAGCCGCGCGCTGGCGGGAACGCGCCCGGCGGGCTGGACCGGCAAGACAGTGCCCGAGGTCCGCCCGGCTGAACTCATCCACTCGTAAGGAAGCACGCTTTGAACGACGAAAAGACTGCGCTCGGCCGCAAGATACTGAAGATCAAGAAGGCCAAGGGTTGGACCTGGCCGCAGGTCGCCGAGAAGCTCGGCTACGCGCCCGTTTGGACCTGCGCAGCCTGCATGGGCCAGATGTCGATGACGCCCGAGACCGCCGAGAAGGCGGGCGTGCTGTTCGACCTGGAGGCCGACGACATCGCCCTGCTGCAGGAAGCGCCGTATCGTGGCAGCCTGCCGAACGCCGTTCCTACCGACCCGCTGATCTACCGGTTCTACGAGCTGGTCAGCGTGTACGGCACGACGTGGAAGGAGATGATCCACGAGGAGTTCGGCGACGGCATCATGAGCGCGATCGACTTCGACATGACGATGGAGCGCCAGCCCGACCAGAAAGGCGACCGGGTCAAGTTGACGATGAGCGGCAAGTTCCTGCCATACAAGCGCTATTGAGCAAGCCTATTCCGCAGCCACCGCCAACGCCTGAGGCATCAACTGCAGCAGGGCGTCAAGGCCCTGCCGGCTGCAGAAATCGCCAAAACCCTCGCCCGATTGCCGGCCGGCGGCAAAGGCTGCGAACAACGGTTCCAGCGTGCGGCCCAGAGCGGCCATGGGCACCTTCTCGATCAGCTTGAACGACAGGCGAGTGCCCTCGAAATCGCCGCCGACGAATATCGCATACTGGCCGGGGATGCGGCCCACCAAGCCAATGTCGCCGGCGTAGGGCCGCGTGCAGCCGTTTGGGCAACCGGTGATCCGCAGGCTGATCCGCTCGCCCGCGAGGCCATGCCGCTCCAGTGCCGCCTCGATATCGGCGATGATCGGCTCGCGCACGCGTTCGGCTTCGGTCAGCGCCAGGCCGCAGGTGGGCAGCGCCGGGCAGGCGAGCGTCCAGATCGACAGCGGCGACAGCGTATCGGCCAACGCGACGCCGTGGGCGCGGAACACCGCCTCGATCGCGTCACGGTTGGCAGGGTCGATGTTGGACAGCAGCACGTCCTGCTGCGGGGTGAACACCGGGTCGGCGGCGAACCGCTCGGCAACCTCGCGCATGGCGCTGCGGATGCCGTCCTGGATGCGCCCGGACGGGATCGGCACGCCGAGCCATAGCCGGCCGTCGCCCTGCTCGTGCCAGCCGAGCAACTCCGGCACTTCCAGCTTCGGCATCTCGCGCGGCGATTGCAGGTCCAGGCCATAGATGGCGGTCAGCTCGTGCTTGACCCAGCCGACGCCCTTGTCGTCCACGACGTATTTCAGGCGGGCGCGCCGGCGGTCGCCGCGGTCGCCGTTGTCGCGCTGGAGCGAGATCACCGCCTCGGCCGCGCGGCGAAGGTCATCCGGGCCAACGAAGCCGATGATGGTCGCGAGCCG
>JAABUX010010667.1_pt1 | contig 10236 bp, 25 predicted proteins | sample 5561851 | NCBI WGS metagenome assembly JAABUX01 (sample SAMN10711883, study PRJNA513361) | rock metagenome | isolation source: Antarctica rocks | place: Antarctica: Victoria Land, Richard Nunatak red sandstone | collected 2016-01-03 | reverse complement strand
CTTTGAAAACGTATATATACACTTATGTAAATCAAGTTGTAAATAAGACGTTTATTGTATCCATAGACTCTAGCAAAAGGTGTAAAACAACCAACAATTACCCAGACCAACCAGTTATCATCAGCGAAACTCGTCAAATTTTATTATGGTTAGCTTTTTTTGCTAGTTTCATTAGCATGGTCAAGCGCTGGTCGCCTCCGCAGGGTACCCGCAACCCTAACGCCTACTCCTGACCCTAATCCAAACCCCACAGACCTGCACGTAGCGCTCCCATGAAAGTGCCTCTGGCGTCGCGCTGCGGCCCCGGCCCTGGGCGCTGCGCCGCCAGCTGTGCGTCGCCGTCATGTTGCGGCTCGGCGGTGCGGCGGCTGCAGGCTCCACGGCGTTGGCTCCGCGGGACACCTGAGTTGCGTCAGCGTTGTGGAAAGAAGCCCAAGTTTTACGAGTTCGCACCTCCGCGCGGCAGTGCGGCCAAGCCCAGGGAGGCTGTGAGCAGCTGGGGCCAGCTTCAGATTGCGGGCGCGTGTGCATACGGATGCTCACTCAGCGAGAATTAGTCACAGGGTTGGTCACATGGTTCCTGCGCAATTGGCAGGGAAGCGACAGGGCGGACGCACGAAGCAGATGACCGAGAGCAGGGGGACCTCCGCCGACAGCGTCAGCTGCATGCGCCGCCGCATTGCGTCCGCCTCGCTCATGCCCGTCGGCTCCGCCAGGCCCGCCGTGGCGACGCAGCTGCGGGAGGGGCAGGTTTAGGGTTAGGGTTAAGGCAGCGGTAGGGCAGTCATCATCAAGCAAGCTATACATATCTAACCCGTACCATTCGAACACTGTGAAGAAATATTTCAGAATGACCTAAAACAACAAAAATAGTTTGGTTTTTACTTGAAGCTCGATCATGACATCAACGAAGTCTGCGAAACCAGGTCCGAAGACGGATTTATCGTGACTGTGATTGCTGTCATGTACCAATGTATGATTGGTGCTCTAACACTAAAACGTGCCCATGGCAGAAAACGCAGCACCTGACATCCCGATCACTTTCGCTGGGGTCTTTGTGAGACAGGATGTAGTACATAAATCCGGTGGCATTGGAAGCCAGTCAAGAGCATGTCGCATCGGCTTTCAGCTTTGGCATACGAGACTCACCTTGACCCCGATGACGCGCCTGCCTGCAGGGCCGTGCTGGTGGACGGCATGGTATCTGTCAGGTGCGACGCCAGCGCCAGCGCGTGCGCCACTTGCCACGGCGACAGCCATATCTGCAGCCACGGCCCGTATTGTGTCTGTTCAACGCCCGTGCTTGCGTCCTCATGCCATGTACGAACGGAAGAGACTCTCCGTCTGGAACGCAATGTGTCTGAATGATATTTGCTCGGCTCTGGCGCCAACAAGGTGGGTTAATAGATGAGCCATGAAGAACACGCTGAAGCGTTTGGCCGCAGCCATGATGCTGGACGCATTGACGCTCTCGCATTACCGAGCAGGGACGCGGCCAAGTGGTGCCGGCCTGTGTATAGGATCTGCGGCGATGCTGTTGTGTGCATGTGTGAGCTGGTAGCAGCATATGAGAGCACAAGCGGTGGCATGCAAAAAGGAAGGTTGTTTGGATGTAAACGTTTCAGAGAGTCATGCAATTTGCTGTCTTGATCTTGATTGACCATCTACTTTACTAAGTGATGAGACTCTACTTTGCTTAGATTTGTAAATCTCGTAACAAATTTTTTATATATGTCGCAAAACAAGATAGCAGGATCGGCACCTGCGCGCCCATGACGGAGGACGCGACGCCCAGCGTGAGCGTGCCGGGCGCCTGGGGCAGCGGCACCGCGCGGAGAGCGGCCTCCGACTGGAGGGCCGCGATGCGCACGATCGGCACCAGCGGAAACAGTGCGGACTGCAAGCATGGCACACAACCGGTAATGATTTGCCTAGTAGCGACTCACCGCAGAAATGCTAGTCGGGTAGCCAGCATAGACCCAATATGCACGGGACGAAACAAACACTGCGTTGCTCAGGGCACATAGCTTGCCGTGTCCTTGTTGGAAACGGAACTGTAATCCTAACCTTGCGCCTAGCCCTGACTCTCGCTATGACCCTGCCCTTTCACTGTAGAACATGCGAGCTCGGCAATGCGGTGCACGACAACTGCATCGACAGCACGCAACGCTACGGTGACATTTGCCACAGACATCAGGCTTGCAAGCATCTAGAAAATTGTAACAGCTGTGAGTGCCACGGCCGTGGCCCGAACCTAGATTCCCGTTGGCTGCACAGCACAGACCGTCACCTTGGCTGCAGCTGACGGCGACGCGGTGCGCGGCAGCTGCGTCGGCGGCAGCACGGAGGCGCGCCGCAGGTTGACGCCGCCGGCGCCGCCGCCCATGCGCCGCCCGGCCGGCGACGCCCGCTGGCGGCCTCCACTCTCCGGGGCGTCCGAGCCCGACCCCCCGTCGCTGCCGATCGACGAGCGACCACTGACGACGCTGACGGTCGTCAGGCGCCGCAGGTTGCTCGCCTGCACAGCGCGCCAGGGCTTTCGGTGTCGGCCATTTTGCTATCAGCCATACTCTGTCTGTACGAGACCCAGTGGCACTACCGTGCACCGCACCCACCGCGGCTGCAGTCCGTTCGTGTAAGGAAACTGCTGCACAAAACGAAGTAGACAGCATCGTGGGGCATGGGAGCTTTCAGCTTGCAGCCGTGAATGGATATTTCGCCAGCCATCTTGCCAGCTTTCATGTCTGCGTCCTCGGCTACTCCATTCCTGCAACATGCCCCTGCTGTGCACACAGACCCAGCGCCTCTGTTCATCAGTATCGTACAGCTGCGGGTTGACGTCCAGGCCGGCCGGAAGATAGTCGCCGTCGCTGTCGATGTCGCCGCCGGTCCTGACACCACTACCCCGACCCTGGCCATATAACCTAAGCCCGGATGCTAATTCCAATTCTCACCGCCTGCAGCTGCGGGTTGACGTCCAGGCCGGCGGGGAAGTAGTCGCCGTCGCTGTCGATGTCATCGCCGGTCATGACGACGCCCGCCCGGTTGAGCAGCGTCAGGTCACTGGGGTGCGCCCACAGCCGCGCCATCGCCTCCAGCTCGGCGTCCTCTATGTGCCACTCCTGCGATAACCGAAGGCTCAGAATTCAGGTTTTGAGTGTAGGGTCAGACTCGGGACTGGAGTCAAGGCGTGAGCTCTATTATTGTGAAAGACTAGCCGCCTCAGGACCCTGGGCTGGAACGTCACGTCACCGTCTGTCAGACCTTGCCCGAGCTTCACGGTCATTAAGCTGCAGGTAGTGTAGGCGAAGTGATTCGGGGCTCACGACAGCATAGGACCAAGCTCGTGTTTACCAGTTCTCTCGACACTGACCTTGATCTGATGCAGTCATGGGCATGTACAGAGTGAAGCCTATTGGGTGCATCTTCGCATCTACGAGGCCACCATCATTGCAGTGAATATGTGGGCTGGTGACTGTTGGAATATTCCACAAGCTCACCTCGTCGTCGTCCGGCATGCGGCGAGCGAAGAGGTCGATCCAGCCGGTGAAGCTGAGGCGCCGCACCGCGACGGTGCGCTTGAACTCCCACTCGCCATACTCCACGCCGTGGATGTGCGACACCATCGCGACCTGGTTGACAAAATGAAAACATCAGCATTGTTACAGAAATTGATTACAATTTTTGCATTTTTTTCTTTTTTGGAAAAACTCAATTCTTTTGTAATAATTTTTTACTATATAATTTGTTTAAGTGCTTTCAAAGTAGAACTCTACTTTACGATTTTTCCGATTCTACTTTGAAATTTCTAACTGGGCCAGGGTCAGGTTCAATGCTAAGTACAGGGTGATTTCAGGGTCAGCTTTAGCGAGGATAGGGTTAGGATTGAGGTTGCCTTGAAACTTGAAGCGGGTCACGCGAAGGTCTCAGGGCAAGAGTTGACCGTGGGCTGAGATAAAACTTGCTGCATTGCAACAACCATGTGGCCCTACTCGCAACTCGGAGCAACGTGCAGCGTTCAGAGCATGTAATGTGATCCAAACACGACTGCATGGCCTCTGCTAACTAGTCTGTGCGATGGCCTTTGCTGAGAACGAATGTCTATAGCCACATCGGACACTTGGATTTGGCCGCCCCCCGTTCCCGCTTGCAGAGGTTAACACGCATGCGTCTGTTCGTTTGCTGATCGGCAACACTCACCATCTCATACGGCGCTGAGACGTTGGAGCCGCTGACCTCGATGCCGAACCCTCCGCCGGCGACGGAAGGCACGACCTCCTCGTAGTCGTACCGGACCTGCACCATGATGCCTGCGCGCAGCGTTCTGCAGACTCGGTGAGGAGTCAAGAAGGTCATGCGTGGTTAAAGTGTGCCTAAGAAGCGGACCAGACGACTGCATTACATTGTATCTGCCGGAAGGGATTTGAGCCGTGTGTCAGGCAGTGACATACTGTATGATCGTGCGGTCGTTGCTGGCAAACAGTCATCAGCCGCCAAAACGTTGGGCTGAGGCGGGAGGAGGTCGAGTGTGGCGCGGTGCTTGGGATCCATTAAACAGCATAGGGGGTCATGTGAGCTCGCCTGGGCAGTCCACAGCGACGGATACGGACGGCACGGTGAGCGGCACGTAGACGGGGAGCCCGCGCAGCGCGAAGGTCTGCATGACCAGGCTGCCCAGGCCCTTGGGAAGCTGCGCGGCGGCCGCCACACCCGCGGTTGCGGCGCCGGCCGCGACACCTGCGCCGTGCGGGGTCGTGACGGAGTGCGACACAGTCTAAGCGGTCATATAAGCAAGCTCGCTGACCACCATGCAACGCTGTTTGTTGGGTGACGCCCAATGTCCCCTCAACGTCATGCCATGACAATCCGCAGTGGCGTGCCTGCCACATTGGGTGGTTAGCAGCCTGGGCTGAAGGGGCGGTTTCGTGCTTTCATGCTGTGTGCTCAGGCTGTTGCAGGCCATCAGCGTGCTGATCAGAAACTTCACTATCGTGAGGGGATGCACCTGCAGCGCCTGCGTTCGTTGCCGGTGCCCTGATGCCTCCAGCCACCGCATCCACCGCGGCGTCCTTCACGGGGCGCACGTCCCCGCGTGCCCCCGCCGCCGCTGCGGCAAGCGGCATGCACAACATGTCAGCCCTTCATGTGTCTGGAAACTCTAACAAAGCAGTTCAATACCAAACGAATGTGATCACTCCGCCGCGGGGCAATACGTGAGGAAAAACTGACATGCAGCATGACTTGGCATCCCCATGGGTTACAGGTAGCTGCACGCAGCTGTCATGGCCCCGACAAGCTGTTCGAGACGAATACAGCCCGTATCAAGTTATACCGTAGGATTCGTGTATTTGTTGATAGCTAAAAGATTGTATGCTAGCATGGCAGAAAAACTTTGCTTCCCACATCACTTCGAGTGGTTTTGGGTGCGTTTGCAGCTATGTCTTAATACAACTTCACAAGGCCAGCTTTTAATGCTATAGGTCATATACCTGCAGCCAGCCAGGCGTCGCCGCCGACCCGCTGGTCGGGCTGGACGCGCGCCAGCAGGCCCTCGTAGAACTGCAGCGCCGCGGCCAGCGTCTGCGGCGAGTAGATGACCGCCACGCCGGCCAGCAGTACCTGCAGTGGGAGAGCGTATGGGCTCACCACTACCGACCAATTCAGGATCAGGCAGGGATGGCTTTCCTTATCCGCTCTGTGAACTGGGTATATATTTGCTCTCCTAAATTATGATTATGGACTTGGTTTGGGGGGTGGGGCTTCTGCATCGCGGTCACCGCAGCCACGGGCTGCGTCAGCGATGTGTACCAAGGACATCAGCAGGATGCAACTCATGCGGTATTTCTTCATCACGTCGAGCGGTGTCCAACATGACGCCATGCACGGTGAGCGCACGGTACCGACGAAGAGCGGCAGTGCAGCTGATACCTGTATCTCTGTGCGAGGAGGCCGCCTCACAGGCTGCCACTGCGGGTCTCCCTCATCTGTGACGTCACCGTCGGGCTGCAAAGGGTACGCACGCTTTCAGACACAGGCTTCTGTGGCTTGATGATAAAACCAGTCAATCCCGCACGTTGCATGCACGGCTGCTTTGCAGCCCTTCTGGAAAAGCATGCCAAGTGGTATGTGATGTCGTGCCTGCTGCCGTGGACACTTGCCATGCCATTGCTCGATGCTGAGTGATTCTGCTGTCGGTCTCAGTACACTACTCTGGGCTCCCAGTTGGATTGCGGAACCACTCCCCCTTTGTAGGCTCATTGAGGCGTGCACCGCAGCTGTGACGTACAAATCAGCGGACATGCGGATCATCGGCTTGGCTCTCGTGCGCAACGTGCAGCTGACCATGCCAAAGCATGGCTGATTCGGAATGCACGTGAGGAAGCAAGCACTCACCTCGATGAGGTCGGAGGCCTTGATGTGGGCGCTGGCGTCGAGGAACAGCTGCTGGCTGGCGGCCATGCCCGCGATCGGGCCGTGGTACCGGCAGTGCACCCCGGCGCCCGCCTCCGCGTCCGTGGATGACCCCGTGTAACTGCCAGGGTCAGGGTCAGGGTCAGGGTCAGGGTCAGGGTCAGGGTCAGGGTCAGGGTCAGGGTCAGGAGTTGTGGGTGCTGTGCACCGACATGGCCCACATGGGCATCAGTCGGCATCAGCTGCTTGTAATCCGCGTAGGTCGAAGTGCGCTTCCGGGTGACTACATCGTGGCGATGCAACTGACATCCTGTTTGGCGACGCTTTGGCAGTCGATCTCGGGGTCCAGGTGATCGACCACTGAGCAAAGGGTATGCCAGCGGACATGCCAACAGGGGCTGATGGGGCGCGCCCTCACTTGGTGGTTGACCGTCCCAGACCCAAAGTCGCGGGCATTGCCGTAGCATTGCCAAGTGGCAGAGGAGAGCCATATGACCAAACAGGAATTGGGAACCCCATCGTAAAATGGTTAAATGGGACATTTAATTATTTAATCATTTTGTCAGGGTCAGAAATAGGGGTGCAGAGATGTTGGATGAAACACACACATGTTGAAGAAGGCGGCATGACTACCCGTGGTCAGCTAATCAGGGCGTATCTGCTGCTCAAAGATCGTGAATGCACTCCAGTTCAAACAGAACTGCCTCCAGCCACGGGTCACTCAAATGATGCAATGTAGCCACATGCCCAGTTGCATTTCATGCAAAGCGTCCTAGTAGGATGGCCATTGCCGTGCATGCGGTGCGCACTGGTATGAAAGGTGGAGCAGCTCGCTGATGGCCGATGCGGGGGCCTTGAGGAGTGGCTCCGCAACCGACGCCTCCACCGACGGTGCCAGACCGGCCGACAGAGTCTCCACCAGCACCGCAGTCTGCACAGAGGCTAGGAGCTGGTTAGGACATGCACCTCATGCCACACCCTACGTCAGTGCTGATGCAGGTTGAGCTGCAATTTGCTCACAGCCGAAATCAACCGAAAAGAACGAGCTATCTGCTCCAGTCGGCTATGGCAGCACATTACGAGTCTGCAACTGTGTCGACGGCCGATGACAGAAGTTGCTATCGTTCAGTGCTTGAGGCACATATTGCTCGTCAGGAGGGACCTGTGACAATCAGACTTCCCGGTAACGGTGAGGGTTAGCAGCAGGGTCAAAATCATGCCGACGCACCTCAAGGGTGTCCTGCATGGCGACGACCGCGTTGCGGACGGCGACCAACAGCACTCCCGGCGGCCTGCCAGTGCTGGCGCCGCCGTCGCCCAACTCCAGCGCGACCCCGAGCCGCGGCCCCGCTATGGTCATGCGCCAGGCCACCGTCGGCGGGGCTGACACCTGCCGCACAGATATGTACTCGCAATCAGCGTAACTACATGGTACTTGCTCGCGCTGCAGGTGAACAGACAACTCACGAAGCGTTCACCCTCTTCGGACAGGACCACCAGCTTGGCAAACACACGGGGCAGAGTTTAGACCGGAGCGTAAGCTGGTCTTGAGCCGCTCGGCGACGAAGGCGCAACTCAGCGCCGCAGCCGCAGCAGGAACCCACAGCGTGCGTGCAAGCCGAAGCAGAGCACAAGATATGGCGTTCGTGTGAAGACGCACTGGCGGCGCGTGCTGAAAAACGTTGGCCAGCAGCGCCGCCGACGGGTCGTCGAAGGTGGCGATGATGCAGTCGGTGCTGAGGGCGGTGTGGATCTGCGCCGCCTTGCTGACCGCGATGTTGCGGCTGTAAATCATCGCCACGCCCTGCCTGCGCGGCCGGACCCAAGCGCGCAGGCATTCAACATCGGAAGCGTCATCACTCAACCAGCAAATGGACTGGATGAAACACTTGCAACAAATGCATGTTGCGTGGGCCTTGGCGGCCGAACATGAATTAAGGAAGATTTAGGGTTAGGGTCAGGTTCAGAGCTAGGGTCAAAAATGAAGTTAGGGCTGGGGCATAGGCTAGGGTCAGGTTAGGGGTTGAGGTTACGGTGGGGTGAGGCTTCGGTTCAGCATTGAAGGCAATATGCTGCTCTCATGCACACCTGAAGTGCGCGACCTCCTCCAGCTTCAGGCCGGCTTCCAGGCGCACAAGTTCGTCAAGGCCCGTGCGCCCCCCAGACACCACGGTCCTACGCTGCCACCACCGCAGGTCCGGCTCCTGCCGCAGCACATTTAGCATCAGCGATGTGCTGTTTTGTGAAGGGAGAGGAACTTATTCGGGGTAGACTGTGGTCTGGACTGCCATTATATCTTTGGCGCTGGGATGGTCCTGGGGAAAGCTAGCATCATGAATCTGTAAGCTGCAGTTTGTATCGCTGGTCGGGTGTACCACGGCAGCACGAGGCATCATCAGGTCATTCCGAGGCATATAGCTTGTATTACCAGGATAAAGCCACTCTCATACTGCGAGTTGGCACACGGCTTGGTGGGCAAAATGTTAACTTACTATATGCTTCCTCAAGCTTTGTGGTGTGCGAACCTTGACGCACCTGGAACGTTGGCAGCCCGCACCGGGCCGCCGCGTACAGGGCCTGGTAGGCCAGCCGCGCGCGGCGGCGGCGCTCGATGGTGCGCAGCGGGGCCTGGTGCCGCCGGATGCTGCGGCACGCGTGGCGCGTGGCGTTGATGGCGTGCCGCCACCACGCGACAGGGTCCCCTTGCACCGATGCCTGGCACCAAACGACACGGACCAAATGACATCGGATTCTAAACATGCTGCTACTTCACTCACCTTATGCCATGTGTTTGCGAGCGCAGAATAGGCGGTCATGAGGCTGAGTGTTGGGCTGAGCATCCGAGGTGGGCGTGGGATCTGTCACTACAGTCTGTGTGTATTCGGGGAGTAGCAACTATGGATTGGTCTCAAGCGATGACAGGCAAACTGTGGGCCCACCCGAGGCCGAAGGCGCCAGTGCGTCTCATACTGGACGTACGCCTGAAACCGCTGCGCCATGCGCATGCCGCAGTCGATAGAGGCCGCTGTCCAGACCTGCACAAACAAAGACACGAGGAGGCTGGGATGAGGCTGAGGCTGGTGTGCACCCAGGGTTGCACGTCCCAATTCCGGTTAACGCAGCGAGTGACCGCAGGCCTGACATCAGCGAGCTTGGCGGGTGGGCAGTAGAGTATAAGAGTTCTGCTGCAGAGATAACACTTTCAACGGTTTGATAAAATTGAATACCAGAAAGAGGGAAATGGAAAGGAAATTTCTGTTCAGGATTTCAATATTGTTCTTATAATATTGTCCTTGTATTTTTTAATACGAGGTGTACCATCAGCTCGCCGACATGCGCCGCTCACCGGGACGAGGGCGTGCAGCGACGCCGAGATGTCGAGCGTGCAGCCCGGCCCGTTGCTGCCGCCGTGGTGATGCGTGGGCGCCTCCGCAACTGCCTCGTCGCCCGCAGGGCCGAACTCTGGCTCGTCTGCAGTTTCTGGTGGGTAACCCTCCCTCTCTGTGAAAACAAGCAAGCAATGCTGTTCATATGATGTTCTTGTCAGGGTGCCGCAGACACAGCCTGGGACACACGGTAAAGCCATGAACTTTTGCAACGCTGCGCCAAACAGACGAGGATTGCTCGTTGCCAAAGTCGGCCCGTTGTGAAAACCGGCCGCAGATTGAGCAGCGCACGATGCCGCTTCAATCTGTTTGAAAAATATACCTTGATTTCTTTGACCAACCGGCTGTCATGATATCGTGATGCTCCCAGAGGTCAAATGGCAAACAAGTGTAGTCCCTACAATGTCCGGCACGTCAGCGAGAGTGTGCACGCCACGGG
>JAABUX010010665.1_pt1 | contig 10239 bp, 14 predicted proteins | sample 5561851 | NCBI WGS metagenome assembly JAABUX01 (sample SAMN10711883, study PRJNA513361) | rock metagenome | isolation source: Antarctica rocks | place: Antarctica: Victoria Land, Richard Nunatak red sandstone | collected 2016-01-03 | reverse complement strand
GAGCGGATCTGCAGGATGAGCATGGAGGTAATGGGGTGGAGCCCCCCGGACAGCGCGTCCTCGATGCCGGCGTGGGCCGGCAGCAGCCGGGGCGGCGCCTGGCAGCCGGCCGGAAGCTCCCCGCCGGACTCGGATCAGGGGGACTCCCCGATGCTCCGGTGAGTGACGAGCTGTATGGACGACTCATCTTGGTGGAGTGAGGGTCTCGGGTTCTAACCGGGGTAAAAGCACACGTGGCGACGGCCTCAGTCAGAGCCAGGCTGATGCAGCGAGTCTGTATGCTCAAGCTGCCTGGCAGGGGTACATTCGCAGAGCAGCATATGGTGGCAACTTGCAGTCATCTGTCGAGATAGTTGTGAACTTTCTGTCTGTAGTCTGCTCGACCACTCGAGCACAATCGTGCTTGCTGGCAGGTCTGCGCCAGACGCAGCGACCGCGGCCGGGTCAGCAGTCAGCAGTGCGCCAGGTGCGGCCCTGCCGGAGAGGCTGAAAGAGGGCTGGGGCGACTCTGGCGCGAAGCCAGCCGCCGACACCGGCACGGTTCCCTTTGGCAAGCGCGGCACGGCGGCGACGTCCTGCGCAGATTCAGGTCAGGACCCTTTGTTGCTGCTCGGTCACTGGCTTGTGTGGCAGAAGTGTTGTGCATGGCCGTAAGCGCTGTGCTGAGCAAGCCACATGTTTCCCTCATGGACTCATGCCAATTCGGCACAGGAGACATGCCAATCTGGTGCTAATGGTGGTCAACACTGGGGCAACCCCTGGCGGTGACGGCAGCGCGACTGCTCCTGAGTCACGTGCATGTCTCAACAGCCTTCGTGATGTCGATCTGCGACTGCATGCAGGGCCGGCACCCCTTCCGGCGGTCGGCTTTGCGGAGGATCGACCGGCACCGGGCGGACAGCTGCAGGCAGGCACCCCTTGTCTCTACCTTCATGGCACACCAGGTCTCATATCAAGGGTGGCTTGCCCACATGATGCCGAGTCATTCCAGTGCCAGACAAGGGAAGCATGCTCCACATGATGCCGAGTCATTCCAGTGCCAGACATGGTAGCATGCTCCATGTTCCACGGGGTCATTGGGGTCTGTCGTCAAGGTCAGATACTCAGCTCGGGGCTATCCTGACTCGACCACAGCCCTGAGCCCCGGCAGATCATGGGTTTTGGCGCCATGCAGAAGATTCCGTTATGTGCCGTGTATGCCGAGCACAGCGGGCAGACCGAGGCTGCAGGTGCATGTTCGCCCGCTATGTTGCATTCTCGCCCGCTTGACAGAAGAGTCTGGGTTAAAATGCTTGTCAGCACTATCTGCGAGGTATGTGCAACCATCTGACCTGCAGGAAGGTCTGCGCCGCGCCCTGGGCCCGTCGGCGAGCGCGAACCGGTGGCAGCAAGCGGCCGCGGCGTTGGGGCGGCAACGCAGCGCGGCGCTCCCTGTCTCGGCGGACATGGCACGCTCGCCATCAGGTGCAACACTTGCGCAGCGAAATGTGGGGTCCAGATTTTAAGGAAACCCTCGAACAGGGCCCTGTCTGTGATGGCCTGCATGTAATATGCTATGAATTTGCTGCGATGAACCTGCGACAGCAACCTGGACCCAGTCCGAGTTGGGCACGCTCTGCTTCCTCAGCAACGTCTGTCTTTTGGCACGCATTATGTCAGGGTATACAGCAGATGTACGCTTCAAAAAATTGTTGCACATGATGCCCGCAGGCATGGTGTTCGTGGCAGCGGACGGCCATCACCGGCTCGGCGGCGGGTCCGGTCTGCTGCCTGCATCAGCGGACATGCAGCGCGCGCCGTCGGGGCGCCTGCCGCTGCCGTCCGCGCTCTCGATGTCGCGGTAAACTTTGTTCTTTGTAGCTCAAAATCTTTCAACGAGATTGATTCTGCTTGCAGCGATTTTTCTGAAGTGTAAAGATCATCAAAAACTTTTTCTCTGATGTAGATCAACAATGTGATTAAAAAGTTTGCGTTTTTATATTTGTGTCATTTCTATAGGGCGGCTTCCGGGCGGCTGCCGCTCTCCGCGGCCGCGGGCGCCAGCCGCGCGGCCACGGGTTCCGGGCGGCTCCCGACCACCCGCAACCCGGCCGCCGCCCTCAAACACCCCCGCCTTTCGCCCCTTGCCGCACCAGACAGCGGCGCTCGCACAGGCAGCACAGACGCTCCAGTGATGGGCGCTCCGGGGGAGGACACCCTCAGTACCCCTGCCATGGCGGTCCCTGCGAGCCAGCAGCCCGCCGTTCGTGACGCAATCGACGGCGTGGCACCGAGCAGTGCAGCGGGGGTCGGCAGCGGCGGTGGTTCAGACGGCGGCATGGGGGGCCTCCGCAGGGCCATCGGCGCAGGTCAGAGATCTCATTCTAAAAATTTCTACTTGATGTTTCCAAGTGCTCTTGATTTGAGACTATAAACAGTTAGATCTCAACTTGATATTCTAGACATACAACATCTTTCTAATCACAATTCAATACAATGTTAAGAGTGAAATATCGGAGTTAAACAGCTTACATTTGGGAATGCAGGGGCCAGCGGCGGGCGGACGAGGGGCGGAACCTCCGCCGCCGCCCGTGGGTTCTCGTCGAGGGCAGCAGCAGCGCCGCCGCAGGAGCCCGAGGATGCTCCGGGTCGCGCCGGCAATGGCGGCCGCGGCCGAGGCTCTGCAGCATCGGGCAGCGGTATGACCTTGCAAGACATTGCGATGCAATCTTCAGCTTTTTGTGGCTTCTTTAGCAGATCAACCTGCCATCAGGCGGGTGTGCCAGCGACGTCAAGCGAGGCACGATGACATACGCCTGATCGGCGCTCCCTTGCGACAGCACCGTGGTGCACAATAGCGAATTGCAGCCTGTCAGCCTGTGCCAGGAACGCTTAGTCTGCATCCTACAGGCGGGTCTGATACAGGGCCGGCAGCCGCATCATTTCTCACCTCTCAGCAAAAATTTGTTCCTTGTTTATGTCACCCAAATTTTGCCAATCTCTCAATGAACTCCAATGTTTGCATGTCGGCTGTGCAGGATCTCCCGGCGACGGCGGGCACGGCCCAGGGAAGGGGTCGCCGACGTGGTTCAGCGACCTATCGGAGGACATGCGCAGCGCGTCGACTGGGCTCATGCTGCTGGACGACATCGACGAGACCGAGGAGGTGTGATGGAGTGCTCATGTGCATGAAGCCAGGTGCACTACAGACACGAACGACGTTTGCGCACTACGCAACGCCTGGTGCATCGCATGTTCTATGCAACAGCGCCCATATAGAAGCTACGCATCGCTTATCTACAAAGCCCCAATGGCACTGGTCCGGCACACCCCAAGTATTGCGACTGGCACCCGGCAAGTAGAAAACGGCACTTATGGCAGCACTCTTCGGCTCACCACCTGATATATTGGTTGCGACTTGCGCATGATGCCAAGTCTGGAAGCTGCACTCTGCAGGTGGGGTCGCAGATGGAGCCGGCCGATAGCGAGTCGCTAGACCAGCGCATCTACGGCCTCGGCGCGTGGCTGCCGCCAATGCCGGAGCCCCTGCCCACGCTCGACGAACAGCCGCAGACGGCGGCGACAGCCCAGGGTAATTGTTTGTCCGGTCTCAGTCTGTCACAGATTTTGGCAGCCGTCCACCTTGCACAGCCTCGATGTTGTCAACCAACCTGACGTGGTGTCGCAACAGAGGCTGAGCTGGACGCCGAATGCCCCCGCCTGCTGTGCCGACACCTCTGAGCTTCATACCTGAGCGGTACAGCATGTCACGCCGCCTGTCATCAACAAGCTCGGAGCACAATCCTATGACGGCAGTTGTTGTTTGCCGTTCTCAGATGGCGAGAGTCCTCCAGATGACTCTGCAGCGGTGGGCGTCGGCGGCAGCACCAGCGCCGGAGGCGGCGTGCTCTCCAGCGTCCTACAGGTTGCCAAGGACGCCCGTGACGGCATTCTGAACACCGACGGCCTGGCGGCTGCCGGCGGCGCAATAAGCGCCAATGAACTGTAGCGCGCGCTTCAGCGAAGCAAGTTCACCAAGATAAACGATAGCTCATGCGCTGTCAGTAAGCACAGCATCACTGGTCGTACAGGCCATCACCACATTTGCTGCTCGCCACAGCCAGGAAGATATCTCGTTTCCAAGTCAGCGTGTTTGCAAGCATTGGAACCGCACAGGACTTGCCGCATCTTCAGGTCAGGTCAGGTTATATCCACAAATCACAGACGTTTTTACTAGGCCTCGATGTTATGGCGCAGAATACAGTTACAGGAGTTAAGGTCTCTGGATCGTCTCGTGTGGAACTCAGTGTGTTGCAAATGAAGGTTTCAAGACAAATACTATTGACCCTGAGTGGATATGTACGTACTGTAATCAGCTTTGCAAACAACACAGCTTGACTGCAATTCAAGAAACCAGCACAGAATCTTCAGCGACATGACCAGGGCAACCTGCTATAGATCCACCGCCCAATGCAACAGGGAGCAAACAAAAAACTTGGCGCAGGAAAATCTGACCTCGAAGTCCTCGTCTTGGATACACGCCTCCCTGCTTCTGAGGGAAAGACAATCCGCAAAGCGTTTGGCACGGAATGTGGTCTCCAGCGGCAGCAAACGCTGCGCTGGCATTCATCAACCCGCGGTCATGCAGCGACGGCCGGGGCGCACTGCTCGCACGCCGGCTGGCACATGGCCAGCACACGGTCTGCGAGCACCTGCTCGTCGATCAACGCCGCGGCTGACACATTCTGCCGCTTGGCAAATGGTCGCAGAGCGCCTGCGCAACACAAGCAGACACCGTGAGCAGTTCATCCTGCAAACACAGAGCGCTCGTCACAATTCTCTCTCTCCGAGCAGGCTCACCCACGGTGCAGACAGACATCAGCATCAGCGTAATGTGCTGGATATCACTGCTCTCATGTCACTTTGCACTGCTTGCACGGCTGCGCGCACAGGGTGGCGGCAGTACATCTAGTGGAACCACAGCATCACCCTGGAAACAGGATGCGCACAGAAGCCTGGCCGCACCCGGGTCGAGGCGCTTAGTGAGAGCACACCCGCCTCAAGGTGGTCAACCCACAACCGTGACAACACTGCATACAGCTATACCCCTGGTCTTTTGCCTTGGCTGTGGCACACGATAAGACCAGTGTGTCGGCATGGCCATCAGCAGAGAGTCGAGACGGTTGCTCTGCCATTGGAGCATGCCCATGCCGCCACTACCGCTAAACCCCAAACCCGCGGTGACCCACCCCAAACCCTGACCACACCTGGGTCCAGGCGCAGGGTGAGGCCAGCGCGCCCGCCGTCCAACAGCCGCTGCAGCGCCTGCCCATCCGCGTAGTGCAGGCGACCAGCAACGACTAGCTCCAGCGACTGCACGCCTACGGGACCAGCAGAGCACAGCGTCAGACTCTGCAGATCTAGCAGCCAGCATGCCCGCGCAAATCTACTTGGTAAACCGCTGCTCCGTCGCATGCGCCACTGTGATGCTGGCTCCTGCGGCCATTGAGCAGAGCAACGCCGCGAGAATCACGGGCAGCATCCCCATCATGGGCGTAGTCTTGACCCGGCACCGGACTCGAAACACAAACCCGAGGTGACAGGCAGTGAGGGCGTCAATGAGTTCACACGGCGCTTACACAGCATGCTGGACCTGATATACCTCACTCGCAGTCTGTGCCGTTACACCGTGCACCCCAGACCCTAGTGGCACACCTGCGGTGACAGGCACAGCGCCGCCGTATACTGCCAGCTCCTGCGCCGCCAGCCGCAGCCGCAGCGGCGGGGACGGGTCCGCGACGGCCGCGGGGCCGAACGGGCAGTGGAACGACAGCCGCTGCATCTCGATGGACAGTTCGCGTAGGCCTTTCAGACCGGCAATGCCTGATTGCCTGCGCGGTGTAGGGGGTAAGCTTGAGCCGGGTACCTGTCAATGCAAATGTCGCTGCGACCAGGGTAGGGGGTACAGCATGGCTTGGCAGGCATAAGAACGGGTTTTGCTTGAGGTCGGACAGTCGAGAAAGAGAGCCTCTGACTTGTTACAGGGACGTGGCCTGCTAACGTCGCGCAAGATGACCGTGCATGTGCAGGGTAGCTGGCATGGCTGGATTTCCTGTGGAGTAGGTTCAAAATTAGGGTCAGGATAGGGGCTAGGGTTAACCCACTTGAACAGGTACTTGGTGTCCCAATGCCCCGGGAGGGTCATGCGCAGCGACGTTAGCCCGGAGCAGCTGCTCAGGATGTCCGAGAACGTGTCCCCGGGGTTGCCTGCATCAGGTCAGCACCCGCGCATGGTGTTAGGCTCCGTACACGTCACTGGGGAGGTGGGGCTGCGATGCTACGATGCTACATCGCTGACGCTGCATCCGAGCCGCATCTTGTCGACATTCATGCCAAGGGTGCGCGCGCAGGTCCTCTGTGTTCTGCAATGTTCTCAACTACCGAGCAAGTTGAGAGCCCGAAATGCAGGTGAGGTAATGCTCATAGCGGTGGCGACTTGCGCGCCGCGCACTGTGTACGCACTCAAGTCCCTGATGCATGGAGCGTAGCGGCGATCAGGATACGGTTCGACACCGAAAGGAGTCTAGCCGCGAATGCTGGACCCTAGACCCGCTCACCTTCTTCGACATCGACGGTCAGGCGCTTACAGGTTCCAGCCCAGACTCGGTACGACACACTAAAGGTTGTTGCACGTGGTGCCTGAGCCCTCAAACCACTCACCCTTGTCGATGTCGATGTGCAGCCCCTGACGCATGGGTCCTATCACAAGTTAGTCCGGTGGTGTATGATTACGAGAGTCAGGGCTAGGGTTAGGTAGGAGGTTTTTGGTGAGCAAAGGGTTTCGCTTACCCTCGTCGATGTCGATGGTCAGCCGCTCCAGGGCGGCGAGCGGCGCCCACAGCGCCGCCGGCACTGGGTGGTATAGCTGCGTCCCCACGAACTCCCGAAACAGCGTCTCCGGCGCCGGCTGGACTCTGATCTGCGCACATTTGTGGACCACAATGCTCAGGGAAGCTCACGGCATGCCCTCGCGACAAGCATGCCCCGAGTATGAACTGGGTCCTCAGCATATTGCTGCATTGTACAGGTTATGCTTGCGCCAAACCCCGGAGGGTCACGCCAAACACCCAGTCAGCCCGAGATAACGCTGCCCAAAGCAACGAATCTGATGCAATGCTGCACAGTATCTGTCGCCAGCTACACGTGCGGACGTCTGCCAAGTACAGCAACCCAGTATGCGCGCCCTGTTCAAGCTTTTAACCCAATTTTGTCAACCAACCATTCTCCTCTACTGCGAAGCCTTTAGTGTATCAGCCAGTCGGATATGCTGAGGCAGGGATGCACCGTCAGGGACGCCAGCATGTCGATGCCGCCCCTCTCTAGGAAGCGCTGGAAGCTGCGGGCCCGGCACGCCTTGGCTGGGTTGCGGCTGCGGAACGGTTTACACCGACGTTAGGAAACTCCTACACTGAGTCTAGCAGGCACGGCACGCATGCGTCCCGCCAAGCGCATGTATGACTTTCCAGCAGCAGCATGATTGGTCGAGTGCAGCTTAAGGGGCAGCTGCAGCAACAATCGTATATGCTTACCCTGACTATGGTGGACGCCAAACATATCGTACCGAATGCGGGCATAAGATCAAACAACACAGCGCACATGTTGGAGCCCGTCGAGAAGGATATACGGCCTCGGCTGGCCAGCAGCCAGACGCGCGCGTGCATGCCCTGCATCCGCTGCACCTGCGTTTGCCGTGACAACAAGCCTCAGGTCACCCCCAGCATCGACTGGAGACCTGAACATCCCTTTCTGCGAGACGCACGACAAGAGCTAGACCGCGGGGTGCGGTGATGTATTTGGGAAGCTTGCGTGAAGTGCTCGACAGACTTCACGCTTACCATTGCCTCTGCAATGGCTACCAGGTAGAGGGCAGTACGAGAGCTGACCAACTTGCGGGACTGGCGGTGCAGGGCGTGCTGAGTACCATGCTTTCCTGTGCAAACCATCTGCAACGAGGAGTTCACAGGTGCTCACGGCCTCGTGCAGGGCGCGGCAGGACGCTCCGATTGCCAGCGCCTCGTTGCCGGGCATGCTGTTCAGGATCAGCTGCAGGACCGGCTCCGGCAGGGCCAGCAGCCGGCACGGCTCGTCCTGCGCAGACAGCGGGAGACGCAGCATCTCAGCATGCGCGAGTGCGGTGTGGCGGTGCCAAGCAAGGCTTGGTCGACCATGAAGCAGGCGTGAGGGTAGTGCAACAAGCCGGCCTTTGAGCCACCTGCGCTGCAGGTGCTTTTAAGTCTTGCGTACGCTGGTGTGGCAGGCGATGCGACCAGGCAGAGCACAGTGGCAGCACGTGGAGCATGTCGGCAGATGCCACTGCCAGGGGGAGGCCGCCCAGAGAGCGCAGACGCACGAGCTCCGCGAGCGACGGCGTTGGCGACTCCAGCGTGACGGACCGGAAGCAGCTCCAGCGCCCCATTTGTGGAAGCTGACCAGTTCTGATCGGCAGACGCGGTGTCGCTCGACGAGCCAGTCACATCAGGCACACCACAAAGACGCGTACCGAGGGCAGGGCAACGGGTCGAATCAAGCCCTGCGGCAACTGCCCTTTTTGATCACCCACGTGTTTTGGATTTGGCTCTGAAAGCTGCTGCGCCCTGTGAAAGACCGTGTGCCAACGATGTGTCGACCACCTCTCGGCTGGGGCGGTTGGTGACGTGGTCCGGACTTCATGTTGAGCCAGCTGGCGAGTTAGTCATCGCCGAGCTTTGCAGAGGGGCCTCGCAGTTGCCAGTATGAGGCCAGCCTCTGTTGTCTGCCCTGCCCTAGCGGCGTGACGGTCGATGTACATGCAGCAGCTGCGCCGCAGGGTGTTGATGCCTGCGAGGGGTTAGTCTGGACCGCGCAGGGATGCTGGGTGTTGCTGTGGTCGAAAGTCTTGCCTTTTTGCGATGGACGGCAATAGACGCAACAAAGTCCTACAGCATGAGGGCATCAAAGGCAGGTTTGCCATAAGTGCAGGAACCAAAGAGCCTTGCTTCAGATATACACAGAAATCACCACGTATGAACAGCCGCATGCTCTGCTGGAGCGAGGCCACTGTTCTGCCGAATGTGCCAACAGATGCCTGGCAGGCCGCAGAGCATGCAGCGTCTCTCCCTCCCTCTCACGAAGCAAATCGTCGACGGCAGCATGAGAATCAAGCAGAACGGACGTTGTATCAGTGGATGCTGCTGTCCGCCAGTGCGGGTTGCGTAAGGGGCTTGCACATGGGCATGACCTCCAGCATGAGCTCTTCCTCTTCCACGATGTCCGCCCCAATGATGTGCCTGCAGATCCGCACCAGATGGTGAGTACAAGGATGCTTAGCGTAGCGCTTTGGCTCACTCCCATGACGCATCGAACTCTGCATGAACAACGTATCGCAGCGACGAGCAACCCAAAGGCGGCCTTCTATCAAAAGCCCGTGCTGCGATGCCGCCATCCCCAGGGTTCTGACACAGGTGCGGCTCAGCAGCGGCAGTGGCAGATCCCGTAAACGGAGGCTTGCCTCTGCAGCTGCGAAATGCAGCTGCACGGCGAAGAGACAGAATGTGCTATGTAGAGCAAAGAGCTGCGTACAGGGCGCACCTGCGGTCACCGAACGAGTGAAACACGTCGTCGCTGGCGCAGTGCAGCGCCAGGCGGTCGCCGGAGCCAAGAATGCGCCGCATCGCCGGAGCGCCCTCGAAGTGAATCATCTTCTCGACGTGCAACTCCACCTGCCGTGTCAGCCATCAGCTCAGATCAATCATGACTTGCAAGCATGCTGGGACCTCGACAGGCACAGCTCAGGCCGTACAAACGCATCCAAGCTATATAATGCATCGACAGGGGCCTAAGCTCCATGCCCGAAGTTTCGATAGAGTTGATGTCTGTGCGCCAATGTCGCAGCCCTTGTCGATGCCGTTTCAAGCTGTGTACGGTTAAGAACGGCCCAAGCTTCCCTCAACGCGAGACAGATAAATGTCTGCCACCGTCGCGGACCTTATCGATGCCGGCCGTTAGCGCGGGCCGTCCTCCGCCGTACAGGGCCAGTTCCTGGACCCTGACCACCAGCGTCAGCGGTCGCCGCTTGCCTGCGTGCAACATCAGGGTTTAGCATCAGGCTAGGGTTTAGGGTCAGGATTAAGGTGAGCTTCTGGTGAGCGCACGGCAGGTTCTCTGGATTAGTGAGCCCACAGCAGGTTCCTCTAGAAGCGCACAGACGGGTCCGGCCGACAG
>JAABUX010010664.1_pt1 | contig 10241 bp, 11 predicted proteins | sample 5561851 | NCBI WGS metagenome assembly JAABUX01 (sample SAMN10711883, study PRJNA513361) | rock metagenome | isolation source: Antarctica rocks | place: Antarctica: Victoria Land, Richard Nunatak red sandstone | collected 2016-01-03 | reverse complement strand
CTCCAACGATGCTGCGTCCGGCAACGACATGCCGGCTGTGAATCACGCCCGCGTCCTCAGCGCAACTCCCTCGCCCGGGAATCTGCCCCGGTTACGCGCGGACGGACCCAAGGCCTTCTACATCCACATGGAAGCGCGGCCGGGCAGAGAGGACGAGGTCGTCCAGATGCTGCGCGACATCTTTGATTGCGTGATGGGCGAGCCGGCGACCGGACCGTGGTTCGGGGTCCGCTATTCCCAGACCACCTTCGGCATCTTCGAGGCATTTCCGAACATCGCCGGCCGGGACGCGCACGTGGCCGGCGGCGGCGGAGACATCTTCCGCGATGTTGGACGCATGAACGACATCCTCGCCTATCCCGCCCACGTTTACCGAGTGGACGTTCTCTTGAGCAAAAGAATGTTCGCGGGATAGTCGTGTTGTCTGGTTGTGAGAACTCCTTGGCGGCTTCAGCGATCAGGCGTGCCTTGGTCGCATCGCAAGGGCCTGCGCGGCCGTGCGGTGCAGGGTTGGCAAGTTTGGGTCCAGCTTTGAGGCGCTCTGCGACGACTTGGTCGGGTGTCCTGCCGTCCAGCACGCGCTGGCGCCGGGCGCTATAGGCTTGGTTGAAACCGCGTAGCATCTGCTCCAGGGCACGGTGCGGGTAGATGTCGATGCCGAGCACCTCGCTGACGATCCGGCCGTTGAAGCGCTCGACCATGCCATTGGTTTGCGGCGTGCATGGCTTGGTGTGCCGATACTGCGCTCCTAGCAGCCTGTCGGACTTAAGCAGAAATCGGGATTTTTTGGAATATTATGTCTCGCGTTTGCCAGAAACCATAGTGGAATTGCGCTCAGATCGGTGTGCCTTCTAGATAGTTGCGTGACAGGCTTAAGTCCGACAGGCTCCTAGGGCGACGCAGGCCTTGGCGAAAGCTGGCGTGAGGCAGCTGCCGTTGTCGGTCAGCACGTGGGGGAGCCGGAAGAAGGCGGCCGCCGCCTCGCGCAGGAAGGCGATGGCGCTTCGTTCGGTCTCGTCGTCCTTGACCGCGAGGTGAACGGAACGCGAGCAGCGGTCGATGGCGACGAACAGGAAGCGCTTGCGTCGTTCGCGGTCGCTGGTTTGCAGCTTGGGCGGAGCAGCCCAAGGTTTCAGCCGCGCAGCGGATGGAATGGCTGCGGAAGGGGATGCAGGGCGGTCGAGGCAATCTGCCGCACCTCGCTTGCGCCACTTGCGCTACGGTTTCGGCGCTGATGCCGTATCGCTGGGCCACGGTGCCGCTGGTCTCGCTGGAGCGGGCGGAGCCGCTCGAGGTTCCGCGTGCGGCGCATGTGGAATGACGGCAGAGGGAATCTCGGCGCGTGTGGCGGGGATAGTACGGGCATTCGGGTGGATGTGCAGCATAGGTCACCCCTGTCCTGATACGACGGTCAGACGTTGGAACCGGTGCGCAAATTGGACAACAGCCAATCCTACCGGGTCCCAACAATGTTCCGCAACCCGACAACAAACAAAGCTGTGGTGGAGCGTAGCATGGAGTGTTGCCGGAGCCTGGCCAGGCTGCTGGCTGTTCAAGCCGGCTCGTAGCACTGTGAAGCGATACGATGCGCGAGCAGAAAGGAAACCGGACATTGCGTTCCAAGCGGGTCATCTCGGTCATCGGCTGCCATGCGGAGGGCGAGGTCGGCGACGTCATCATCGGCGGCGTTCTGCCGCCCGCAGGCGCCACCATGTTCGAGAAGATGCAGACCATGGAGCGCGAGCACGACCATGTCCGCCGGCTGCTGCTGTGCGAGCCGCGCGGCAGCGTATGTCGGCACGTCAACCTTCTGGTCCCGCCGGTCCAGCCCGGCTGCGACGCCGGCGTGATCATCATGGAGCCGACCGAATATGTCGCCATGTCAGGCTCCAACCTGATCTGCACCGTGACGGTTCTGCTGGAAGCCGGCCTGGTGGGCATGCAGGAGCCTGAAACAGCGGTGGTGGTGGATACCCCGGCCGGGCCGGTGCGCGCCCGGGCCCGGTGCGACGGCGGGCGTTGCCTTGGCGTCGAGATCGAGAATGTGCCCGCCTTCGTGGACCGGCTCGATGCGCCGCTCGAAGTGCCGGGGTTCGGCACGGTCAGCGCCGACATCGCCTACGGCGGCATGTTCTATGCCATCCTCGACGCCACCCGGCTCGGGTTCAGGGTGACGCTGGACGAAGCGCGCGAGCTGGCCGTGCTGGGCGAGCGGGTCCGGCTGGCGGCGCGGGAGCAGCTCAGCGTGGTGCATCCCGGGAACCCCGGCATCAGCGGCGTCTCGATCGTGCAGCTCAACCGGCCCTTCGCCGGCGTGGGCGAGGTCACGCGCAACACCTGCATCGTGGCGCCTGGCCGGTCCGACCGCAGCCCGACCGGGACCGGCACGAGCGCGCGCATGGCGGTCCTCCACGCCCGCGGGCAGATGCGGATCGGGGACGGCATGGTGCACGAGTCCATCATCGGCAGCCGCTTTCGGGGCCGGATCGTCGCCGCAGCCGAGGTGGCGGGCCGCCCGGCCATCGTGCCGGCTATCGAAGGCCGCGCCTGGATCACGGGGCACCATACCTATTTCCTCGACCCGGAAGATCCGTATCCGGAGGGCTACCTGGTCCCTGACACCTGGGGCGTGACGGGGACGCTGACCCAGTGACGGCCCGGGCGCATCGTTTAGGCAAGAGCAGCGTTTCGACGCCTTTGTGGCATTTCAGAACTTGGAAAACCTATCCAGCATGCCGGACCCGGAAGCAGGTCGCCTGCAGGATCCGGTCCAGGTGCATATGCGGCGCATGGTCCAGCACTGCCATCTGCATCTGCCCGCACAACGCCCGCTCCGCAGCCAGGTCGGGGGCGCCGAACCAGATCGCGCGGCGCGCAGCCGCCAGGTCCGGCTTGGCGCCGAAGCGGTCCAGCCCGGCGCCGTTCGCCAACGGCGTTTCCGGGGTGAACAGGCCGACCCGGTCCCGCCATTCCGCCGGGTTGTTGTCGCAGGCCTGCATGAAGTCGCGCGGGCGGGCGGCGAACAGGGCAGCCCGACGGACGCCGGAAGCCCTTGCGGCAAAGGTTCGACGGCACGGGGTATCCCAAATGGCAAAATCCGATATGCCCGATCTCGAAGTGTTCGGCACGGGCAACGCTGGCAATCTGGAACCATGCAGGCATCCAAGGTTCGGAAGCCGTGCCGGAGAGACCAGATGAATGCTGCCCCACAAGTTGCCGGGGGTGCCGTTGCGCCTGACTGGCCGCTCGACATCCTCAATGCCCTTCGGCAAGCCGGCGTGACGCAAGCGGCCTATGTGCCGGATGCCGGGCACTCCCGCCTGATCCAACTTTTGCACGCTGACGACAGCCTGCGTGCCGTCGTCCTCACGACCGAGGAGGAGGGGATCGCCCTTGCCGCCGGGGCGTGGCTCGGCGGCGCGCGTGCGGTGCTGCTGATGCAGTCGAGCGGCGTCGGCAACTGCGTCAACATGCTGTCGCTGATGAGCGCCTGCCGCTTCCCATGGCTCGCCCTGGTGACCATGCGCGGCGAATGGACGGAGTTCAACCCGTGGCAGGTCCCGATGGGCCAGGCAACCCCGGCGGTGCTGCGCGCGATGGGCGTCACCGTCCTGCGCCTCGACCGGCCGGAGGAAGCGGGCGAGGTCGTGTCCGCCGCGGCGGCGCTTGCCTATGACGGCGACCAGCAGGTGGCCGTGCTGCTGTCGCAGAGGATGCTGGGCCGCAAGCAGTGGCTGGGGAGCAAGTGATGCCGTCCTCGTTCGGAACCCTGGACCGCCGGGCTGCCGTCAAGACGCTGCTGGCAGGCCGCACGGACCTGCTGGTCCTCGCAGGATTAGGGTCGCCAACCTATGACGTGTTCGATGCAGGCGACCATGACGGCAACTTCTATCTTTGGGGCGCCATGGGCGGGGCGGCAATCGCCGGACTGGGCCTGGCGCTGGCGCAGCCGTCACGGCCGGTCGTCGTGATCACCGGGGATGGCGAGCAGTTGATGGGCGTTGGCGCGCTGATGACAATTGCGGCGGCCAAACCGGGCAACCTTTCCATCGTCGTGCTGGACAACGGGTACTATGGCGAGACAGGAATGCAGGTCAGCCACTCCGGCCTGGGCGTGCGGCTGAACCAGGTCGCCGCCGGGTGCGGCATTCCCGACGTGCAGGAGATCGTGGACGAGGCCGGGTTGCAGGCCTGCCAGCCGCAGCTCGGCAAGGTGTCGGGCGGCCCCCGCGTGGCGGTGGTGCGGATCGGGTCGGGGCATGTGGAGCGGGCGTTGCCGCCGCGCGACGGCGTGTTCCTGAAGAACAGGTTCCGCCGGCACGTCGGCTTCCCGGTGACCTAGCCGGGCCGCCCGGCCCCCTCCGCCCGGAACATCCAGCGGCCTTCCTGCACCAGGGCGCGTATCTCCGCCCGGATCAGGCCGGCGATGGCTGTGGCGGCGATGGAAGGCGCTTTGTCCATCGGCGAGGCCAGGACAAGCTCCCGGGTGATGCCCGGCGCGGCGAAGGCGGCAACCTCCAACCGGCCGCCCTGCACTTCGGCGTGGATCGCGGACGGGGGCAGGATGGTGTGGCCAATTCCTTCTTCCACCATGCTTGTCAGGACGCGGTAGGAAGCGGCCTCGACCACCACGTTCACCGGGACGCCCCGGCGTGCGGCGGCCCGTTCCACGATGATGCGCAGCCCATGCGAGTGGCTGGGCAGCGCCAGCCTTTGGCCGACCAGCCAGGCGAGGTCCACGGGCGCGCGGGCGGCCAGCCCCGACCCCCGCGGTCCTACGGCCACGAGGTCATCGCGGCCCAGGCTCTCCACGGCCAGATGCCAATCCACGGCTGGACCATAGATGATCGCCAGGTCGGTCGCGCCGCGATGCAGCCAGTCCACCAGGTGGCCGCCATAGCTTTCGACGATGCGCAGCGCGACATCGGGCAGTTCCGCGACGGCACGCCGGGCGATGCGGGCGGACAGGACGGCGCTGACAGTCGGGACAACACCGAGCACGACACGTCCGGACGGCGTGCCGCCCAGGGACTGCACATCGTCCCGCACCTGCTCGATCTGCCGCACCAGGCCGGCGCTGCGCCCCAGCAGCAGCCGGCCCGCGCCTGTCAGCACCATGCCGCGGCCGTTGCGCACGAACAGCTCGGTCTTCAGGTCATGCTCAAGCAGCTTGATCTGTCGGCTGAGGGCGGGCTGCGCGATGCGCAGCAGGTCGGATGCCTTGCTCAGGCTGCCGAGTTCCGCCACCGCATGGAAGGTTCTGAGCTGACGGAAGTCCAACTGCGCCTCCGGCCCCCAGGCTCAGCCGCAAGGCCCGGTTGCAAACAGGGGATCGCCATAGCCGACAAGGCTGCCCTCGGCCGCCAGGACCGCAACAATCCGGCCGGAGCCGGCGGCTTGGACCGGCAGCAGAAGCCGACCCACCTGGAGGAAGGCAAGGATCTGCCCGGCCTCGACGCTGGCGCCCTCGCCGCATGGCGTGAACAGGCCGTCCGGATGGGCGCAGCGGAAAACCCCCATGGATGGTGCGGTCACTGTGCCGCGCGCTGCTGGGGAAGGTACAGCCATCGCCGTTACCGGCGCGGCGTCCGGCGACACCTGCAGGGACAGCCGCCCTTCCGGCCCCTCGATCTCGATCCGGGCGATGCCGGACCGGGACATGGCCGCCGCGAGGCTGCGGAGATCGCCGTCGCTCAGCATGATGTCCTTGGCAGCGTACCGCGCGCGCAGCTTGCGGTCCCGGACAGGTAGGCCTGCTCTTCCCGGAGGGCATGGACCGCCTCGTCCTGCGTGCAGCGCACGAAGCGCACAGCCTTGCCCGGCCGCGTTTGCGCCAACATCCGGAGGTCCGCGCCTACGATGACCGCCATCTTCGGATAGCCTCCGCAGGTGTTCGCCTCGCTGAGCTGGACGACGGGCTGCCCCGACGGCGGTACCTGCACGACGCCGGGCACCAAGCCGTAGGACAGCAGGTTGAGCGGCTCAACCGGCTCCAGGACGGGACCGGCCAGGCGGTAGCCGATCCGGTTGCTGTCCGCCTGCACGACCCATTCGGCATCCCAGAACCTGGCCTGAGTGTCCGCAGAGAATGCGGCATGCTCGCGCGCCGGCATGGCGCGGACCGCCGTGGCTGCCCTGTCCGCCCCGCCCATCGCAGGAAGCGTGGTGCCGAACCCGCCTGCACGGCGCGCCACGGCCGGCGCGTCACAGGTCGAAGCTGGTCGCCCGGGGCGAGTGGCCGCCCCTCATGCCCGCCAAAGCCCGCCTTCAGGTCCGTGCTGCGGGACCCGAGCACGACAGCAGCATCAATGCCGCCAGCCAGGGCCAGGTAGGTCCATACGCCGGTTGGCGATGGCGCGACCTCCAGGATCTGCCCGGCCGCTGCCGCCATGGACCAGAACGAGGGGAGCGCCATCCCGTCGAGCGCCACCCGGGCCGGCGCGCCGGCAACCGCGAACGCGCAGGGTTCCATGAACCGGACGCGGAGCGTGCCGGCCGCGTTCTCGATGGCGGCTGCCCCAGGCACGTTGCCGACCAGAAGGTTGGCCGCCTGTAACGCAAGCCGGTCCATGGCCCCTGCCCCGCCCACGCCCATCGCCAGATGGCCCGTCCGGCCCAAGTCCTGGACCGAGGCCGCTGCCCCGGCAGAAAGGATCTCGATCACGCCAGCACCTCTTTCGCAACGAAGCGGACCCGGTCGCCGGGGGCCAGCAGCGACGGCCGGTCCCACCGCACATCGAACAGGACGGCGTCGGTATGCCCGATCACGTTCCAGCCGGAAGGCGAGGTCGTCGTCAGCACCGCCGTCTGCGCGCCGCCGATGACCACCGACCCGGCCTCCACCCGCAGGCGCGGCGTCGCCCGCCGCGGCATCGCAAGGCGCGGGTCCAGCCCTGCAAGGTAGCCGAAGCCTGGCAGGGCGCCGACGGCCATCACGACGTAGGTCCCCGCCGCATGAAGCCCGATGATGTCCAGGGCAGAAAGGCCCGTCAGCGCCGACAACTCCGGCAGGTCGGGACCGTATCGGCCGCCATAGAGGACCGGCACCTCGACCAGCTTCGACGGTTCCGTCCAACGGCCGGCGGCGGCCCAGGCCTGGCCGAGATGCCGCGCGATGGCGTCCAGGTCCGTGGCGAGGGGGTCGAAGATCACGAGCAGGTTGTTGACGCCGGGCACGGCCTCCCGCACTCCGGGCCAGGCGGCGGCGGCACGGGCGACCTGCCAGACCGTCTCCTGCACCCGAAGGTCGAGCGGCGGGGCACAATGCAGCAGGACCGCGCCCTCTCCCATCGGGCTGATGTCGTAGGGTGGCGGAGCGGCCGGGTCAGCCATGGCCGCCTGCCAGGCGTTGTTCCAAGTAGTGGATGCCGCCGCCGCCGGCCGTGAAGCCCGCGTCGTCCAGCAACATGCGGTGCAGCGGGATGTTCGTCTTGATCCCCTCGACCACCATCTCGGCCAGCGCTGCGCGCATCCGGGCCATCGCCTCCCCACGCGATGCGCCGTGGGCGATGACCTTCCCGATCAGCGAGTCGTAGTGCGGCGGCACGACGTAGCCGGCGTAGGCATGGCTGTCCACGCGGATGCCGGGGCCGCCCGGCGCGTGCCAGGCGGTGATCCGGCCTGGCGAGGGCTGGAAGGTAGTGGGGTCTTCGGCGTTGATCCGGCACTCGATGGCGTGCCCGTGCACCTCCAAATCGGCCTGGCTGAACCACAAGGCTTCCCCGCCGGCGATCCGCAGCTGCGCCGCGACCAGGTCCAGGCCGGTGACCATCTCCGTCACGGGATGCTCGACCTGGATGCGGGTGTTCATCTCAATGAAGTGGAACTGACCCGCCTCATACAGGAACTCGAAGGTGCCGGCGCCCCGGTAGCCGATGCGGCGGCAGGCCTCGGCGCAGCGTTCCCCGACGGTGGCGACCAAGTCGCGGTCGACAAGCGGGGCGGGCGCCTCCTCGATCACTTTCTGGTGCCACCGCTGCATGGAGCAGTCCCGTTCCCCGAGCCAGACGGCGTTGCCGTGCGCGTCGGCCAGGACCTGGATTTCGATGTGGCGCGGCGTTTCCAGGAACTTTTCCATGTACACGGCGGGGTTGCCGAAGGCGCGGCCGGCCTCCTCCTTGGTCGCGGCGACGGCGGCGGCAAGTTCCGCCTCTTCTCGCACGACGCGCATTCCGCGTCCGCCGCCGCCGGCGGCGGCCTTGATGATGACCGGCAGGCCGATGCGACGGGCGATGGCAGCCGTCTCCGCGGCAGAGTCGGATAGCGCGTCCTCCCCACCCGGAACACAGGGAACGCCGGCGGCGAGCATGGCGCGCTTGGCCTGTATCTTGTCGCCCATCAGTTGGATGACGGCTGAGGTCGGCCCGATGAAGGTCAGCCCGGCACCCTCGGCGGCGGCGGCGAACTCCGCGTTCTCGGACAGGAAGCCGTAGCCCGGGTGGATCGCGTCCGCATCCGCCAGCCGCGCCGCAGTCAGCACCGTCGCCTGGTCGAGGTAGCTGGCCGATGCCGCTGCCGGGCCAATGCAGAGCGAGCGGGTGGCGAGGCGCACGAACGATGAGTCACGGTCTGCCTCCGAGTGGAGTTGCACCGCCTCGATGCCCATCAGCCGGCACGCCCGCTGGATGCGCAGCGCGATCTCGCCCCGGTTTGCGATGGCCACGCAGGCGAGCGGCCGCATTTCTTCAGCCGATCTCGAACAGCGGCTGGTCGTATTCGACGAACGCGCCAGGCACCGCCAGCACCTTGAGAAGGATGCCGTCCTGGCCGGCGGGAACGCGCGTGAGCGTCTTCATGGCCTCGATGATGCAAACCGTAGCTCCCTTTGCGACGAGGCCGCCAAGCTGGACAAAGGGCGGATCGGACGGCGAGGGTGTGGTGAAGAAAGTACCGGCCATCGGCGCCCGCATCAGCTTCGCAACGGTCGGTGCAGCCGCGGGCGGCTGGCCGGCGGCGGATTGGGACAGCGCGGCGCCGCTTGTCGCAGCGGATGCCGGCCCGGCGGCCTTGATGATCCTGATCCGGAGCTTGCCTTCCGCAAGGTCCAGCTCAGTGATCGGCGTGCTCGCCACCAGGTCGATGAGCGCCTGCAACCGCGGAAGGTCTATTGTCGGCGTCAATCGCTCATCCTCATGCGCACTGGCAAGCCTGGCCAGCCCTTTGCCGAATGCCGCCTCGGCTTCACAAACACTGACAACGGATATAATATCCAGTATTGATGAGATTGCAAAGCGCACTGGGTCCCACCCTGCTTCGCGCAAGGCTTGCAGCCTGCCGCGTCGGCTGGCCGGTTGGTCTCGACGTCATGAAGGAGTCCATGTGCCATGCCCTCCGCCCCGACGCGCCAAGTGGACCTGAACTCCGACATGGGGGAAGCCTTTGGCGCCTACCGGATGGGCGACGATGCGGCATTGCTGCGGATCGTCACGTCCGCCAACGTCGCCTGCGGCTTCCATGGCGGGGATCCGGAGGTGATGGCGGAAACCTTCGCGCAAGCTAAGGAGCGGGGCGTTGCGGTCGGCGCCCACCCTGGCTTTCCCGACCTGTGGGGCTTCGGCCGGCGCAATATGCCGTTCTCCTTGGGCGAGATCGAGCGCCTGGTCGCCTACCAGATTGGCGCCGCCCAGGCTCTGTCCGCCTATGCCGGGCACCCCATCGCTTATGTGAAGGCGCATGGTGCGCTGGGCAACCTGGCGCAGACGGACGCCGGGGCGGCAGACGCGATCAACCGCGCCATGAAGGCGGTCGATCCCAGCCTGGTCTGCCTGGCAATCGCCCTGGGCGAGCAGGAGCGCCGGGGACGTGACGCGGGGTTGGCGATGAAGTCCGAAATCTTTGCTGACCGCGCCTACACGGACGCAGGCATCTTGGCCTCCCGCAAGTTGCCCGGCGCCGTCCTGCACGACCCCAAGCAGGCCGCCGAGCGTTGCGTGCGCATGGTGCGCGCCAGTGCCATCGAGACGATGGACGGCAACAGGCTGCCAGTTGAGTTCGACTCCATCTGCGTGCACAGCGACACTCCGACCGCGGTTGCCGTGGCCACTGCCGTGCGGGCCGCATTGGAGGCCGATGGCGTCCGGCTGCAAGCCTTTGCGGCGGGATGACCGGGTGAACCAGACCGGGGGACGTGGCTGATGACCCGCAACGCCGACGACGCGCGCTCGCTGCGGCGTCTGGAGGACGAGCGGTTTCTGCGCGGCGCCGGGCGGTATGCGGACGACGTGCCGGCAGCCGGGCACCTG
>JAABUX010010662.1_pt1 | contig 10241 bp, 13 predicted proteins | sample 5561851 | NCBI WGS metagenome assembly JAABUX01 (sample SAMN10711883, study PRJNA513361) | rock metagenome | isolation source: Antarctica rocks | place: Antarctica: Victoria Land, Richard Nunatak red sandstone | collected 2016-01-03 | reverse complement strand
CGCTCGGTGCTCTCGACGGCGCGAAAGCAGGGATGGGATCTGCTGCGCACACTCACCGCAACGCCACATCACCTGATCGCCCACCTCCGCGTAACCTGATCCGTCACAGGCAACCTGGGCAGTTACCTCTACCTTGCAGCGACATGCGGTGCAGCATGGCACGTTCTATCCTGAACTGCGACAACGGGCGGCTGCGGCGCTATCTGACCTCGGACGCGCCGCCGGCCCGCACTGCCAAAGGATTTCAAGCTTGCCTGCACCTCCTGACATCGAAACCGACAACGGCCAAGCCACATCCGTCCCGTCCCGTATCGCGGTCGTGGTCCTCGGGATGCACCGGAGCGGCACCTCGGCACTGACCCGTGCCTTGTCGCTCGCGGGCTACGCCCTGCCGCTCCGCCTGTTGCCCACGACCAAGGACAACGCGGACGGCTATTGGGAACCGTCCGCAGTGGTCGCGCTGAATGACCGCTTGCTGGCGGCGCTCGGCCAGGACTGGACGGGCGTTGCCCCTCTGCCGCTGAGTGAACTTGGTGATGATGTCCTCGCGTCCATGCGCGCCGAGGCCGCCGATGTTTTGCAGCACGACTACGGCGACGCGGAGCGTTTCGTCGTCAAGGACCCGCGCCTAGCCCGTACGATACCGTTCTGGGAGCCGGTGTTCCGGGCTGTAGGCGCCAAGCCGCACTTCGCCTATCTCGTGCGCAACCCGCTGGAGGTTGCGCAATCGCTGGCACGCCGGGACGGCCTCGGGCAGACGCAAGGCTTGCTTCTCTGGGTCAGCAACGCACTCGCGGCGCTGAACGCCACCAAGCATAGCCCAGTCGCGTTCGTTGACTTCGATCGCCTGCTGACCCAGCCATCGGCGAGCGTGGACGACGTGTTCCGGTGTCTGGGGTTGCCTGGGTTGCCAGAGACCGCCGAGGCAGCCATCAACGCCGCGATGAAGCCAACTCTGCGGCATCACTGCTTGCCGCACGCGGCCCTCACGCTGGCTGGGCACGCGGCGGCGGCGGCCCAGCCTCTGTATAGCCTGCTGCACAAGGCTTCGGCCCGGCCCGGCCCTGTCCCATCCGTGCCGCACGGCCTCTCCGAAATCTGGCAACAGGTTCTCGACCTCTTGAGTCCGGCGGAAACCAAAAGCCTGCTACGTTTAGATGTAACTTCTCGCCCCACGTCGCCACAGGCCGGTCCGAAGGCCGTTCAGTCTCCGGTTTACGACGGCCATCTCGACTACATCGTCGGGACGTTGCTGTATGGCTGGTGCTGGAGGCGGCAATCCTCCGAACGGGTATTCCTGCGCTTCGACCTCGACGACAGCCGCGACGCCAAGCGGATCGTCGCCGCCGTCTTCCGGCCTGACCTGCGCGACGCCGGAGCGGGTGACGGATACCATGCCTTCGCCGTCGATCTTGCTTCGCCGGGCGCAGACCTCAGCCCTGACGCTGTCGTCCGTGGAATGACGCTGGACGGATCGTATGTTCTGCTCGGAAGCGGCAAAACGATCGCGGAGCTGCGAGCTGGCTAAGTGGTGTATAGCTTGAGGGTGCTCACTACACCCTTTTGCTGGCCCAGTCCGTCCAGGTGATTTCTTAGAAACTGCCCCACTTTGCATAATCAGACCTTAGGAGAATTAACCAACGCAACAAGCCTCGCTTATGCGTCGAGGTCTCGGGAGCATTGACCGCGACATCACGCATAACGCAATTCCCACCGCGCGCCATCGCCACCTCAGCCTTCTCCCACAATAGATGCACGGCCACGTCCTTTATGCATCAGGTATTCGTCGCAGGACAACGTAAAACTCAAAGTCATCTCTCAAGGTAGGATATATTTTCTCCAACTGGAATGGGATGAGACACAATTTACTAAGAATATCTATGATTAGTCGGAAACTTGAGGGAGTAAACTGCCAAGCGTGAGTATCAATATAACCTTGACTGTCTTTGATCCTTTTAAAGGTTTCGTCTATCATTGCTAGTACGTCTGAAGTGGCGCCATTCGCTAGAGATGTCGCACCGTGATCGCCTTTCCAATGGCGCGCGGCATCATTATGAGTAGTCAGCATCCGATGCTCGAATATATTCGCTGCATTATGCCTTGTTTGACCTGCATAGTAAGATCCAAACACGTCAGCGATAGTTGTGTCCGGAAGAAAATAATCGAAGCAATAGCGTCGATCCGGTATAATGAGAAAGGCATATCCTCCATGATTAAGTATATTGCCGATCTCACGCAGATGTCGAATTAGATCTGGTTGATGCTCAATATTATGTGAGGAAAATACTGCGTCCATTCTCTTTCTAACTAGATTGATATAGGTCTCGCCATGCCAAACATAATCGATTTCAGGCACTCCAGATGCATCCAAGCCGACTGCTGCTGCCTTGATGCGGAGTTCCTCTGTGCTGAAGGCGTCAAGATACTGCACGTTGTGTTCTGGTTGCCGAAAAGCAGGAGCGGTATAAGGTCCGATTTCTAGCAGAGCTGCTGTCTTTGGCACCAGAGCCAGAAACTGACTTCGTGCGCTCACCATACTGCAAATACGCCCCTCCTTTGATCCGAAGATGGCGTAATGTTCTGCGGCTTGATCTCGTGTCATTGTGGATAAGTCTGGATTTCGGGCCAGGTAAATACTAGTGTCAAATTCCGGTGGCAAGTAAAACATTACGATATCTCCAGATGGTTTTACATAGCAAATACACTTGTTTGTTGCCGAACAGATACCTGATGGTTGATTCCTACGCTGCTATGCAGTATCGTTCAGCATCATCTATGGTGCTATTCCCATGTCCCGCGAGCAGCCTTCCGCAACTACACCGTTTGTCGATCCTTCTATACACGTGTCTACGGTGGAATGCTACTTAGATCAGTTTTCTGGTCTAGAAATACGAGGTTGGGCGATAGACCCAAGCCAGCCTGCGACCTCGCCGGTATTGCACGTTCTAGTAGATGGACAGCAAGTTGGCACGATCACCTGTGATGGTGCTCGGCCAGACGTGGTGGCGTCTGGCAAAGGTTTGATGAACGTTGGTTATCATGTGCATCTTCCCAATATTCTAGCCGATGGCATACAGCATCAGCTTGAATTTCGTGATCTTCGACGACGTGAGGTCAAGGTTTTCGTTTCAGGAGTTCCGTATCATCATCTCCAATTTTCGGCGATTTGGATACCGAAAGTAGAGAGTTATGTAGACGGACTAAGATATGGAGCTTTCGAAGGTTGGGTTATGCGCACCGAGTTGGGCGAATCAAGTCTTCATGGCGACTGCATTGTCCGAATTACTTGTGATGGAGTGACTATTGGTCACGCCCGTGCAAACCGCCATAGAGGCGACGCTGCGCGTGTATTCCAAGGTCCCAGCAATTGCGGCTTTCGCTTCACTCCTCCACATCACGTCCGTAGCGGCTGGGCTCGTCGATTCCAGTTCTTTCTCATGCCGGAAGATATAGAGTTAAGCGGAAGTCCTTGCCAGACTAGTCTTGTCGTCGATGCTTCTGAGGGCCGCCTGCTTGATCTTGTAACAGCCGTTGATACGATGCATCGCGATCTCACTCGCCTTCGCCGCCAACTTCACGAGATCGTACCGCGCTCAAGTTTTTCTATTGCAGACTATGATACATGGTTTCGCTTATACGAGGTAGCTCTACGTGAGAGAGTACAAGCAGATCGACCGGCTGGTGACTGGACATCAAGTCCGTTAGTATCCATCGTTTGCCCAGTTTATAAACCATCTATCAAAGATTTTCGGGCAGCCATAGAGTCTGTCAAAGCCCAAACCTACTCTAATTATGAGTTAGTTCTGGTCGATGACAATAGCCGAAGCAAGGAACTGACATCTTATATGGCGGATTTGGTCGCTGGAGACTCGCGCGTGCGATTGGTGACGCATCGCCAAAATCAAGGCATTAGCGAAGCAACCAACACCGCAATCAAGCATGCGAAAGGCGAATGGATTGCATTCTTTGACCATGACGACGCTCTAGTAGATACTGCGATCGAGTGCATGGTAACGGCCGCACAGAAGACTGGCGCGCTAGTTTTATACTCAGACGAAGACAAAATAAATGATAGCGGCATATACTCTATGCCAGCTCTGAAGCCAGACTGGAACCATCGCCTGATGTTGGGCGTAAATTACGTTTGCCATCTTCTATTTGTAGAGCGCAAAACACTGTCTGACGTGGGTTCTCTTTCTACTGCTTGTGACGGCGCGCAAGATCATGACTTAATCCTACGCTTATCTGAGCACGTCACACCTGATCAAATTTATCATGTGCCGGAGATCCTTTACCACTGGCGCATTACTGCTGGCTCAACTGCTGAAAATGTCTCGAACAAGGCGTATGCTGTGGCAGCAGGCGTTAAAGCAATTTCCGATCACCTAGATCGAATCGGACAGCCTGCTCATGTTAAAAGCATTCTTAATCAAACTCTCTACAGTGTGATGTGGGATTTGTCAGAACAGCCATATGTCACAATCATCATACCTTACAAAGATCAGATCGCCATAACTGAACAATGTCTCCGTACGGTTCTAGATCTAACAAGCTACACTAATTATGATGTAATCATGGTTGATAATTGGTCCACATCCAGAGAGGCTAAGAGTTTTGTAAAGAAGTACTCAAAGCTATCAAACGTTACGTTTTTAAGGGTCGAAGAAGATTTTAACTATTCGAGACTGAACAATCTAGCCGCAGCTAAGACCGATGCAAATTATCTGGTATTCATGAACAATGACCTTTTTGTGAAGTTACCGGATTGGTTACATGTCATTGTTGGTGAAGCAGAGGCTGATCCTACCGTGGCAGCAGTCGGAGGTAAGTTCTTTTACCCAGATGGCTCAGTTCAACACGGAGGCGTAGTGCTGGGACTTGGCGGTGTAGCCGGCCATGTGCATGTCGGGTTGCAAGCTTCTGACTTCGGCTATGCTGGACGCTTATTGTTTGCACAGGAGATGTCGGCCGTCACTGCCGCTGGGGTGCTTGTGCGCGCATCTGCATTTCGTCAAGTTGGTGGATTCGATGCAGCTAAACTAGCTGTGGCCTTCAATGACATTGATCTATGCCTTAAATTGCGCCAGGCCAAATACAAGATTATATGGACACCGGAGTTCGTTGCTGAACATCACGAGTCTCTCAGTCGAGGAGATGATGAGCGCCCGATGCAGGAAGCGCGCTTCTTCGACGAGGCTGAGGAAATGAAGAGTCGCTGGAATGCGGCGCTAAGCCAAGATCCGTTTTACCATCCAAAATTTGCTTTAGATGGTCAGCCCTTTTTCGATCTGATAGATCCCCGTCATGCCAGGCTTGATGAACCGTAGCATCAAACTCTATCCGAGACAGCGTATTAGTGCCTCCTTTGGTAAAGGTGATGTTTTATCATGAACTATGATTTGTCTGGACTGCTGCCCATTTTTCTAGCGCCCAAAGATGGTTCCGCTGTTACGTTGGTCGGCCTATACTCGAATGGATGGAGCAGGGAGGTCATTTGCGTTTGGAGCGAGAAAGACGATGCTTGGAGTGGCTGGACTTCACCCTCATCACCGACCCACTACATTCTGCCATCTACTGACGACCAGGCTACCTAAAACATTAAGCAATTTGCCCGGCAGATTAACGCCCTGCACGGGGTGCGGGATACGTGCTTGTGCTGAGTTTGACATGAACACGTATCCCGAACCTACCTCGCTAATGTCCATCGCGCTCTAAAGGCTATCACATCCCCAGCCGCGGCCCGTGCCTTTGCCCAAGCTGTAAACTAGCGCAGGTGTGGGACCCAGGGGAACTCTGGTTTTTCAACGCAGTGTGGTGCTGATCAGTGCCGAAACCCGCTGCTGACCCACAGCTACGGCGCTGGCTGGCCGGTCCGGCTGCGGGGCAGAGGCCGGGACGGCGGCGCGGCAGGCAGAGCCTTTGTCTCCCCCTGCGCCGGCCCTGGCAGCATACTCCGCACGGCCAAGGCCGCCTCGCACGCCTCCGTCCTCTGGTCGCCACACGCCCTGTAGAGCCGCACCATCTTGTCCCACGTCGGCGGGCTGTCGCGCTGCAGGAGCGCCTCCCCGGCCTCCCAAGCCCCCCGGCCCCGGGACACCGGGAACGAGGCTAACCAGTCGCCCGCGCCCCACGGCAGGAACGCCGCCAGCACGATCCACAACACCACCCCAACCCAGGCCCCGCACCCGCCGGCCGTCCACAGCCATACCCGCTGCTCCCGCTGCGCTTGGATGCGGCCCACCAGCTCGTCCAGGGTCTCCGCGGCGTGGCGCACGTCGGCGATCGCCCCGTATGCCGACCCGCTCAGGACCTTGGCCGCAGCCTGCGCCGCGGCGCCGATCTCCGCCTGCAGGCTCGCCGCCGTCATCTGCATGGCAGGCTGCCGTTCCACCGCCTCCAGCCGCTTGGCGATGGCCCTCAGCGCCGTCTCCATCTTGCCCAGCGTCGGGCTGTAGTCCGGCGCCGCCGCGCCCGCTGGCTGCTCCCCGGCCTGCTGCATCTCGCGATAGACCAGCTCCAGCCCGCGCCGCAGCGCCACCACCTCGGCCCGCAACGCCTCGAACGCCCGCTCGGCGCCGTCCGCCTCGTCCTCCGAGCCGTGCCCCTGCTGCCCGGCGTCCACGGCCTACATCCCCGCGCTGAGGCTTGGGCCGGAGCGCAGCCGCGGCCCGTGCTCGATGTCCACCGACCGCAATAGCCGCTCGTCCACCTCGGGCGCCTGCACCACCTGGTCGAGCCGTGACCCCGCCTCAATGCCCAGCTCCCGCCCCCGCTCGCGCAACAGGCCGTCGAGCTGCGGATCGCGCTTCAGCTCCCGGGCGAACGCCTCCAGCCGGGTGCCGGCTTCCCGCTGCTCGTCCCATGCATACCGCTTGCCCGCTGCCTCGTACGTGTAGCGGCTTGCACTCATCCGCGGCCGGGCGCGCACTTATCGGCCTGAACCGGCTCACGCTCGCTGGGATTATCGGGCGCCCCTGGCTCACGCTCGGTGATCGCGGGCGCAGGCTCGGTGGAACGGGCTTACAATCATCGGCCCCGGCGCACGCTCCCCGAGACTGAGCAGACCGGGCAGGGAAACGAGGAGTTTTCTTCCTGCTGGTCTGGCATTGATGGGCGCCGTGCGGATGTCGGTCTATCAGGCAATGAACCCGTGTAGGATTTCAACGTGTCCGAACCAGCCGCCTGCACGGATTTCCTTGCCGCCATGACCAGCCATCCGTGCTGACCACCGCACGCCTCCTGCTGCGCCCGCCACGTCCCAGCGATGCCGCCTCATTCTTCGCCTTCCTCGGCGACCCCGCGGCCATGCGCTTCACCCATTGCCATGCCTCGGTGCGCGAGTGCCGCCGACGGCTGGCCGTGTTCGAGTGGCAGCGGCGCCGGACGGGCTTTGCGCCGTGGGCGGTCCTGACGCGGGGCGATGGCCAGCTCGTGGGATGGGGCGGCCTGTACGAGGACCCGTTCGATCCGGGCTGGGGCGTGGAGCTGGGCTACTCGCTTCACCCCGCCGCTTGGGGCCAAGGCTATGCGACCGAACTGGCGCGTGCCTGCCTAGCCTGGGCTGACCAGGCGCTGGAAGTACTGGAGGTATGGGCGTTTGTGCATCCTGACAACACGGCGTCCCGGCGTGTGCTGGGCCGGGCAGGTTTTGCACAGGTTCGGCTGCTCCCGGAGAAGGACCGTATCCTGCTCCGCCGGGCAAGGGGCGGATAATCCCAGCGAGCGTGCGCCGGGGCCGATGGTTGCAAGTCCGTCCCAGCGAGCGTGCGCCGGGGCCGATGGTTGCAAGTCCGTCCCAGCGAGCCTGCGCCCGGAGTCATGCAGCGTGAGCCAGGAACGCCCGATAATCCCAGCGAGCATGAGCAGGATCAGGCCGATAAGTGCGCGCCCGGCCGCGGATGATTGCAAGCCACTACAGCTACCGGGCCCCCGGGTGGTGCACTGCGGACGCTCAACGCCGGCCGATGCTGATGCCGTACGGCGTCGGACACAACGCGTTGGCTGGGCAATGCCGTCGGCGGTACTCCTCCACCCCTGGATTGGAGGTGTCAGTCTGCTTGGCGGCAGACACGCGGGCACGGACCCAGTTTACACTGCACCATCCTCGGGACGTGTCGGAGGCGCGCTGGCAGCCATGCTCAGCCCGCCAGCTTGCGCTCCAGCTCGTCGAGGTCGCGGCGTGCGGCGTGGATGCGGTCCGCGTCCCCTGACGCCTCGGCCAGCGCCAGGCGGTGGCCCATTAGCCGGCGGGCCTCGTCGGCCCTGCCGCCCTCATAGGCAAGGACACCGAGTTGGAACAAGGCGGTGTCGACGTGGCCGGCATCGTGCAAGGCGGTCGCAAGGGCGAGCATGCGATCCAGGTCGGCGCGGGCGGCCTCCGGCTCATGCAGATCGTAGTCGTTCTGCGCGAGGTTCACCAGCACCGGAAGCAGGCGCCGGTCGCCGGGCCCGAACACCCGCGCCGCGTCGTCCAGCAGGGCCCGGTTGACCGCCCGGGCGTCGGCATATCGGCCAACCTCGTGCAGGCAGTAGCCCAGATCCCCGCGTAGCGAGAGGCGCTGGGAGTCGGTCAGCGCCGCATCGGCGACGGCGAGCGGCAACGTTCGCTCGTAGTACGAAGCCGCGGTGCGGCAGTCGCCTTCGTCCTTAGCCTGGCTGGCCACACGGTAGTTCGTCATCAGCCGCTCGTGCGGCGACAGGAATGGGTGCACGTCGTCGATCCGCAACGCCTCTACGCTGACCTTGATCGACGGCCCGGGCCGCGCCGCCTTCTGGTCGATCAAGCCGCGGAGGAAGAGGACCTCGCCGCGCTCCTTGCTGTCGGGCGCAGTCTGCGGCTCAATCGCGTCCAGCTCGGCGATCGAGCGGGAGATGCTGAACGTGCGCGACGGATGCTGAACGTGCGCGACGGATCCAGCACCAGCGCGTGCAGATCAGCGAGTTGCCGAGGCAGCGGGTCGGGCGCCTGGGCGCGGGCCGGGCCGGCGAGCAGGGCGGCGAAGGCGCCGATGAGGGCGCGCATGCGGGGCGGTCGCACCATGGCGGACTCTTCAGATGGCATGAACGGACCAACGTCGCCGTCCCGCCACTGTTCCGGGCCTAGAACGCCGTCGCGCCGGAAGGGGCGGTGAGCTCTTTCGATATCATTACACTGCTACATGATCGCTACACCCTACGGCGACATCCATATCAACACGCGGTTCCCGCTGGACGAGCAGCAGATCACGCTGTTCCACGAGCAGTTCCACACCCTGTTGCGGCCCAAGTTGGACATCCTGCGGCGCTTACGGGCCAAGTGGACGGCGGGAAGCTACAACAACTCCTACCTGACCCGCTTCCTTGAGGAGGCGCTATGTGAGGATTCGGCACAGATGCAGGCCAAGGGGTTCAGCTTCGGACGCATCGTGGAAGGGCTACGGTTCCCGTTGAGCGGCCAGTATGACGTCACCCTGACGCGGGTGGCGCAGGAGGTGGGCGAGCTGTTCCTCGGCCCGATAGAGGTGGACAATGACGTATTCTACGGGGCGCTGACGCTTAAGGGGGCGCCGATGCCGAAGAGCGCGGAAGCCGGGCCGCAGTTCGCCGGCGCCTTTGAGGCTCGGACGATGGCAATGACGGGCCGACGGTAGGACGGGATGGCGCAGCTGCTGGGGCTGGAGCCGCGGGCCGGAAAACGAGTCGGCGAGGCGGCCGCGCGCGACGCGGCGTTGGCGCACCTTCGGGCGGATGGAACGGAGGCACTGGCCGAGGTGTCGGGCGCGCTGATGTGGGATGCGTCGGGGCGGGCGGTGTGGCGGTTCCGCTGGAGCGGTCCGCTGCCGGGGGCGCCCGACCTGGTGGTGGACGTAGACGCGGCGAGCGGCGCCGTGGTGTGGGCGGGGGTGCCGCCGCGGTAGCACCAAGCGGCCGGCCGCGGGTGGTCGCCAGGCTGGCCGGCCAGCCTGGCTATAGGCGCTTGCAATCATCGCCGCTCGTGCTCGCCAACTTATGCCGGCCGAGCAGCCGCCGCACCGCGGCCGGCAGGTTGGGCAACACGAACGACTAACCTATCTTGGCGGCATCGCATCAAGCTGAATAGTCGCCATGTGGTTTCCATAATGGGTACTTTGCGTTGGTGCGGTGTAGACGCAATATACAGGCGTCACCCTTGTGCCAGGTAGAGATGGCACCCTCCCCGGCGGTTGTGCCGTGGGAGGCTGGTTGTGGCGATCATTTCTATGAGCAAGCGGGAATTCGACCAG
>JAABUX010010661.1_pt1 | contig 10241 bp, 18 predicted proteins | sample 5561851 | NCBI WGS metagenome assembly JAABUX01 (sample SAMN10711883, study PRJNA513361) | rock metagenome | isolation source: Antarctica rocks | place: Antarctica: Victoria Land, Richard Nunatak red sandstone | collected 2016-01-03 | reverse complement strand
GCTAGCACGCAGGTGGCATGGCGGCGCGCAGCCGCGACGCGCTGCCCGTGCTCGAGGAGTGGTACGACGGACCAGTGAGCGGCGAGCGCCCATGCAACCGCCCTCGCGCATGCGGCGTGGTGGGCTGCGCTGAGCCGCTCGTCAAAGCTGGTCACCAGAAGTATCACCTGTGCGCTGCGCACATCAAGTGCCCCACGGTGCTGCGCCGCGGCGTGCTGCAGCGCTGGTGTGGGACCTGCCACAAGTTTCATGCGCTCCAGGCATTCAGCGGCAGCCGCAGGTACGCGCCTGCCTCACGCTGGGAGCGCTGTGCTCACCCACAGACCGCCTATCCTCTGCAAACGTTTAGTCGTGTGCTCCACATAGCAAGGTGTTCATTCAGATTGAACAGAGCGCTCTGCTGCGTGCAAGGTGCACAATTCGCATGCGCGCTCACACAAGGTTCCTGCCCAATGCGCATTGAACCCCGCGGCAGGTCCTGCATGGCCAGCCTCAAGGCAAGGAGCGAGCGCGTCAAGCGCAAGCGGCAGGCGCCCATGCGGTCACCCGCTGAGGCCCCGCGCAACATCAGCAGTGCAGCATTGAGCCGCTCGGGCAGCCGCGTGGCGGACGATGATGTGGCTGACACGTCTGGCTCAGCTTCTGGCTCGTCATACGCCTCCAGCACTGCGGACGGCGCTCCCGAGCCTGGCGGCGCTGCCGGCAACGGCCCGCGTGCAGGTGGGGCAAGCCAAGTTGCTTCCGAGCGGTGCTGCTGGCTCTCAGGGCATGGAGGGCGGGAACTTTGGGCTGTAGCCTCTGCTGCCTGAGCGCGCCGGGCTCTGCTGCGCGCCTTGACGAACACCGAAGGGCAAGCAGCCAGTGGCGCGCTTTGTCCTCACTTGCACGCTGGCACGCAGGTGGCATGGCGTCATGCAGCCGCGACGCGCTGCCCGTGCTCGAGCAGTGATTTGACGGAGCAGTGAGCGGCCAGCGCCCATGCAACCGCCCTCGCATGTGCGGCGTGGCGGGCTGCGCGGAGCCGCTCACGAAAGCCAACCACCTGAAGTACCACCTGTGCCCTGTGCACATCAAGTGCCCAGCGGTGCTGCGCCGCGGCGTGCCGCAGCGCTGGTGTTCATACTGCCGCAAGTTTCATGCGCTCGAGGCCAATGTGGCCAAGGGTGGAGGCTCGGGGCAGAGCTGACTCGGCTAGCACAGGCGGCAAGGCCGAGCGGCCGACGGCGGGGGCAGGCCCGGCGGCCTCCGCAGCTGTCTAGACGCGTGTGAGGCCGGCTGGGTGGCGGCGGCCGCGATCGCGCGCGCGGCGGAGCTGTGGTCTGTGTGTAGGCTGTGTGTCGGCAAGGGCGGGGCGGACGCAGCTGCCTTGCAGGTTGCGGCATTGAGCGCTGGCGGCCTGTCCCTGCGCTGCTGGCGGGCCGCGCCGGCCACCCGGTCAGATGTATGTGCGGCGGGCGCGCGCGGCGCGCGCGGAGGCGCGTTGGGCGGAGCGCATGCGCGGACGGCCTGGGCGCCGCGATGCGGGACTGCAGCAGCTTGCGCGCACTTGCGAGCTGGAGCGGCTGCGGGTGCATGGTGGACGGCTCTGGCCTGCCAGCATGCAAGGCGGATGCGGTCGTCTGTGGAGGGAGGAGTGGGGCTTGCATGGCTCAGCCATGCAGTTACCTGTGGGTTCTGCATTTGTGAGCTTTTCGTATGTCAGTCATAAGTGTCAGCGTGTTTCTGAGTACTATCAACCAGCTCTTATCAACTGGAGGGTTCAGCCCCCCCGCGCCTGGCCACGTGCTAAGTGCACAAGAGGTGCAAGCGGCAACTGCCAACTACATGTTATCTGATCTTGCACAGTGCACGGCTGCCACCATTAGCACTGCTTGAAGGAACGCTTGCTAGGGGCATTCTCATGTCTGTCAGTGCGACCTTTGCGACCAGTGTCTGTAAGTGAAGCTCAGGCAGAGACGCACCCTCCTGTAGAGCTGGAGCAAGTCTGGGCTTTAGGCCAAGTCAGGCTGCTCAGGCGCCCAGCCTTTACATGCGGTTGCCAGGGAGGTGATGAAGCTGAAGCAAACAAGTGCGTAGTGAATATCCGTAGTGTGATCTAACACGTGCCCAGCCATGGCCCATGCTTATTCGGTTACCCCTAGGCAGCGAGTAAAGACGTAATTCTAAAATGAATCTGAATCAAAGTGCGAGCACTTGCAGCTATGGCGATCCGCCGGATAGTCGCCATGGCGAGCAGGACCTGTGTTTTTTCCCGAGGAGTAAAGCTCCTGCGCCAAACAGTTTGCTGTCATCACAGAAGCGCCAGCGCCCTCAGCACTTGTGCCCTCTCTTCTGAAACATCTTCCTGACCCGGTGCGCCTGTCCGCAGCCCTTGGCTGCTCAGCGCAGCCTTGCGTTTCCCGCTCACGCTAAAACAAATGGCTCACACAATCTCAAGATTGGCGGGGCACTGAGGGCGCAGGCGGCCCAGAAGCGTGCTGTACCCACTGTAATCAACCACACCGGCTTTTGCTGTGCTCCTGCCGATCCCCAAGGCAGTATAGCACGCGCTGCGCTCCAGCTCACCTGTGCGCTGGCATTTGGCATGGCGCGGCGCAGCCACGCCAACATGCCTGTGCTTGAGGAGTGGCACATAGCACACAACCGACCCCACGCGTGCGGCGTGGAGGGCTGCGCCTTGCAGCTCGTCACAAAGAAACACTTCCTGGCCCGTCTGTGCGCTGCGCACATCAAATGCCCCGCAGTGCTGCGCGGCGGTGTGCCGCAGCGCTGGTGTACAAGTTGCGGAGCCTTTCACACGCTTGAAGCGTTTTCTGCCATCGCAAGGTGCGCGCCTGCCTCGTGTTGGAGAGCACTTGTCATCTCCAAGACTGATGTACCTGTTTGTGGACAAGTTTGTGCGGTCTGTATATCACAGTGTTCAAGATGGCTCAATCAGTATCGCATGAAAGATGCATGAGTCTGCACGCTTGCACACGCTCCAAAGTCAGGGGAAAGCACGTTCCGATTACAGCAGTGATACCATTGATGGTCAAGCCTTGGGAAGTGCATGGAGAGGACCTTTGCAACGGGGAATGGCATTGTGATAATATCTTTGTTAGGCTTGCCTGCCCTGCTCTGAATGTTTTGCACCAAACCCGCGGCAGGAGCTGCATGACCAGCCTCAAGAAACAGCGCGAGCGCAAAATGCGCAAGCGGCGGGCGCCCGTGCGGTCGCCCGCTGACTTCACACGCAACATCAGCAGTGCAACAGCGAGCCCTTCGCGCAGCCGCGCAGCGGCCGATGATATAGCCGACACGTCTGGATCAGTTTCTGGCTCGTCATACGCCCCCAATGCGGATGGCGGCCCCGAGCCTGGCGGCACTGCTGGCACTGGCCTGCATGCAGGTGGGGCAAGCGATCTTGGGCCATACGGTGCTGCTGGCCCTCAGGGCATGGAGAGCGGCAAAGCTGGGCTTCAGTCTCTGCTGCCTGAGCGCGCCGGGCCTCTGCTGCGCGCCTTGACGAACACCGAGGGGCATGCAGCCAGTGGCGCGCCTTTGTCTCACTTGCATGCTGGCATGCAGGTGGCATGGCGTCGCGTAGCCGCGACGCGCTGCCAGTGCTTGAGGAGTGGTACGACGGAGCAGTGAGCGGCAAGTGCCCACGCCACCGCCCTCGCATGTGCGGCGTGGCGGGCTGCGCCGAGCCGCTCGTCAAAGCCAACCATGTGCAGTTCCGCCTGTGCGCTACGCACATCAATTGCCCTGCGGTGCTGCACGGCGACGTACCGCAGCGCAGGTGTTCGTTCTGCCGCAAGTTTCACGCGCTCGAGGCGTTCAGCGGCAGCCGCAGGTAAGCGCCTGCTTACCGCGCGCTGAGCGCTGTGCTCACCCACAGTCTGACTTTTCTCCACAAAGGTATACTCGTGCGCTCTACATAGCCAGGCGCTCCATTCAGCTTGAGCAGAGGCCCTGCTGCGTGCAAGAGGCAAACTGCGCATGTGCGTTAGGGTTTCTAAGCTATACTTCGGGTGCCGCGGCAGGGCGTGCATGGCCAGCCGCGAGGCAAGGCGCAAGGCAGCGCGCGAGCGCCGAGCGTGCCTGGCCGCCGCATGGCCCACCGAGAGCAGAGGCGCCCGTGCGCACCCAGCAGCCGCGCTCGCAGCTGGAGCTGCGGCCGTGGCTGCACCCGCCCATGCCACCCAGGGCGCCACTCGAGAGGCGCAGCGCGGGCGCGCCGAAGGAGACGCGGCCGACGCGCCTGGGCACCCTGCTGAAGAGCGTGAGGCAGCGCCCCTGTCGCCGCTCGCTGCACGCGCGCGCGATGCCGCTGCCGCAGCAGCAGCAGGCGCTGCGCTGGCGCACTATGCTGAACAGCATGAGTCAACGTCCATGTGGCTGCTGGCTGAGCGCGCGCGCGACGGCGGTGACCCGGCAGCAACCATCTTGCGGCACTGCATGGCAGGCGAAAATGATGTGGACATGTCAGATGGCTCGCTCGCCCCCGGTAATTTTGACAGCGCTTCCGAGTCTGGCAAGAGCCCGCCTGCAGGTGGGGCATGCTGCCTGTCCCTGGCAGTGCTCTTGATTTTCAGAGCGCTGCCATGCCCCGACTCACTGTGCCTTCTCATGGCTGCAATTCCAGTGAGAGCCTCGCTTCAATCCAAGCTGTTTGGGCGGGCCTCAGGTAGCGCTGGCGGCAGTGCTGCCGACCCTGAGCATGCCGCCCCTGCCACGGCAGCTCCGGCCGCCAAAGCGTCCTGCGAGGCCAACAAGCGGCGGGCGACCGCGGGCGATGCGGCAGGGAGCAACGCCTGTGACGGAGGAGCGCCGTCCGAGGACAGGCCCGGCAAGCGGCACAGGACCACGGCGGACGAGACACGCAACAGTGACGAGGCTGTCATCGCGCATGCGGCGCTGGGCGCGGCTGAGGCGGAGGCACGCTCTGCTGGCGAGGCAATGGATGTAGACAACGAGGGAGGAGACGCGCGCGCGGCATCGCGCCGTCTGAGCGTGCACAACGCGGACCCGCGCTATGCCGCGCCGCTGGCGCTTGAGCGCGCGGACTTTGCGAAGCAGGCGCGCAGCTTAGGACTTTGTGCGGGGGATGGCTGCAGTGCAGCAGCCTGCTCTCGCACGGTTCGTTGCGCCCCCGGCAGAGAGTGAGGCAATTGTTTAGTGCCACGCATGTGGTCAGCATGGGGCATGTCGTGGTGAGCTTGGCTGACACGGCAAGCGTGCGCTACAGCGTGCCGCGCCTTGCTGATCGGGCATTCCTGTCCAGGTGGAACAAGCGCGCGGGGAGACGCGCGCTGAGGCGGAGGCAGCGGCCGAGCAGCGCTTTGCCGCGGCGCTGGCGCTCGAGCGTGTGGAGTTCAACAAGCAGGCGCGCAGCTGGCTGAACATGCGTGGCAACAGGGATATTGCTGCACTGCCATGGCCTCCCTTGCACTGTTGCACTGTTTGTGCAAGCGAGTGCGAGTGGAGCCGCTTTGCATGCCATGCGCTGGCAGCATGGGCAATGCTGATGGACATGAGCTGCAGTGTAGAAGCGCCCGTCCTGCTCATGATGCCTTCTTCATGAAGCAGATGTGCCTAGGTGCACCAAGCGCGCACTGAGGCGCGCGCCGAGGCGGAGGCAGCGGCCGAGCAGCAATTTGCCACGGCACTGGCGCTCGAGCGTGCAGAGCTTGTCAAGCAGGCACGCAGCCTGTCGTGCACGTGCGGCACTTGGCCGTTCACAGGCTTGGCCCGCCTTTGCAGAGATGAGTGCGCGACAGATGAGAGGTCCTTGGCTGCACACGTGATGCATGTGACAGCAGAGAGCATGTGATGAGGTCATGAGAAGCGGTGAAGGCAGGCGCTTATCTCATTCACATACGCATGCGCTGCTGACCGAGGCAGTGCGCCTAGGTGCTGCTCGCACGCACAGAGGCACACGATGAGGTAAAGGCAGCCGAGCAGCGCTTTTCCGCGGCGCTGGCGCACGAACGCGCGGAGCTCGCCAAGCGGGCGCGCAGCCTGCTGTGCACGCGCAGCAGTTGCTGCAACGCCCGAGCCTGGTTCTGCAGAGCAAGTATGTGACAGACCGTGAGCGGGACGGCTGCACATGCTCTGCATGTGGCAGCATGGGGCATGCGGTGGTGGAGCTCAGCTGGACGCAAGCTTGTCTCACCATGAAGGGCCATGCTATGCTGACTGAGAGGTACCCTCTGGCCAGGTGCACCAAGCGCGCGCCGCGAGGCGCGCGCCGAGGCGGAGGCGGCAGCCGAGCAGCGGCTGGCCGCGCTGGACCGCGCGCGCCGCGAGGAGAGGGAGGCGGCCATGCGCGACGCCCTGGCGCTGGGCGCCCTGCGGGTGCGCACGCACTGGCCCTGGCGTGGCCACGCCCGTTGCGGATGTTGGGCGCACAGGCATGCCGGCATGCGGCCAGCGCGGCGAACGTGCGCGGGAGACAGGACCAGCATACACATTGTCCGGCGGTCGTGGGCGCTCAGCGACCCCTGTGCCGCCGCCGCTCTATGCGCGTGCGGGCGCGATGTGGCCACGGGTGGCGGCTCGGGGCAGACCTCGCACGGCGCGCACAGGCGGCGAGGCCGAGCGGCCAACGGCGGAGGCAGCCCCGGCGGCGGCAGGAGGTATCTAGATGCGCGTGAGGCCGGCTGGGTGGCGGCGGCCGCGACCACGCGCGCGACGGAGCAAGCTGTGTGTTGGCAAGGGAGAGGCAAACGCGGCTGCCTCAAAGCTTGCTGCGGCTAGCGCGCGCGCCGCGGCAAGCCGCTGCCGCGCCAAGCCTCCTCGCGTTGAGCGCTGGCGGCCTGTCCCTGCGCTGCTGGCGGGGCGCGCTGGTACCTTGGTCGGATGCAAGCGCGGCGATCCGGGTGTCGGCGGCGCTCACGCAGGCTTGCTTGATGGAGCGCATGCGCGGCGGACGGGCGCCACCGTGCGAGGCTGCAGCAGCTTGCGCACTTGCGAGCCGGAGCGGCCGCGGGCAGCTGCATGGTGGGCGGCTCTGGCCTGCATGGCTTAGCCATGCGGTCATAAAATCGGTGATTATGGATTGCATGGCTCAGCCATGCCGACATCTGTGGTCGTGCGAAAGTGGGTTTGTTGCATCAGCCATACAAGCGGACAGCTCTTGCCAGCCGGAGATGGTCGGCCCTGGCCGTGTGTTTAAGCAGCGCCTGGCCACATGTTAGGGTGCGTGATAGGTGCGAGTGGGAACTGCCAACCACATGCCCTTGCACAGTGCCAGGCTGCCGCCATGTGCAGTGCTTCAAACAATGCTTGCCAGGGGACATGCTTTTGTTTGTGTGTCTGTGCGACCCTGTGTTGTATGTAAGGCTGGCTCAGGCAGAGATGTACCCTCCTGTACAGCTGGAGCAAGTCTGGACCTTGGCAAAGTCGGCCTCAGGTGCCTAGCCTTTCCTTGAGATTTAAGACGAAATAAAGCCTGTTGCCCCTCAATTTCTGCTTTCTGCTAAGACGAAATCATTTTCTGTTACCCCTAGGCTACAAGTTTCAGCAAGTTGAAGACCTGGTCCAAACAAACGCGCATAAGTACGCTCCGCCGGCCAGACGCGCCTGGCGAGCAGGGCCTGTGCTACCCTGCGAAAGACATTCCGCTTTCATCACAAGAGGGCCAGCGCCCTCAGCACATGCACCTCTACCCTTGGAACAGTAACCTGTACCCGGTGCGCCTGTCCGCAGCCCTGAGCTGCTCAGCGCAGCCTTGCGTTACCCGTCTCATGCTGAAACCAATGCCTCTCCGTTCTCAAGAGTGGCGGGGCATCGGGGGCGCAGGTAGCCCAGTCCGCGCTGTACTCACTGCCAACACCACACCGGCCTCTGCCGTGCGCCTGACGCCCTCCAAGGCAGTGCAGCACTCGGCGCGCTTCAGCTCGCCTGTGCACTGGCGCACGTATGGCATGGCGCCGCACAGCCACGCTGACGTGCCCGTGCTTGAGGAGTGGCACGTAACAAGCAAACGACCCCACGCGTGCGGCGTGGAGGGCTGCACTGCGCACCTCATCACAAGGCGTCACTTACAGGCCCGCCTTTGCGCCGCGCATATCAAGTGCCCCGCAGTGCTGCGCGGCGGCGTGCGGCAGCGCTTTTGTAAGCGCTGCCACTGCTTCCACGCGCTCGGAGCATTCTCTGGCAGCCGCAGGTGTGCGCCTGCCTCGCGCTTGCAGCGCGCTTGTCTGGCGCTTCCGCAGGGTCGACCCGCCTCTTTCACATTTTAAACCGCGCTTGTAGCAAGTTGTTTCACTGCGCCTGGCTTCAGTGCCCTGTTGTCAGAGGCATGACTCCGTATGGCAGAAATTTTTAGGTCCTCATTAAGGCGCACCCAGTTGCGGCAGGAGCTGCGCAGCCAGCCTCAAGACGCAGCGCGCGGCGAACCGCAAGCATCGAGCGCGCAGCGCCAGTGCGGCCGCGAGTCTCAAGGCGCAACCTGAGCGTCAGGCGCGCGCGGCCTGGGCAGCCGTGGCCATGCGCAGGGGCAATGCGCACCCAGCAGCCGCGCCCGCAGCTGCAGCGCATCCGAGTGAACCTGCTCAGGCCTCCCTGGACGTTTCTCAGGTCCGGCGCGGGCGCGCCGCCGGCGACGCGGACGCCGCGCTGGCCTTCTCCGAGCATGAGGCGGTGCCCGCTGAGCGCGTGCGCCGCGTCGGCGACGCAGCGGCGGCCCGCTTGCACTGCCGCACGGCGGCCGACGATGTTTCTCTGACGTCCGGTTCAGACACCTCCGGGTCCGAAGACTGCGCGTCCGAGTCTGACTGCACGGCTGGCGCCGGCCTGCATGCAGGTGGCCAAGCAGGCCTGCTGCCTGCCGTGCTGCCATGTCTTGGAGTGCTGCTGGCCCCTAGGGCGTGTGCACTGGAGGGCGCGAGGCGTGTGCACTGGAGGGCGCGGGCGGCAATTTTGCGCTGGGTCACCGCTTAACCAGCATGCCAGGGCGCTGCTATGCGCTCTCATGACCTCCGCTCAAGCCAGTGCCGTGCATGATCCCACGGGCGCGCTGGCGCGCAGGCGGCACGGCGTCGCCCGAGCTTGCTGATCTGCCCGTGCTGCATGATGGAGCATACATCGGAAAGCGCTCAGTTTTTGGCCCTTGCGTGTGCGGCGTGGAGGGCTGCGCTGCACAGCTCGTCAAGTTCTGCCACCTGGAGGCCTGCCTGTGCGCTGCGCACTACCAGTGCCGCGCAGTGCTGCGCGGCGGCGTGCCGCAGCGCTGGTGTGGCAACTGCCACGCGTATCACGCGCTCGAGGCCTTCTCTGGCAGCCTGAAGTGCGCGCCCGCCTCGCGCTGGGAGCGCTCTGGTCACCCCCAGGCCTGATGCACCTATCCTTTATTTAGCAATTCGTGCGCCCTGTATAGCAAAGTGCTGTAGATGGGATTGTTGTCGCATGAAAAAGGCATGCGCATGCACATGCCAAGGAGGCTTGGAGCACTGAAGTGAGAGGACTGCCCTTTCTTACTGATGTGAAAGCAGTGGATGGTTGGATGCCTCTGCAATCGCAACGGAAGACATTGCAATGGTTGCATGGAATGGCATTGTGACATGCCTTGAAACCCTGCCTGCCCTGCTGAGCGCTTTGCACCGGACCCCGCGGCAGGTCCTGCACGGCCAGCCTCAAGAGAGCGGCAGAACGCAAAGGCTACGGGCGCATGCAGCGGGCGCCTGTGCGCTCGCTCGCTGAGCGCGCGCGCGCCACCGGCATCGCAGCAGCGAGCCGCTCGCGCAGCCGCGCGGCGGCCGATGATTCGGCTGACGCGTCTAGCTCAGCTCCTTGCTCGTTGTATGCCCCGAGCGCTGCGGACGGTGCTCCGGCGCCTGGCGGTGCTGCTGGCTCCGACCAGCGTGCAGGTGGGGAAAGCAATTTCGCTGCCGTGCGCTGCTGCTGGCCCTTGGATGATTAAGGAGCGAAGTTGGGCTGCAGTCTCTGCTTGCCTGAGCGCGCCGGGCCTCTGCTGCGCGCCTTGACGAGCACTGAGGGGCATGCAGCCCGCGGCGCGCTTGTCTCACTTGCATGCTGGCACGCAGGTGGCATGGCGTCGCGCAGCCACGACGCGTTGCCCGTGCTGGAGGAGTGGTATGACAGAGAAGTGAACGGTCGGCGCCCATGTAACCGCCCTCTCATGTGCGGCGTGGCGGGCTGCGCCGAGCCGCTCGTCAAAGCTTACCACCTGGACCATCGCCTGTGCCCTGCGCACATGAGGTGCCACGCGGTGCTGCGCCGCGGCGTGCCGCAGC
>JAABUX010010660.1_pt1 | contig 10242 bp, 6 predicted proteins | sample 5561851 | NCBI WGS metagenome assembly JAABUX01 (sample SAMN10711883, study PRJNA513361) | rock metagenome | isolation source: Antarctica rocks | place: Antarctica: Victoria Land, Richard Nunatak red sandstone | collected 2016-01-03 | reverse complement strand
CGGGTCGAAGCCGGCGGCGCCGGTGCTGCTGGAGGCGCTGCGGCGGCTCGAGTACCGGGGGTATGACAGCGCGGGCGTCGCGACCCTCGTGAACGGCCACATCGAGCGGCGCCGGGCGCCGGGCAAGCTCGTCAATCTTGCCCATGCCCTCGGCCGGCACCCGTTGCCCGGCGTCACCGGCATCGGCCATACGCGCTGGGCCACGCACGGCGCGCCCACCGAGACCAACGCCCACCCGCACGGCACGAGCCGCGTCGCCGTCGTCCATAACGGCATCATCGAGAACCACGCCGAGCTGCGCGCCGAGCTGGAGCGCGAGGGGCAGGAGTTCAGCACCGAGACGGACACCGAGACCATCGTGCAGCTCGTGGATTTGCATCTGCAGCGGGGCATGGCGCCGGTCGCGGCCGCCGGCGCCGCGTTCGACAAGCTGGAGGGCGCCTACGCGCTGGCGCTCGTCTTCGCCGGGCACCCGGAGCTGCTGATCGGCGCGCAGCACGGCGCCCCGCTCGCGGTCGGCTTCGGCGACGACGAGATGTTCCTCGGCTCTGACAGCCTGGCGCTCGCGCCGCTGACCCGGCGCATCGCCTACCTCAAGGACGGCGACTGGGTCGTCGTCCATCGCCAGGGCGCCGATTTCCGCGATAAGTCCGGCCAACCGGTCAACCGCGAGATCAGGACCACCGCGTTCACCGGCGCCACCGTCGGCAAGGACGGCTACCGGCACTTCATGGAGAAGGAGCTGCACGAGCATCCGAGCGTCATCGGCCAGTCGCTGCGGCGGATGCTGGACGGGTCGCGCCAGGTGGTGCTGCCGGCGCTGCCGTTCGACCTGGCGGCCGTGCCGCGGATGACGATCACCGCCTGCGGGAGCGCCTTCTACGCCGGGCAGGTCGGGCGGCACTGGCTCGAGGCGCTGGCCAGGCTGCCGACGGACGCGGACGTGGCGAGCGAGCTGCGCTACCGGGACCCGCCGATGGCGCCGGGCGGCGTCGGCCTGCTGGTCAGCCAGAGCGGCGAGACGGCGGACACGATGGCCGCACTCCGCCTGCTGCGCGCGCGGGGCCAGCACGTGCTGAGCATCGTGAACGTGCCCGAGAGCACGATGGCGCGCGAGAGCGACGCGGTGCTGGAGACGGTGGCGGGCCCGGAGATCGGCGTCGCCAGCACCAAGGCGTTCACCGCCCAGCTCACGGTCCTCGCCTGCCTGGCCCTGGCCACGGCCCGGGCGCGCGGCACGATCGGGGAGGCGGAGGAGGCCCGCCTCGCGGCGGCGTTGCTGGAGTTGCCGGGCCAGGCGCAGGCGGCGCTCGCGCTGTGGGACCGGATCGGGGTCGCCGCCGAGCGCGTGTCGCGGGCGCGGGACGTGCTCTATCTGGCCCGCGGCGCGCTCTGGCCGATCGCCATGGAGGGCGCGCTCAAGCTCAAGGAGATCAGCTATATCCACGCCGAAGGCTACCCGGCTGGCGAGATGAAGCACGGGCCGATCGCGCTGATCGACCATGACGTCCCCATCGTCGCGATCTGCCCGAGCGGCGCGTTGTTCGAGAAGACGGCGAGCAACCTCCAGGAGGCGGCGGCGCGCGGCGGCCAGATCGTGGCGTTCACGGACAAGGCAGGCGCCGAAAAGCTGAAGGGCCTCGCGGCGGATCTGGTCGTGCTGCCGGATTGCGACCCGTTCACCACGCCGATCCTCTACGCGATCCCCGTCCAGGTCCTCGCCTACCAGGTCGCGACCCTGCGCGGCACGGACGTGGACCAGCCGCGCAACCTCGCGAAGAGCGTGACGGTCGAGTAGGGCTGACTCTCGGGCTGCGCGCCCCTATCTTCCGGGCAACGCCAACCGGAGGCCCGCCATGCTGAACCAGACCGCACCCTTGCCGCTCCGGGACCCGTCGCTGTTCCGCCAGGCCTGCCACGTGGACGGCAAATGGATCGAGGCGGCGAGCGGGGACACCATCACCGTCCGCAACCCGGCGACCGGCGAGGCGCTCGGCGCCGTGCCCGCGCTGTCGGCCGCCGAGACGCGGGCCGCTATCGAGGCGGCGCACCGGGCCTTTCCCGCGTGGAAGCGCAAGCTCGCGAAGGAGCGCGCCGCCATCCTCCGCCGGCTGTTCGAGCTGATGGGTGAAAACGTCGAGGATCTCGCGCGCATCATGACGGCCGAGCAGGGCAAGCCGCTCGCCGAAAGCCGCGGCGAGATCGCCTATGCGGCAAGCTTCATCGAGTGGTTCGCCGAGGAGGCCAAGCGCGTCTATGGGGACCTGATCCCGCAGCCGCGCGCCGGGCAGCGCATCCTGGTGACGAAGGAGCCGATCGGCGTCTTTGCGGCCATCACGCCCTGGAACTTCCCCGCCGCGATGATCACCCGCAAGGCCGGTCCCGGCTGGGCTGCGGGCTGCACCGGCGTGATCCGCCCGGCGAGCCAGACGCCGTTCTCAGCCCTCGCCCTCGCCGTGCTGGCCGAGCGCGCGGGGATGCCCGCCGGCGTCTGCAACGTCATCACCGGCCCGGCCGGCACGCTGGGCGCCGAGATCACCGCGAGCCCGCTGGTCCGCAAGCTGTCGTTCACCGGCAGCACGGAGGTCGGCGCGAAGCTGCTCGCGCAATGCGCGCCGACGATCAAGAAGACCAGCATGGAGCTGGGCGGCAACGCGCCGTTCCTGGTGTTCGACGACGCGGACCTCGACGCGGCCGTGCTGGGCGCCATGGCCAGCAAGTTCCGCAACACCGGGCAGACCTGCGTCTGCGCGAACCGCATCCTCGTGCAGGACGGCGTGTTCGAGGCGTTCAGCGGGAAGCTGCGCACGGCCGTCGAGGCGCTCAAGGTCGGACCGGGCACCGAGGAGGGCGTCACGCAAGGCCCGCTCATCAACCGGGCCGCCGTCGCCAAGGTCGAGGAGCACATCGCGGACGCGCTGGCGAAGGGCGCGCGGGTCGTCACCGGGGGCAAGCCGGACGCGCGAGGCGGCAATTTCTTCCAGCCCACGATCCTCGCCGACGTGCCGCGCGAGGCGATCGTGTTCCACGAGGAGACGTTCGGCCCGGTGGCGCCGCTATTCCGTTTTACCACCGAAGAGGAGGGGATCGCGCTGGCCAACGACACGGAGTTCGGCCTCGCCGCGTATTTCTATGCGCGCGATTTGGGCCGCATCTTCCGCGTCGCGGAGGCGCTGGAGGCGGGGATCATCGGCGTCAACGAGGGCATCATCAGCACCGAGGTGGCGCCCTTCGGCGGCGTGAAGCAGAGCGGGCTCGGCCGCGAGGGCAGCAAATACGGCATCGAGGACTACCTCGAGATCAAGTACATCGCCCTCGGCGGCATCGGGAGCTGAGGCGCGTGGCCCGCGATTTCGACCTGTTCGTGATCGGCGGCGGCTCGGGCGGGGTGCGCTGCGCGCGCATCGCCGCCGGGCACGGGGCGCGCGTCGGGATCGCGGAAAGCCGCTATTGGGGCGGGACCTGCGTGAACGTCGGCTGCGTGCCGAAGAAGATCATGGTGCAGGCGTCGGAGTACGGCCGCTTCGCCCGCGACGCGCACGGCTTCGGCTGGCGCGAGGCGACGCCCGGCCCGCATGACTGGGCGGCGCTGATCGGCGCCAAGGACGCGGAGATCAGCCGCCTCAACGGCATCTACGAGAAGCTCCTCGACGGCGCGGGCGTGCGGTCCTTCGAGGCCTATGCGAGCTTCGAGGACCCGCACACGCTGAGCCTGCGGGATGCCAAGGGCGGGGTGCAGCGCGTCACCGCCGAGCGGGTCGTCATCGCGGTCGGCGGCCATCCGGTCATCGAGCCGCGCGTTCCCGGCGCGGAGCTTGGCATCGTGTCGGACGCGGCGTTCCATCTGCCGGCGATGCCGCGACGGGTGGTGATGGTGGGCGGCGGCTATATCGGCATGGAGTTCGCCGGCATCTTTGCGGGCCTCGGCGCCGAGGTGGACGTGGTGTTCCGCCAGCATCTGCCGTTGCGCGGCTTCGACCACGATATCCGCGAGGCGCTGGCCGAGGCGCTGCCGGCGCAGGGCATCCGGCTGCATCCGAGCCAGACCGTGCACCAGCTCGAACGCGCGGGCGAGGCCCGGCTGGCGACCCTCACCAACGGCCACCAGATCGAGGCCGACCTCGTGTTCTTCGCGACCGGCCGCGCCGCCAACACAAGCGGGCTTGGCCTCGACCGCGCCGGCCTCTCCCCCGGCGCCCGCGGCCAGGTCGCGGTCGATGCCGAGAACCAGACCAGCCAGCCCCATATCTTCGCCATCGGCGACGTGTCCAACAAGCTGAACCTCACCCCCGTCGCCATCGCCGAGGGCCACCACCTTGCGGACCGCCTGTTCGGCACGGGCCGTCCCCGGAGTTGGGCGCTCCGGCCAGTGGCGACCGCGGTCTTCTCCTCGCCGCCGATCGGCACGGTCGGCCTCACCGAGGAGCAGGCCGCCGCCGAGGGGCCGGCCGACATCTACCTCGCCCGCTTCACGCCGATGCGCAACATCATCAGCGGGCGCGGCCAGAAGACGGTGATGAAGCTCGTCGTGGACCGCGCGAGCCAGCGCGTGCTCGGCTGCCACATGCTGGGCGACGACGCCCCCGAGATCATGCAGGGCGTCGGCATCGCGCTCGCCATGGGTGCGACCAAGCAGGATTTCGACCGCACCATCGGCATCCACCCGACCTCCGCCGAGGAGCTCGTCACCATGCGCGTCCCTACCCGCACCGTCGGGCAGGCCGTAGCGGCGGAGTAGCGCTGCCCGTGTCCTTGGGGTAGTGAATCCCCTTGGGAGACGACAGACGATGCCAAACCAACCCCAGCCCTGGTCGCCGGAGAGCTGGCGCCAACGCCCGATCCGCCAGGCGCCGACCTATAGCGACGCTGCCCGCCTCGCCGCAGTGGAAGCGCAGGTCGCGAAGTACCCGCCCCTCGTATTTGCCGGCGAGGCGCGTCGGCTGAAGAGCGCGCTGGCGATGGCCGCCGAGGGCCAGGCCTTCGTGCTCCAGGGCGGCGACTGCGCGGAGAGCTTTGGCGATTTCACCGCGAACGTCATCCGCGACACGTTTCGCGTGCTGCTGCAGATGGCGGTGGTGCTGACCTTCGGGGCGAGCGTGCCGGTCGTGAAGCTGGGACGGATCGCCGGGCAGTACGCCAAGCCCCGCTCGTCGGATGCGGAGACGGTCGAGGGCGTGACCCTGCCGAGCTACCGCGGCGACATCATCAACGGCCCGGCCTTTGAAGCCACCGCCCGCATCCCCGATCCTGCGCGCATGGAAGCCGCCTATTTCCAGTCCGCCGGCACGCTGAACCTGCTGCGCGCATTCGCCGGCGGCGGCTATGCCGACCTGCACGAGGTGCATCGCTGGAACCTCGATTTCGTCGCCCGCTCGCCGCTCGCCGCTCGCTACCAGGACCTCGCCAGCCGCATCGACGAGACTTTGGCCTTCATGGCCGCCTGCGGCATGACCAGCAACAACACGGCTCAGATCCGCGAGACCGATTTCTACACGAGCCACGAAGCGCTGCTGCTGCCCTACGAGCAGGCGATGACCCGCGTCGATAGCACGTCCGGCGAATGGTACGCCTGCTCCGCGCATTTCCTCTGGATCGGCGACCGCACCCGGCAGCCGGACGGCGCCCATGTCGAGTTCCTGCGCGGCGTGCGCAACCCGATCGGCCTCAAGGTCGGCCCGACCACGAGCGCCGACGAGCTGCGGCGCCTGGTCGAAATGCTGAACCCGGCGGACGAGCCGGGCCGCCTCACGCTGATCAGCCGCATGGGGGTGGGCGAGGTGGAGCGGCTGCTGCCGCCGTTGCTCCGCGCGGTGCAGCGCGAGGGGCGCCGGGTGGTGTGGCTGTGCGACCCGATGCACGGCAACACGATCAGCACTGCGAGCCGCGTCAAGACGCGCAGCTTCGACGCGATCCTGGGCGAGGTGCGCGGCTTCTTCGACGCCCACTTGGCGGCCGGGACCTGGGCCGGCGGCGTGCATGTCGAGATGACCGGGCAGGAGGTGACGGAATGCGTGGGCGGCGCGCACCGGCTCACCGAAGCCGACCTCGCCGGCCGCTACGAGACCTTCTGCGACCCGCGCCTCAATGCCGAGCAGAGCCTCGAACTGGCGTTCCTCGTCGCCGAGGAGTTGAAGGCCCGCCGGCAGCCGCGCGCGCAGCAAGTCGCGGCCCAATAATGGACCTCGACGCCGACATCGCCCGGCGCACGGATGCCTACTTCAACCGGACCCGCGAGGTGGTCGCGCGCTTCGGCGACTGCCAAGTCACCTACGCGTTCTTCCTGCGCCGCCCGGTTATCTCCGCGCCCCGCCTCGCACTCGACTGGCTGCGCCAGGTCGAGACCGCCCGGGACGTGCGTTTCGAGCTCGATGTGGTCCATCCCGAGGGCGAATGGGTCGGCGCGGGCGAGCCGATCCTCTACGTGCGCGGCAGCTTCGTGGCCTTGGCCGATTGCGAGACGCTGCTGTTGCAAAAGCTAGGCGCCGCCTGCGTCGCGGCCCACAACGCCTACCAGATGTGCATGGCGCTGCCCCGCGTCGGCTTCCTCGCCATGGAGGCCCGCCACTGCGCGGGGGCGGAGATGCAGGAGATCATGGGCTACGCCGCGAGCGTCGGCAGCGCGTCGGCCCAGCGCGAGGGCGCCAAGGGCTTCGTCGGCACGAGCACAACGCTATGCGCCCCCATGTTCGGCACGGTGCGCGGCCAAGGCACCATGCCGCACGCGCTGATCGGCTATGCGGGCTCGACCGTGCGCGCGGCCGAGATGTTCCACGAGGCCTTGCCCGAGCAGAACCTGACCGTGCTCGTCGACTATTTCGGCCGGGAGGTCACGGACGGGCTCGCGGTGTGCCGCCGCTTCCCGGAGCTTGCGCGGAGCGGCAAGCTCAGCGTCCGCCTCGACACGCATGGCGGCCGCTACCTCGAAGGGCTCGACCCAGCGGAGAGCTACGCCGTCCTCGAGCGCCACGCGCCGGGCGCGATCCGCCGCTACCGCAGCGAGACGGAGCTGCGTTTCCTGGTCGGCACCGGCGTCTCGGCCGCGGCGATCTGGCGGATGCGCGAGGCGTTGGACGAAGCCGGCTTCCCCGACGTTCGGCTCGTGGTGAGCAGCGGCTTCGGCGTGGACAAATGCCGCGTGATGGCGGACGCGCGGGCGCCGATCGACCTGGTCGGCACCGGCAGCTTCATCCCCGCGGACTGGCACGAGACCTACGCGACCGCGGACATCATCGAGTATGACGGCGTGCCGCGGGTGAAGGTCGGGCGCGAGTTCCTGATGCGGCGGAACGGCGAGCGGCGCGCGGCGCAGTAGCCGTCTGAAAGTATCTCAGTTTGAATTTCGGCTTCCGATCAAAGCCGGTCATTTGGAATAGTCCGGCCGCTCGATATCCGAGATGATGCCCATCTCTCTTGGCTCCCATCCGAGAACCGCCCTGGTCCTCTCGCTGGAGACGAGGCCATTGCCCGCCACCCACATCGCCAGACCGCCGAAATGCGCCTCGGCTTCCTCAGGCGTCAGCGCCTTTGCCGGCACGCCGATCTGCCGGCCGATCGCCTCGGCGATCAGCCTGTAGGGAACGCCCTCTTCGGCGATGGCATGGAACGCTTCGTTCCGGGCGCCCTGTTCAAGCGTGAGGCGGAAGACGCGCGCGGCATCCAGCCGGTGCACGGAGGGCCAGAGGTTCTGCCCGTCTCCGACATAGGCGGAGACGCCCTTCTCGCGGGCCACGGCGGCAAGCATGGGAACGAAGCCGTGATGTTCCCCGGCACCGTGAACGGAGCGCGGCAGGCGAACGACGGACGCCCGCAACCCGCGCTCGGCGAGCGCAAAGGCCGTCTGCTCCGACGCGCGCGGGAACTCAGGAATGATGGGCGGCCTTGCGTCTTCCGTGAACAACTCTCCGGCGGGCATCACGCCGACTCCGCCCGTGATGACGATCGGCCGGTCCGAACCGGCGAACACCTCCCCAAAGGTCTCGATCGCCTGACGATCCTCCTCGGCCAGGTCCACGATCTTCGAGATGTCGAGACCGAATGCCGTGTGGATGATGCCATCAGCATCGCCGGCTCCTTCCCGGATCACGTCCAGATCGCGCAACGAGCCCAGCAGCGGCGTGACACCAGCGGCGGCAAGCGCGTCAACCTTCTCCTTCGAGCGCACCAGGCCTACGACAGTGTGGCCCGCATCGAGCAGGTCGCGGGCGATCACCGATCCGACCCAGCCGTTCGCTCCCGTCAGAAACACATGCATGCCACCTCCTTCTGTGTCGGGCGGGGACGTGCTAACGCCGCCGCGTCAGTAACTGACATAGGCGCGTTGTCAGTAACTGACAACAGGGGAGCAGGTGCTGCGGTGGCAAAAAGTGAGGATGATGTGCGCGGTCGGCTGCAACGGGCGGCGTTGGAGCTGTTCCGTGAACGAGGCTACGATCGGACCACGGCTGCCGAGATCGCCGCGCGGGCCGGCGTGACGGAGCGGACCTTCTTCCGTCATTTCCCGGACAAGCGGGAGGTCCTGTTCGATGGCGAAGCCACGTTGCGAGCGGCCCTGACGACCTCGATCGCCGACGCGCCCGACGGTCTCGGACCGCTCGACACGCTGTTCCAGGCGTTCCGGTCGGTCCAGCCGGCGCTTGAAGACAACCGGCCATTCTCGAAGCCGCGACACGAGGTCATTTCCAACACGCCCGCGCTTCACGAGCGTGAGCTGGCGAAAATGGCCGCGCTGGCCGATGCGCTTGCCGCAGCATTGAAGGCGCGAGGTGTCGCGGATGTACGCGCTGTTCTTGCAGCACGGACCGGCATGGCTGCGTTCGTGCAGGCCACGGTCTCCTGGCTCGACGATCCAGGGCTAGGCCTCGGCGAGCGTCTCGATTTCGTCTTTCGCGAACTGAAAGCGCTGTTGACCGAAAACGATTACTGACCCGAACGCCACCGACTGAACCGATGTCCGCTTACGCGACTTCACCCTCGAAGCGGACAGGAAGCAACCCACCAATTACGGACATTCAAACTGAGATACTACCCGTCTTTCCAAGCGCTCGTCCGCTGACTACCTTCCCGCCATGCCCGACACGCTGCGCATCGCGCTCGCCCAGATCAACACGACCGTCGGCGACGTCGCCGGCAACCTCGAACGCATCCGGCGCGCGCGGGCCGAGGGGGCGCGGCAGGGAGCGGATCTCGTGGTCACGCCCGAGTTCAGCGTGGGCGGCTATCCGCCCGAGGACCTGGTGCGCAAGCCGAGCTTCGTCGAGATGTGCGAGGCGGCGGTCGAGCGCCTCGCGGCCGAGACGGGCGATGGCGGCCCGGCGATCGTCGTGGGCGGGCCGTGGCGGGACGGCGCGAAGCTCTACAATGCGGCGTTCGTGCTGGAGGGCGGCCGGGTCGTCACGCGCCGCGCGAAACACGAGCTGCCGAATTACGGCGTGTTCGACGAGAAGCGGGTGTTCGACGCCGGGCCGAGTCCGGGGCCGGTGGCGTTCCGGGGGTTTCGTCTGGGGTTGATGGTATGCGAGGATTTCTGGCTGCCCGCGGTGTCCGAGACGCTGGCCGAGACGGGGGCGGAGATGCTGCTGAGCGTCAACGGCTCGCCGTTCGAGACCAACAAATCGGCCGAGCGCATCGCCCTCGGCGTGGCGCGCGTCGTCGAGACCGGGTTGCCGTTCGTGTTCTGCGGCCAGGTTTGCGGCCAGGACGAGCTGGTCTTCGACGGCGCGAGCTTCGTGCTGAACGCCGACCGCAGCCTCGCCGTGCAGATGCCGTGGTTCGAGGAGGCGGTCGTCACCACCGAATGGGTGCGCACGCCGGGCGGGCTCGCCTGCACGCCGCAGCCATTGCCCGCCGAGCCCGCCGCGGTCGAGCTGACCTATCGCTCGATGGTGCTCGGCCTCGCCGACTACGTGCGCAAGAACCGCTTCCCCGGCGTGGTCCTCGGCCTCTCCGGCGGCATCGACAGCGCGCTCACCGCGGCCGTCGCCGTGGACGCGCTCGGCCCCGCGCATGTCCGCTGCGTGATGCTGCCCAGTCCCTACACGAGCCAGGACAGCCTCGACGACGCCGCCCTCTGCGCGGAGCTGCTAGGGGTGCGCTGCGACACGGTGTCCATCACCCCGGCCATGCTCGCCTTCCAGCAGGCGCTCGCGTCCGCTTTCGAGGGCCGCCCGGCGGACATCACCGAGGAGAACATACAATCCCGCTGCCGAGGGCTGATCCTGATGGCGCTCTCGAACAAGTTCGGCG
>JAABUX010010659.1_pt1 | contig 10242 bp, 11 predicted proteins | sample 5561851 | NCBI WGS metagenome assembly JAABUX01 (sample SAMN10711883, study PRJNA513361) | rock metagenome | isolation source: Antarctica rocks | place: Antarctica: Victoria Land, Richard Nunatak red sandstone | collected 2016-01-03 | reverse complement strand
ACAAAAAGGCGAACAGCAAGAGCGATACACTATACGCACCTATGGTGCTAAAGCTCTCACTTCAGACCTGTCCTGAGGGCCCGTGCGCGGCGTCCTGGCGGCCGGGACGGGCGGCCTGTGGGGAGGGCCCCGGGTCGGCTCTTCCTGGCGGTTGTCGCGGGTGCCTGGCGTGTTGACGGTGGCGAAGGTCACGGCGTCGGGGGCGGGCGCCTACGGCCAATATTTGGAGGGGCGGACGATCGCGCTCGAGGCGGGGGACTACTACCTCAAGGCCGGGGAGCGGGTCGAGGCCCCCGGCCGCTGGACGCTCGGAGAGCAGGGCGCGGCGGCGCTCGGGGTGGACGCGTCGCGGGCGGTCGCCGCCGAAGATTTTCAGCGGCTGATGAAGGTCGAGCATCCGCGGACGGGTGGGCGGCTGCGCAGTGGCGGGGCGGGCGGAGAAGCCGTGGCGGCAATCGACGCGACCTTCTCCGCGCCGAAGTCCGTGTCCGCGGTGTGGGCCCTTAGCAGCCCGGAGCTGCGGGCGGCGTTGGAGGCGGCGCAGGAGCGCGCGGTCGACGCCGCGCTCGGGCACGCGGTCGAGTTTGTGCCGATGGTCCGCCGGCGGGTGGATAAGGAGACGGTGCGGCGCGAGCGTCCCACGGAGCTGCTGGCGTCGAGCTGGCGGCATACGACGGCGCGGGCGGTCGCGGGCCGTCCCCCGGACCCCCAGCTGCACTCCCACGTCGTGTTGCACGGTGCGGTGCGGGCGGGTGATGGGAAGGTGGTGGCGATCGAGTCGCGGGCGTGGCTGGTGCATCAGCGCGAGATCGGCGCTGCCTACCGCGCGCAGCTCGCCGCCGAGCTCGGGCGCCTCGGCTTTCAGGTGCAGGCGAGGACGGGGCGGGGTGGGCGCTACTTCGAGCTGGCCGGCGTCCCCCAGGGCTTGCTGGAGGCGTGGTCGGGGCGTCATCACCAGGTCCGCGCGGCGATCGACCGGCGGCTCGCCGAGCGCCTTGAGGGGCTGCGCGCCCGGGTCGATGCGGGCGGGCCGGGCGCCGGCGCGGCGGCGGCGCGGCTGGCGGCGTTGGAGCGTTCGGGTCAGTTGATGCCGGGCGAGCAGCGGGCGGTGGCGATGGCCACCCGGGCCGGGAAGGGACAGCTGCTCACCGCCGGCGACCTGGACTACGCGTGGTGGCAGACGGCCCAGGAGCACGACTTCGACGCCCGCAGCGTCGAGGCACTGCGCGAGCGCGGCCGGCCCGTGGAGGTCGGCGAGGGTGCGTTGGAGCAGCGGATCCTCGCGTCGCTGACCGAGTTCGAGGCCACGTTCGCGCCCCGCCAGGCGCGGGCGGTCGCCCTCGAGGCCGGGGCGGGCGGCGACCCCGCCCGGGCACTCGCAGCGCTCGAGCGGCTGCGGGAGGGCGGGGAGATCCTCGAGCTCGCGGACGGCCGGCAGACCACGCGTTTGCACCGCGGCCTGGAGCGGGTCGCGGTCGCGGCCGCCGAGCAGCTCGCCGACGGGCAGACCCTGGCGATCCCTGAGCCACTCGTCGACGGCGAGGTCGCGGCGCTGCAGGCCGAGCTGCGCGCGTCGGGGGCGCAGCTGGCCGATGAGCAAGAGCGGGCGGTGCGGGTGGCGTGCTCAGAGCAGCGGCTGGTGGTGATCGTCGGTCAGGCCGGGACGGGGAAGAGCACCGCGCTGACCGGCGTCGCGCGGGCGCACCAGGCTGCCGGCCGTGAGCTGATCGTCACCTCGACCGGCGCGCAGGCGGCTGAGCGCCTGACCGCCGAGTTTTTAGGGGCAGGCGTCAGTGCGCAGGGATACTCCACCGCGGCGCTGCGGGCGGCTGTCGCCCGCGGCGCTGTGACTCTCTCGTCTGATGTGACGGTCGTGCACGATGAGGCGGCGCTTGCCTCTACTCGTGAGCAGGCCTGGCTGCTCAGAGCGGCGGCGGGGTCGGGGGCGCGGGTGATCGAGGTCGGCGACCCCCGCCAATCCGGGGCGGTCGGCGCCGGCGGGCTGTGGCCCCAGATCGAACAGGCCGCGTCAGAGCACGGCGGGCTGGTCGAGCTTTCACGGATCGTCCGGGCCAAAGACGCGGCGGACCGCCGCGATCAGGCGCGGTGGCGCGCTGGGGAGCACGAGCGGTCATTGGCTGGCTACGCGGTCCGCGGCCGCGTCGTCGTCGAGGACACGCAGCAGCGGGCGCAGGACCGCGCGCTGGAGGCCGCGCACGCTGACCGGCGGGAGGGCAAGACCGCGCTGGTGGTCACCCAGACCTCTAACGAGGCGCTCGACGAATTGAACGCGCGTGCCCAAGCGCTCCGCGCCCAGGACGGCCTACTGGCCGGCGAGCTCACCGTGCCGCTCGCCGGCCGGCCTTATGGGCTGCGGGCCGGGGACGACATCGTGCTCCGTGCCGCCAGCACCCACCCGCAGCTGGGGGCGGTCCGCAACGGCACCCGCGGCACGGTCTTCGACGTCGCCGAGGACGGCCAGCACGCGGTGCTGCGCCTGGCGGACGGGCGGGAGGCGAGCTTCGAGCGCGACCAGCTTGACGCGGCCAGCGCCCGGCTGGCCTACGTGTCACACACGTTCCCGGCCCAGGGGCAGACCGTCGACCGCGCGCACGTGATCGCCGGCCAGCACGCCGACTCAAACGGCACCTACGTCGCACTGACTCGTGCCCGGGAGAGCACCCACCTGTACGCCAGCGCCGAACGCCTCGATCAGCCGGGCGACGCGGGCGCCGGCGGCCGCGAGGCCCAGCTGACCCGGCTGGCCGAGCAGCTCGGGCGTTCAGAGCCCGAGCTTCCGTCGATCGCGATTGCGCTCGCGCACGAGCACCAGGTCGAACGCGAGCACGCCGACCAGAGCGAGAGCGTCCCGCCCGCGCGCCGGCAGGGGGAGCGCGAGCGCGAGCAGCGCGACCAGGCCCAGGCCGAGCTTGACCAAGCCCGTGCCCGGCTTGAGCGCGCCCGCGTGGAGCGGCGCGAGGCGGCCGCGGTGATGGCCACTGAGCCGCGCGACCAACGCGTCCAGCGGGCGCACGCCGACGCCAAGTGCGCGGGCGAGCAGGCGCAGTGGGCGGCGACGCGCGGTGAACAGTTCACCAACGAGCGGGCTCGCCTGGGACGCCTGGTGCGCCTGGGCGAGCACGGCCGGTCGTTGCGGGCCCAGCTCGCCGCCGCGCGCGAACGCGAGCGCGACGCGCTCGCCGAGCAGTCCCGTTACAGCCGGGAAGCTGACGCCCGGGAGGCCGAGCTTGACGAGCGGCAGCGCGAGTGGGAGGCCCGGCACCCCCGCGCCCGCGATCGCCACCATGATGCCGAGCGTGAGCACCAGCTCGCCGAGCAGGCCCACCAGGCCGCCGAGCAGCACTATGAATTCGCGAACATCCGCGCGCTGCTGGCCGTCACCCGACCCCCACCCGGCGCCCAGCAGCGCCTAAAAGCGCTCCGACAAGAACAAGCCCGGCTCAAGGCGCTCGGCCAGGACGCCGACCCGGCCCGCCTCGCCGAGGTCCGCGCCGAGCTTTCACGGCTCACCCCCACCAGCTCAGAGCTCAGCCGCGCGCCGCTGGGACGCCACCTCGGGCTCGGGCCTGAACGACACGGGCCGACGATCGGACGCTAGCCGCTACCCGTTTGAGAGCTTCGCCCGGTTGGCGGGCAGTTAGGCAGCGTCGATCCGGTATTGGCGGTTGGCGGGATCCAGCGCGACCCAGGCATCGCCGTAGCGAGCCGCCTGTTCTGCGCCGGGGTCTTTGATCTCGTCCTCAAAGCGCACCGAAGCGCCCCCCGGCTCCCATCGGGAGCCCACCTTGATCAGCAGCTGCAAGACCGAGCTCACCGCCTCTGATCCTAACCCTCGAGACGTCGCACCCTCGGCGCTTTGAGAGGCGATCTGCGAGCGCTGAAAAGGCGCCAGCAGCGACAGACCATCAACCGCGCAAGCCGAGATCGCCCGGTGGGCGATGGCAACCCCCGCCGCGAGAGAATCAGACGCCTCCTAAGCCGATCTAAGGTCCTGCGCTAAGCCACCCCGACCTTCCTTCCACCTCACCCAAAACCGCCTCGTCGCGTCAGCCGCCTGCCGACGCGTCTTGAGGTGCGGTCAGGTCGCGCCGGCTCAGGGCTGGTCATCGTCCCAGAGCTTGCCGGCGCCGATGCGGACCGCCAGCCGCGGTGAAGGCCGGCGACCGAGGGCCAGGGCCAGCGGCTCAGAGTCGACATCGGGCTCAACGTCGATCAGGATCGTGGTCCCGTCATCGAGGGCCAGGCGTAGGCCGTCGTTGCCCTCCGCGTCACAGCTCGCGTCAACGACAGTCCGACCCTTGAGGGCGTCCACCAGGGCCCGCGCCGGGTGACGCTCTGGCGGCGGAAGCGACACCGGCTTTAGCCTAACGTTCAGGGGGTTAGCGGATGGCTGACAGCACCCGTGCGGCCATCGGGCGCGAGAGGATCGGCAGCTGGGGCAGCCGGTGCAAGACCGGCACCGCCTCGGTGCTGTCGCACAGTCGGGGCTCGGTGGCGATCACCTGGTAGGCGAGGTGAACGACGGCGGGGTCAAGCACCCGGTCGGCGGCGAGCGCGAGCTGATCAAGTGCGGCGGGCTGGTCGAGCTGTTGGCCGTCGGCGCAGGTGAGCTTGGCCCACTCGTCAGCGACGGCGAGGATCCGTGACTGGATCGGGATGCGCTGCCCGTGCAGGACCCCGGGCCAGCCCTGCCCGTCCCAGCGCTCATCCGCGGTCAACACAAGCGCGAACATGTCATGGGTATCGTGGGCTCTGAGCGGGCGCCGGCGCCGAGTTAGCCGGGTGGGTAGGGGTCCGCGGACTCTTGCGGGCTCCTGGCGCAGGTGATGGACTTTTGGGTGGCGTAGGGGAGTGCGCCACGGGGCGAATCCAGCCGGCTGAAGGACCCCGCCGACGGCGCTGAGGGTGATCAGCTGGCGGCGCATGCGGCGCGAGAGCCCGGCCGCGTCCGCGAGAGCCCGGACATAGATCCCTCGGGCGTCTTCTCGTCGCAGCGTGGCCGGTGCCGGCGCCAGACGGGTGAGCAGCGCCAGCATCGTCTGCGGCGCGATGACCGCGGCGACGATCGGCAGCAGACCCAGCACGCCAACCCAGGCGCCCAGGGTGGCGCTGACCGCTCCGACCGCGACGACGGTGACCTGGGCGGGCAGCATCGGCACGAACTCGCGCCGGAAGGTCGCGACCGCGGGCTGCCCGTCCGCGACGACAGCGACCAGGCCGCGCGTGACGCAATAGTTGACCGTCACGCACGCGCTCCCGGCCACCGCGAGTGCCGCCGCGCCAGCCAACGTGCTGACGCCGGCGCCAGCCGGATAGCCCAGCAGCCCGAGCACACCGGTGGCGGCGAGCAGCCCCCAGCCGTAGGAGGCCAGGTTGGCGAGCTGCGCCATCGCCCGGGGGCGCTCGAGCAGGCGGTACAGCAGATCTCCGAACGCCAGCAGGCCAAACGCGGGCAGCGGACCGGCGGTGGCGAGCAGGATAAGGACAAGGCCGGCCAGCGCGTCGAAGTGAATTCGGTCTCCGAGCGCGGCCTGATTGAGATAGGCCACAAGCCCCAAGGCGAGCGCCGCCGCGAGCAGCACCAGCTGACCTGTCCGCAACTCAAGCGGCGCGCTCAACAGCAACGGCAGCATCACGACTGCGTCGATCGCCGCCAGCCACAGCGCGAGCCGTGGACGGGCACGCAAACGCTGGCGATCACTCACCCGTTCTGCCTTCTGGCTCGATCACGATCGAAGCCGAGATTAGATGCTGGCTACCGGCCGCTGCGCCAAATCACGCTGATGCTCCAAGTTTTGGCTCTAAAGTTGCTCAAACTTGTGCAAATCCTACACCTGCAAGCAATCCTGCACGCCTGAGATACGCCCGGTCAGCCGTGTGCCGAGGGCGACTACCACTCAAGGAGCTTGCGCGAGTCAACCGCGGCGCTTCCTCGCCGGAAATCAACCGTGGTGATCTAAGGCTGCTAGGCGCCGTCCCAGCGCCGGGCGCGGATCGTGTCGATCACGTGCATCGGGGCGACGTTGCGCAGGTAGCGGTCAGTGACCGCCAGGCTGGTGTGCCCCAGCGCGTCACGGATCACGTTGATCGGGGTGCGCTCCGCGCCAGCTCTGAGGCGTAGGTGTGCCGGAGGCCGTGGGCGTGCACGCGGCGATCAAGGCCGGCCTTGGCCGCCAGGCGCGGCAGCAGATGGCGAACATAGGAGGTGTCCACGCGGCCGCCGGCCAGCGTGCAGAACACCGGCGCGCGGGCGCCGGGTGAGAGCCGTCGCCGGCGATCCAGCCAGCGCGCCAGCAGCGCGGAGGTCTGCTCATCGACGCCGACCGTCCGTGACTTGTCGTCCTTGCCGTGACGCACCCGCAAGGTTCCCGCCTGCAGGTCGACGTCGCGCAGCTCGAGCGCCAGGGCCTCGGAGATCCGCAGGCTCGATCGCCACAGCACGGCGATCAGCGCCCGGTTACGGATCCCGGTCGGCGCCCGGCTCGAGCACGCCCGGATCAGCGTCACCACCTCGGGCTCTGAAAGCACCTCAGGCGGGCGACGGCGCCGCCGCGACGACGTCGATGACGAGCTGCTCGCCGACGCTCGCTCAGCGACCGCCACCGGCGCTTCGGTCACGTTTTGCATCCAAAGCGTGACCTATGCGCCCGCTCGGACAGAACACCGAGCGCGGCCTTCCCGATGTTTGCCCGCCTGACCGCCTGCGGTCGCCGGTTCGCTTCAATATTGGGGCCCATGAAGCGCATCGCCCGCCCGCTCCTCGTCGCCACCGTGCTGTCTGTCGTGTTGGCGGGCGCGGCCCTGGGCGCCGCGCGCCTGCCCTCCTTGCTCACCGGCTGGAACGGCCGCTACACGGTGCGACCAACCTCGATCTACTACACCGGCGACGGCAGCGGCGTGGTTGGCGTGCTACGCCGCCGCGGCGGCCTGGGCGGCCCCGGTCGGGGCTACCTGCACTGGAAGGCGTGGAACGGACGCGGTGCCTACGCCGTGGGGAGCCTGTGGCTGAAGCTCGCCACGCCCACGGCCACCAGCCCGTTCACGCGCTTCGCAGTCAGCGTGGTGCTCGGGCGGCCCCGCTTCGGGCACTTCACACAGATGACGCTGCACTACCGACTCTCCGGCCGGCGGGTCGCCGACACTCGCTGCGTCCCCGACCGCCAGAAAGTGGCCGAGTGGAGGCTGTTGCTGCACGGTCGCTGCGCCTAACCGCGCCCCTGCGATGGACGTGCTCTGGTGGTCGCGTTGTCGCCCGTCACGTCGACGCCCCCGTCGGGGGCTGGCCGCCTATGGCGAGCGGGCGCACACGCGCACCGATCACGTCGCCGTTCAAAAGACCGGCTTCAAGCACGAACCTGAGCGGACCGCACCCTCTGCGGTGACGACAGGTCGCAGAGCCGGGCTAGTCACGTTCTTGTCCCACGAACGTGACCGTATAGGCGGATCCGGATGGCGGGCGTATCGTGGGCTCATGCGACGACGCCGCGGAATGGTTGCTGTGTTCATCGTCGTGATCGCAGCGTCTATCGGTGGGAGCTATGCCTTCGCGCGCTCGGGTGTCCCACGTGCCCGGACGATCATGAGGGCGCGCTACGGCTCACGAGGGCTCGCTTTCACGCGACCCGCTCCCCCGGCTCAGGCGCCCGACGCGAAAAACGACCTCCCGCGGAACGAAGCCCACCGGTCCGCCGGCAGGGATGCCGGTGCTCCGTTCTTGACACAGGCGCACGCGCTGGCGCGAGGCAACTTCGCCGTGGCGTGCGCTCAGTTCTCCAATGTCGTTCTTCTTCGCGATGCCCGTGCCCGCAGCCTTGCCGCGGCACGACGGGTGTGCGTCAGGCAACTGCGATCGCAGCTGCATCTCAACCAGGTGCAGCTGCGCCGCCTGGCCAGCACCCGGATCGTGACGGTTCGCGTCGCCCACCGTCGCGCGCGGGTGGTGGTTCAGACCACCCTTTATGGCCTTCACCCACTCGCCACCGGCATTGCGGTCTTGGAAGACGAGCGCTGGAAGATCCTCGAGCCGTTGTCGGGTGCTCACGTCGGCAGCTCGCTCCTGAAGACAATCCCGTCCGGCGGCATGATTCCCACCCTGTACCCCGGAGACATGGTCCTCGTCGACCGGGACGCCTACCTCCACGCCGCGCCGGCGATCGGAGACATCATCGTCTTTCATCCACCCGTAGGGGCCGACACCGGGACGGCGGGATGCGCGACACGGCCACCGAGAGGCCAGGCATGCGCCACCGCGCATCAGCGAGAGTCCAAGACGCTGTTCATCAAGAGGATCGTCGCGGGCCCCGGGGACCGAATCGCGATTCGCGACGGTCACGTGATCCGAAACGGCACGCCCGCATCAGAGAACTTCATCCAGCCCTGCAAAGCCCAAGCGTTCGGATGCAACTTCCCGCGGGCGCTCACCGTCCCGGCCGGCGGCTACTACGTGCTGGGCGACAACCGCGGCAATTCTTACGACAGCCGTTACTGGGGGCCGGTCACGGCGGCATCGATCATCGGTCGAGCCCAGCGCGTGGGTCCGGCAGGCAAGGCCGGGACGATCGATCAGCGCAGACCTCGGCGCATTACAGACACGCGAGGTACGGCCCTATTGACCGCGATGCGCCTTGGAGTCACGAAATGGGTCATTAACGTGACTCATGCGCAGGGGTCAGAGGCGGGTTGAGCGTAAACGTGACTCGACAGGCGGAGAGGGCCGTAGGCTGAAGCGCTGCGATGGCTGATCCAGAAGACGACATCGCCCGCCGGTTCACCGACGATCCGGCGCTGCTCGCCGCGGCTGAGAAGAAGGCCTGCGAGCAGGGATGGCATCAGGGTCCCAACCAGACGGTGCTCGGGATCGGACCGGTGCCATGGTGGCTGCGCAAGCCCGCCACCACCGAGGAGACCACGGGGCTCACTGCCGAGCTCGGCGCGCCTCCCGATCGCTACCGCCTGCAGCCCGTAACGATCGAGGCCTACGATGTGGTCGACGACACTGTCCTACGTATACGTGTGGTCCAGAGCGGCGGAACGCGGCCAAACTGGCCGATCGTCGGTCTAAAGCTCGACTACGAAGACGACCGTGTTGTCATTGGCCTGGTGGAACGGGTGCCCATACCCCGTCCAGGGCGGCCGGTCGCTGGACACGCCGCTGCCATTCGACGTACCTTCAATCGACGTCTGCGAAGACCTCCGCGGCCGCACGATCGTCGACCGCGCAACTGGAAAAGCGATTCCAGGACCGGGCTGGAGCTCACGCCGCCCAACATGACCCGATAGCCCGGTTGGGGGTCTCCTCGTCTGGCGGAGTGTCCCCTGTGTCCCCTGGACCCCGGAAGGGGACCGAGAGGACGTGTAGAAAACCCGGGCATGAAGACCTACACGACCCAAGAGGCCGCGGAGCTGACCGGATCCAGCGTCCGCGCCTTGCGGAAGCGGATCGAGCGCGGCCAGCTGCGCGCCGTACAACACGGCCGCTACTGGCTGGTTCCGCACGCCGAGCTGGAACGTCTCGGGCTCGTCGGCCCTGAGGGGACAGAGAGGGGACAGGGGACAGACGACGCGGATGGGGTGGTTCTCGCCGAGCTCGAGCGCGAGCGTGCTGAGCGTCGTCGGCTGGCTCAGGAAGTCGCACGGCTCCGTCCTTTGACCGCGCATGTCGAGCGGATCACCGAGGACCTACACCGTGAGCGGGCAGAGCGCCAGGCTGCCGAAGCCAAAGCCAGCGAAGCAACCGATGCCGCCGCGGAGCTGCTCGAGCGCGAGCGTGAGCTGGCGGAGGCGGGCTTCTTTGCGCGGCGGCGGATGATCCGCGAGCTCCGCCGCCAGCCTGCGTGACGATCCTCGCCGAGGTCGTCGACCCCGACGGGCGGCGTGTCGAATTGACCGATGAGCGCTGGCAGCACATCCTCGTCGACGCCGATGGACACCCAGAGCTGGCCGGCTATCAGGCGGAGGTGATGCAAGCAGTCCAGACGCCCGACGAGCGGCGGCCTGGACGTCACAGCAACGAGCAATGGTTCTTCCTGCGCCACGCCGGTCCCAGCCGCTGGCTGCAGGTCGTCGTAGCCTATGACCACGACCGCGGGTGGATCGTCACCGCCTTTGGCCGGCGCAGAGACCCATGAGCGTTCAAATCGGCAACCTCACCTTTGACCGCGTTCGCTACGACCGCGACGGCGACGTGCTCTACCTGCACCGCGCCGACCCCAAGGACGCGGT
>JAABUX010010658.1_pt1 | contig 10242 bp, 8 predicted proteins | sample 5561851 | NCBI WGS metagenome assembly JAABUX01 (sample SAMN10711883, study PRJNA513361) | rock metagenome | isolation source: Antarctica rocks | place: Antarctica: Victoria Land, Richard Nunatak red sandstone | collected 2016-01-03 | reverse complement strand
CCACTGCCCACTGCCCACTGCCCACTGCCCACTGCCCACTGCCCACTGCCCACTGCCCACTGCCCACTGCCCACTGCCTACTGCCCACTGCCTACTGCCTACTGCCTACTGCCTACTGCCTACTGCCTACTGCCTACTGCCTACTCGTCCTATCCTGCCGTGGCGATGTCGTGGTTGACCTGCGCCGCGGCGGTTTGCATGGCCTGGGCGCTGCTCTCCTGACCCAGCATGGCGCGGCTCATCTGAGTGTCGATGTCGCTCTGCGCCTGCGCCCACCCGCTGACCGTGGGCGAGAAGTAGGCGCGGCTTAGCTCACTCACGGGTACGGCCTCCAGGGGATTCTTCTTGAGGTAGCCGGACTGCGCCATCAGCGTGACGGCGCTCTGGCGCACCGGCGTGGCGTCGGTGTGCTCGGCCCACCAGGCCGTCCAGTAGGGCTGGGTCGCCCACTTGATGTAGGTCCACGCGGCCTGCTTCACGGCGGCGGGCGCGTCCTTGAACATGAAGATGTTGTCGCCGGCGTTGCCGTCCTGATTGTTGACCGGGCCGCCAGGCATGGGCGCCGCCCCCATGGTAAAGCGATTGCCCACGGCCTGCTGCGTCCCCGACGCGCCTGAACTGCTGTAGACCTCGAAGGCGATGTGCCCGCTGGCGAAGTCCTGCTCCCACTGGCTGGTCGAGCTGTTGGTGTGGTGCACGTAGCCCTTCTTAACCAAATCGACCCAGTATTGCAGCGCGGCGACGCCGGCCGCCGAGTTGAACGTGGCGCGCGTACCGGCCGGGTTGACCAACTGCCCGCCCCACTGGCGCACCATCGGCTCCCACAGCGTCTCCTCGTTGTCGGTCGTATCCATGCACCAGTTGCCGCTGTTGGTCACCTTGGCGCAATCGGCGGCGAACTGAGTCCAGGTCGTGGGCATGCTCGAGATGTGATTGGCTTGCAATATCTTGGGGTTGTACCACATCACCGTGACCGACGTGTCGTTGAAGGGGAACGAGTACTGCCGTCCCCTGTACATGCCGTTCTGGATGTCCGGCGTGAAGTAGTCGGAGAGGTCGCGCGCGGAGAGGCCGGCGGGGCCATGGATGTAGGGCGTGAGGTCCTGCACCGCGCCCTGGTCGACGTAGGTCGCCACGGCGAAGGCGTCGGTCTGCGAGAGCGCCGGGGGCTGATGCTGGCGGATGGCGGCCAGCAGCGTGGGCTGCAGCACGTTGGCGTTGGAGAACGCGCGCGGCTGCAGCACGATGCCGGGATGCGAGCGGTTGAAAGCGTCAATCATCTGCTGCAGGTCGCCCTTGGCCGGCTCGTAGGACAGGTTCTCCCAGTACTGCACGACCACCGGACCGGCATGAGAAGGCGCGGCGTGAACGGCGGGGATACCGCTACCAGCGATGGTCGTGGCCGCCGTGGTGGCGGCGACCAGAGTCCCCGTCAATAGATTGCGTCGTGTGCGTCGTGTCATCGATGATACCTCTTCCTTTTTCTTTACTGACAACTGACAACTGGCAACTGGCAACTGACAACTGACAACTGACAACTGATTCAGCCTTTGACCGCGCCGCCGCCCGACGCGGCGACGCCGTTGATGATGGTCTTCTGCGTCAGCAGGAAGACGACGAGCAGGGGCAGCGTGGTGAAGACCGAGGCGGCGGCCAACTGCGTCCAGGCGATATTGTTCTTCTGCACGAAGTCGTTGAGCCCCACCTGAATCGGCCAGATGTCGGAATTGAAGGCGGCGATCACCAGCGGGTACAGGAATTGGTTCCACATGCCCAGGAACGTATAGAGGGCTACGGCGCCCAGGGCAGGAGCCGCCAGTGGCGCCGCCACGCGGAAGAGATAGGTGGTGCGCCCTGCGCCGTCGATCTGCGCGGCGTCCCATAACTCGGGCGGCAGCCCCAGGAAGAACTGGCGCAGCAGGAAGATGCCGAAGGGACTGGCCGCGAACGGCACGATCAGCGCCTGGTAGGTGTTGAGCCAGCCGATTTTGAGCAGGATAATGTCCTGCGGCGCCAGGATCACCTCGTCGGGGATGACCAGGACAAGCAGGATGACCAGGAATAGCAGGCCCTTACCGGGGAAGCGCAGCATGGCGAAGGCGTAGGCCGCCAGGAGCGAGGTCAGCAGCACCAGCGCCGTCACCGTCGCCGCGATAAAGACGGTGTTCAGGAAGTAGCGCCCCCACGCCGTGGCGTTCCAGGCGTCCGCGTAGTTGCCCCAATCCCACAAGGGCAAGAAGTTGGGCGGCAGGTCAAAGATATGGGAGGTCGTCTCCAATGAGGTGACGAACATCCAGTAGAACGGGAACGCGAAGAGCACGGCCAGCAGACCGAGGGCCAGGTAGTGGCCGGCCAGGGCCAGACGGCCCCCGCGACGCGCCCGCGACGCGCTCACGCGAACCCCGTGACCGGTGAGCCCGGCCGGAGCCGGAAAAGGAGGCGTCGCTCTCATCCGTAATGCACCCAGCGGCGCGACAGGCCGGACTGTATCAGCGTGAAGATGACGGTCAGGACGAACAGGATGACCGCGACGGCGCTGGCCACGTCAAGGTGCTGGAAGTTCAACTGCTGGTACAGGTACAGGCCAATCGTCATCGTGGCTCCGCCGGCGCCGTTGCTTCCAGTGAGCGCAAACACCTGCGTGAAGACCTTGAGCGACTCGATGGTGGAGACGATCAACACGAAGAAGATCGTCGGGGTGAGCAACGGCAGCGTGACGCGCCGCGTCACGGCCCACTCGGTGGCCCCATCGGTGCGCGCGGCCTCCTGCAGGTCCTTGGGGATCGCGGCCAGGCCCGCGAGGAAGACGACGGTGTTGAAGCCGGCGGACTGCCACAGCGAGTAGATGATGACCGAGGGCATGGCCCAGTTAGGGTCGTTGGCCCACCCGAGCGGCGCGATATGCGCCAGACCCAGCAAGAAGTTGAGCAATCCATAGCTGTTGGGGTTGAAGATCCACAGCCAGATGATCGCTGTCGAGAGCACCGGCGTGACGTACGGAATGAAGAACAGCAGTCGGAAGATGGCCCAGCCCCGCACCGCGCGGTGCAGCAGAAAAGCGCACACTAGCGAGAGCGCGATGCCGCCGGGCACGACGCCCGCGACGTAGACGGCCGTGTTGGTCAGCGCCTGCAGGAAGCCCGACTGCTGCGCGGGGTCGAGCAGGTAGCGATAGTTGTCCGGCCCGACGAACGACTCGTTCAGGGCCAATGGCGCGTGCAGCAGGCTGGCGTAGAAGACATAGGCGAAGGGCCCCAGGGAGAAAAGGAGCAGGATGACAAGGGCTGGAGCCAGATAGGCGTAGGCCAAAAGCGCCTCGCGCACCCCGGCGCGCCCTCGACCCGGCCGCAAGTCGGCGCCGACCTTCCTCTGCCGCGCTACCCGGAGCGGCATCCGTGTTCCCGTGGCTTGCTGGGCCATGAACCTCCTGTACCTAGCGGGGGCCTAATCGTGGACGGCTAGCTGTTGGAGGCCGAGGCTTACCCCCGTCGCTACTCTCGCGCGTGGCGCACGCGGCGACACGCCGTCCGCGCAAAACCATACGGGACGGCCAGCCCATCCCTCCTGGAAGGTAACAGGCGATGGGTCGCTTGTTGTTAAGGGCACGTTAAAGGCAGGTCAAGGACTTGTTAAAGAGTTCCCGGCGGCAGGAGATGACACCGGATCAATGCGTCCCGTAGATCCGACGACGCCGTGTAAACCACGCTGGGGATGCCCAGATCGTCCGCCACGCGCGTATTGCGCTGTTTGTCGTCGACGAAGAGGATGCGGCCCGCGGGAACGCCCAGCGCGTCGATCGCGTACTGGAAGATACGCGGGTCCGGTTTGCGCAAGCCCACGCGCGCCGAGTTGATGATCGGATCGAAGAGGTCGCGCACGCCGAACCCCGCGAGCTGCTGCTCGAGCGCGAGCGTCGCGTTGGACAGCACGGCCACGCGCGCCAGGCCGCGGACGGCTCGGATCAGGCCGACGATCTCCGGGTCGGTCCCGGACGGCTCCCAAACCGAACGCAACACGGCGGCCAGCGATGCCGGCTCCCAGCCAACCCGCGCACCCAATGCGGCCCAGTACGCGGCCTCGTCGATGCGACCCGTGGAGAGAGCGTACCACGGCTCCCACTCGTAGAGCAGCGCCCCCAACTCTCCCGCCGCCAGACCGAGCGTGCGCTCCACGCGCGCCACCGCCGCGGGCTCGGCCGGCGGGACGATCACCCCGCCGACATCCAGCAGCAGGACATCGATGCCGTCACGATCGTCCATTTCCCATTCCCTCCACGCCCTCCTATCAAGAGTCTGTGACTGGGGGCGCATGACGCTCGCTGATCCGAACACAACAAGGGCCGGGTAGCTACTATAGCTACCCGGCCCTTGTTGTCCTTTCAGCCGGCGCTACGGCTAACTGCCCTCCGCGTCAAGCAGGGGCAGCCACACCGTGAACGTTGTCCCTTCCCCTTGCATGGAGGTGACCGCGATGCGCCCCCCGTGCGCCGTGACTAACTCCTGACAGATAAACAGTCCAAGGCCCAGGCCGCCCTGTGATGGGCGGTCGTCGCGCGCCACTTGATAGAAGCGCGAGAAGAGATGGGGCAATTGATCGATGGCGATGCCCGGTCCGTGATCTTGCACATCCAGCGCGATCTCGTCGCCCTCGCGCCGCAACCGCACGTCGATGGGCGTTTCGCTCAGCGCATGGGCGATGGCGTTGGTGAGCAGATTGAACAGGACCTGCTCCAGCCGCCCCGCGTCGCCGTGTACCCCCAGAGGCGTGGCGCCCACATCGAGACTGATCGTGTGGCCGGGCGGCAGGTCCCGTGCCGTCTCCACCACCCGCGCCACGAGCGGGATCAGATCCAACGGGGCGAGAGTGAGCGTGAACTTGCCGCTCTGCAAGCGCGCCACGTCCGTCAGGTCGCGCACCAGCGCCACGAGCCGCCGCGCCTGTCCCAGGGCCTGCGTCGCGTAGCGGACGAGGCGTTCATCGTCGCTTGTGCGGTGCGCGCGGAGGAGGAGGAGGTCGAGGTAGCCCTGGATGGAGGTCAGCGGCGTGCGCAACTCGTGGCTGGCCAGCGAGAGGAACTCATCCTGCAGGTGGCGGTGCTGACTGGATAGGGTGATGTCGCGGATGACCACCACGGCGCGCTCCATGCCATGATCGGGAAGCGGCTGTCCGTTGGCCTCGAACCAGCGCCGGCTCCCGTCCGCGGCTGGCCGGCTGAACTCCAGGCTGAACGTCTCACCCCGCGCCGCCCGCGCCTGTGGGGTCTCGTCGGACGGCAGTTGCCGGCCCTGATCATCCTCCGGCGCGAGGGGGATGTCGGCGGCGCCAACCATCCGCGCGTAGGCCGCGTTCGCGCGTACGATCGCCCCCGTCCCATCGACCACCAGTACGGCATCCCCGATGCCGGCCAGGACCACCGCGAGTTGCGCTCGCTCGACCTCCAGCGCCGCGGCCAGTTCCTGCTCCCGCAGCCCGGCGATGAGCAGGCGCTCGTTGACGTCGCGCAACTCCACCACCGTCGGCGCGACGGCCATGGGCGGCGTGGGCGTCCCTTTCTGGTCATCGCCCCACGGTGGGGCGCGTCGCAATCCTCCGCGTTTGGTCATTTGTCCCTCCCAGGCTCGGCCTCGGTCACCGTATGCTTGACGTCGATAGATTGAACCGCTATGTGCCCCTCTACAACAGGTGCGGACCGCGTCAGTCGTAGCCGCGCTGGCCTGGCGGGGCGATTGATGAGGCGCTGCCCGGTTCCGGCCCCCACGGCGTGTGATGCGCCCAGTCCAGGACATCCGTGGCCGCGAGCGGGCGGCTCACATGATAGCCCTGCGCGGCGTCGCACCCCAGTCGCTCGACGAGCTCAAGGGTGGCCTGGTCTTCCACGCCCTCTGCCACGATCCGCATGCCCAGCCCGTGCCCCAGGGCCACAATCGCCCGGATGATGGCCGTGTCGGTCGCCTCGGCGCTCGCGTGTTCCACGAAGGAGCGATCGATCTTGATCTCATCCACGGGCAATTGCTTGAGGTAGGCCAGACTGGAATACCCCGTCCCGAAGTCGTCGATCGCGACGTGCGCGCCCAGGTCGACCAGACGCGTGAGCGCCGCGGCGCTGCCCGGCGGGTCGGCCATGATCATACTCTCCGTGAGTTCCAGGCGCAGCAGCGTCGCCGGGAACGCGTAGTGTGTCACCAGGCGCGCGATCGTGGCCGGGAGGTCGGGATCGCGCAGGTTCGCCATGGAGAGGTTCACCGCCAGGGACAACGCTTGTCCCGCCCGGCGCCAGAGGTGCGCCTGCCGCAACGTGGCCTCCAGAACCCACGTCGTCAGCGGGATGATGAGGCCGGTCCGTTCGGCCAGTGGGATGAAGTGGTCCGGTGGGATGAGGCCACGCTCCGGATGGACCCACCGCACCAGCGCCTCCACTCCATCGATCCTCCCCTCCGCGGCGCCCCTGTCGTGGGAGGGCGACCCCAGCCAGACTTTGGGCTGGTACCGCACGGCTAACTGTCCCGCCGTGATGGCCGCGCCCAACTCGCTGGCAAGGGCGAGGGCGCCGGAACGGTGCCGGTCCCGTGCGACGGTGTAGATGGCGTGGCCGCTGCGCGTCCGCTTGGCGTCATACATGGCAACATCGGCGCGCCGCAACAACAACCGCGCATCCGTGTTCCGCCCCGCCGCGAGCGCGATGCCGATGCTGACCGCGACATGCAGGCCCTGCCCCTCGACCATGATGACCGGGGACAGGCCCGCGCGGATCGCGCCCGCGACCCCTATGGCGCCGTCGCGACTCGTCTCGGGGAGGAGGATGGCGAACTCGTCTCCGCCCAGCCGGGCCACCGTGTCGGAAGCGCGGACCGTGCAGGACAGGCGGGTGACCACCTCCTGCAACAGCCGATCGCCCGCCTGATGCCCGTGGGTGTCGTTGATCTCCTTGAAGTGGTCGAGGTCCAGGAGCAGCAGGGCCAGCGGCTCCGCGCCACGCCGCGCGGATCGCAGAGCCTGGTCGAGCCGATCGTAGAGCAGGGTGCGGTTGGGCAAGCCCGTCAGGGCGTCATGCAGGGCCTGGTGCTGGAGCGCCCCCTCCAGCCCTTTGCGCGCGCTGATGTCGCGGATCACCACGACGCCCCCCGCCTCGTCCGCGGCGCGGCCGATTGGCCGCCCGCGCGCTTCCCACCAGCGGCGCGTCCCGTCGGCGTCCACGCCGCCGAAGTCGACGGCGAAGGCGTCGCCGCGCGCCGCCCGGCTCCAGGGCGCCTCCGCGGGCGTAAGAGGCTGCCCGTCCGCGGTCATCAACGTGGGGACGATGGCGAGGGTCTCCATGAGCTGGGTGTAAGCCGCGTTGGTGAGCACGGGGTGGCCGTCGCGGTCGACCACCAGCACGGCGTCGCCGATGCTCGCCAGGATCGCCACGAGCCGCGCCCGCTCGGCCTCCAGCGTGGCGGCCAGCTCCTGCTCCCGCAAGCCGGCGATGAGCAGCCGCTCGTTGACGTCCCGCACGTCCACGCTGGCGGGCGCGCCAGCCGGATGGAACCGCCGGCGCTGGCGCTGCCGGAGATCATATCCGCCGCGTGGGACGTCCGTCTCGTCTTGTCGCTCGTTCATACATCCCGTCCACTGCGTTGTGGTCGCGGCCGGCGCCGCTCTACCGCTCCCGGCCTCTTAGCGCGTGAGGCGCGCCACCGGCCGGTACATGCGTCCGGTCCCGTTCCCGGCCCGCCGCTCGACATAGCCCAGACCGACGAGGCGGTCGAGCGCGGCGGTCAAGTCGGCCTCTCCCAGCCCGGTGCGCCGCTGCACATCCCCGGCCGGCGCCTCCCCCAACTCGAACAGCGCCTGCAGCGCCAGCGTCTCGCGGTCGGTCAGTCCGGGGTAGGTGGGCCGCTCGACCCCCGAGCGCAACGCGGCCGTGGCGGCGCCGGCGCCCCGCAGGTCCCATAGGTTCTGGCGCACGACCAGGCCGTGTCCCGTGATGTCGTACAGCCACAATTCCTTGCTGTGGTCGCTGTTGCGCATCTTGACCACTGCCAGACTCTTGCGCAGTTGCCCCTCGATCTCGACGTGGCGCAGCAGGATGATGTCGTCGGACAGGAAGGAGATGAGATAGGGACTGAAGCGCATCTCGTCGGTCGTCTGCACGATCTCCATGGTCATCAGCACGGTGATGCCGGTCCCGGTCAGCGCCCCCACCAGCCGGTACAGCGACTCACGAAAATCCTGCCGGAAGTCCGGCGCCAGCGCCAGCTCGAAGCCGGACACGGAATCGATAGCCACCCGCCGCGCGCCGATCCGCGCCACTGCCTGGTGGATCGCCTGCAGCGTCTCGTCCGGCGAGAGGTCAAGCGGCCGGATGTAGACGACGGCGAGAGTTCCCTGGCGCTCCATGCCCTCCAGGTCCAGGCCCAGGCTCTGGGCGCGCCGCAGATACTCGCGGGGGTGCTCCTCGAAGACGGCGATGATCCCCGGTTCGCCCTGCCGCACCCCCGCCGCGATGAACTGCGAGGCCAGCACCGACTTGCCCGTGCCGGACGGGCCGCTGACCAGCACCGCGTCCCCCGCCGGGAGCCCCCCGCCCACCAGCGCGTCCAGGCCCGGCACGCCGGTGGTGGCGCGGGCCGCCAGCGCCGCCGTCCGGTCGGTCCGCTCCCGCACACTGCTGATGCGCGGGAACACCTGGAGGCCGCTCCCGTTGAGCCGGATGGTGTGCAGGCCGGGCATTAGTTCCTGTCCGCGCATCTTGACGACCTGCAGCTTGCGCACCACGGAGTTGTGGTCGGTGACCTGCGACAGCCAGACGACGCCGTCGGCCACGGTGAACACCGGGTCGGCGCTCAGGTCCTCGTCGCGATAGTTGCCGAGCAGGAAGGTCGTGGCCTGCCAGCTCGTGAGGTGCAGGGCCAGGCGCTGCACGAAGCTCTGGACATCCAGCGCGCCGGGGCCCCGTCCGCCAGCCGTGCGCGCGATGTTGTGGAAGGAGTCGAGCACGACGAAGTCCGGGCTGCTCTCCTCCACGCGACGGACGATGCCCGCCAGCACCTCGTCCAGGCTCTGGGTCAGGATCGCGTCGCTCAAGTTGATGAAGCGGATGATGTCGCCCACCTTGGCCGGGTCGAAGTAGGCCATCTGCTGCTGGTAGCGCAGCATCTTGAGCGCCGGCTCGCCGATCACGCTAAAATACAGGGCTGGCCGCTCGGGAGAGGCCAGGTTGAACAGGATCTGGTGGGTCAGCGTGGTCTTCCCGGCCCCGGGGGCGCCGGCGATCACATTAAAAGAGTATTCGGGCAACCCGCCCCCCAGGACCTCGTCGAGGCCGGGAACGCCCGTGGGCAGCCGCGCGATGGCCACGCGCGCTGTCTCGCTCTCGCTCATGCTCGTCCCTCCGCATTGTCCTGATCGTCCGCGAGCACCGGCCAGGCCTCATGAATCAGGCGAAGCGCCAGGCCCTCGCCAATAAATATTACCAGCAGCCCGACGACGTGGGCCAGGATGGCGGTCAGGCCGTCCTCGACCGCGGCCGCATCGCTGTCGTTCGCCAGCGCGAATTCCCGCACTCCGCGCAGGCCGCCCTCCGCTCCCGCTCCTATATGCACATCGACCGTGACGCGCTCCAGGGCGGGGACCTCAACCTGTGCCAGGCGCACCGCGCGGGCAACGAGGGTGGTGTAGCCGGTGATGCCGACCAGGTCGGCCAGCCGGCCACGCAGGCGCGCCTCCGCGCGGCCAGTGGCCTCGGCCAGCGCGGCCGGCTCCGGCTGTCCTCCGGCTTCGCGCAGGAGCACGCGCCGCGCCAACGCCCGTGCGCCCGGCGACACCTCGGGCATGAGCCCTCCTTCGGCCGGTTCGCTATTCCGGTCCTCTGCTATCATTCGCTACCCCTCGCTGCCTCGGAATGGCACCCACGAGAAGCGCGCCCGCCGTGGCATACTCTTATTATAGTATAGAGAAACGACGTATGGTGTGGACAGGTTTGTGCGGTCGTCTGGGTGCGCCTTGAAATTGTGGACTCCGACCTGCGACTGCGGTCGCATGGCAGCAGACGGACACTGCGGTGTCAGAACGGGGCTAGGAGCAGGGTGACGGCGACCCACACCCGACCGCAGTCGGCCCGTCGTTTGCCATGCGACCTAGGGCAATCGCATTATAAAAGGGCTTGCGGGAGAGAGGGCAGGAGGCGATACTGGGACAAAAAGAGGAGAAGGGGAGGGGCAACGATGGACGCGGGAGCACCCTGTACAATCATGACGCATTTTG
>JAABUX010010657.1_pt1 | contig 10242 bp, 19 predicted proteins | sample 5561851 | NCBI WGS metagenome assembly JAABUX01 (sample SAMN10711883, study PRJNA513361) | rock metagenome | isolation source: Antarctica rocks | place: Antarctica: Victoria Land, Richard Nunatak red sandstone | collected 2016-01-03 | reverse complement strand
GGCTTCGAGTTTGGCGAGGTCGCCCAGATGACGGACGAGTGGGAGAACCGCTTCGACCAGCTGCTGGAGTGGATGCTGTGGAACCGCGAGGAGGTGTGCATTCGGCTGGATGCCACCCCGGAACATCACATGCTGGTCATGGGTATGAGACAGGGTTGCTGTCGCGTTGGCAATGATTACAGACACATCACTGATGCTACATCGTGCGAACCTTAGCGTGGACTTGCAAGCGCACCCGCCACTTAGCCCAGCTGGGATATCATTGTCACGCTGTAATGCATTTGTCGCGTGCAGACACGCACGACTTTCGCTGCAAGCGACGAGTTCAGCTGGCTGGGCGCCGACTGGGGCGCCCGCGGCGGCCCAGCGGCGCGGGAGCTGGCGCTGTGGGTGCAGCTGCAGCGCGAGTTCCGGCGGCGGCACCTGCTGCCTGCAGAGGCCATCCGGCGGCTGGACGCCATCAGCTTCAACTGGGACCCGCAGGTGTTGCGCTGCATGCTCAATCATGACGCTGTGGTTGCGCCGCCGGCACGGTTGCAGGTTAGCACTATTGTCGCGCAGGTCACAATGGTATGTACGGGTGACGACGGTCCCGAAAGCACTGCGCAGCACTCACCGCTCCTGACTTCGTGCACTTCACCGTCTGTGGTCTTTCCATGAACCCCACCAGTTGCATGGCACACTCATGTGACAGATTATGGCGCAACATCAGTGCGCAGCATGTCGACACAGTGAATGTCCCGCACGCAAGGACGCCCCAGCGGAGGACGTGACGTGGATGCGGCGCCTGGGGCGGCTGCTGTACGCGGTCAAGAAGGTGTGCAACGCGCGGCGGGCAGAGATGGACCTGGTGGCCGCGGCGCACGCAGCCTCCGCATCCACCGAGTGGACCTTCGACGACCTGCTGGCCGGCGCGCCGTCGCCGGCCGCCGAGACGTCCGCGCGGCTGCTGGCCGCCGCCGCTGCGGGGCAGCTGTCGCGCCAGCCCGGCAAGGGGTTCCAGCCCATGCCGGTGCGCTGGCTCGCCGCTTGACTCGCCCCTTGACACAACATCGACCTGAACTGTATCACACTCACGACAGGAAGCTTTGGGCAGGAACTGCAGTGCACGCCAATGCGCGCGGCAGGTTCAAGCTGTCGCAGCGTTGCGCCCCATTGCCTGCGCTCGAGCCTCTGCCTCTTGTCGTCCATCAACACGCCGCGATCCTGGGGCAGCTTTGTGCTGCTGTGTGGCGGACTTCACAATGCTGACCCGTGGCACTGCTGCTCGCAGGCGAGCGTCAAGCGGCCGGCCGGCGGCACGCGGGAGCGCGTCGGTTGCCCGGTGCCGGGCCGCAGCGACGGCAGCGCCGTGGTCAGCCAGAGTGTGGCGATGCGGGAGCGTCGTGCCGCCCTGCACCTGGCGCGCCTCGAGCCCGGCGTCGGCTTCTGGCTCGCCAAGCAGCGCTGGCTCTGGCGCCGCGACCGGTGCGGCGACTTTATTGCTGTTGCCTCGCTGTGAAGCGCAAGTCGGGCGCCAGCTCTGCTCGCACGTGATGATACGTACTCCAAGGACTCGTCATGCTCCCCGGTGTTCCTAAATTTGATCATGAGACCCATTTTTATGTGAGCCTGCCTAAGCACAGAATGCATCCGCATTGCATGACCCAGAGTGGGGGTGGATACGCGCCACCACGACTCACCATGCAACCAAACCTTCCGTGGCGCACTCAGGTTGCCGCCGGAGAAGCTGGCCATGCTGCAGCTGGCGGGCGTCGAGATGGCGCCCGGCTCGCTGCACGACTGGCTGCGCCTCGCGCACGCGGCCGCGTCCTTCCTGATCGGCGCGGACTACAGCGTCCCGGACGGCACCTGCCAGCCTCCCCACAGCGTCACGGCTGCAGAGCTACAGCCTGCCGCCCAGCCAGCCGCAGCGCAGCAGCGACACCCTGGCGTCGACGACACAGCCGTTGCATCAGCATACAGCCGGTCGCAGCCACATACAGCCAGCAGCCCGGATGGCAGCACAGGCCCTTGCATGCCCGGCACGACGTCATGGCATGTGCTGACGGCGGCCGCCGCGGCCAAGCGCCCCGTCAGCGCGCTGGCCATCAAGCGCTGGATCCTGGTGCAGAAGTCGCTGGTGGAGGAGGGCCGCTTGACCCACGCCCAGCTCCGCTACATGGCTGTACTTGGTGCGCTTGTGGGACGCATCTAGCCTTCCTACACCGAAGCGTCGCCGTCATTGTTGTTTTCTTCGGCAATCGCATTGCATGATGTCGCTGAAAATCTGCCGGTGCTGCTGCTGATAATTCGCGAGTACGCCTTCAACTGAGTGAGTCCGTTCGCAGGGATCACGTGGCTGCTCTCGGATGAGGTCATGGCCATGGGCCCGTCGGCGTGGGCGGCGCGATACGTGCAGCTGGCCGACATCCGGTCCCGCCCTCCCAAACGCGCGTACGTGGCCCAGACGCACCCTGACAGCGGCCTCCGCGACTGGCTCACCCACCAGAAGGCGTTGAAGCGGCTGGGTGCGTCAATGTTCCCAAGTGCACCTAGGCACGGTCGCATCCGCACGCTGGCCGCTGTGCTCACGGAATTGAATGCGTGAACGCGTGGGACAGGCTGCCGGGTGCATATGCTGGAACCTGCAAATGTGAGCATGCCGCTGGCGCGCACGGATTGCCGTCATCAGCCTGCACTAAGCGTGATCAGTGCCTGCGTGCTGGGATACGGCAAGACGACTCGCTGCTCCTGTGCGGCTGCAGGACTGTTGGCGCCGCATCGGGAGGCGCAGCTGGCAGCGCTCGGAGTCGACTGGTCCACCGAGCGCGCGCAGCAGGAGGCGCACTGGGACGCCTGCTTTGCGGAACTGCTGGACTTCCGCCGGACGCACGGCCACTGCATGGTGCGCTGCTGCAGAGCTTTCAGCTCGTGCTTGTTCCATGGCCTTGACGCCCCTGCTGCATGTCAAGATCTCGCAGCATGTCAAGGATGCGGGGCGTGCTGACTGCGAAAGCCATAGTGTTTCGCCGCCTATGCTGCCATTTTGTGCTGAAGAACGTCGGGTCATGTTGACAGGTTTTCCAGCGGAGGCAAGGCAGCCTGGGCCCTTGGCTTTCTCGGCAAAAGCTGCTGTGGCGCAGCAGCAAGCTGTCCAAGTCTCGTGTCTCGCAGCTGCGTGCGCTCGGCGTCGATATTGATTGCCAGACAGACGTTGCCGGCCAGCCTCTGGAAACCTCTTACAAACCTCCAAAATCAGGCGACGTGTCAGTTTTGTGACATTTTGCTCTGCTTCAGCTCGTGCGAATGTACTCAGAGAGTATCTGATCGGCGCTCTGTGCAGCACTGTCAAAGGGCGTGACGGCCTTGTATAGCTAGTGCATCTTGGCTGCTTGCTGACTGACGTCAGCATGATATTGCTTGTTCTTCGGTAATCTGTCCAGGAAGTCCGCTAGGAAAGCTGCTGCTGCAGACGAGAACACGAACAGAAGCGGCCCCACCACAGGGATGCTGAAGAGCAGCAGCTGTACCCACATAAGCGTACCGTCAGTTTAACTGCACAGCAGCAATGCAGCTTGCCAAGCACGGACAGCGGTGTACATGCAAAATTCACTAACCTGCGGAAGGATGAAGGCGAAACATGCGACCTCATTTGCACGCATGAAATCCTCTCGCTTCGGGCCCGGCACCCGGTGCGCAATGTAGTCTGATAGCAGCTCAGGGACCACGAAGTGGCTGCAACACACAAGATGCTTGTCATTAAGTTCAATTGTACGAAATTTCGGTTGCTTTAAAGCTACACAGCAGCGAAGCAGCTTGCAAAGAGCAACGCACCTCGTCCGCCAGAGATCGAGTCCATACACGATCCACGGCACCATCGGCTGCCACAGCGCCAGCCCGCCAAAGAGTGCGGCTTGTTTTGTGCCGAGCAGCCTCTCGGCAGCGAAGAACAGCATGACCGGCGCTGCCAAGGTGTTGGCGATCGGTATTTTCCGCCAATACCGCGTCAGCAGCGAGAGCGCCAAGGCACGCAGCACCTGGTGACATGGGATGTGTTCAGCGCAATCCGCAGTGCTCGGTGCACTTGGTAGTGCGGGGCAGTCACCGGACTGCTGCACTGATGCTGGGGCAGAAACTGTCCTGCACAGGTTAGAGTCACTGGGAGCTCACGCTGCTGCGCCAGAGCCATGCTGGACCAGGCAGCTGCTTCGTATGCTGGCGCTGCTGTGAATGCGAAGCTGATGCTGGCGGGCTGCTGGGAGCGGCCGTGTGTTCTCCAGCTGTTGTGCAAGTCCTGCGTCGCATGTCGGTGTTACCGTGCACCCTGTCATATCTGTGACCTTGCCACCGATCCAACGAGATGGCAACTGGATGCTTGCCTGGGTTTATGTCGCGCAGCGTGTGTATGAACACCTTGAAGATGGGCTTGTGCAAGACCTTGCGCATTCCGCTCATTGCGACCACAGATATAACGCCCATTGAGCCGAGCACCCCCTCGTGCATCGACTGCCGGACGGCTCTGCCGTTGCGGCGCATGAACAGCGACGCCTGCAGTTTCGCGAGGTCATGTTATGCGGGGTCGCAATGCAGCACATGCACAGCAAACCTAGCACCGGTCTATATTTGCGGGTTGACAGCATACCAGCCAGGATACAATCGTCAGCGGAAGGTACACAACTTGCCCGAGGGCCGCGATCAGGGCGCTCAGACCCAGGATAGGTGCCGCAGCTCTGAGCCGACAGCACACATAGGTCAGGAACAGTGGCTATTTTCAGCTCCAATGTAGGTTTGAGCCTTCCTGTCGTGCTCAAACTCTCGTGGAGGCAGCAGAAAGCCGCACTTGGTGAACTTGTCGATCGTGTAAGGCGTGACCGCTTTCGGAAGGCTGCGCAGCGAGAGCATGAACGCTTCTGCGGCGACTTGTAAATCCAGCTCATGGGGCTGCGGCTTCCTCGCGGCGCGCTCCCTGTACAGCTGCCGCAGCTGCTCCATCTGCGGGGCTTTGCAATTGCCGCGGTCGCTGCTCAAGCTGAGGAGATGGCCCGCGCGTGAATGTGGACGCTGCGTTGTAGCTGAGGAGACAACACCCCAACGCACGAGGGGTGTGGGGATGCTGGGGGTGTCCTTAGCGATGGGCTTGATCAATGGGCTGATGCAACGATCCACGAACAGATTGCAGGATGCATCCCCTCATGAGATTCCCCGCCCCGATGAGGAGCGAGTCCCAATCTCCCAGTCACAATTTGCCTTCAACACGCACAGCCCACAACGACCACCGTCTCGGTTCGTGCTTCCTGCGACCGGCTCAACAAAGGAAAGCAGCCATGGCCCCCCCGAAGAAGGCCGAGAAAGGTAACAACAACTCGCCACACGGGGGGGCTTGTCGGCTGCAGTCTAACATCAGCTCGCGTTTGTCGTGCCCTCTCCCCCACCTTGCCTGCTCCAGGCTCGGGACTCGCAGTCCGCAGTCCGCAGACGCTTGTCGTGGCGCCTTCCACGTCCGCTTGCTCACCATTGCTTGCTCGTGCTGCTCGTTCTGTTGCTCCCTCTGAAAATTTTGAATCGGCAGCCGCGGTGGGACCGGTCGCAGCCCACCCGCCGTCGAGACGCTGAGTTGGCTAGATGAAGGCAGGTCGACCGCCTGGTTGAGCTGCTGGTTTCGGGAAACATGGTCGTGCATTCACAGCCCTGGTCAGGGGCAGCGACTACTTTCAGGGCTGCCCTCTGGAACCTCGTAAGCCCCTCTGCAGAGACTCTGCCATCATGTCCTGACAGCCGGCCCGTTGCTGTGTGCTGCAGGCCCGGCAAAGAAGAAGCTGGGCATCCAGCAGAAGAAGAAGGCGATGAAGTCAAAGTCGGAGACGTACAAGATCTACAGTGCGTCCTCGCCACCGTCGTATGCCTGTCTGCGTTTGCATCGCCTGCAGCTCTGTAAGGCGCTGCCCGAGTGTCCACCATGCTGACACTCATGTACGTGCTGTTGCCGCAGTCTACAAGGTGCTGAAGCAGGTCCACCCGGTGAGCTATAACCCATGCCCTGACCATTATCAGCCACCATTATGATTGCTGCACAAGAGATGGACCGGTTGAGGCCCAACTATGCAGCTCAAGCCAATCTGCTGATGTATTCAGCGACTGTCAGCTTGTTTTCCGCACTTGCCGGGTCTGGCGCCTGCGCAGCCATGCTCATCAGAGCCCACTGCCTGTGCAGGACACTGGTATCTCGTCGAAGGCTATGTCTATCATGAACTCCTTCATCAACGACATCTTCGAGAAGATCGGCTCTGAGACGGCGGTAAGCTTCACACGGCTCCGTGATGTGTCATCGCAGTCCCGCACAACTAAGCCAACTCAGAACCACATGTCGTCCGGGTCGCTGCTTTCCACTGTGAAGCTTCACATGCGACGCCCTGAACCACGTCTGGTTTGCATAGGCACTGGCGCGGTACAACAAGAAGCCGACAGTCACGAGCCGTGAAATCCAGACATCCGTGCGGCTCATTCTACCTGGCGAGCTGGCAAAGCACGCAGTGTCTGAGGTGCGACCCAGTTCCGTGTGTTCCATTTCATCCTGAACTCATGCATAGCTTGCGGTTTCCGGTCCGTGCACAAGATGCTCCCTTTAGCCTGGCTCGCCCGCGGCAGAACATACGTATACCATCACATCTCAGGGCAAAGGTCCCGGGAGCGCATCCGAGTACACAACGTGTTGCCGTTGCAGGGCACGAAGGCCGTCACCAAGTTTACCTCTACCTAGGCTGCTCAGCAACGACCTCAGGTCGGTAGCAATGAGCTGGTTGGCGGCACCCAGATACAGGCTGCCGTCCACCTGTGCCATGCGCTCGTACAGTGGTCTGCGGACACAGGCCACTGCGCTTCCGCAAGGCTTGTACCATCCAACACTGCGTCCTTCAGTCAGCAAAGCGTGTCTCCTGTCCTCCGTGGTGTTGTTATACTTCTGCATGTCGGCGTGGTCTGTCAGCATTTTGCTTGCCACTCGGTTCGAAAGGAGTCCCGCGTAAGGCGTGTAATATACACTGACTCCGCTCTGTAATGCATCACTGTGGCAGCGTGTGGCAAAGCTGGAGTGCATGCTGCCACCGGCTGTCTATGCAGAGGCTGTGTAGGCCGTGACACACGTCCACGTGCTATGGCTGTAGTCACAAGTGTAACGGCACCGCGTGCAACGCGCATCAAAACATTCCAGTCGACTGTGACGAATGTAGGACGGTGGCACGTGCCATGCTATGATGGCGGGTGCGTCCAGAATGACGTTGAGCAACTGTTCGCCACATAGATTGCCAGCCCGATCCTGCTTGGCATCCTGCACTTGCAATACCCGCGATCGCACTTGCAAGTCACAGTGCAAAGCATGGCATGCACGTCGGTTTGCTAACTGTGAAGCGTCAGGGATTGGCTGGCGTTGGACCTCCCCGCCAGCATGTCACCTGCGTGACCTCACCGGTCTTCAAACCGAGAAGGGGCATCGTCTTCAGGCCAGGCGCTGCTCCAAGACGCTCGACGCGTCAATCTGCGCGCTCAGCACCGGCAGGAGGCGCCATGGAACAGGCCGGCGCGCCTGTTCCTGTCCTCAAGGTGCGCTCCGCAGTGACGCCCTCACAGACAAGCTCACCTGGAGGGAATGATTGACAAACCAGCCACGACTTGTTTACCAGTTCAGTGCAGCTGTCATGCGCTATAATATGAGTGAGTTTAGAGTGCGGTTGGGTTTTGGTGGGCACAACTGCAGCACCACCACACAACCCCAAATGCTGTTGGCAGGATTTGGTGCTCATCGGCGGCGGTCACAGCCACGTCGAGGTGCTGCGCCAGTTTGGCCTTCGGCCGCTGCCGGGCGTGCGGTTGACGCTCATCACCGACGGCGTACACACACCATACAGGTAGCAATCCTGCTGTGGGCGTGGGATGCCTGCTCAAGCATGCGGTACAGTAGCATGCTGCGAGCATGCATGCTGCGCAATGGGCCCCGTTCGCTGGTCAATTGGGTAACGTCGCTCGCAGTCATCATGCTGTACCTCTGCAACGCTGCACACTTTCAATCCTAGCCCTAGCTGTAACCTCACATCCACGACTGCTGAGTGGGCGACGCGGTTGCGCAGCGGCATGTTGCCGGGCCACATCGCGGGCCACTACACGTATGACGAGTGTCACGTGGACCTGTCGCTGCTGGCAACGTTCGCCAAGGCGCGGCTGATTGTTGCCAAGGCGGAAAATATCGACTTCAAGGTGCGATGAGCTCTTGTCATATGTCGCTCACTCGCCACCGCACATCTTCTGTCTGCAGTACGCCATATGCATTGCTGACAGGCGAGGGTGGCAAACTAGTGTCACTGTCCCAAATTCAGGCCATACATCAGCCAACTCAGAAAATATATCCCGATGCCAACAGCAGTTCCTACCGGGCTGCAGGCGAACAAGGTGGAGCTGCCGGGGCGGCCAGCCATCCACTACGACGCGCTGACCATCGACGTGGGCATCACGCCAGCGGCGAGGGCGGTGCCGGGCGCCATCCAGTTCGCGACGCCGGTCAAGCCTATCTCCACGTGCGCGATGCACACACCTGTCACGCTCTTTGGACGTGGCACAGACGGTATAAATGCACTGGATGCGTGACCCTCATATCCATGAGCCTGTTCCTGGCAATTGATGTCTATGAGGTCCGCCATTGCAGGTTTGTGGCAAGAATCAACGAGCTCCGAGACAGGATCAACGCCAGCGAGAAGCCAATGCGGGTGCGCAGTTTTTGTTACATTTCTGCAGGAGCCTGCTTAAGGCCTGGTATTCATAGCACACATGTGGTGCTCACTGTCTGGACGTCACGTTCCACAAGGGCACAAGACCGTTGCGCCGTGCAGATCGCAGTGGTCGGCGGCGGCCCGGGCGGTGTAGAGCTGGCTTTGGCGCTCCAGAATCGGCTGCGCCAGGACCGCGTGGCTGCCGGGCGCTCGGAGGACTCCGCACCGGACATCAGGTGAGCGGGAGGCACTTTTTCATCGCTTGCAGCTTTCCTGTGTCACCCAGCTGCCTTTCGTCACACGTGGTAGAGTTTACAGGACTTGACACACTACACGGCACTGCCAATCACACCGGAGATCACTGATGTGAGTTTATGCCGATGTGAGGCTGACAGTCGTGTCTGCCTTGTGTTCGGCAGCAGGCCAAGCGCGTGCGGCGGGCTTCGCGTGCGGGGGAACAGTCCTCATGAGATGGCATCCGCGCAGGCTGTACACCCGTGGCGGTATCATGCCGGACCACCCAGCCGGCGCCCGCAGGGTGTTCCTGCGCGTGGCGGGCGAGGTCGGCGTCGCTGTGCACGAGCACATGGGCGTGCAGAAGGTGCGTGGCGACGCATTACTCATGCTCCATCAAGAGCCTGAGTAATGCGTCGCTTGTGCGTGATTACAGCTCGCGTGCAGGTGTCGGTGGGCACATCTGGCAGCAGTGCCTCACTGCTAGAGTCTTGTATGTAATGTTCACTGAATGCACCCACAGATTGTGACCTCCGGTGCAGGTACGCGACGGCGAGCTGGCGCTGGAGGAGGGCACGTCGGCGACGTTCGACGCTTGCCTGTGGTGCACCCAGGCAAGTCCAGCCGCCTGGGTGGCGCGCACAGGCCTGCCAACTGGTGAGCGCAGCGCAACACCGCCTTGCAATCAGTATCGCTCAAGCAGGCCGATGCCTACTGCCGGTTTGCCCGTGCCTGCACGCGCCATCTTAGTCTCACCTTCGCACAGCCCCTTTGCAGAGTGCTGAACACATCAACACCCGCTGATATGTCAACACCCGTGTTGTGCACATGCCTGCAACAACGACATGACGCTGGTTTGCTACTGTGATGCAGATGAGCTGGGCTTCATCCGCATCAACAGGTTCCTGCAAACCGCCGGCGGCCCCGAGAACGTGTTTGCAGTCGGCGACGTGGCGACGTCCGTGGAGGACCCGCGCCCCAAGGCCGGCGTCTTCGCGGTCCGCCAGGGGCCCCCGCTGGCCGACAACCTGCGCAGGTGGATCCCTTGCTCCGGTGCAGCCGTCGTCACGGGCATGCCTACCGCCACATGAGCACTACAAGCCCTGACCGTGCGCTCGGCTCATGCGTGCTCAGGTTGGGATCATGCTTGATGGGCACTGCAGGTTGAGCCAAGCCGTGTTGTGATCATGGCAGGTATCTGACAGGCGAGCCGCTGAGGCCATTCAAGCCACAGGCGACCGCTCTCAGCCTCATCACAACGGGCCGCAAA
>JAABUX010010655.1_pt1 | contig 10244 bp, 14 predicted proteins | sample 5561851 | NCBI WGS metagenome assembly JAABUX01 (sample SAMN10711883, study PRJNA513361) | rock metagenome | isolation source: Antarctica rocks | place: Antarctica: Victoria Land, Richard Nunatak red sandstone | collected 2016-01-03 | reverse complement strand
GATGGTATATCGCGAATGGGGAGTCCTTCGCGATTGAGTTGGTTAAGCGGACAATATTTCTAATTATTCCCGCGCGAACGTAATCACGGCGTGATGTGGCGTCGATTAATGCAGCCATTTGGAGGCAATCTTGGCCTGGGTAAGGGAGAGGGATGTGATTAAGAGAGAATATAAATTTTGTTAAGAGAACTATCTGTCGTTCTATATCCGTGGCGAGACTGCTTAGGATCCATGTACAGTCAGAGGTCGTGATAGAATATAACACGAAGACTTCTAGAATAGCGCGCGAATATGAGATCATAGTTTGGTTATGCTCAGTTAGACATAACTGCGCTGTAAGGGTTATAAGAACAGTGGGGAACGTCTTATACTCCGAACTAGCAAGCTCTTGCAACATAGTCTGTATTTGGGGGACACGATGATCTTCTTGGCGTAGTAGCGCTGCTGATGATGGATTCATTAAGATCGAATGCCAGTTGACCGTAGCCTGGTCTGTACGGAAAAGAGAGCGCAGATGCCGCCAGAGTACGGACATAGTTTGAGTGCGGAAATTAGTATGACTTTAGGTTATAAAGAAACTGGATGCTCTATGCCTCCAATAAGTTCATGTGGCTATCGCGAGCGACAACATAAAGTATGTAGAGACTTTCCCCCTTATAACTCAGCCGGGACAAAGTCCCTCGGGCTATCATATTGCCGAGTGCCGGCTCTCCTCCGCTTCGCAACATGGTCTTGAGCAGACGGTGCTAAGTGACATACTAGGATTGCGCTCAGCTTACACATCGACTGCTTATGTCCTCGGCGCTGAACCTATTATCCAAAGACTCGCCCAGCCAATATCACGCTCGCTCCCTCCTCGTTCTCAGCTTCATTCCCTACCCTACCACATCACTCCTTTCTGGCGGACTCGCTCGTAATCCAGCGCACTCTGACTTCGGTACCCTGACGCTTTTCTTTCAGGACGCTATCGGTGGCCTTGGAATGGCAAATACGTGCTCCACGAGTAGCGAGATAAGTGCGAAGCTTGAAAGAAACGGGAGGTTCATACCCATTGACCCCAAATCAAGGACGGTCTTGGTCAATGTTGGATACCTGCTTATGAGGTGGGAGTAGTGGCCGCTGGAAAACAGAGCCTCCCTATAGAAAGAAACAGGGCTTGCAGGGCGCAAAGTGCAAGGGTGCTGCAGGAGGCAGTGGTAGCGTGGAGGCGGTTTCCGAAAGATACAGTATTGCGTACTTCAGCGCTCCTGACCCTGCGACGGTCATTGAAGCTCTTCTGAGATCAGACACCGAGGTGGAAGCCTATCAATGCCGGCAAACATCTGAACCCTTCTACACTTCGGGGACTTCATGACTTCAAAGCCATATCAGAGCTTCGCGCCTGCAAGACTATTTCAGAGCACCAAGTCCGCGAAATCCGCCGCAATACCCGCGAGGTTCTAATCGACGAAGCCCCAGTGACGACGGCCAGGTCCACGACCCGATGGAAGTAGGCGGCGACGTGCCAGACACCAACTACCTCTTGGAGGACGATCTTGTGGATCGAAGTTTCTCTTCGCTGGAGAGCTTCCTGCTACCGGAATGCCTGAAGGTTAGACACTAAGATCGCAAAGCAGGCAGATTACGACGGTTTATGGCTTCTACGATGAACGTTTACATGGCTGCCGCATCAGGTCTACCTATCCTTCCTTCACCAAGCCGGCGGCTTGCCCAGATTAAGATTCGGGGGTATAGGGAACGCTCCTATCCTCCCTTTCACCACCTCCACCTGGGCCTTCGCGTACCCTGTCCTTTAACTGATATGCACAAAAAGAACACCCCCTTTCCCACAAACGTCAACCTACATCGTCGACATGTCTGGCAAGGCCATCGCAAACGCCGACAGAACTACGAATCGTTCGAGGTCCAACCTTGATAAATGAGCTAGAAAGTCGGAGCCACTGTGTGACGAGTCTTTTAGTGATAATGGCTAGTAGGTAAGACTCACGGACGTCGGCTTCTTCATCCCATAATCTTGTATCGACTTGACCCCTGTTGACTGATCCGCATGACGTCTGAGGAGTCATCTGCCTTATGTATCCGCTGACCGACTGTGAAACGGCTTTCTGTCAATCTTGAAACTTTAATATCGATGTCATAGTCAAGCTCCCCAAATTTGGCTATCAACTCTGTGAATGCGAATCTGAAATGTCAAGTCATAACCATTGGCACCTGAAACGATATACGCAACGGGGACTAAGAAGCGTTGTGCAAAGGAGATCAATTCTACAAAACAAATATCAAAGTGTGTTCTTCTCAACTTTTTTTTTTCCTTTAGTCCTTTAATCTACGCATCCGAGTATGCACTTCCAGGCTTGCGTTATCACCTACATTGCTTTTGCACTTCAGCCCCTCTCTGTGCTGAGCTCCTCTAAGGATGAATATACGGCTCCGCTTTCCCCACTCTATGATCAGGATCCGCACGACGTCCAGGACCCCTCACTACCTCTTCCATCCTGTGCACCGGCAAGAGATCAAGGGATCAAAATCCGTCCCACTATCGAAGTGATAGCAGCATTCTGTCTTAGTCAGAGAGGTCTAGTCTCAACTGAGTTCCGACAACCGATCACAAATTCCTACGCCTTTGTTGATACAGACGGCAGCCACCAAAACGTAAGGCTTGCCCTGTCCTGGATTGAGACTGGCACTTGCCCGCGAAGTAAATTGAGCATATCGCCTTCCCAAAATGCCGGGAGTCTCTGTAGGACAATTCTGAGTAGAATCATGTTAGACTGTAAGCAGCATCGACTGAGTGTCTATCAAACATTGAATTTGCAACAGGCTCTTACAATTCAGCACTATCGACCGGAGGCTCGATGGAGTGGAATTGCGGTATATGGGATCTAGCGTTGGTGTGAAGGGAAATATTTCATCAACATCTTGTAAGCTAGTTATTCTTTCGTGAATTTCGCTGTTTTTATCGCGGCTTCTGTGGCGGATCAATCAGCCACGAAGTCGATTAGTTATACCAACTTTTCCATCACATTGAGCAAGGACTGTGAAAGGAGCCCAGTCAAATGAAATCAAGTAGGCGTTCAACCTGAGTCAAACTTGCCATTGCTGGTGTGTATAATGTCTTTTGATACTATAAATCCTATGTGATAGCCGCCATCTCAGGAAGCATCCCTGAACCTCCCAAGCCGTCTACGGTACTTACGACTTAGCTGTGCGTCAAAACCAGCCACTTGCTCGAGACTCGACGTTGCACTCCGTCTTGCGGATTCGGCGAAAGCTGCCGATATTTCCGTGGCTGTAGCTGTGTCTCCGGCGAATAAGTTCGCTTTGCCCCTTTTTCTGGTGGTAAACTTCGTTCGTCCGGACCCAGTGTGCTATTGGGGTTGATCTCTCTCTCGATCGACCAAGGGGAGCTCTTGGATGCCAAGAGTATCCTGGGAATCACCGGTTCAGGGGAATTTGAGCTGCCCAGCGTATCGGAGGTAGGAGGTTTATGCAGGCTTCTTTTGGATGAGGAGCAGGATAGGGAGCGAACGATAGACGTTGGTTCCCTTCCATTTTATTTAGATTCTTGCATTGGATGGATTGAGGCGCGCTGCGGAGGCACATACCATTGGTCGCGATGGTGACCTTGCACTCGAGATTCCTCACACTGACCTGATCGAAGAGATTGCTCCTCGCCTGCTGACTTAGGCCTCGATTGCGAAGGCATTGAACGACGGATCTCTAAATAGGTTAAGGACAAGATTCAGACACGTGGTAATATTTTGAAAGCTGCAGCAAAATTGAGATTCGGGGTTTGATGTAAGAAGTTGGATTTATTGGAATGACTGTCTTATGTTAGGATGGTGACAATTCTTATGTTGCTGATGACTGCTTAATGTCAGAATCATGACAATTTCGTTCAGCACGGGATTATTTGCTCTTTCAGGTCTTACTAAAAATTCTGGGCATCCGCGCCATTTTGATCGCTCTTGATGATCATATAGAGACTTTGACCTGCGAGCCCAACATAAAGGGACAACGGCATCATATAGTAGAACAGGAGCAGTACAAAGTCACGACCACTTATCCCACTTTCATCGCAGTATAAGACTAACATCTGAGACAGTGGGACGAGAATGAACAGGATGCATAATCTTTGCAAGCTTAGTGGATATTGTCAATAGTAGAAGGGTCTTACATGGGGAGGTATTTTGATTCCGCCGTCTCATGACCACAGCGAACGAGAGACGAGCACAGCAGAGCTACTGATACACTGACGCCCGCAATTATGATGTCGCTCGTGGAAATAGCGTGCGAGTTCCGCGCAACCCTGAACGGGATCCAACTTTCTCTAATTATACAATCATTACTATTAGTAACAGTAAAGGACAAGGTAGCTTACCCGAAACCAAGTAAAGCTGGGATCAAGGCCAAAGAGGTGTATGACCACAGTCTCGCCCACGATTTTACTACCATATTCTTCGAATTCATCTTGGGTGACCCGAGTCTTATACAGAGCCATATTAAAGTCATTGTATGAGAGCAAAATAGGGTGGGCTGACAGTGACAATGATGATAGTACAGTAAGAACTTGATGAGAAAGTTCTCGCCTCGGGAGATGATGAGAAGACCCTTCCCAGAGGAAGGATACGAGGGCGAAGGGAGCAGAGGAAAGAGCAGGCTAGAGTCGGCCGGCGTCTGTGCAATCGGGAGATCATCAACACGCAAGATGTAAGTGAAAATTTGACAACTTTGCGCAGGCTATAGTCATGCAGGTGAGATTGGCGATGGCGTCTAGGTCTGACCTGAAGCCAACGTATACATTGAGCATGTGATATATAATACAATTTCCTGGAACACAATGAAACGAATCTGGACTCCACCACAAGATTTCCTCCTGTAGGCCGTCATCGGGGCGGAGACGTCAACGGCGCTTTGGTTCGTACTGAGAGGCGAACTTCAGAGATGTTTCGAGTGCCCATTCGCCGCTTGTTTCGTCGTGTGCGTGCTTGTGGCTAATTGTGATTCTCTCAAAAGTTGATCATCTGGACCTCCGCCCTGGTCTGTGGACGATTGCGCTGATGTCGTAGGCCATTGTGGGGATGGCAGTCCTCCTGATGAAGCTATGGATTCGAGACGCACTGTTGGTGACGGAAGCGGCGGTGTTGAGGGAGGCCATAGTACGGATGTGCGACCATTTGGAGTTGATACTGTGATGTTTGATATCGCAATTTTCTGCAGATGTGATGGTGATGGCGGGATATATAGTTGCTGCCCGGACGACTTTGCGTGAAATTTCGTACGACGCCTTCCTGTCAGTGTTCTTTCGGTCAGATCATCGGCCAAGGAAGTGAAACGCAGACTGTACGCCACTCACCGTTGCTGCGACCGCCACGGTAACGGAGATTTGTCGGCATTCTTGGTAGAATCGGAATCTTGCACAGCGATGTCGCTGGTAGCTGAAAGTGAAGCGTGTGAAGGTCATTATAATCCGAATGTCACCCTTCCATATTGACCACCCCTTGGTGATCCTTCCTGACTAGTGAGACAACTGACAAGGTGACCCGTGACAGGACCAATGTCTGGGCAAGCGCCTATCCTGGTCAACTTCGGTGGACTGTCCACTTCCCACAGTCCCCTACCAGCCACACTTCAGGAATGTGTCCGAAATGTCGTTGTGACCACCTGTAGGAGGAGGACTGTTTTCGGTCCAAAGGCGTCCGCGCGTGGACTGTCCGCTTTGAAATTAGCGACATCCATGACGGTGTCCGATGGTGGCCGCAATTTTGGAGAGGACACCGGACACGACTTTTTTCACCGACCCTCGGCAATTCTTCGTTATAGACTCATAACACTAGAATGGTTGAGCAGATGTCTCTACAGAAATCGGAAAGATTTGCGTCCTCAGTGTTCTTTAATGTCATTTCCTTGGTGACATCGATCCTTACGGATGCTGTACTTGAATACGGTCCACACACGTTCAGCCCTTGCCAGCACGCCCTTGCAGCGTCAATGAAAACAATTAATGCGCTGGATGGACAAATTTATGCATAGTTCCAGTTATGATGACCCATCTTTCACTCCTTCTGCGCCCAATCCATCAAATCAAGGAGTCGATCAGCAACTGAAAATCCGTAATGATTGGCAGGAAATTAGCCGAGAGACGGACGCTGCATTCGTTGTCCCAGCTTCTTACGTGGTTCGCATCGAAGGAGGGTCTAGCTAATCTGCTATCGTGGTTCAAAGAGACGCTTGACAGTGAGGAAGCTTCGACACGACGAGTCAAATTTTGGGATAACTTCAATACATGTTGGCTTGCACTCCTTCAACGTCAATTGGATGGTACCAAGCACAGCGAGAACCAACGCCATCAAGTACACACTTATATATCGCTTACGGATTTAGAGATGATGCGCGATGGCATCGTACGTAACTGTGACGAACTGCGAAAGTATGGTCTGGTCGATAACCAAATTCGGGTTGCAGAGGAAGAAATCATTGCGAGTATGTGCCCCTAGCGACACAATGCTAAGATTGCTAATTCCGCTTCAGTCCTTTTGCGATGCAGAGAGGCACAAAAAGATCGTCTGGCGAGGTCATGATTATTGTCACTCGCTTCCACGTAAACCGTCATACTCGGCAAATCTCGAGCCAGCAATCAAACGCGTGATGACCATGTCGATCCATTTTCCTGTAATAAATACCGACGGGGCGTTACTTGCTTCCCAAAGTCCAAATGTCCATAAACTTACTGCCCAAGGAACTTCTCGCTCAGATCCTTGTCTACCCGGTGAAACGCTGGTCAGCTTCGCAAGGCCACGACTGGACAAGAGATGGCGCCGAAAGTCAGAGGTGTGGCAATGCCATCTTCCAGGATGTACTTGATTGCTCCATCGTCAACCGTATCCTGCATCCCAGCAATTCAGAGAAGCTTTGCTAACCGCATCTGTCAGACCTGTGGCGAACAAGTATCAAATATTTGTTGGAGAAGGAGATCGATGAATGGCCTCCTTCGAAAATCCGTTCCAGATACCTGGACGCTTCCGTGGATGGCAATGTGCTTCTAAAGAGGTTGACGTACTCATGTGTGACAGCCGAAACACTCTTCAATGACTTTACAGCGACTTGAGAGTGCGCATGACCAGCTGATGTCATCTATAGCCCTTTACCAATATTCAGTGCAATAGCATTCGTGTAATCAACCATTCTTGCTCAGAACCTTGTCATGATTCTTGCATAGGAAGTTGTGATGATTCTTTCCAAGAATCTTGTCAAGACTCGCGCCCAGGTCTAATGTAGCCACCAGCCGTAATGGATCCCGTTCAGCATGCTCCTTGTATGTCTTGAGTATGACAAGGGGAGGTAGGAGAGTTTTGGACAATCGTATGTAGGGACTCGTGGATCTCGTCAGGACAGCCGAAGTGGTGATGTGAAAACTGTATGTGGTAGCAAGAACGAGGGACACCAAGCCTTGGTCAGGACTGACCAATTTGCAGAGACTAATTGATTTGACTAGCCCGACTGTGACAGGAATCAACCTATACTGATGGGAGTTTGACCGATGGACAGGCCGACCATTGACTGATGTGACTGGTTGACACTTGACTGAGTAACTTACCTTAGGTGTCAAATGAATGGTCCGAGGGTGGTCAGGGACACAAGTCAATCAGAACGCGCTGAGTAAGCATCGTCCCTCGGGCTTCACATTATCAGTGCCAAGGCACTAGGATAAAATGACTAGGTACATAGGTAGGTACTTTATGCGACTAGCGAGCGTGGCAGCATGTCAATGTTGATGCTTTGCAACTTGAATTCAGTTGTTTCTCGGTGTGTACTATCTCGCCGATGAAGACGCCCACCCTCGATTGTAAGTTTTGCCCGCATTCACGCTATCGAGCGCTGAAGATCCACGCCCGGGAGCACCTGGACTCCCCATGGCACCTGCTTCTAGCGCTCGAGCAAAGCATCAGCAACCTAGAGTGGGAAACCCAAAGTCTTGCTCAGCGACCTAGACCGGCAATTCACTCAGAGAAATTCGCAAACGAGGGCCTTGTTCAATCAGCATCCCACTCAGATCAACTGCGGCAGAGTCTCTACGAGCAGAGCCTCAAGGTTGAGATGGAGCAGAAGCGGCGAACTATAGCAGAGCGGTCGTTGGAGCTTGAGCATATTCAGCATGGCGAAACGGAAAAGAAGCTCGAACATCCTGATCGGCTTTATGAACAATCTTGAATTCAACGAAGTTGCGCTCCCGGAAGATTCCAGGATTGCGAGTATCCTTCAAGAGAGATATGGATTCGAACAGGAATTAATCGCCACGACAAAACAGCTAAAGTATTAAGCGGGAGTTGGCTTCTACGAGGGCAGCAATTGGCACCATTTCGATCCTCAAAGATAAATCGGGCCAGCTCGACCGCGATGGAGAACATACTTAGGGGTGATCATGGTACACGGAGCCTTCTTCTGGCGCTACCTCAATGCTCCCAAGACTTGGGTATATGATCCAACTGCTGCTAATTGAAGCGCAATCACATTCTTGGAATTTGAATGGTGTATAGGGCTTGTTCCAGACTGTACAAGTCACAAGTAACTTTGGAATATGATCGATCTGTTGGAAGTGCATGCACCGTCGGGCGATTTCATGTGAGATTCCAGAGACATGACTTCCCAGATCCATGGTATGTCACGTTGAAATGTTCTAGAAGCCACTTACCATTGCAAGCTCGAGATAAGTATCTTCCACTCTGATAATCCTTGAGTGAACCATGAGGCACTAATCCCACAACTCGTCTTTCACTTCGTGTTTGAATGGAGACAATCTGGAAGTTAAGATCGCATCAGCTCTCGTAGTTCTACTTGGTTCTTGATTGCAAAGACGTATCATGCTAGTACAGTTAACCATACGTAGAACAAGGGACGAGTACAAAGGGTTCTGCAATAAGACAACCAGGGTCCTGGCGCGTCCTTGCATTGATCATGCGAAGCGCAGGACCAAGTGCATGTGGGTACCATGGTAAGAGCCTCAGTCGAACAGACCGTTCAGCCTGCGGGCACTCTGGTATGGCTTCTATCGTCAATTCACATTCCCCCTTCTCTTATTCCTGTCTCATCACGACGTCCATCTCCGCCTTCTCTCCTCAAAAGCGTCATATACCCGAAATACTGCTGCATGTCGACATTCTGACCGTTAAGTATGTGATCCGAGACCGATCCTTTCGCGAACTGGTATGCGTGAGCGATGGACGTCAAAGTAGATCTGAACCCACAGCTACTGAGGGCAAGCAACGGAGCCCCGAGATTATCATTCGGACTCCAAATTGTGGCATGAAAGTGGGCAATTGTGTAATTGTCAAGGAGGACGTGGTGATACGTATCAGCTGCCAGCAGGCTGTGGTAAGGGTTACGAGTAAACCCGAACGCCGTCCCGAAAAAGCAAGCACAGCGCTTCTGATTTGCGGGTAAGCCTTGCTCAATCTTCCCATGTTCCATTTCTTCTGCTCTCCGTCTTATCTCTGTGAAGGCGCCACAAGCCTGGGGCTGTTCAATGAAGTACTCCTGCGTGGTCCAAGCCGCGCCCACGCAGCATCTTCTTCTCCATTCTTATTCTTTCTCCCCACCTTTGAGCAAGTCTGTATTGAGCTGGTCCTGTGGTGAACGGAGATCGTAGGTATGGGGGTCGGGTTTTGTGCTTCCTTTTCAGCTGGGGGGAGGGTGGTGGTAAAGGTCCTGAGGTGGAGGAAGTATGGGAGGGTCCTGCGTTGTGTTAGCCGAATCGACCTACCAAAATCATAAACATCGGGTGTGTCAGAGGAAGTGTGGGTGTCTTGTTGCCGGTCTTAGGTCTAAACGCTGCTTTGGCCCTGTGTATTCTTGCCATTATATAAAAGGCTGGAGCAATTGGGACATGGCGGTCCGAGGCTTCTAATCCATTCCGTAGACTGTTCAGACTGGCCTTGGCCTAGCTGACCTCCCTCAGCGGACGTAGGAGCAAGGAAGACAGAGCAAGGATCTAAAAGTTACGTTAGTCTACCACTTACAGCCTCTCCGAATCGACCCACTGGAAGAATAATATGCTCCGATGATGGGAAGCCCCAACCAGGTGATAGCAAGTAGGTTTAGAGCAGGAAATGAACAACGGCCAAACAGCTCACTTTTCGCCTTCCTGACCATCAGTAAGCTCATGAATACAGTTGCTTCAAAGTTGAAAGCGTGTGCAAGCTGCGACCCAAATTAGTTTGGCCTTCATGCAAGGAACGGTGAGACAG
>JAABUX010010653.1_pt1 | contig 10245 bp, 8 predicted proteins | sample 5561851 | NCBI WGS metagenome assembly JAABUX01 (sample SAMN10711883, study PRJNA513361) | rock metagenome | isolation source: Antarctica rocks | place: Antarctica: Victoria Land, Richard Nunatak red sandstone | collected 2016-01-03 | reverse complement strand
GGAAACCATGCTCGGCGTGATGTACGCGAGTGGGCGAGCGGGTAGGCGCGATGCGGAAACTGCAGTTGCATACTGGTGGCGCGCGGCCGCACGCGGATACCCTCCGGCGCAGCTGGCGCTCGCGCGCGCGATGCAAGACGGGGCGGGGGTGGCGCGCGACCCTCGCGCCGCGTTCTTCTGGGCGACGATCGCCGGGCGTCGGGGCGAAGGTCCGACGCGTTCTGCCGCACAAACGCTGGCACGCGAGTTAGCTTTGCGACTGGACGCGCGCGCGCGGGCCGATCTGGTCGACGCGGCCGATAAATGGCGCCCTTGGCCCGCCGGATAACGCAAAGCACTAAGCGCGAACGAGCAGGCCATGGCGTTTGCGTCCCGCGCTGATGCGGAGCGGTCGATCGGCCGCAAGCAGCACCTTTTCGCCGTCGAGCGCGGGTACACCGTCGATGCGTGCGCCACCGCTCGCTATCAGGCGACGTGCTTCACCTTTGGAGGTCGCGAAGCCGAGGCCGATCAAGGCGTCGATCAGCGTCGTCCCCGTCGCGGGCGCCACGAGGCGCGGCAGGTCCTCTCCGCCTCGGCCCTCGGCAAAGGTGGCGTGCGCGGTTTCAGCGGCGGCAGCGGCGGCTTCGGGGCCGTGCGCGAGCATGGTGGCGGCGGCGGCGAGCGCGGCTTTGGCGGCGTTGATCTCGGCACCTTGGAGCGCCTCCAGTCGCGCGATCTCTGCCAGGGGCAGGTCGGTGAACAGTTTGAGGAAACGGCCGACGTCGGTGTCGTGGGTGTTTCGCCAGAATTGCCAGTAGTCGTAAGGCGCGAGCATTTGAGCGTTGAGCCACATCGCCCCGGCTGCAGTCTTGCCCATTTTGGTGCCGTCGGCGGTGGTGATGAGCGGCGTGGTCAGTCCGAAGGCTTCTCTGCCGTCGACGCGGCGGATGAGGTCGGTGCCGTTGACGATGTTCCCCCACTGGTCCGAACCGCCCATCTGGAGGCGGACATCGTGGCGGCGGCTGAGTTCGAGGAAGTCGTAGGCCTGGAGGATCATGTAGTTGAATTCGAGGAAGCTGAGCGGTTGTTCGCGGTCGAGGCGGAGGCGGACGCTATCGAAGGTGAGCATGCGGTTGACGCTGAAATGGCGGCCGATGTCGCGCAGGAAGGGGATGTAGGCGAGAGTTTCGAGCCAATCAGCGTTGTCGACCTGGATTGGGGATTCCACGAAACGGGAGAAAACGCGGGAGATCGACTCTTTGTTATTAGCAATTGTTTCGGGCGCGAGGAGTTGGCGGGCGTCGTCCTTGCCGCTGGGATCCCCGACCTGGCTGGTGCCGCCGCCAAGCAGGACTACGGCGCGGTGGCCGGTCTGTTCGAGGCGGCGCAGCAGCATGATGCCGACCAGATTGCCGACGTGGAGCGAGGGCGCGGTGAGATCAAAGCCGATATAGGCGGTGAGCGGACCGGCGGCGGCGAGCGCGTCGAGGCGCTCGATGTCGGTGCACTGGTGGACGTAGCCGCGCGATTGCAGCACTTCGAGGAGTTCGGATCGCATGGCGCGGCCGTAGCAGGAGCGGCGGCTTTGCGGAACTGGTTGGCGGTGGGGTTGATGAGCGGCACCTCGATGGACGGGGTGGACGCGGCGCTGGTCGAGACCGACGGGGGCGCGCGGATAAGGCCGCTGGGGTTTGTGTTTCGCGCGTATGACGATGCGCTGCGTGCGCGGCTGGCGGACGTGATGGCGTATGCGCGGGGGGTAAAAGGGCCGGTGGCGACCGACGCGGTGCGCGCGGTGGAACGCGAATTGACCGACGCGCACGGTGCGGCGGTGGACGCTTTGCTGGCCGAGACCGGCGCGCGCCCCGAGGTCGTCGGGTTCCATGGGCAGACGATCGTACATCGGCCCGACGCGGGGTGGACGTGGCAGATCGGCGATGGGCCTGCGCTCGCCGCGCGGCTGGGTGTGCCGGTGATATATAATTTCCGGCGCGCCGATATGGCGAACGGTGGGCAGGGTGCGCCTTTGCTGCCGGTGTTCCACCGCGCGCTTGCGGACAAGGCGCGCGAGGGGGATGCGCCCGTGGGGGTCCTCAACCTGGGTGGCGTGGGCAATTTGACGTGGCTCGGCCAAGGGCTTGGCGCGTGGTCGAGCTTCGATACCGGACCCGGGAACGCGTTGATCGACGACTGGGCGCGGCTGCATACGGGTGCGGCGTGCGATGCGGGCGGGCGGCTCGCGGCGGCGGGACGGGTCGATGCGTTGGTGCTGGCGACGTTGCTGGATCACCCGTACTTCGAAGCGCCGCCGCCCAAGTCGCTCGACCGGGCGGCGTTTTCGATTGCGCCGGTGGCGGGGCTTTCGGCCGAGGACGGCGCGGCGACGTTGACCGCGTTCACGGCGGCGACGGTGGCGCGGGCGCTGGCGCATGTGCCGGTGGCGCCGAGCCGGTTGCTGGTGTGCGGCGGGGGGCGGCATAACCCGGTGCTGATGGCGGCGATCGGCGATGCGACGGGGCTGCGCGCGGTGCCGGTCGAGGCGGTGGGTTGGGACGGTGATGCTTTGGAGGCGCAGGCGTTCGCCTATTTCGCGGTACGGCGGATGACGGGACGCGCGGTCACGTTTCCCGAGACGACCGGGTGCAAGGAGCCGACGGTGGGGGGTGTGGTGGCGGAGCCTGCATAGGCGGCGCATCTGCGAGTACGATCGCGCCCGGTCCGCCCCCTCCGCCCCTCGGGCACCTCCCCCGTAAACGGGGGAGAGTACGGAAGAGCTTGTCCTCCCCCGTTTACGTGGGAGGTGGCGGGCGAAGCCCGACGGAGGGGGCCGGGCCGCGCGCACGCTTGCTTATAGCAGCATCCCCATGTCCCCACCCCCCAGCAACCGTCCGGCCTGGGCCCTCGCTTCGGCGGTGACTTGCGCGCCCGAGAGCATTCGGGCGATTTCCTCGCGGCGTTCGGTGGCGGTCAGCGGGACGACGCCGGTGACGGCGCGGCCGTCGGGGGCGGCTTTGGCGATGCGCCACTGGCGCGCGGCGGCGGCGGCGACCTGCGGGCTGTGCGTGACGACGAGGACCTGCGTTTCGGCCGCGAGGCGCGCGAGGCGTTCGCCGATCGCCGACGCGACCGCGCCGCCCACCCCGCGATCGATCTCGTCGAAGATCAATGTCGCGGCTTGGCGGGTGGCGGCGAGCGCGACCTTCAAGGCGAGCGTGAAGCGGCTGAGTTCGCCTCCGCTCGCGATGCGGATCAGCGGCGCGAACGGCGCGCCGGGGTTGGTAGCGATCTCGAACTCGGCGCGGTCCTGGCCACCCGCGCCCCACTGCGCTTCGGGAAGCGGCGCGAGCGCGACGCGGAAGCGCGCGGCATCAAGTTTCAACGGCGCGAGTTCGGCGGCGACCCCCGTGTCGAGCCGCGCGGCGGCGGCCGTGCGCGCGGTTGTCAGTGACTGGGCGAGCGCGATGTAGGCGGCGCGCGCGCGGGCGACTTCGGCGGCGAGCCTAGCCGCGCGACCTTCGTTGTCGGTAATGGCTTCGAGCTTGGCGGCGAGGTCTTCGGCAAGTTGGGCGAGTGTGTCAGGGTCGACGCGGTGCTTGCGTGCCAGCGCGCGCAGTTCGAACAGGCGGGTCTCGACGGTTTCCATGCGCATCGGATCGAAGGCGAGCGCGTTCGCGGCGGCTTCGAGCGCCTGCTCGGCCTCGGCCCCCTCCCCTCCCGCGCGGTCGAGCGCGGCGAGCGCGGCCGCGAGTTCGGGCTGTTCGTCGCCGATGCGTTCGAGGCGGCGCGAGGCCTGACGCAGTTGCGCGAGCGCGCCGTCCGAGCCGCCGAGCAACATGAACACCGCGTCGATATCCCCCGCGAGGCGCGCGCCTTTCTGCATCGCAGCGCGCTCTTCAGCCAGCGTCGCCTCCTCTCCGGGTTCAGGTTTGAACTTGCCGAGTTCCTCGACCGCGTGTTCGAGCCATTCGCGCTCGCGCTCGGCGGCGGCGGCGTCGGTGGCGTTAGCGGCTTCTTGGGAGCGAGCCTCGGCCCATGTTTGCCACGCAGCGGCGACGTCGGCGGCTTGGGCTTCGAGGCCACCGAACTGATCGAGCAGGTCGCGGTGGCCCTGTGCGCGCAGTAGGCCGCGCTCGTCGTGCTGGCCGTGGATTTCGACGAGCAAGCCGCCGAGTTCGCGCAGCAGGCCGACTCCCACGGCCACGTCCTGCGCGAAGGCGCGCCCCCCGCCATCGGCCTTGAGCGTGCGGCGGAGCAGGATGGGGCCGGTGGCTTCGAGGCCGTTCTGGCCAAGCAACGCGCGCGCGGGGTGATCGGCGGCGACGGCGAACTCGGCGGTGACGCTCGCGGTGGGGGTGCCGGTGCGCACCAGGCCCGCCTCGCCGCGGCCGCCTAAGGCGAGGCCGAGCGCGTCCAAGAGGATCGACTTGCCCGCACCGGTCTCGCCGGTAAGCGCGAGGAGGCCGGGGCCGAACTCGAGGTCGAGCGCCTCGATCAGGACGACATCGCGGACGGAGAGCGCGGTCAGCATTGCGCGTCCCTACCCCCTACGTGGCGGTGAGGGGAGACCGCGCGTTACGCCTTCAGGTCGCCGTACTTGCCGAGCATCGCATAGGCGCGTTCGTACCAGACCGAGCCGGGGTAGTTGTAGCCGAGCACCGCGCCCGCCTTCTTCGCTTCCTCGGGCAGGCCGAGCGCGAGGTAGGTTTCGACCAGGCGTTCGAGCGCTTCGGGAGCGTGACTGGTCGTCGGGTAGTTGTCGACGACGTTGCGGAAGCGACCGACCGAGGCGAGCCACTGCTTTTTGCCTTGGTAGAAGCGACCGATCTCCATCTCCTTGCCCGCGAGATGATCGCGCACGAGATCGATTTTGAGGCGCGCGTCGGCGGCGTAGGGGGTGTCAGGGAAGCGGCGCACGAGTTCGGTCAGCGCGGACAACGCCTGCGCGCTGGTCTTCTGGTCATGCTCGACGTCGTTGATCTGTTCGTAATAATCGATCGAGATCAGGTAGTAAGCGTAGGGCGCGTCCTTGTAGCCGGGATGGAGGGAGATGAAACGCTGCGCCGAGAGGACCGACTGCGGATAATCGCGCGACGCCCAGTAGCTGAACGCGCTCATCAGTTCGGCGCGGCGCGCCCAGACCGAGTAGGGGTGCTGGCGCTCGACCTCGTCGAAGGCGAGCGCGGCCTCCTTGTAGAGTTTGCGATCGAGAAGCGTGCGCGCGCGAGCGTAGAGCGTCTCGACGTCGCGCGCGACGTAGCGCGTGTTGGCGCGCTTGGCCTCCTTGTCGCGCGCGGCGAGCGCGGGGGTGGCGGCGGCGGCGAGAAGCGCGGCGGCGAACGCGGCGGCGGCGATTGGGCGGATACGGATCATGGCTCGCATCCCTAAGCCGCCCAGCCTTTCCTGCCAATGAGCAGCCGCCTATGGCGCGAGTGATGCTTCGCGTCGTCGCGCTCACCACGTTGTTTCCCGATGCGACGCGGCCCGGCTTCGCGAGCTTCGTCGAGCGATCGCTGCTGCGGCTGGCGGCGCACCCCGGGATCGCGCTGCGGGTGATCGCGCCCAACGGTGTGCCGCCGTGGCCGCTCTCGCGCCGCCCGGCCTATGCGGCGCGTGGGGACCTGCCGGTGGCGGAGGACTGGAAGGGATTGCGCGTCGAGCGGCCGCGCTTCGCGCTGTTGCCCGGGATTGGGTGGCGGGTGAACCCTGGGCTGATCGCGCGCGCGGCCGCTCCGCTGATCGGCGAGGCGGACGTGATCCACGCCGACTTTTTCTTTCCCGACGGGGTCGCCGCGGCGCGCGTGGGGGCGCGGCTGGGCGTGCCGGTGTCGATCAAGGCGCGTGGGTCGGACATCCATCTGTGGGGCGCGCGGGCGTCGGCGCGGCGCGCGATGCTGTGGGCGGCGGGGCGCGCGGGCGGGCTGCTCGCGGTGAGCGCGGCGATGAAGTCGGACATGGTCGCGATTGGGATGGAGGCGGGCAAGATCGCGGTGCATTACACGGGCGTCGATCTGGCGGCGTTCGAGCCGGTGGACCGCGCGGCGGTGCGCGCGGCGATGGGGTGGCCCGCGCCGCTGGTGGTGAGCGTGGGCAATCTGATCGCGCTAAAGGGGCATGATGTGGTGATCCGCGCGGTGGCCTCGCTGCCGGACGTGCATCTGCGCGTGGTGGGGGCTGGGCCGGAGCGCGCCGCGTTGGAGGCGCTGATCGCGGCGCTGGGCGTGAGGGACCGGGTGGCGCTGACCGGGGCGCTGCCGCACGCCGAGGTGGCGCGCCTGCTCGCGGCGGCGGATGTCATGGCGCTGGCGAGCGCGCGCGAGGGGCTGGCGAACGCGTGGGTCGAGGCGACCGCGTGCGGAACGCCGGTGGTGGCGACCGACGTTGGCGGTGCGGCCGAGGTGATCGACCGTCCGGCGGCGGGGCGGCTGGCGGCGCGTACCCCGGAGGCCTTCGCGGCGGCGATCGGGGCGTTGCTCGCCGATCCGCCCGCGCAGGCGGAGACGCGCGCGGGCGCGGCGCGGTTCGGTTGGGCGCGGCACACGGAGCAACTGGCGGCGCATTTGATGCGGGTAGCGGGGCGGGATTAGGGGGTCAGCCCCAGAGCGCGGGGGTTGCGGGGTGGACGTGGCCATCGGCGTCGAAGCGCAGGCCTTGCTCGCGGTCGTGCGCGAGCAGCAACGGGCCATCGAGGTCGACCCAGCGCGCGCCTTGCGCGACGAGCAGCGCGGGGGCGATAGCGAGGCTGGTGCAGAGCATGCAGCCGACCATGATGTCGAACCCGCGCGCGAGCGCGGCGTCGCGTAGCGCCAAGGCTTCGGTGAGGCCGCCCGCCTTGTCGAGCTTGATGTTGATCGCCTGGAAGCGTCCCGCGCACGCGTCGAGATCGGCGCGGGTGTGGCAGCTTTCGTCGGCGGCGAAGGGGACGCGCGAGTGAACCCCGTCGAGCAACGCCTCCTGACCGGCGGGGACGGGCTGCTCGATCAGTTCGACGCCCATCGCACCCATCGCGGCCGCCTCGGCCTCGATGTCGAGTCGCCCCCACGCCTCGTTGGCGTCGACGATCAGGCGGGCGGCGGGCGCGCCCGCACGGACGGCGGCGACGCGCTCGCGATCCGCGCCGTCGCCGCCGAGCTTGAGTTTGAGCAGCGGGCGGTGCGAAACGGCGCGCGCGGCGGCTTCCATCACGGAAGGATCGGCGAGGCTGATCGTGAGCGCGGTCAGCACGGGGCGCGGCGCGTGCAGCCCGGCGATCGCCCAGACGGGCGATCCTGCCTGCTTCGCCTCCAGGTCCCACAGCGCGCAATCGAGCGCGCCCCGCGCCGCGCCGGCTGGAAGCGCGGTTCGCAGCATGGCGCGGTCGATCGCCTGACGGCCAAGCGCCTCGATCATCTCGACCGCGCCGGGGGCGGTCTGGCCCCGGTAATAGACGGGCGTCCCCTCGCCGCGCCCCTGGCACTCGCCCCCGCGCACGGTGGCTAGGACGACATCGACGAAAGTCTTGGTCCCGCGCGCGATGGTGAAGGGCGCGACGGCGGGCCAGCGTTGGGTGGTGGCGGTGAGGTCGATCATGCGCGTGCGAGGGCTTCGGCGGGGGTGAGCACTTCGAGCGCGGGGAAGAGGCCGCGCATGTGGCTGGTGTTCCATGTCACGATTGCGCCTAAGCCGTGTATGACCGCGAGACGACCGATCAGGAAATCGTACACGCGCGGACCGACGCCGCCGCCCAATGCATAAAGCCGAACGCCTTCTAGCGTCTGCTCCGGCGACAGTCCGATGAGCCGCAACGCGTGGACAAAGTCGGCCATTGCGAGCCAAGCCTGCGCGGCGGGCCAGCTGTGCGCGCCCGCGCTCCGCTTGGTCAGCGTGTTGTAGACTTCCGACCAGCTGTGCGCGGCGATCCTCGCGGTGTCCGCAAACCGGTCGAGAAAGGCGAGGCTTGGCGCGTGATGCTGGTGCGTCTCGACGATGGCGGCGACAAGGACGTTGCTATCGACCAGCACGCGCGGCTTCGCACTCCTCGCAATCGCAAACCGTACCGCGCGCGTTGCGGTCGGCCTCGATGCTGGCGAGTGTCTGTCCCATGCTCACTGGCGGGCCGCCTGTCAGCACGAGAAACCGCCCGCGCCGTGCGAGGCCGGGCGGGAGCGGATCGAGCAACGGTTCGGGTGGAGGTGGAGGTGGAGCGTAGGCGCGTAGGGCTTCCTCGATCACTTTCGTCGCGGTCATCGAAGTGGCGCGGGACAGCTCGGCAACCCGTTCACGCGCATATTGAGAGCGGATATTAAACTGGGTTTGGTTTATGCGGGACACGTTCTACGTATGGGCTATGCTTGCACGTATGTCTAGCCAGACCTTGTCAGCGGCTATACAGAGCACCCACACCGTCCCGCTCAGTCAACTCGGACCAGAACGCGATCCTCTTTATCGGTCCGAGAACGTTGCGCTGTTCACGACCAAGTTCTCGCTTGAAATATTCGTCTAAGTTGGTGCCGTAGTAAATTACATCCGATTGATAGACGGAAAAGACGGGATTACCTGCTTCGTGCGGAGTGGCTGGCAGATAGTGATGGGATAGGAGCGGGATCAGCTTCGGTGCGCTTTCGACCACTGCAGCCACAACGGATGCGCGACCTTCGACCGTCGCCGGGCGAGTTCCCCACTCCGGCCACCAAAGGACATTATGCTCGACAAGCCTTCAAGCGGCCACTTGAGTAGGCTCTCGATCGCTTCGATGTCCGTGCGCCAGTCGTAAGCGCGTACCAGGCGGCGATCCCTGAACAGCTGGACGAGATCGGGCGGAAAGACGAAGCCGAAGCGGGCTTGCGCATCGTCGAGCTCGGACGCGGTGTAGCCTTCGGCCCACATGCGGCTGTCTTCCGCGCGACGCTTCCGCTCGAACTCGCTGATGATCGGCGGGCCGAACTGGAAAGTTGTCATCAGGTTAGGATTGATGCGCCTACCGCGAACCCCACCCCCGTCTTCCCCCGTATCTCGTCCAGCCCCACCCCCGGTGCCAGCTCGACCAGCGTCAGCCCATCCGGCCCCACATCGAACACCCCCAAGTCAGTGATCACCCGGTCGACCACCCCCGCGCCGGTCAGCGGCAGCGTGCAGCGTTCGAGCAGTTTGGGCGAGCCGTCCTTCGACACATGGTCCATCACCACCACCACGCGCTTGACCCCCGCGACCAGGTCCATCGCGCCGCCGGGGCCCTTCATCACCTTGCCGGGGATCGTCCAGTTGGCGAGATCGCCGTTGGCGGCGACCTCCATCGCGCCGAGGATCGTCAGGTCGATGTGGCCGCCGCGGATCATCGCGAAACTGTCGGCACTGCTGAAGTAGGATGAGGTGGGCAGCTGGGTGATCGTCTGCTTGCCCGCGTTGATGAGGTCGGGGTCGGCTTCGCCCTCGTACGGAAACGGGCCGATGCCGAGCATGCCGTTCTCCGATTGCAGCGTCACCGTCATGCCTTGCGGCACATAGTTCGCCACCAGCGTCGGGATGCCGATGCCGAGGTTGACGTAGTAGCCGTCGCGCAGTTCCAATGCGGCACGCGCCGCCATGTGATCGCGGTCCCAGGGCATCAGCGTTTCCTCGTCGTCAGGCGTTCGATCTTTTTCTCGTAATGCGCGCCCACGATCAGCCGATCGACGTAGATGCCGGGCGTGTGGATGTTGTCCGCGTCGAGTTCGCCGGGTTCGACGATCTGCTCGACCTCGACGATGGTGATCTTGGCGGCGGTGGCCATCATCGGATTGAAGTTGCGCGCGGTCTTGCGGTAGATGGTGTTGCCCGCCGTATCGGCTTTCCAGCCCTTGACGATCGCCACGTCGGCGCGGAGCCAGCGCTCCATCAGGTAGGTTTCGCCGTCGAAGTCCTGATGCGGTTTGCCCTCGGCGACGATGGTGCCGACGCCGGTTTTGGTGAAAAAGGCGGGAATGCCCGCGCCCCCTGCCCTGATGCGCTCGGCGAGCGTGCCTTGCGGCGCGAGTTCGAGCGCGAGCTTGCCTTCCAGATACAGCGTCTCGAATAACTTGTTCTCGCCGACATAGCTGCTGACCATCTTGTCGATCTGACCGTTGTTCAGCAGTTCCCACAGGCCGAAATTGTCCGCGCCGCAGTTGTTCGAGATGACGGTGAGGCGCTTCACGCCTGTGCGCGCGAGGGCGTGGATGAGGTTCTCGGGGTTGCCGCTGAGGCCGAAGCCGCCGCTCATCAGCGTCATGCCGTCGTGACACACGCCTGCGAGCGCGGTGTCGGCATCGG
>JAABUX010010649.1_pt1 | contig 10246 bp, 10 predicted proteins | sample 5561851 | NCBI WGS metagenome assembly JAABUX01 (sample SAMN10711883, study PRJNA513361) | rock metagenome | isolation source: Antarctica rocks | place: Antarctica: Victoria Land, Richard Nunatak red sandstone | collected 2016-01-03 | reverse complement strand
GGAGAGGCTGGCCGACAGCACTCTCAAGCAATACCAGGCCGACCTGGATCGCAGGCTCGACCGGATCATGGCCGCTGTCCCAATCGGCGAGCCCGGGCGCAAGCTGCGCCGCCGCATCGCCGCCAACGTCAAGCACAATCGCAGCTAAGCTGTCGCCGTACTCTGCCATCAGCGCCTGCGCCTCGCTGGCGGTCCCGGCAGCGTGAACGGTGAAGCAGCCGACGTCGGTGAGGGCTTCGACCAGCAGGCTGCGGATATCAGCGTCGTCCTCGACGACCAGAACAGGCAAGTGCATGAAGGCGTCTCCTAAAAATGACACGACGCTTACTTTATTTTCTTTTCACGACTTTCCCGTGGCGGCTGCGTCAGGAATTGTCAGGGGCCTGGGGCCCACACTGCACAGGTCCGCCACTGCACGGTCCGGCTGCGGACGACCTTGCCATCGCCCGCGTCGCTACACTGACCGCGACGTTGAAGCAGGACGAGCGCGCTGGCGCCGGCCATGCCCGCGCGATTGGTCTGTAAACTCCTGGCCAGCGTCGGGTTCTGTGTTGCCACAAGCTGAGATGCACTCTCGGTTCCACTGCTACCGGGCCCTCAAGCCAGGTGGTAACGAACGCGTGAGCAGACCGCCTGACCTTCCTTGACGATTGCTACAAATATTAAGATTGTGCTTTAATTTAGCATGATCGCGGTGGCACGGGCCACTGCGTAGCACTCTCTAGGCCCATCGTCATGCGCAAGCTCCTGCTCTCGACCGCCCTCGCCATGGCGGCCTGTGCCGCACCTGCCCTCGCCACCCCGGTCATCTCGGTGACGGACGTCTCGATCCAGGGCGACATCGTGACCATCACCGGCCCGATCTCGCCCCTGTCCGTGTATGCAGGCCCACTCACGCTGACGAGCAGCGCCGGCAGCATCGTCGCCTGGTGCGTGGATCTGTTCCACGAGGTCCAGACCGGAAGCGGACAGAACCTGCAATACGAGCTGGGCACGGTCACCACCGACAATGCTTCCACACCCACCGCCCTGTCCGCGAGCCAGCAGGCGGAGATCGCCAACCTTGCCACCTACGGCCAGTCCCTGATCGGCACCGCGCAGGGAACGACCGATAACCTGACCGCCGTCCAGCTTGCGATCTGGTCGGTCGAGTATCCCACCTTCTCCTACACCGGCGCGTCCGGGGCGCCGGTCGCCGCGACCCTGCAGCAGGGCCTGTCGGGTCCTGGATACGACACGGGCCTCTTGGCGCTGAGTGGGACACAGACCTTCGTCACGGCATCCGGGAGCGTCGGCAACGCGACCGCGCCTGTGCCGGAGCCGTCCACCCTGGCGCTGCTGTTAGGTGGCCTTGCCCTGCTGGGCGTCACAGCACGCCGTCGCGCCTGAAGGGTCATCTGGTCATGTCCGTCATGCGGTCCAGGACCGTCCTGCTGGTTGAGGATGACGTGCTGCTGCGCGAGTGCATAGGCGAAATGCTGGGCGACGCCGGATGGAGGGTCGCTGGGGCAGCCAACGCCCTCGAAGCCCTCGACTGGATGAACGCACGCGGGATGCCGGACGCGCTCGTGACCGACTTGAGGCTCGGTCCCGGGATGAGCGGGCTCGCGCTGATCGCCGAGGCCCGGCGCCGGTGGCCGCAGCTGTGTGCCGTGCTGATCAGCGGCGGCGACGGGGCGGGGCTGCGCCTTCACCCGGGCGATCGGTTCCTGGGCAAGCCGTTCAGCATGGGCAAGCTGCTCCAGGTCGTGATGGAGGTGACCGAAGAACCGGTCTCGGTGCTTGGTGCTTGGTGCTTGGTGAGCTGCCCTACGACCATCCAGTCAAAGGTTTCAGGTCGAGATCGGGGCCGCTCGCAATAGCGCTCGCCAACGTAGAGGCGAAGCCGGGTCCAGGTTCAGGCTACCATGGCTCCTTCGGCAAGCCGATGCCGCGCAGGATCAGCCGACGTCCGTCTTGCCTGCATGGCGAGGGCCGTCGAACCATCCAGCGGCCGTCGCAGCCGCGGCCACCACCGCCGCGTCCGCCTCGATGCGGTTCGACCCCAGCCGCCCCGCCTCGCCCAGCGCCATGCCCGCCTTGCCGACCAGGTCTGTGACCGGGCTGCCAGGCATCGAGGTCAGCGTCGCGACTCCGATGCTGACGGTCAGCCTCCCGCACGGCGACCCAGGGTGCGGCAGGATGCAATCCAGCACCGCGTCCCGGATCTGCTCGGCCATCATCATGGCGCCGAACCCGTCCGTGTGCGGCATCAGGACGGCAAACACCTCGCCGCCATACCGGGCGGCGATGTCCGTCGTGCGGCGGGGACGGCCCCGGACGCAGGCCGCGACGACGCGCAGCACCTCGTTCCCGGCCTGCGCTCCGTGGGCCTCGGTGTAGGCCTCGAAGTGATCGACCTCCAGCAGCAGCAGGGACAGCGGCTGTTCGTCGCGTGCCCCCCGCGACCACTCGGCCGCAAGCGCATCATCGAAGCGCCCGCGGCTCAGCAGCCGGGTCAGCCCATCGGTGGCCGACACCCGCGCCAACTCGGCCTGCGCCGCGGCGAGCTGCTCCTCCAGGCGCCTGCGGTCCGTGATGTCCCGGATGATGCCCACGAAAGCCGCGCCCAGCCCGTACTGGCTAGAGACGACCTGGAAGCGGCCTTCGACCCATATGTGCAGCCCATCGTGGCGAACGTAGCGATATCGGCAGGTTGCCCCGGCATCCCCGGCGTGCAGCCCGGCCAGCGCCCAGGCGATGCCTGGCCAGTCGTCGGGATGCACCAGCGTGCGGTGATCGCATGCCAGCACCTCTTCCATGTTCCACCCGACCATTGTGCGAAGCATGGGTGAGGCGAAGCGCACCTGGCCGTCCAGGCTCAAGCACAGGATGCCATCCAGTGCATGGTTAGCCAGAAGCCGGTAGAGCTGTTCGGGCCGCGAACCTTCATCGTCCGGCCCATCTTGAGAATTAGAATGGGCTGCAGGGCGGGCCGAGGTCATGACGAACGGTTCCAGGGGACGCTGCCGCACCATGCAGGGACCCGCCGCTTACTAACACGGCAGCCTAACCGAACATAATCAATAAGGGTCAGCTTCGGACAGCGGCATGCTGGGCTGTCGGAGAACAAACGATGCTGTTGAAAAAGCCTGAAGGGTTTGCTGTGCGGCTTGGTCTTACCCGAACGCTACGGTCCCGGCCTGACCCGATAGGCCGCAAACGGTAAGCCGTGCCAGCCGCCTCAGGTTCTGCACCGCGGCTGCGAGGTGGAACTCCTCGGCCGCACCGTGCAACCCGCGCAGCCGCAGGCGCCGGATCCCGAACTGCTGCTTGAGGTGGGCGAACAGGATTTCGACCTTCTGGCGCCAACGCTGCGATTGCGCGTAGGCCGTGGTGCCGGCGAGTGCCTGGGCAGCCTTGCGGGCCGGCTCGTGGATGCTGACGTTGAGCCCGCGTGCCTTGCCTGTCGTGCACTGGGGCTTGAGGGCGCACGTCCGGCAATCGCCCGCCCGCGCCAGGTACTTCTTCATGCCTGTGCTGCGGTCCAGCGCCGCTGCGCGCAGCATGTGCCCGGACGGGCAGCGCCAGGAGTCCTTGGCTTCGACGTAGGTGAAGCTCTCGTGTGTGAACATGCCGTCCGTCTGCGCCGTGCGGTCCAGCACCGGGACATGCGGGGTCACGCCGCGGGCCAACAGCCAAGCCAGGAATGGTCCCGTGCCGTAGCTCTTGTCCGCGCCGAGGCAAGAGGGCGCGAACCCGAACGCCGCCTCCGCCCGCGCCAGCATGACCTTGGCGGCGACGATCTCCTGGCTGAGCCGCGCCGGCGTCGCCTCCACGTCGACGATGATGCTATGCGCCATGTCCACCAGCAGGTTGGTCTCGTAGGCGAACACGCCCACGCCGTGCTTGATGCTCCACGCCGCAGCGGGGTCGGTGGGCGACAGATACTTGGGCGCCTCATGGCGAGGCTCGTCCGGCCCGGGCGGCACAGCCGCGTCAAGCGCGTCCAGATGCGCGCGCACCGGGCCTGCCTACGCCTTGCGATCCGTCGTCCACGCCTCCGGCACGCGATGACCGGGCAGGCGCTTGTGGCGGCTTGCGTCGGCGTCCACGTGGCTGCCGTCCACGGCCGCGCCTTCGCCGGGAACAAGGCCAGCCTCCACGCAGCAGCGCACAACCTGCTCGAACACGGCACGGAACACGTGGCCATCGCGGAAGCGGCGATGCCGGTTTTTGCTGAAGGTGCTGTGGTTCGGCACGGCGTCGTCTACGCCAAGGCGGCAGAACCAGCGATGGGCCAAGTTGAGGCGCATCCCGGTGCAGAGCTTTCGCTCGGAGCGGATGCCGCCGAGGTAGCCGACCAGCAGCATGCGTATCATCAGCTCCGGATCGATCGAGGGACGTCCGATCAGGCTGTAGTGGGGCGCCATGATGCGCCGGACGAACGCCGTGTCCAGCACGGCGTCCACCGCACGCAGCAGGTGGTTAGCTGGAAGGTGATCATCGATCCGCAGCGTGGCAAACACCGGCTCCGCCATGACCCGCTTGCCCATCATCACCGCCTCCATCGCACCAGGGAGACCAATGCATCACAGCCGCTCGCCCTGTCCTAACGGGGCTGCAGCGCCTTTTTCAACAGCATCAAACCTTTTCCGTCAGACTACCAAGCCATTCAGGACGCCATCAAACACCTGGCCCACCTGGAACCAGCCCCAGGCTGTCCCAGCTCTGTCCGCCTATGCACACCAGAACGCCAGCTCGTTAATCCTAGCCAGTGAGCGTCCCGGCCGGTCCTGGAGGATGGATTGGATGATGCCCTGCACGCCGCACCAGCGCCGTCAGCCGCACTTCCACCAATCGATGGAACGCCAACCCCGTAGCGACCGCAGCGCTGCAGCACGCCGCCATCGCCAGCCCGTCCGGCATGAGGTGCAGCAGCCCTACCCCGGCTGTGGCACGCGCAGCCAGGCCCAGCACAAGGGTGTGCGTCAGGTAGATCGCGTAGGACGCCGCCCCCAGCACCCCAAGCATCCGGCCAACCCTGATCAGCCCCGTGCGCTCGGACGCGGCCAAGCCGACGATTACGCCGGCGGACGCGCTGCCATAGGCCATGCGCGGCAACCAACCGGCGGGGGTCAGCAGCCCGGCGTTCTCGGCCAGGCCCAGCGCCAGGAACGCCATTGCACCAATCAGCGCCAGCAGCACGGGGCGGGGCACGACACGGCTGGGGACGGCTGCGGCAGCGATGCCGAACGCAAACAGGACGTTGTATTCATCGAACGTCCACCCCCCCAGGTCCGCGCCCGCCACGGACAGCGCCACCCAGGCGGCAACCAGGATCACGCCCAAGCGGCGGTCCAGGACGGCCGCGGCGAACAGCAGATAGAACAGCGCCTCGCGTTCCAGGGTCCAGGCCACATCCAGGATCGGCCCTTGGGCGTGCGGCACCAGCAGCAGCGACCCGGCTACGGACCCAGGCGACGGCAGCCCGTGCCCCGGCAGCGCCAGCAGGACGGCCAGGGCAGTTGCGGCCCAGTAGGGCGGCAGGATGCGGGTGATCCGGCGCATGGCGTAGCGGCCCAGTGCAGCGGGGCGCCCGATGTCTGCGCGGTGCACGGCGAAGATGATGTAACCGGACAGCACGAAGAAGAAGTCAACGCCCGTGTGCATGAAAGCCGTCGCGCCACCCAGCGGCATGTGGCCAACATACTGCGGCAGGGACAGCGCGCGTTCGGCATGGAACGCGACCACCATCAGGGCAGCGACGCCCCGGGCGGCCTCGATGGACTGCAGCTTCATGCCTGGCCTACCAGGCTCGGTCGCAATACGCCTCATGATCGGCGCGGCCAGCGTGCCATGCCTCCACCTCAGCTTGATCCCGGTAAGGGCATGGCTGCCCTGGACCTGCCATGAACCCAGCGGTGTAGGCGGTCCGCTTCAGCGATGTCTGCCGGACGGAGCTGTGCTCGTCCTGGAGGACGGCCGCCTGAAGGGGTTCGCTCGCCGTTTGCCGGGCCAGCACGGTCAGGCGTCCGCCCATTGTTCCAGTAGCAGCACCTTGGCCAGTGCTGTCTTCACGCAGGGCAACTCCCATTTGCTGCCGGCTGACCGGACCATGACCACCGTCCCGCGACTTGTCGGGTTCATCAGGTAGCGCGCCTGCGGGCTTTCGCCTCGGGACAGCACGGCCACCTCGGAGAAATGCTCGTGGTCAGTGGCGATCCTGACGACCAGCCCCATGGGGCTTGCGATGCTCCAGAGCGAGAGGGCGGCGAGCTGGTCAAGGGTGAAAGCAGGGTAGAGTTCACTGATGCAGGGCATGGTCACACCCTCACGGGATGCCCCTCAGCGATCCAGAAAGGCTTTGTCAGGAACTGCCAAGATGATGCTGTCTGGCCAGGGTGGACTCAGCAAAGGGCAAAGTGAGCAAGATTGCTGACGTGTCTTCGTAAGACAACATGTTTCGGCCCTTTCCGGGAGAGAGCAGACGGCGACGGGGCGCATCATGCACGGCGGGCCGTGCGACGTCCCAGAACAGCATTTTGAAACCCTGTCCCGATTGGGTGAGGGTTCGCACGAGTTCTGAGAAGGATCGGGTGGCACAGGGCAGGGGCCGGCAAAGCGCCGGTCAGCACAGGATGCAGCCCGGCTGCGGATGCGCCGGGATGGCCGGCCTACTGCCGCCTATACCTGGCACGTCGCGGCCGGCCGCGTCCTGCTCGTCGTAGACCTGGACCGCGACGGCTGGCGTTCCATCACCAACGACGCCGCAGGTGTCGTGGCCGACCTGGCTGAACTGCAGCCCGACCTGCTGGCCCGCGTGCCGCTGATCGCCTACCCGCGGCATGGCAGCTACTCAGGGGATGCTGCCGTGCTCGGGCTGGTCACGGTGGCCACTAGGTTCGGCCCCTTCCAGACCTCCACGGCGGAGTGCTTGCCGAGCCATACGCGCGCTGCCGCCATGGCGGCCTCGTCCGTGTCGGCGTCGCACGCACCGGAGCTGATCACCTCGTTTGCGTTATCGAGCATGAGCAGGCTGTAATGGGCCATTGTCCGCTTGCATCCACCAATTGAGAGCGATGGGGCTTATACATTCTTTTCTGAGACTGGATGCATGAGCGTGACACAGCGCACGGAAAAGTGTCACCTTGCCCTGGTCTGACCTCAAAATACGGTTCAAAGCACCAATTACGTCCTAATTGGGATTGGTGCCGTAATTGCTTGTTTGAAGCAGCCGTCGGCTTGCCGGTTTGCCGATTGCCGCCCACAGCAACAACGTGCTGGGGCTGCCGAGCGAGCGTTCGCAGTGACCGAGGTGTCAGTGACCATTAAGCGTGGGCGAGGTGCCTGCGACAACCCAACCAAGCATGAGCCAACTCAGGCCTGTCAGTGTGCGCCCAACCGCGGCTGCATGCGAGCCGCTATGGTTGATTAAAGGAGGGAGAAAGCCTCAAGCGTTGTTGACGCATGATGACGTGTTCCATGAGTTCACAGACCTGAATATGACCCAAAGTTCACGAACAACCAGCACTGTAGCTTACTTTATAGTTTACATTAACATACAAGACATGTGACTAACACCTATTAAGGCTCAGGTTCTTTCTTTGTAGGTTGACGCAGAGTGTCTGATAGCAGCAGCGACCACACCATCGAGAAACTGCTCCGGCAGCAGGCAGCCCTGGCAGCTCTGGTAGCCCTTGGCAGCTTCGCCTTTCGAGAGACGGACCTGCTCAAGATCCTGACCGAAGCCGCGCGCACCTGCGCCGTGTCCCTGGATGTGCCGTTCTGCAAAATCTGCCGCTACCGTGCCGCGGAGAATGACCTTCTCATCGAAGCCGGGTGGGGCTGGCAGACCGGCGTCGTCGGCCGGGTGGTCTCGCAGGCCGATGAAAGCTCCCCGCAAGGCAGGGCCTACACCACTGGGGAGCCGGTGATCATCCGCAACTTGAACGATGCGAACAACCTGGCCCTGCCAGCCTTCTACGGGGAACACGGCATTGTCTCGACCGTGGATGTCGTCATCCCGGCAATCAGCGGGGCGCCTTATGGCGTGCTGGAGATCGACAGCCCCCGCCAGCACCAGTACGACGTGCATGACATCAACTTCTTGACCGGCGTCGCCCACGTGCTGGCCGAAGCCGTCGCCACCGCAACCCGGGTCAAGGCGCTGCGGCGCGCGCTGAACGCCAAGAACCTGCTGGCAAAGGAGTTGCGGCACCGGGTCAGGAACAACCTGCAGATGATCACCGGCATGTTGGACAACTATGCCCGGGGCACGGCCAGCGGCGTGGCACGGGACGGCATCGACCTGATTGTGCGCCGCGTGACCACGCTGGCACAGGTCTATGACACCCTGCTTGGCGTCGGGCTGAGCGAGACGGTGGACCTGGCCGGCTATCTGCGCGCACTGTGCGTCAGCCTGCCCACCGTGCAGGCCGAGCACAGCCGTCCCGTGCACATCGTCTGTCATGCGGAGCCGGTCATGCTTGGCGTGGACGAGACATCGGCGCTGGGCATGGCGGTCGCGGAGCTGGTGACGAACAGCTACGACCATGCCTTCCTGGACCGGGGAGGCACGATCACCGTCACCCTGACGCGCTCCGGTCCCACGGCCGCGGTGCTCACGGTCCAAGATGACGGCGCGGGCTTCCCGGCCAAGTTCGCCACCTCGCGGAACGGGTTGAGCCTGGTCAAGCGGCTGGTGGAGCGGATCGGTGGTACCGTGGATACCCGCTTCAACGACGGAACGGTGTGGAAGCTGGGCTTCCCGGCGCCAACAACGTCTGTGGGGACCGAAGCGGCCGCACAGGAAAAGCCAACTCGCAGTTTGCTCGAAGCGGCACACTGAGCGCGCGTGCGAGCACTTTGGCCAGCGGGTGGACGAGAGTAGGGCTCTTCCAAAGCAGGAGCCATTCCGATTACCGGGTGATCCAGGGCTACCGAGGGCGGCTTGGATTGGCGGGAGGACCTGGCCGGGACCAAGTGCGGGATACGGGTATCATAGCGTTGCCTTGCCCCGGGAGCCGCCGGCACCCTTAAGCAGGCAGGACTGCAAGACATCGCAAGACGCACCACGGGCAAGGCGATGGCGCGCGGTTCAGGTCATGTCTGGCCTGATCCCCTTGCCTTCTATGCATAGTATACGTCGCTCCTATGTGCGATACAGGTCATAGAGCCATCCACGCGCAGCTGATGGCTGACAGGTGGCGCACCGAGGTCGAGATGCTGGATTGGGACGACTTGCGCTTTTTCCTGGCCGTCGCTCGGCACCGTACCCTGGCCGGCGCAGCCCGGCAGCTGCACGTCACCCAGTCCACTGTCAGCCGCCGCCTGGCCTCGCTGCAGGAGGGCATGGGCGTGCGCCTGCTGCAGCGCGCCGCCGACGGCTACACGCTGACGCTGGCTGGCGAGAGCATCCGCACCCACGTCGAGCGCGTGGAGACGGAGACGATGTCGGTCGAGCGCGCCGTGGCCGGGCATGACATACGGCTGGAAGGGCTGGTGCGGGTTGCCAGTTCACAGTTGCTCACCAGCCACCTGCTGGCCCCGAGCTTCGCCGCCCTGCACCTGGCGCACCACGGCATCCTGATCGAGGCGCTGCCGGAGCTGCAAGGCGAGGCGTTGGCGACGCATGATGCCGACATCGTGCTGCAACTGCGGCGTTTCGACCACCACGATCTGGTAGTCCGCAGCCTGGGCAGCATCGCCTTTGGCCTGTACGGCTGCGTCGCCTACCTGGCGCGCCGCGGCCTACCGGACCTGGGGCAGGGCTGCGCTGGGCACCAACTGGTCTCCTTCTTGGACCATCAGGAGACGTCGGCGCAGGCGTCCTGGCTGAGCGAGCACGCCGGGCGGGCGCAGGTAGTGCTGCGGGCCGACAGCTATGAGACGCAGTGTTGGTCGGTTTGCAACGGTGGCGGCCTAGCGCTGCTGCCGCGTTTCCGCGCCGATGCCGAGCCGGCGCTGCGCCGGATCAGCACCCCAACACCCGTGCCGCCGGCCGAGATCTGGCTGGGCGTGCACCGGGAGAACCGGCATGTGCCGCGGGTGCGGACGGTGCTGGACACCATCGCCACAGCGGTGCGCAGCCGGGCGGAGCTGCTGAACCCGGTTGCCTCCGCGAGCGAGCCGGCTTGATGGTGGCGTCGCGAATGTGGTGGAAATGGCCTGACTGGCTTGTCTCCGGCGTGATGATGGTTGCCCGGCTCAGGCTGCGAGGTCAACGGGCATGGGATCGGCCAGCTTCTCGCCGAGCGTTTGCCAC
>JAABUX010010648.1_pt1 | contig 10247 bp, 10 predicted proteins | sample 5561851 | NCBI WGS metagenome assembly JAABUX01 (sample SAMN10711883, study PRJNA513361) | rock metagenome | isolation source: Antarctica rocks | place: Antarctica: Victoria Land, Richard Nunatak red sandstone | collected 2016-01-03 | reverse complement strand
GAAGCGGACGCGCTTGCGCTGGGCCAGCGGGCAGACGCGGCCGTGCTCGTCGTGTCAGGCCGCCGCGCCCGCCGGGTCGCCACGCGCGCCGCGGTCGAGCGTCTTGGCCCGATGTCCCGCAACCCCGTCACCGCCGTCCTGGTCACCGCTGCATGAGCCTTGTCCTCGGGGTCGCCGGCGTGGTGCTGCTCCTCGCGGCGCTGCATCCCTTCGTGACCTACCCCCTCTCCCTTCGCCTCCTCGCCCGCTTCCACCCCCGCCCGGTCGCCCTCGGTACGCCGCCCGGCCGCGCCGCCCTCTGCCTCTGCGTTTACAACGAGGAGCGGGTGATCCGCGCCAAGGTCGAGAACATGCTCGCCATGCGCGCCGCGGACCCTGGCCTCGAGATCCTGGTCTATGTCGACGGCGCCGCCGACCAGACCACCGCCATCCTGCGCGAATACGGCGACCGCTTGCGCGTCGTCGCCTCGCCCGCCCGCCTCGGCAAGACGCACGGCATGAACACCCTCGTCGCCATGACCACCGCCGATTATTGCGTGTTCAGCGACGCCAACGTCATCTTCGCCCCCGACGCCCTGCCCCGCCTGCTAGCGGGCTTCGCCGACTCCGCGGTGGGCTGCGTCTGCGGCCACCTCGTCTATACCCGCCCCACCGACAACCCGACCGCCGTCACCGGCTCGCTCTACTGGCGGCTCGAGGAGCACATCAAGGCGCTGGAGAGCGCGTCCGGCTCCGTGATGGGCGCCGACGGCTCGATCTTCGCCGTCCGCCGCGCCCTGCACGAGCCGCCCCCGCCCGACCTCATCGACGATATGTACGTCTCGCTCTCGGTGCTTTGCTCGGGCGCCCGCGTCATCCGGATCGCCGACGCCGTCGCCTACGAGGAAGCCGTCTCCCGACCCGCCGAGGAGTTCCGCCGCAAGGTCCGCATCGCCTGCCAGGCCTTCAACGTCCACCGCCGCCTCGCCCCCCGGCTCCATCGCCTGCCGCTGATCGACCACTACAAATACCTCTCCCACAAGCTGCTACGCTGGCTCACGCTCTATCTGCTCGCCCTCGGCAGCGCCGCCATCCTAGCGAGCCTCGCCATGGCGGGAGCGGCGTCCGTCGCAGTGGCGATGGCGCTGCTGGGCGTCGTCGGGATGCTGCTTGTGGCGCTGGTCCAAAGCGGCCCGCTCGGGCGGCTGCGTGAAATCCTGAGCGCCTTCGTCGCGACCGCGCTCGGCGTCTTGCGCTCCCTGCGCGGCGACCGCTTCCAAACCTGGAACCCCCCCGCCTCGGCCCGCAATCTCACCCCCAGCCTCGCCGCCAGAAGCCGCTGACCCATGCGCGTCGCCCTGATCGACCCCTCCCTCTTCACGCTCCCCTACGACCGCGCCCTCGCCGAAGGACTGGCCGCCGCGGGCCATGACGTCACCCTGCACGGACGCCGGCCCGAGCCCGAGGATGGCAGCCCCGGCACGATCCGCATCGAGCCCGACTTCTATCGCGTCGCCAATAGCCGGGCGATGCGCCGAGTGCCCCCGCCGGTCCGCCTCGCGGTCAAAGGCCTCGACCACCTCGCCTCCATGCTCCGCCTCCTCGCCCGTCTCCGCGCGGCGCCCCCTGACGTCATCCATTTCCAGTGGCTCCCCTTGCCCGCCGTCGATCGCCACCTGCTCGGCCGCTTTAGCCGGCTAGCCCCGCTCGTGCTCACCGTTCATGACACCAACCCCTTCAACGGCGACCCGGCCGCCGCCGTGCAGCGCCTCGGCTTCGCCCATTGCCTGCGCCGGTTCGACACGCTGGTCGCCCATACCGGGCAGGGCAGGAGCCGGCTCATCGCCCACGGCCTCCCGCCGGACCGGGTCGCACTGCTGCCGCACGGCATGCTGACGCCGCCCTCGGACGCGCCGCCGGACCCCATGACCGGCCCGCTCACCTTCGTCCTGTTCGGCAAGATGAAGCCCTACAAGGGCATCGACCTGCTGCTCGAGGCCTTCGCCGCCCTGCCTCCCGGACTCCGCGCCGCCGCCCGGCTCCACGTCGTCGGCAAACCCTACATGGACCTCGCACCGTTGCGCGCCGCGGCCGGCCGCCTGGGGATCGCCGACCAGCTCGCCCTCGAGCCCCGCTTCGTCGCCGATGCCGAGGTGCCCACGGTCTTCGCGCCCGGCGCCGTCGCCGTATTCCCCTATCGCGAGATCGAGGCAAGCGGGGTCTTGCCGCTCGCCATCGCCCAAGGCCGCCCCCTCGTGGCCGCCCGTCTCGGCAGCTTCGCCGAGACCATCGCCGACGGCGTGCACGGCCATCTGGTGGCGCCGGGCGACATCGCCGGGCTCACCGCGGCGCTCGCGCACATGATCGAGGACCGCGCCTTCGCCGCAAGCTGCGCCGCCGCCGTGCGCGGCCTCTACGACGACGTGCCTTCCTGGCCGGAAATCGGCCGACGCACCGCCGAGCTCTACCACCGCGCCGCTGCCCGGACCGGCCGCCCCAGGCGCCTCGCTCAGCCGGAATCCGTCCATGTCTGACCCGGCCCCCCGCTACGCCGTCATCTTCCGCACCCATTTCTGGGACGCCTTCGTCCAGCGGCAGTTCGACCGGCTGCAAGCGCGCGTGACCCAGGGCGACATCTACGTCCTCGTCGACGAGACGCACCGCCCGGTCCCGAACATCCCGCATGACCGCATCCTGCGCGTGACCGAGGCCGGCCTGCTCGCCATGGGCCTCGCCGCCGCCGGCGAAGGCAACCTGCTCTGGTTCAACGGCGACTACCCCCTCTACCGCTTCCTCGAAGCGCACGGCGGCTACGACTACTACCTGCAGCTCGAATACGACGTCGTCTTCAACACCGACGTCGACCCGCTCGTCGCCCGCGCCGCCGCCGCCGGCATCGATTTCGTCGGCCTCACCAAGGGCGAGCCCACCCCCGAGTGGCATTGGCTCGACACCTGCACCGGCGTCTATGACCCGGCCCAGGTCGAGCACCAGCTCATCTGCGTCTCCCTCTTCTCGAACCGCGCGCTCCGCCACCTCTGGCAACGCCGCCTCGCGCTCTCCGAAGCCTACCGCCTGGGCAGCATCAAATCCTGGCCCATGTGCGAGGGCTTCATCCCCACCGAACTCGCCCAAGGCGGCTTCAAATGCGCGGAGCTCTCCCAGTTCGGCAGCACCGAGACCTACGACCATTGGCCCCCCTACCTCGAAGCGGACCTCGGCGAATGGGCCGACCGCCCCTTCATCCATCCCGTGCTCGACCAGCCGCGCTACATCTCCAGCCTGTTCAAGTACCAGGTCGGCCTCCGCGGCTACCTGCAGCCGAACAGCCTGCTCCACCGCAAGCTCCGCCGCCTGCCCACCGCCACCTACCTCAAGGTGCTCGCGGAAAGCTTTACCGCAAAAACGCTCCGCACCCTACGCGGCGCCCTCGGCCTCGCCTGAGGCCGAAATCTATTCCAGGAGAACGCACACAATGATCGGGGCCTCCGAATACCGTTTCGTGATCGCCGGCAGCGGCTTCTTCGGCGCCGTCATGGCCGAGCGCATCGCCAGCGTCCTGGACGAGCCCGTGCTGGTCCTGGAGAAGCGCAGCCACTTCGGCGGCAATTCCTACTCGGAGCGGGACGCCGAGACCGGCATCGAGTACCACCGCTACGGCTCGCATCTATTCCATACGTCGAGCGACGAGGTCTGGGACTGGATCAACCGCTTCACCCGCTTCAACAACTACCGCCACCGTGTCCTGACCCGGCATCAAGGCCGCATGTTCACGATGCCCATCAACCTGATGACCCTGAACAACTTCTTCGGCAAGGACCTGAAGCCCTCCGAAGCCGGCGCCTTCATCGCCGCCCAGGCCGCGGCCGAGCGCATCCCGAACCCCAGCAACTTCGAGGAAAAGGCGATCACCCTGATCGGCCGCCCCCTCTACGAGGCGTTCATCCGCGGCTACACCGCCAAGCAGTGGGAGACCGACCCGAAGCTCCTCCCCGCCGAGATCATCAGCCGCCTGCCGGTACGGTTCAACTACAACGACTTCTACTTCAACGACATTTACGAAGGCCTCCCGCTCGACGGTTACGCCGCCATCTTCGAGCGCATCTTTGCCGACCGGCGCATCAAAATCGTCTGCGACTGCGACTTCTTCGACGTGCGCCCGCAGCTTCGCCCCGACGCCACCATCATCTACACCGGCCCGATCGACCGCTATTTCGACTACAGCTTCGGCCCGCTCGGCTGGCGCACCCTCGATTTCGAGATCGAGCGCCCGGTGCTCGACGACTTCCAAGGCGCCGCGGTGGTCAACTACCCCGACCAGGACGTCCCGTTCACCCGCATCCACGAGTTCAAGCACCTCCATCCCGAGCGGCGTCACTCCCCAGGACGGACGCTGATCATGCGGGAGTTCTCACGCTTTGCCGAAGCGCAGGACGAGCCCTACTACCCCATCAACACCCAGCAGGACAAAGCGACCTACGACCGCTACGCAGCCCTCGCCGAGCAGGAGCCCGGCGTGGTCTTCGGCGGCCGCCTCGGCACCTACCGCTACCTCGACATGCACCAGGCGATAGGCGCCGCCTTGAAGGCGTTCGACCGCGAGGTTCTGCCCCTGCAGCGCTCGGGCGGGGACAGGCGCGTCAAAGCGGTTTCAGGTTGACTGGAATGCTCTAGAATCGCCGCTCGTACACCTTGATTACGTCGCCCGGCGCCACGAACGAAAGCGGGGTGATGTTGCCCTCGATCGCCTTCCCATTCGTGGTGCGGATGTCCGACGCGTAGGACTGCACCCCGCGATAGGTGAACCCGCCGGCGACGGCGACGGCGGTCAGCATCGTCATGCCAGGCTGGTACGGATACTGGCCGGGCTTGGCGACCTCGCCCAGGACAAAGATCGGCCGGTAGGCCAGCACCTCGACCGAGACGCTCGGGTCCCGTAGCAGCTTGCGCGCCTTGAGCTCGTCCGAGATGCGGCTATCGAGCTGCTCGGTGGTGAGCCCGGCGGCCTTCACGCTGCCAAGCAGCGGCAAGCCGATGTTGCCCTGGTCGTCGACACGGAACTCGCCGGTGAGCTGGTCCTCGCCGAAGGTGATGATGCGGACCTGGTCGCCCCCGCCCAGCCGGTACTCGCCGCTCGCATAGCTCGGCAGGGGCGCGAGATCCGCTCCTGGCGCACATCCGAAGACCATGAGGGCGAGCGCCCCCGAAAGGCCGATCCGGGAGAGTTTTGCGGTCAGGCGGACCGGCCGATCATCGGACGCTGACATGGGCGAATATCCTCCTAAAACGGTTGTACACTTTTACTATCTACGGTCGGTTTGAGGCGGCTTAAAGGCCCACCCTCAGTTGCAGCAGGAACCGGTTCTCGGAGTAGCTCCCGCCGAATATCGTGCCCTGGCCAAGGCCAGCGCTGAAATTGTTCACGTTGTTGGCTTGCCGGCTGGCGTAGTCGTAGGTCAACGCCAGCCGCATATGGCGGTTCAGAAGCCATGTAGCGCCGACGCCCGCCGTATAGTAGCTCTGATGGCCTTGGTTTTGTTGATATTCGTCAAGATAGTAGCCGGCCTCGGCATCGAACAGGACGTTGCGCAGGTATTCGTGGTCGACCCGCAGCTTCAGCGCCGTCTCCGTATAGCCCGCCACCAGGTCGGCCGCGGAATCTTCGATGTATCGCGCAGCGCTGCCGGTGATGGTCGTAAGGCCGGTCGGGGTATAGATGGCCGAGGCTTCGACGATCGGCGCCGAAATGGTCGGATATTGGCCGCTGCTGAAGCTGCGCGTCTCATACCCCGCAAGCAGCCGCAGCCGCACCAGCGCCCCAGTGTCGTAGTTGATGCCCGCAAGCACGGAAATGTCGTTGAAATCCCGCGACGGCAAACCCGGGAGCTGGTTGGAATAGCTCGCCGAAGCATCCCGCACCACCAGCACCAGGCTGCGCAGCGGATCGAACTCGTACCGTGCCTCGATGCTGGGCGAAACGACCACGCGGTTCCGGAAGGACTGGATATAGGGAACGCCGGCGACGCTGCCGTTGTCGAAACTGTACCGCGCCACCTCGAGGCCCGGCGTCAGCGACGTCCGGTTGAAATTCGCCTGGTAGCTGAGCCGGGCATCGTCAACACGATACGCAATGACGTGGTCGAGCTGCGGCACGTCGAGGTCGCGCGGCGTCTGATTCAGGTTCAGGTGCGTGAAGCTCAGGGACACCGTATCGCGGCCGATCTGGTAGGTTCCGCCGACGGTCGCCGTCCAGTTCGTGAGCGATTGCGTCGGACGGGCGAGGTACTGGAAATCGTCCACGCTCAGGCTGGCGCCCAGGCTGTTGCGGGACCAGTTCGAGTTGGCCTGCAACGTCGCATTGGTCTCGATCAGCGGGCTGCCATGCGCATGCCGTGTGCCGGTGACGTTGTCGTCGTATCCCGTGGTCTCGGCAAGCTCGGGCTGCACCAGGAAGCTGCCGAGATGGAGGCCCTGGAACTCGTATTCCGGACGGACCCGCGACGCGACCGTCACGCCGGGCTCGATCCCCGCGGCGGCGATGCTGGGATTGAGGTACTGGTCGATCCGCTGCGCACGGACCGGCAACGCCGCCAGGCAGCAGGCCACCGCCGTGGCGCCGAGCGGGGCGAACCCGCGCGCCCGTAAACCAATGCTTGTTGCTGCATTCATCCCAATGGCGGCCCCTCGTGAAAACCGGCCTGTCCTGCGGCAACCGGCTGTCGGCGAGGCGATAGCCTACCACAGGAAGCGCAATGACAAACCCATCAGCCTATGCTATCGGGATCGGACACTGCAGATGTGGCCGTCGGGCAACAGTGGCCTTCGGGCAACAGATGGAGAATCCCAAGATGCATCAGCCGGTCTGTGCCGCGCGCCCCTATTCGCCCAAAGCCGTCGCCGCCGCGGTGTTGATGGGCGCCCTCCTGCCATCCTTCTACCCCAGCCCGCTCCACGCCCAATCGGCGGATTCGGCCGCGAAAGCCCGCGCCTACCACGCAGTCGTGCAATCCTGCTCCGCCGATTACACCCGGTTCTGCCCGGAAGGGAGCGCCGATGCACGCAACCAGGTGATCTGCCTTAAGGCCTTCACCGCCGACCTGTCGCTAGGCTGCCGCAAAGCCGTGAAAGCCGCGCGCTAGCAACGTCACTGGCAGAGGCAATCACGCCGCGCCGTCGCCATAGCCGTTCGGGTGGGCGATGCGCCAGGCCGCCGCCGTCCGGACGATTTCGTCGACTTCCGTAAACCGCGGCGCCCAGCCGGTCTCGGCCCGCAGGCGGTCAGCAGCCGCCACCAGCGCCGGCGGGTCGCCCCCCCGCCGCGCCGCGGTTTCCGCCGGGACCGGGCGCCCAACCACCCGGCCGACCGAATCCAGGATCTCCCGCACCGAAAACCCCTGCCCAGTCCCCACATTATACGTCGCGCTGCGCTGCTCCAGCACGTCCAGCACCCGCAGATGCGCGTCCGCCAAATCCGTCACGTGCACGTAGTCGCGGATGCAGGTGCCGTCCGGTGTATCGTAATCGGTGCCGAAGATCGCGAGCGGCCCCCGCGCCCCGAGCGCCGCATCGATGGCCAGCGGGATAAGATGCGTCTCCGGGCTATGGTCCTCCCCCAACCGCCCAGCCGGATCGGCCCCTGCCGCATTGAAGTACCGCAAGCTCGCGCTATGCAGCCCATGGATGCGGTCAGCCCAGAATAGCGCCCGCTCGATCATCAGCTTGCTCTCCCCGTAAGGCGAGCCCGGCTCGATCCGCGCCTCCTCCGGGATCGGCATCACCTCCGGCTGGCCGAACAGGTTGGCCGTGGACGAGAGCACGAACCGCCCCACCCCGTGCCGCACGCAAGCGGCAATCAGCCCAATCCCGGCATTCGCGTTTTCCAGCAGGTAACGGAACGGCTCCGCCATGCTCTCGCCCACGAGCGACAGTGCCGCGAAATGCAGCACCGCACTCCACGGGCCATCCGCCAGCACCGCATCGACCCGCCCGGCATCCGCAAGGTCGCCCACGATCAGCCGCGCCCCCGGCAGCACCGCCGCCCGGTGCCCCTGGCGCAAATTATCGAACACCGTAACCTCGTCCCCCCGGTCGATCAGCGCCGCCACGATATGGCTGCCAACGAACCCGGCGCCGCCGGTAACCAGGAACCGCGATCGCTGCATGATGAAAGCCCAGTCCATAATGGATCGACCCGCGCCAGGGATCACCCGAGCCGGACATTGCGTTATCAAGCGTTGTGACCGAAATGGCAGCCTCGGGCAATGCCCCCTGCTTCACTCCTCCTCCCGACGCGCGCCTGCCCCGGACCGATGATGACAAGGACAGATCACATGCTGACACCAGCGGCACGCAGCGATGACTCTTCCATCGCTTCGCGTCGATGGTGTCGCGCGCCGGGTTGGCGTGCGGCGGCGCGCAAAACAAAGACTCGTGCGGCGGCGCGCAAAACAAAGACTCAGACCAGCGGTCATTCTTTATGGCCGTTGGTATGAGTAGTCCGGTGACGGTGTCTCCCAGCGCCGGCAAACGCGCGCTGGTCAGCCGGGAACGCCGCATCCTCCAGTTCACCGCCGTGATCCTGGTCTCCTCGCTGTTCCTCCAGCGCTTCGGGCTGCCCTTCCCCGCCAAGGGCATCAGCATCGTCGGGCCGATCGGCCTCGCCGCGGCCGCGGTCGCCCTCGCCCAGGGCACCCTCGCGCTCAATCGCGCCCGCCTGATCGCCTTCCTCCTGCTCACCGGCTGGGCAGTGCTCGGAATGTTGTGGCAGCAGACCCACGCTAACAGCTTCGATACGCTCCTCAACCTGAACTCGCTCATGCAGTTCCTGCTCCTCACCAGCTTCGCGACCCTGTCATTCGCCGAGCCGGTGAACGAGGCCCGCTTCTTCCGCCAAGTCAATTTCTACCTGGCGCTGATCGCCGCAGCCGGGCTGGTGCAATTCGTGGCCCAGTTCGCCGGCCTCCGCCTGTTCCAGTTCACCGGCCTGCTGCCCACCAGCATCCTCTACGAATCCGGCTACAACCTGGAGATACCCGTAGGGTTCGCCGGGCTTTACAAAGCGAACGGCTTCTTCCTGGTCGAACCCTCCGTGTTCTCGCAAACGATGGCCGTGGCGCTCATCATCGAGATGCTTTACTTCAAGCGCCTGCGCCTCGTGTGCCTCTTTGCCGCCGGCCTGATCCTCTCCTTCTCCGGGACCGGCTGGATCGTGCTCGCCACCTTCGTCGTCTCGGCGACCTTCAGCCTGGGGACCCGCGGCCTCGTCGTCGCCGGCGCCACCCTCCTGCTCGTCGCCTTCGCGGTCGGCGTGGCGCTCCTCGCCGCGCCCGAGGTGGCCGCGGTGTTCGGGCAGCGGCTGCAGGAGTTCTCGCAGGTCGGCACCAGCGGGCAGATGCGGTTCATAACGCCGTTCTGGCTCTTGCAGGACGTGCTGGCGCGCGTCCCCTCGGCCGCCCTGCTGGGGATCGGCAGCGGCGCCAGCGAACACCTGACCTTGCCGTATGCCTACGATGTCAACACCCCGATCAAGGTCGCGCTCGAGTACGGCGTCCCGGCGCTGGTCTTCTACGTCCTGCTCTTCGTGCTCGGCCCGAAATCGCCCATCCAGCGCGCGCTCGTGCTGCCCGGCCTCGTGCTGTTCCTGTTCGCCGGCGGCTATCAGCAATTCCCGCCGGTGCTGTTCCTGGTCCTGCTGCTCCTTTCCACCGCGTGGCTACGGCCACCCTCGCCTGGTGGCGAATAAGGACCAGATCCCTAGCTAGTGGATAGCGCCTGACGGAAGAGTCCCGCGCGGGATTCCGGGACCCCGCGTGGCGTGCGAGTCTATGCCATGCGCACAGGCTGGAGTGCGCCCCAGGCGGTGGACAGATTGGGCGATTTAGATTGACCCTCCTTGCTGGGCTTCCGGAGGATGGAAGCCATGACGAGACATCGATCACACAGCGCCGCGTTCAAACGGCAAGTTGCTGAAGAGTTCATCGCTGGAGAGACGCTGCACGCGCTCTCGAAGCGACACGACATTTCGCGCCAATTGGTCCGGATCTGGGTCGGCAAGTTCGAGGCCGGTGCCCTGGATGACGACGTGCAGGCGGCCGATCTGATTCAGGAATACGAGGCCAAGATCGCAGCACTCGAGCGGATGGTGGGCCGGCAGGCGCTGGAGCTTGAGTTGCTAAAGGGGGCTTTGAAGCACGCGCCCCGGCTGAGAAGCGCGACCACCTCCGTCGTCACCGGCCCGTGACGTCACGGTCAGCAGAGGGTGTGAGCTG
>JAABUX010010647.1_pt1 | contig 10247 bp, 9 predicted proteins | sample 5561851 | NCBI WGS metagenome assembly JAABUX01 (sample SAMN10711883, study PRJNA513361) | rock metagenome | isolation source: Antarctica rocks | place: Antarctica: Victoria Land, Richard Nunatak red sandstone | collected 2016-01-03 | reverse complement strand
ATTGCCGGAACAGGTGGTTGTTGCGGAAGAAGTGGTTGTGGCCGAACGCCGCGTGCGCGATCACCAGCGCCTGCATCGTCGCGGTGTTCTCCTCCATCAGGTAGGAGATGCACGGGTTGGAGTTGATTACCACCTCGTAGGCGAGGCTGGTGTAGCCGCGCCGGTAGCTGCTCTCGTGCTGCAGGAAACGCTTGCCGTAGGACCAGTGCCGGTAGGTCAGCGGCATGCCGTGCGCAGTGTAGACATCGAGCATCTGCTCCGAGGTGATCACCTCGATGCGGTTGGCGTAGAGCTCCAGCCCAAGCTCGTCGGTCGCGATGCGCTCGATCGCGTCGTAGGAGCGGCGCAGCGTGTCGAAGTTCCAATCGGTGCCGCTGTAGAGCAGGGGCAGGTCCGTCATTCGGCCTCCAAGGTTTGCCTAAGCCGGCTCACGCTCCCGCTCACGCCGTAGCCTTGCGCGCGAACAGGTCGCGGAACACCGGGAAGATGTCGCGCCGCTCCGCCACCCGGCGCATCGCGAGCTTCGGCGCCCGCTGCGACAACGGGGCATAGCCGCGCCACAGGTCGGTCTCGCCGCGGATGATCGCCGCCGACATCGACACCTCTATATAGGCGAAGTGCTGCACCACCGGCAGGATGTCCGTCTCCAGCATGTTGACCGCGCGCTGCGTGTCGCTGCCGGAGTTGTCGCCGTCGGATGCCTGCGCCGCGTAGATGTTCCAGGAGTCGGCCGAGTAGCGTTCGCGCTGGATGCGGGTGAGCTCGGCAAGCGCCGTGGACACCACGGTGCCGCCGGTGCGCGGGTCGGTGAAGAAAACCTCCTCCGTCACCTCCTCGGCGGTCTCGGTGTGGCGGATGAACACGAGGTCGACCCGCTTGTAGCGGCGCTCCAGGAACACATGCAGCAGCAGGAAAAACCGCTTTGCCAGGTCCTTCATGCTCTCCGACATGGAGCCGGACACGTCCATCAGGCAGAACATCACTGCGCGGGTCGACGGCTTCGGCACCTGGGTATAGCGGCGGTAGCGCAGGTCGATCGGGTCGACCCAGGGCACGCGCGCCAAACGCCGCAGCGCCAGTTCAAGCTCGCCTTGCAAGGTGCGCAGGCGTTCGGCGTCCTCTCCGCTGGCCTCCAGCCGGAAAATCTCCTGCTCCAGCTCGCGGATTTCGGGCGGCTTCGGCCGGCGCAGGCCGATCCGCCGGGCGAGCGACTGCCGCATGGACCGCGACATGTCGATTTGCGACGGGTTGCCGTCGACGCTGATGCCCGCCCGGACCGGCGCCATCGTCTCTGTCGCCACCACCTGGCTCTTGACCAAATCCGGCAGTTCGAGGTCTTCGAAGAACAGGTCGAGGAACTCGTCGCGGGTGAGCACGAAGCGGAAGCCGTCCTGCGACTCGCCGCCGCCCTGGCCAGCGCCGGACCCGCCGCCGCCGCGCCCGCTGGGAGGCCGCCCCAAACGGTCCCCGGTTGAGAACTCCTTGTTGCCCGACAGCACGACCTGCCGCTCGCCGCCGGTGAACACGGTGTGGAACGACGGTTCGTGCAGCACGTCGGCGGGGACCGTCACCGTTTCGCCGTGGCCGGTCTCGCGCAGCGTGCCCTGGGTGATGGCGGCCCGCGCCGCCCGCGCGATCTCTCCCCGCGCCCGCGCCAGCACGCGCTGGCGGTTTTCCAGGTTCTTGCCGTGTGGGTTGGGCCGCCGGTCGATGATGTCCAAGGGCGTTCGATTGATTGAACCGCATGTACCACTCGACCAGCCGGCGCACCTGGCGCTCGGTGTAGCCGCGCGACACCATGCGTTCGACGAAGTCGTTGTGCTTCTTCTCGGTCTCGCCGTCCTTCTTGGAACCGAAGCTGATGACCGGCAACAGGTCCTCAACCTGGGAGAACATCCGCTTCTCAATCACGTCGCGGATCTTCTCATACGAGGTCCACGATGGGTTGCGCCCGCCGTTCGCCGCCCGGTTGCGCAGCGCGAACTTCACCACCTCGTTGCGGAAATCCTTCGGGTTGGCGATCCCCGCCGGCTTCTCGATCTTGGTCAGCTCCGCGTTCAGCAGCTCGCGGTTCAGCATCTGCCCGGTGTCGGGGTCCTTGAAGTCCTGGTCCTCGATCCAGGCGTCGGCGTAGTCGAGGTAGCGGTCGAACAGGTTCTGCCCGTAGTCGCCATAGCTTTCCAAGTAGGCTTTCTGGATTTCGTTGCCGATGAACTCGGCATAGCGCGACGCGAGTTCGGACTTGATCGACGCTAGGTAGGCCGCCTCCGTCTCCGGCGGGAACTGCTCGCGCCGGATTGCCTGCTCCAGCACATACATCAGGTGAACGGGATCGGCCGCGACCTCGTTCGACGAGTGGTTGAAGGTCGCCGACAGCACCTTGTAGGCGAACCGGGTGGAGATGCCATCCATGCCCTCGTCGACGCCTGCAGTGTCGCGATACTCCTGCATGGTGCGGACCTTAGGGTCGGTCTCGCGGATGTTCTCGCCGTCGTAGACGCGCATCTTGGCGAACGGGCGCGAGTTGGCATGCGGCTTCAGGCGCGAAAGCACCGCGAACCGCGCCAGCATTTCCAGCGTGTGCGGCGCGCAGGGCGCCTCCGCCAGCGCCGACCCGCTGATGAGCTTGCGGTAGATCAGCCCCTCCTCGGTGACGCGCAGGCAATACGGCACCTTCACCACCGAAACGCGGTCGAGGAACGCCTCGTTGGTGCGGTTGTTGCGGAAGCTTTGCCACTCCGCCTCGTTGGAGTGGGCCAGCAGGATGCCCTGGAACGGGATCGCGCCGATGTTCTCCGTGCCAAGGTAGTTGCCCTCCTGCGTCGCGGTGAGCAGCGGATGCAGCATCTTGATCGGCGCCTTGAACATCTCGACGAACTCAAGGATGCCCTGGTTGGCGCGGTTCAGCCCACCGGAGAAGCCATAGGCGTCCGGGTCGTTTTGGCTGTAGGTCTCAAGCTTGCGTATGTCGACCTTGCCGACGAGGGCAGAAATGTCCTGGTTGTTGTCGTCGCCCGGCTCGGTCTTGGCCACCGCGATCTGCTTGCGGCGCGAGGGATACAGCTTGACGACACGGAACCGCTCGATGTCGCCGTCCCACTCGTCCAGCCGCTTCAGCGCCCAGGGGCTGGCGATGCCGGTCAGCACCCGGCGCGGAATGCCATACTTTTCCTGCAACGCGCCGGCCATGGTGTCGGGATCGAACAGCCCGAGCGGGCTTTCGAACACCGGACTCAGCTCGCTGCCGGCTTTCAGCACATAGATGGGCTCCTGCTCCATCAACGCCTTGAGCCGCTCGCCAAGCGATGACTTGCCGCCGCCAACGGGCCCGAGCAAGTAGAGGACCTGCTTGCGCTCCTCCAGCCCCTGCGCCGCATGGCGGAAGAAGCCGACGATGCGCTCGATCGTCTCCTCCATGCCGTGGAACTCGGAGAACGCCGGATAGACCCGGATCGTGCGGTTCAGGAAGATGCGCCCGAGCCGCGGGTCACGCGAGCTGTCCAGCAGTTCCGGCTCGCCGATCGCCTTCAGCATCCGCTCAGCCGGGCTGGCGTAGGAGGTGGGGTCGTCACGGCAGGTGGTGAGATAGTCGGCCAGGCTCATCTCGACCTCGCGATGCTGGTCGCGGAGGCTGGCGTGCAAGGAAAACACACTGTTAGTTTGAAGCATTACGAAACTCCTCAAAGGAGCCAGAATATCGAACGCCCGGCATCCGGTTCAGCGACCTACAGACCCGCGCGAGCCTGACGATAGTTGGGTGGTCTTAGCGCCTAGGCAAGCGACTCCGTCATCCGGGTGCCGACCAACGCTAGCGCGCCCTGAGCCTGTAACGCACGCGCAACCTGCTCGTTTGCAGCCTTGCAAATTACATGCCCGGCAGCCCGTGGCCGAAACGTGACAACTTTTGCAGGCGCACGCGGAGTTGTATCCGTTTGGGACAATTCGAGATATGGTTGTGGATTCAAAATAGCCGGCCTGTCCGGATGCGCTTCTTGCGCATTTCCGCTCTCATTCCTGTACGCTATCGTTCCCATGGCCGCTTGCATACCATATTTAATATTGGTCCGAAACCAAACGAGGCCACATGCGGCCCTGCACGCTGCCAGCCCACCCCATCCAAAGGCTGTGCAATGAGACCGAACCACCGGTACGACAGCGCCAGCACGGTTCAACTCAGGTGAAAAGAAGGGCAGGCTGCGTCTCCAATGGGACCAAACCAAGGCGTAGCCAAACCCTCGACCGCCGCTCGTGCGTGGGGGGGCGTAACTCATGCCGGCGGCGGCAGGTTGGCAAAAGCCCGGCGGTGCCACGCTTTGTCCAATGCCAGGCTGCAAAGGATCAAGCATGGCTAGGACCCGTCGGCCGCCAGCTCGCGGCGCGGCGCATCCCTTTCCCTAGCGATGCATCAGGCGGCCCAGCACATAGCCGACGCCAACCGCCGCCAGCAGCGCAGCCATCGGGCGTTCCGACATGAAGCTGTCCAGCTCGGCGGCCATTGCCGAGGCGCCTTCGCGCGCCTGGTCCTTGGCCGAGCCGTAAGCGTTCTGCGCCCGTCCGGTCACTTGGTCCAGCTTGCCTTCGGCTTGCGTCTTGGTGTCCCCTGTCAGGCCGCCGACGGCGTCCTTGACCTTGCCGCCGATATTGCTCGCCGCGCCCTTCATCCGGTCTTCGTCCATGTCGCGCTCCTCGCCGTTCCGGGGTCGCCTGGATTGGCGCCCTTATGTAAGACCGGCTAACGCAAAATACGCGGTTGGTTGCATGACGATCAGCAGATCGCCGGGGTGAGAGCAGAAATTGATGATGGAGGGCAGCCGTAGGCGTCGTGCATTCGAATGTCGCCTAATGTAAGCAACTATCGCATGGCATCAGGCGACCAGGGCAACGGGCGGGAGCGGTATCACCATGGCAATCTCCGTGAGGCGCTGATCCAGGCGGCGCTCGCCATGATCGCCGAGCGCGGCTTGGCCGGTTTCGCCATCGCCGAGCTGGCCAGGGTCGTGGGCGTCAGCCCGGCGGCGCCGTACCGGCACTTCCGCGACCGCAACGCGGTGATCGCCGAGGTCGCGCGCCGCGGCTTCGAGTCGCTCGCCGCGGACCTGACCGCCGCCACGATGGGGTGGCGGACCGACCCCCTCGGCGCCTTGGAGCGTGCAGCCCAGGCGCACGTCGCCTTCGCCGGGCGCGAGGCAGCGGTCTATGCGGCCATGTTCGACACCGGCTTCCCCTCGGGCGAGCATCCGGAGCTGGTGCAGGCGCGCGACGGCGCATTTGCCGTGCTGCGCCGGGCCGCGGAGGCCGCATGCGCGATGAGCCGGGCGCCCCGCCGGCCGCCGCCGCTCATGGTGGCGCTCCACGTATGGTCGTTGACCCATGGGATCGCGACCCTGTTCGTGAGCCAGGACGGCAACAACCGGCTGCTGATCCCGATGCCGCCGGAGGCGCTGCTGGAGGCCGGGCTGCTGGTCTACTTGCAGTCGCTCGGCCTGCCCTCGGGAGGCGCGAACGAGTAACGAAAAAGTGATAGAGGCATAAGGATGTTATGCGGCCGTCGCGGTGTAAATGTCTCTCACATGAAAAGGGGGCGCGTTATGTTGCAAGCCAAATTGGACGAATGGGGCAAGCCAGCCTGGATATCCTTGCTGGTGCTCGCGTTTATAACGGGATGGCCACTGGGCGTTGCCGTGCTGGCCTACCTAGCCGGCAGCGGCCGTTTGAAGGCTTGGCGCTCCGAAATGCCCGGCACCTGGTTCAACCTTCGCGGCGCCCAGCCTGGCGGGACTGCGCGGGGCCGTAGCGCGCCGAGCGGCAACCGTGCCTTCGACGCCTACCGCGAGGAGACCCTGCGCCGGCTTGAGGAAGAGCAGCAGGAGTTCCAGGCATACCTCGACCGGCTGCGCCAGGCGCGCGACAAGGCCGAGTTCGATGAGTTCATGGCCGAACGCCGGCGCCGGTCCGACGTCACGGACCCGCGGAGCAACGCCTAGCCGCGGGTTGCGGCCATAAGGGATGGGGAGGGCCGGCGGTCCTCCCCATCTTCGTTCAGTGCGTAGGCGCAGCCGGGTCCGGGTACACGTCCTGCGCGCGTGTCAGTTCATCCACTCTCGCACGGTGCAGCAGCCCCTGCCGCGTTGCCCAGACGTTCTTCTGTAGGTGGATCGGGATGATCCCGACATCGTCGATCACGGTCCGGGTCGCCTCCTGCAGCAACCGCTCCCGCTTGGCGTCGTCCAGCATGCGCATCGCCGCCGCCAACTGCTGGTCGAAGGCGGGGTTGGAGTAGCGGGCGCGGTTCACCGATCCCATTCCCAACTCCCGGTCATAGGTGGCGGCCGTGGACCGCAGCCCGGCGCCGGGCTCGCCGGTTGTGGTTCCCCAGGACACCAGGAATGCCGAGAACTCCTGCCGCGAGGCGCGGGTGATGAAGCTGGAGTAGGGCGCGGTCTCCACCGTGGCGCGCACGCCGATGCGCGTCCACATCTGCGCCACTGCCTGGACGATGCGGAAATCGTTGGGGTAGCGGTCGTTCGGTCCGTGCAGGGTGATGCGGAAGCCCGTGGGGTAGCCGGCCTCGGCCAAGAGCCTCTTCGCCCCTTCGACATCTGCCCGCGCGGGTTGCAGGTCCGGCACGTAGCCGTACGTGCCCTTCGCCATGTACTGCATGGTCGGCGTCGCCACGCCCTCCATGACCCGCGCCGCCTCCGTGTCGCGGTCGATCGCCAGCGAGAGCGCGTGGCGGACGCGCTGGTCGCGCAGCGGGTTGCGCTCCAGCGGCTTGCCGGCATTGTCGGTGACGAACGGCGACGGCCCCGTGCGCATCTGGTCCATGGCGATGTAGATGACCCGGAGGCTGTCGGCCTCCGAAAGCCGCACCCGCGGCTCCCCGCGCATCCGGGCCACGTCGGAGGTCGGCACCTGGTCGATGAAGTCGACGTCGCCCGACAGCAGCGCCGCCGCGCGCGACGCTTCGTTGGTGACTTGGCGGTAGCTGACGTGCTCCCAAGGCGACTTGCCGCCCCAGTATGAGTCGTTGCGGTCGAGTTCGACCCGGTCGCCGAACCGCACCGACTTGACGCGGAACGGCCCGGTGCCGACCGCGAGCTTGCCCGAGTTGAACTCGTCGGTCGCGGCGCCGGCGTGCGTGGCCCGGTTCAGGATCCACACCTGCGACAGGTTGGCCGGCAGCAGCGGGTCCGGCCCCTTGGTGTGCAGGCGCAGGGTGAGGGGGTCGACGATCTCCACCTTGTCGATCGACTAGATGAAGGTCGAGTAGAAGCCGGGGCTGTTCACGACGGTCGGGATGCGCCCGAAGGTGAAGGCGACGTCGTCTGCGGTGAACGGCTGGCCGTTGTGGAAGGTGACGCCGGGGCGCAGCTTGAACTCCCACACGTCGTCGGCAACCGGCGTCCAGCTCAGCGCCAGGCCCGGCAGCAGGCGGGATTGCCCGTCGGTGTCGACCAACGCGCCGTAGACCATCGAGGCGAAGGCGTTGTTGGGCGAGATGTTATGGTACTCCGGGTCGATGGACGTCACCTGCGCGCCCACTCCCATGCGCAACGTCTGGGCCTGGGCGCCGGGCGCCAGCAGGCCCGCCGCGAGCAGCCCTGCCATGGCAGCCAGGCGCAGCCCGCCCATTCCTGAAGTGTCCATGCGCGTCCCCCCTCCGCTCCGGCTGGCCCACCCTGGCCGCCGGGTTGCCGCAAGTATGGCATTTCCTGGTGCGTCCGCTACCATCCGGCCATGGACCCCGGCGCGAACCGGAGCCGCCGGGCAACAGCCGCGAGGGAGGGCACGACATGAAGATAACGCCGACGCACGAGACCTTGGGCGCGAACGTCGAGAGCATCGACCTGTCGCAGCCGCTCGGCCGCGCCGAGTTCGGCGCCATCCTGCGTGCGCTTGGCGAGCACGGCGTGCTGTGCTTCCCGCGCCAGTCGCTGGACGCGCACCAGCTCAAGGCGTTCTCCGGGCATTTCGGCGGCCTGCAAGCGTCGCTGACCGGCACCTACTGCGAGCCGGGGATGCCCGAGGTGATGATCCTGTCGAACGTCATCGAGGACGGCAAGCCGCTCGGCCTGGCGGACGCCGGGCAGGATTGGCACACCGACATGTCGTACAACGACCTGATCGGCTTCACCAACGTGCTGTACGGCATCAAGATACCGCGGCGCGACGGCAAGGCGTTGGGCAACACCGTGTTCGCCAACATGCACGCGGCATACGACGGCCTATCGGACGAGCTGAAGCAGCGGCTGAGCGGCATGACGGCCACGCACGACTTCAACAAGTTCTGGGAGGAGATGCGCCAGCGCCTCGGCAGCACCCGCCCGCCGCTGACGCCGGAGCAGCGCGCCCAGCGCCTGCCCGCGGTGCATCCAGTGTTCATGACGCACCCGATCACCGGGCGCCAAGTCCTGTATTGCAACCCCGGCTACGTGGTCCACATCAACGAACTCGACGAGGCGGAGAGCGGCCGGGTGCTGGCCCACCTGTTCGAGCACCAATTGCGGCCGGAGTTCCAGTATGCCCACCACTGGACGGAGGGCGATGTGCTGATGTGGGACCATATCGGCACCCTGCACAACGCCATCCCGGACTACGGCCCGGACGAGCACCGGCTGATCAAGCGCTGCCAGGTGATGGCGGACCGGGTGTCCGACCCTGGTTTCGTGCGGCAGGCGCTGTTGCAGGCGGCCGAATAGCCGGATGCGGTGGATCAGGTTCACCGCCGGGGGGCGCACGGCGTACGGCGTCCTGGAGGGCGACCGGATTGCCGAGGTGGAGGGCGGGCTGTTCGATGGCCCACCGGCCCGAATTGGGCGGATGCACGCGCTGTCCGAGGTGAAGGTTGAGATCCCGTTGCTGCCGCGCACGTTCTACGCGGCCGGGCTGAACTACACGGAACATGTGACCCACGCCGCCAAGATGCTGGGCGAGGCGCCGAACATCCCGCAACGGCCCGACATGGGCTACCGCGCGGTGAATGCGCTGATCGCCCATGGCGAGCCCGTGGTGATCCCGCGCGACGCCACCAAGGTGCAGTATGAGGCCGAACTCGCCGTGGTCATCGGCAGGCGGGCCAAGCACTTGAGCGAGGCCGACGCGCTGTCCTGCGTGTTCGGCTACACCATCGGCAACGACGTGAGCGAGCGCGGCTGGCAAAAGTCCGACCGCACCTTCTGGCGCAGCAAGAACACCGACACGTTCAAGCCGATGGGCCCCTGGATCGAGACGGACGCCGACCTTGAGGCGATGGAGACCGTGGTGCGGCTGAACGGCACGGAGACGCTGCGCTTCCGCACCAACGGCATGCTGTTCGGCATTGCGCGGTATATCTCCACCATGACGCAGTACCTCACGCTGCACCCCGGCGACATCATCTGGATGGGCACCGACGGCGCATCGCCCGACCTTGTGCCCGGCGATGCCGTCGAGATCGACATCACGGGGATCGGCACCCTGCGCAACCCGTTCGCGCTGGAGGGAGAGGTCTGATGCCTGCGTCCTATGCCGCCCACCGCGCCCAGCTTCAATCCGTTCTGGCCGCCTGGGGCATGCCCGGCGCCTTTGCCGGGCGGACCGCCGAGGTGATGTCGTGGGCCGACCTGCACGGCATCGACAGCCACGGCATCTCCATGCTCCCGGCCTACTTCGAGCGGCACCAGACCGGGCGCGTGAACATGCGGGCGCAGCCGCGTATCCTGCGGGAAACGCCGGTCTCCGCCCTGGTGGACGGCGACGGCGGCCTGGGGCACGAGCCGTCGCGCCAGGCGATGGAGGCCGTCATCGCCAAGGCGCAGGGCGTCGGCATGGCGGCGGTGTGCGTGCGCAACTCCTCGCATTTCGGCGCTTGCGGGTTCTACGCCAAAATGGCGGCGGATGCGGGGCTGATCGGCATGGTGGCGACCTCCGCCTCCATCGTGCAGGTTGCGCCGACCGGTGGGGCCGAGGCGCGGCTGGGGACCGACCCTTGGGCGTTCGCGGCGCCGGGCCGGGACAATGAGCCGTTCGTGCTGGACATGGCGACGACGACGGTGGCGGCCGGGCGCATCCGCAACAAGGCGAACGAGAACCTGCCGGCACCGCCGGGCTGGCTGCTGACGCGGGATGGCCTGCCGTCCACCGATCCGCTGGAGGCGGCGCAGAAGGGCGGGTTCCTGACCTCGCTGGGCGGCAGCGCGGAGGGCAGCAGCTACAAGGGCTATGGGCTGGCGGTCATGGTGAACATCCTGAGCTCGTGCCTGTCCGGC
>JAABUX010010645.1_pt1 | contig 10247 bp, 14 predicted proteins | sample 5561851 | NCBI WGS metagenome assembly JAABUX01 (sample SAMN10711883, study PRJNA513361) | rock metagenome | isolation source: Antarctica rocks | place: Antarctica: Victoria Land, Richard Nunatak red sandstone | collected 2016-01-03 | reverse complement strand
TGCCCAGCGCCAGGTCGCCCCGCGCGGCGCTGCGCGCGTGGAGCAGCGCGAAGATGGCGCGCATGAGCCCCCGGTTGCGATACTCCGGCGCGGTGGCCACGATCTCCGGCCGCCCCACGGGGAGGGGTATGCCCTCGTAGCGCCAGGTCTGCGCCATGAGGCAGGCGGCGGCAACCACCGCGCCGCTGGCGGTGTCCTCCACCAGGGCAAAGTCGGTGGGCGCGATCAACGGGTGATGGCCGCTCATCAGGCTGCCCACCTGGGCCTGTATGGACGTGTCGGGCGGCGCGTCGGGTCCCAACCTGAAGACGTGGCCGTAGAGGGTGGCCAGACGCTCCAGGTCCGCGGCGACCGACCAGCGCAGCACCAGTCCCGCGCCCAGGTCGCGGCGATACGTGGCGTCGCCGGGCGGCTGTGGCGCCGTGCTCATCGTCTTCTCCCCCTCTCCCGGTAGCCGTCGTGGCCGTACAATGCCCCTTACATCCTAAAAGGAGAGGGCGTGAACTCGTCGCGCAGCAGGTCCATCAGCAGGCCGTCGTGCCAGCAGCCGTCGGCCCCCCGCTCGTACTGGCGCATGACGCCGACGGGCCGGAAGCCGACCCTGGCGTACGACGCGATGGCCCGCGCGTTTGCGACGGCGGGATCGATGGTCAGGCGGTGGTGACCGCGCCGCTCGAAGAGAAAACGCGCGACCAGGCGGATGGCCTCGGTACCCAGGCCGCGGCTCTGCCAGCGCGCGCCGAGGTAGATGTCGATGCCCGCGTGGCGGAACGCGGGTTCGAGTTCCTCGTTATACTCGATGCCCCCCGCCACGTCCCCAGCGACCTCGATCACCAGTTGCACGGCGTAGGACGATCCGAGCAGCTTGGCCTCGGTCTCGTCGCGCGGCTCGGGTTCGCCCCACCAGCGGACGACACTGGGGTCGGCCAGGATGGCGCGCAGCGCGTCCACGTCCTCCGCGTGGCCGGGCCGCACGGTCACCCGCTCGCCCACCAGCGTTGGGCGCAGGTCATCCATCATGTGGCTCCCTCCTACCTCATCCATCATGTAGCTCCCTCCTGATGACCGTGACGCAGAGTTGCGCGTAACGGTCTGCCCCGAGCGTAAACGCGGCGCTCTTCCTGATACGTCGGGCCAGCGTCTTGGTCGCGATCAGCAGGCAGTCCAGGCGGATGCGTTCCATGCCGTCCGCGGGAAGCGGGGCAACCTGCCCGTAGCCCTCCAGCAGAGAGGGCAGCAGCGGCAATGGGATCGTCTCACCGTCGTGCATCCGGACGTGGCCCAGGTCGTAGGAGGGGTCGGCGCCCCTGATCTCTCCGAAGTCGATGATGCCGCTGTAACGGCCGTCCTGCTGGTAGACGTGCGCCGCATCAAAGTCGCCGTGCGCCAGCCGGCCCTCCACGCCGTCCGATTCAGGCCAGGCGTCCGCGCGGCCGATCGCCGCGCGGAGGGCGTCGATCTTGCGCGCGGTCAGGGCATGATGACCCAGCAGCGCCAGGTCGTCCTCCAGCGGGTCGAGCGCAAAGGCGCGGAGGGTCGGCAACTCGGCCTCGAGGGCGACGACCTCGGCGCGATCCCGCTTGATCCAGCCGAACCCCTGCACGCGAATGCTATTGATGAGGGCGAGGTCGCGGCCGGTCTCCACCATGATCGAGCGTAGCGCACGCTCATCGCGACAGTGGCCGATGTGCTGTCCGCACACCTCCGTCGTGACCATCACCGACAACCCCAGGTCCGGGTTGCGGTGCTCCAGGTAGACCACCTCGGGCACCTTGACGCCCCGCTCGCGCAACAGGGCGTGAACCCTCGCCTCGGGCGCGAAGCCGGACCCCACCTCGGGCAACACGCGCAGGTAGTACACCGCGTCGCCGCGCCGGATGCGATACACGTAGGTCGAGACACCTTCGCTGATCCGCTCGACGACCAGGTCGGCGCTGCGTGGGAAGGCGTGTGCCGCCACCCGAGCAATCACGGTCGGATCGGGATCGTCCGGTCGGGTCACCGCTCGCGCTCAAGGACACGGCCCATGGCCTGACGTATGCCCTCGACGACCCCATCGTCAGCAGTATCCGGTTCACCGTACACCTCGTTCAGGTTGGCGAGGAACGTTGCCTGGGCCGACCCTGGTGTGGGGACGGGCACGACATGCTGGCTCGGAAGCACGTCTGTTTCGTCCGGTTGCTGAATGCGCTCGATTGACACGATTAACCTCCCCTTGCAAACGGATCTACAGCAGCACCATATCACGTCGTGGTCTGTCGTCTAGCAACTACAACACATGCAAGTCCCTCAACTGGACATCGACGCCCGCAGAAGTAGACCGCACAGTCGCCTGTAGGGTAAGATCGCGGCTCAATCGCTCGTCAGACCACCACAAGTCCACGTCCACGCTCCGTTCCTCTGGGCCGCCGTACGCATGCGCATCCTTGAAGAAAGCGCTCGTCGGCATATCGATGAGTTTGCAGTCTTCGGAAGACGTCGGTAGTAGCTCGCCTGCCTCGATCGCGGACGCGACAGCTCCATCCTGATACTCCGTCACGATTGCCTGGACATCCGCGGCCTTCAGCACAGAAAGGCTGAGGTGTCCGTCGGCCTCCAAGCCAACATAGTCGCCGATGACCAGCTGATGGATTACTTCCTGAAGCGCCGGGATGATTTTGGGTGGGAAGCCTTCCAGACGATCTATCTGGACCCGTGGGTAGTCCTCGTCCACGTCTTGTACGACGCGAACGTGGAGAGTCATGCCGCTTTGTCCTTCTTCAGCTGTCCACAAATTGAAGGCGACGCCGGCGCTGCCTTCGGCCTTGGTCGTCGCAAACGCCTCATCCGGGATGTCGATCAGTGTGGCGCCATACCCCTCGATGACCCCTGCGATCTCGGCGGCGCTTGTGGACAGGCCGCCACCCCAGGACGGAGCGATAAACCCTCTTTCTTCGAGACCCGCGTAGTCGCCCACGACAAGCTGATAGACGATGTCCTTCAGAGCGGGGATGATGGTAGGCAGCACGTATTGAATCACAGTGTTCGCTTGCTCCTTTGTCGGCTGTCCAGTTAGTTCTACGTGTCGAGACCAACAATGCGTGCTCGGAGTGAGAGCGGCCGAGCGAGACCCCCTTCGTGCTGCTACGCGGCGCCGTGTACGGCAACCTACAGCGGAACGGCAGGGTGTACTCTAAGATTGTGGTCGCCGCCTGCGACTAAAGTCGCGTGGCATACCACTGCGACTAAAGTCCCTCGACCCGCTAGGCCGAAGACACTTCAGTGTCCGTCGTTTGCCATGCGATTTCAATCGCAGGACTGACCTCATAATCGAGGTCACATGCGCGCGCCCATGTGACCGTCATGGGACAGCATCGAAGCGGTCCTCCGCCTCGATTGTCGCGATATCAGCCGCGGCTTCGCCAACTCGGGTATGGCCCGTTTGGCGCGACGGCAACGGCTCGATGCCCCTGTATTTGAGCGTAGCGGCAAGGGCTCGACCACCGCGCAGCCCCGCCCCTACGGCGAGGATACCGCCGATCAGGCTAGCGGCGATGTAGACGAGTCCGGAGGCCAGCGAGGCTGCGTCGGAGAGGAGCAGGTCGGCGCCCCAGGCGAAGGTGCTGAAGGTGGTGAACCCGCCCAGCACGCCGACGGCGACGAACAGCCGCGTCTCCGTAGATAGCACGCGCGCCTCGTCGGCCAGCACAAAGACGACGCCGAGCGCGAACGAGCCCAACAAATTGGCCAATAGGACCGGAAGCGGCAGCACGGCGCTCCACGGCGCCAGCCACGCCACCAATAACGCGCGCAAGCAAGCCCCGATGCCGCCGCCCACGAACACGATCAGCACACGCCTCATGCATGTATTGTAGCCGGAGCCGCGATCGGCGTCCGTCATCATCGACGTGGAGTCTCGGCTACCAGCCCGCCTGGACATGCGATACGGCCATTTACACGACCCAGGCCGGCTTGATTTCTTCGCCCACCGGGTTAAAGAAGCGCATCCCTGCCGGCGCCACCAGCAACCACTCGGCCGGCGTGGCGCCCGTGTTGACGACCCGATGGGCCGCGTAGGCCGGGACAATCAGGACATCGCCGGCCGAGAGCTCGATCTGCTCGTCGGCGACGGTCACCGTGACCGTTCCGGCCACCTGGAGCATAACCTCCTCGCGGTCCTGCATATGGAGCGGGTTCTGGCCGCCCGGCTCCTGGCACTGACGGAAGGCCAATACCTCGGTCGCCCCACGTCCGGGTGAGGCCAGGCTGCCTGTCGCCATGCCCCCAGGGGTCTGCATCATCTCGATCTCGGCTCCGCGTACGACGGTCATCGTCCTCTCCTCGTTCTATGGTCTATTTAGTCAATCATCCTGACTACTTCTTACTGTACAATGGAAGCGAGAGGTTGTCAACGTGGTTGACTACTTTTGCGTGACCAGCAAGGCTTGGTCGATGTCGATTAAGGAGGAGTAAGCATGACCGAGCGACCCGAAGGCGCCTATGAGTTGACTGTCCTTTTGATACTGGCCCTACGTTCGATGATCGACGACGTGCATGCGCGCCTTGCCGCGGCCGGTTTCTCCGATGTCAGGCCCGCCCATGGCTTCGTTTTCCAGCGTCTGGCGCCCGACGGGGCCACCGGCAACGAATTGGCCGAACACCTGGGCGTCACCAAGCAGGCGGCGAGCGAGATGATCGACGACCTGGAGGAGCGAGGCTATGTCGAACGCCAACCGCATCCGCGCGACGGCCGCGCCAAGATCGTGGTCCTGACCAGGCGCGGCTGGGACTGCATCAGGACGGCCGAGGGCTTCTTTGCCGACGCCGAGCGTCGCTGGACAGAGATCGTGGGCGCCGAGAAGATGGCGGACCTGCGCGCCGACCTGGGGCGCATCGTCGCCGGCACGGGCGCCGATACCCCTCCACTGCGGCTACGACCCCTCTGGTAGCGGAGGAAGGGTCTGTAAAAAGCAGTTCCACGGCGATGGGAGAAGCGTCTGGTGGCGCGGGCGCTCGTTACGCTGGCCGACCGTTCGCGGCCATCGGGAGAACGGGCGAGCATGCGCGTCCCCGGACCGACAATGCACAGCCCCTCATAGCGGAGGCGATAGGAGCGAATGGACGGCTGATGGGTTATGCCAAGGCATAGTCCGGCGTCGGCGCGACGGGCGCGGACACCGGCTCGTCGATGAAGAGCAGGTAGGCCTCTTCAAGCGTCGGTTCGACTGGGACGGCCCGCGGGTGCGGTCGCGTCGCCGCCAGTAGCCGCGCCTCGATCCCGCCAGGGCGGCGGATAGCCCCGCTCAGCCGGTAAGCAGCGCGCAGGCGCTCAAATTCGTCGCCCTCGACCGTGACCGACCACGCGGACCCCGCCGCGTCGGCCAGCAGGCCGTCCGGCGTCCCGACCCAGACCAATTGCCCCTTACTCAAGAGGGCAAGATCGGTGGCGGCCGCCTCTACATCAGCGATGATGTGCGTGGAGAGCACCACCAGGCGCTCACCCTGCAACAAGGCCAGCGTCTCGCGGAAACGCACGCGTTCGGCCGGGTCCAACCCCACCGTTGGCTCGTCCAGCACCAGCAGGCGCGGCTCGTTGAGCAGCGCCTGGGCGATGCCGACACGGCGGATCATACCGCCGGAAAAGGTGCGCAGGCGGCGATCGGCCACGTCGTCCAGGCGCACCGCCTCCAGACACGCGGTCACGCGCCTCTTGAGGGCGGCGCCCGACAAGCCCTTCAACTCGCCAATATAGCGCAGCAGTTCGCGCGCCGTGAGCTGAGGATAGACGCCAAAGTCCTGGGGCACGTAGCCGAGCATCCGGCGCAGCGCCAACGGGTCGCGCGCGATGTCGACGCCGTCCCAGGTGACGACGCCCTCCGTCGGGGTCAAGAGGGTGGCCAGCATGCGCAGCAACGTCGTCTTACCGGCGCCGTTCGGCCCCACCAGACCCAGCACCCCACCCTCCAGGCGCAAGGACACGTCGCGCAACGCCCAGCGGTCGCGCTCGTAGCGCTTGCCGACCGCGTCGATGACTAAACCGCTCATCCTCATTCTCCTTATCCTTCCTACATGTAGGGGGCAAGCCGCGGGCCCCCGCGCTCCCGGTCCCCATGCGACGCGAACGGACTACCCGCACTCCCGATCCTCGCCCTGTTCTCCCACACGGTGTGAGGGGAACAGCCTATCGCTCATGCCCCTCGCCTATGTCTGGACACCACGCGCACCGTCCCGACCACTGCCACGATGGCCAGACCAAGGAATAGGGCACGGTTCCACCAGAAGACCGGCGGAAGCTGGTGCGGCGTTGCCTGTTGCGCCAATGCGATGACCCGCAGCGCGACCGCGCGCGGTTCAGGCCCCTGGAAGATTCCCGTGGCCATCGCGAGCTTGCCCGCGGCGGCGTCCGCATCCGACATGCCATAGAAGTGCGCCGCCGCCGCGTCCAGCAGCGTCGGCCATCCGCTGAAAAATAGGGGGGCGAGCCAGAACAACAGCGCTCCTGGCACCGCGACAGCGCGACCACCGCGCGTCAGAGTCGTCACCAGGAGAACGAAGGCAGCGCCGAACACCGTCGGCGTAACCATCAACAGCAACCAACTGCTTATGTACGGCCAGGGTCCCAGCGGCGGGAACCTGCTGTGGCCGAACATGATGGGCGGATCGGTCCAGGCGTCGAAGCGATCCATCAGTAGCGCCCCGATCAGGCCAACGCCGACGAGGCCCAGCAAAACGATGAGTGTGGCGAGGTACTTGCCGCAGACGTAAACTGCCGTCGAGACAGGGGAACTCAGCAGCACGCCGTCGAGACGCCGCGTATGATCACGGATGATCTGATCCCCTGTACCGAAGGTCAGGATCAACGTCACGAACAAGGCCGCAAAGTCGATCTCGCTCCAGGCGCTCCATGGCGCCTCGCGCACACCCGAGGCCACCCAGGCGCCGGCCAAGGCCACCAGCACAGCAGCCACGAGCATGCTCCAGCGGCGGGGCAACAAGAACAGTTCGAGTCGCATCACGATCCACAATCCTGGCATCTTGTCCTCCTCCTTCCCTATGTCCCCTTCACATGCGGCCCTGGCGCTGGCGCATAACCACCCCGACCGTCGCCGTAAGTAAAGTGATGCCAAGACCAACAAACAGCGCTCGGTTCCAGACGAAGATTGGGGGCAATGACGGAGGCAGATGCGTCTGTACTGCCCCAATGACCCGCGCCGCGGCCGCCGGGCTCCAGGATATGCCGTTGGCGCCAAACGAGTACGTTGTCATGGCCAACTTGAACGTCGATCCGTCGTCCGCCAACGTGTAGAAGCGGCCACCAGTGACTTCGAGCAATGGCGGCCAGTTGTTGACAACGTCCGGAATAAGCCACAGAACGAGGACCGTTATAGAGGCGACAGCGCGCGCGCCGTGCGCGGCAGTGGTGACCGTGAGCGCCAGGGCAGCGCCAAATACGATAGGAACGATTATCAGTAGGATCATGGCGCCGACATAGGGCGAGGGTCCCAAGGGTGGAAAGTCCAGGTGACCCAGGATAGCCGGCGGATCGCGCCATGGATCGAAGCGGTCCATCAACACGGCCGCCACCAGGTTTGCCGTAGCGAGCCCAACCAATACGAGCAGGGCCGCAAAGTACTTTCCGCACACGTAGGACGCTGTCGAAACTGGCGTGCCAAGGACGACTCCGTCGAGGCGCGTTGTGCGGTCACGGCTGATTTGATTACCACTGGTGACGACGAGGACCAGTGAGAGGAAGCCCGCGGCCTCTGGGAGCGTACTCCATGCTGCCCACGGCATCTCGCGTATCCGTGACGCCTCCCATAATCCCACCAACGCCACGGCAAGCGCGGCGATGGGTAGGCCGCGTCCCCGCCACAACAGCACCAGTTCTATGCGCATCACGTGCCATACGCTCCGCATCGTTAGGCCCCTCTTCTTACTACGTCTTACTAATTGTTATATGTAACCTATGAGACCGCCAGACGACGCCACGCTGCTCCGCGTACGAATACGAGCAGCAGAGCGGCGAGTCCCAGACCAGCAGCGATGCCGTGCGCCAGAACGGATGTCATATCGTCGGGCAGAGCGAGCAGGTCTCCACAGAATCCATGGGGTTGCACCAGGGCGCCGAAGGCCAGCGCCGCCCATGGTCCGGCGCCGAGTGCGATAGCCGGGCCGGTCCCCCAACGCAGCGCGACCGGGAGCGAGATAGCGGTCAAGCAAAGCAGCGGGCCAAGCCACGTTAGCAGCAGCGCGTCGAACGGCGCCCAATGCGCCAGCGCCAGCAAGGCCGTCGCGGAGACCCCGAGGGCGATATCGTAGGCGACGATGGCCAGCGTCAGGCCCGCCGTGACCGTCACAAAGCTGATCGGAGCGACCGACTCGACCTCGCGCAGGCCGACCGAAGAGGTGCGCAGGGCATGCACGACGCTCAAGACCGCCGTCAGCGGGAGCAGCACGATCAGGGGCAACGCGACGTTGGCGCGGCTGACGTACGGGGGGATAAGCGCGAGGAGCGACAGCAAAACAACGCTTGCAATCCAGAACCACGGGCCGAGTAGGCGCAGCCGCCAGCGCGCCACGTGCAACGCCGCGATGGGGCTTGCGTGGCGCGTCGGAGCCGGGGCAACCCGCGCGATTCCCCGCGCCTCGACCATTAGCCGCGCCATCAGCCGCGCCGTGTCGTCCGGCGTCGGACGAGGCACGGGCTGCGCCGCGTAGAACCTTACCACGGCCTGGAGCTCGGGCGGCAAGGCATCATCGGCCAGCAGCCCCGCCATGCCCCGCGGTCGGTTCTGGTCATCCATGTCCATGGTCGTGGTCTCCCTCTATGTCATCCTGTGCCGCCGCCTGCTCCAGCAGCACGCGCAATCGGCGTAGCGCGTTGAAAGCGCGACTCTTCACGGTGCCCACCGGAATGCCGACCACGGCTGCCGTTTCCTCCACACTCAACTCCTGTCCGAAGCGCAAGCTGAGCACCTCGCGCTGCTCGAAGCTCAACTCCCGCAGCGCCGCGCGCAGCCCCGTCCGTCGCTCCCACCGCTCCAGCCACTCTGTGGGATCGGGATTGTCCGCCAGCGTCTCCGGCGCTTCGGCGCCCACATTCACGCGCCGGTGATAGGCGCTCTGCCAGTGGTTATGCGCCAGGTGTCGGGCGATGGTGTAGAGCCAGGGCCTGAACGGCCGCGGATAGCGGTAGGTGTGCCCGTCGCGGACCAAACGCACGAATGTTTCCTGCGTCAGGTCCTCCGCCAGGTGCGGCTCGGCGACGAGGCGCGTGAGGTGGCCCAGCAGCGGCGCGTGGTAGCGTTGCACCAGCGCCTCCAGCGCGCCCGCGCTTCCCCGTTGCCACTCCCGACATAGCTCCTCGTCCGTCGTCATCGGTCCCTCTGCCCTAGCGTTCACACGGCCGCAACCATTCTCCGGCCGCGCCTACGCGCGACCTTTACCATAGATACAAGATAGGGAGCGTCCAGGTTCAGATGTGACGCGCGTCCCTCTGGCACATATAACGAATGGACTATCCGCGTACGCTGTTGCAAAGCTGTCTCCGTCTTGCGATAATGAGCGCATGAACGAAGCGCGTGCCCTTCGACCGGACCCACTAGCTCCCTGGGCGGCGATCGTCGCCGGCGTCGGCCCCGTGCGGGTCGAGGCATTGCTCACCATGCCCGACGACGGATGGCGCTACGAAGTAGTGGAGGGGGTACTCGTTCGAGTGGTGGGCAGCGGAGACCTGGCGACGATTATCGCGGGCATCATCCTCACCGCACTCAACGTCTTCGTACGACCGCGCCGCCTCGGCCGAGTGACCGGCGCCTCATCGTTCTCACTGGTCACGGACAGGCGAAAGCCCGTCCCCTTCGCGCCCGAACTCGCCGTTGAGGTAGCCTCGCCGGACCAAGACGTTCTGGAGATGGCAGCGAAAGCGCGACGCTATCTGCGCGGCGGTACGCGCCTGGTTTGGGTCGTCTGGCCCGACGCGCGCACGGTTGATGTCTGGCATCCCGGCGATCTCCGCCCGAGGCATGAGGATATGCGCCCTTCCGTGACCAAGCACCTGGACGATGGCGACGCACTCGACGGCGAGGATGTCATCCCCGGCTTCTCGCAGCCTCTCACCGATGTGTTCAACGTCTAACGAAGCGGTCCGCGTCACAACAGCCGGGCGACACCAGCTCCGGCTCCCCCTGCAAGCAGGCCGGCCGCGACCGAACCCCCGAGGTTGACCAGCGCCAGCAACGCTTTGCCGTCGGCATGGAGGACGACGC
>JAABUX010010644.1_pt1 | contig 10248 bp, 7 predicted proteins | sample 5561851 | NCBI WGS metagenome assembly JAABUX01 (sample SAMN10711883, study PRJNA513361) | rock metagenome | isolation source: Antarctica rocks | place: Antarctica: Victoria Land, Richard Nunatak red sandstone | collected 2016-01-03 | reverse complement strand
AGCCGCAGCCGCGAGCAGCAGCGAGAGACCTGCTTCCTTGTCCGTGAGGTGGACGACCCCGCCGCGCCCCATCGGTGCACTCTCGTAGAGCGGCGGCAGGCCCCGCCCAAAGAACACTACCCACCCTACCGCCGTTTCCGCCCCGTCCAGACCGCCCGAGCCCCGTCACCTCTGCCACCACCATCACGCCCGCCCCGCATCGTCGCTACCCGACGACGATGACGTGAGCCGCAACAAGGCAATGTCGATGATCCACCGAAAAGCTTTCCGCGTCACAGTAAGAACCGGGCACATCGTTCTACCGCTTCTAATACGCGGGGAATATTTTCCGTACTGGCACAAACGTCGCGCAAAATACCACTATCGTCGGTACCCACCTGTGATTATCGGGTCGCGGTTTGGGGAAGCGAGTGGCGAAATTCATGGGGCGACATCACACGAGATGCCCGTGCGCTTTGCCCCACTCCAGCCACGCTGCGACCGCCTCATCGAATGTGCTCCCATCCACGACGGGGTCCTCGCCTGATAGGGTACGCAACGCCTCGAACCACGGCCCCGGCCAGAGCAGCAACGCCTGGAGGATGAGGGGCAGGGCTGGATGCCCCAGGGCGATGATGTCTTTGTATGCCGGGTGGGCGACGACCTCATCGCCGGCCGACACGTAGAGGGTGTCGACACGCCACTGATACGCGAGAACGGCGAACTGTTGCTCGATGTCGGCATGCGACCCCGGCGTCCGCACGGACACGCCCGGTCGCGAGATGCCTAGCCCGGATACCATGCCCATACGACTCCCTCCCTGGGATTGCTGCCCCGCCGCAGCGATGGCTGGCCGCGCGAGGGGCGAAGTACCCATCGGCTTGCGTCTACGGAGGCGACGCCTATTGTCGCGCTGTCCCACCACGTATAGTACTTTTCCCTATAACGATACGATAAACAAGAGGGCCTATGGTGAGGGGTGCGAGGGGGCGACTCGGGCGGTATCCGCCAGTGAGGTCGGGCTGCTGATACCTCGCAATGGGGACGTGGTCCAGGAGATGTGTGACCGTGTCGTGCAGAGTGCCACTATGCGGGGATGCGAGCCGACCGTCATGGCCTCGACGGGCGCTTCGGCACGACTACCGTCGCGCACATCCCGGCACCGATGGCCAACTCATCTCCTGCTGCCACCGTCGCCTCCCACACCGTTCCTTCGATTCCACCACAGCAGGGCATCGTCATCAAGCCCAATAACTTCCGAACAAGCCCAATAACTTCCGAATAAAGCCCAATAACTTCCGAATCCTACAAAAAGGCTCTGACTAATGCAGCCCGAAGCTGGAGATAAAGATGGGCACGGTGGGGCCCAGGATGATGATGAAGATGGCGGGGAAGATCAGGCCGACCATGGGGAAGAGCATCTTCATGGAGGCCTCGTGGGCCTTTTTCTCGGCCCGCTGACGCCGCTTGGTGCGCAGGTCGTCCGAGAACGCGGTCAGGGCGCGGTTGATGCCTGTGCCCAACGCCTCTCCCTGGACCACTACCTCCACGAAGCGCACCAGGTCGGGCTCCCGCGTGCGGTTGGCCATCAGATGCATGGCCTCGTCCTGACGGCGGCCGATTTGTCGCTCCACCAGGTAGCGGTTCATCTCCGTGGTCAGCGCGTTTTTCATGTGCGTGACCACGTAGCCCACGGAGCCATCGAATGACAGGCCGCCGTCCATGCTCACGCGTAGCAGGTCGACCACGTCGGGCAGGGCGCGGCTGATGCCGTAGAGGTAGGCGCGACGCTTCTGGCGCAGCCAGAGATCGGGCAGAAAGCAGCAGCCCACGGCGACGAGGACCACGTAGACTAGCGTGTGCGCCGCGTCGTTGCGGCCGAGGAGGAGCGGGATAAGGAAGAAGCCGACCGGGATGCCGAGGAGTAAGCCGATGACCTTGGCCACCAGCAACTCGTACGGCCCCATTTTGCCGGGATTACCGGCTCCGTCGAGCTGGCGCTGCAGCGTGACGGTGATGCGCGTGGGGGCATACTTGGCCATCAGGGGCGTGACGCGTTGCCAGAGCGGCAGCAGGGTGCGCTGATAGAAGCGCCGCGAGGCGATCTGTTGCGCGCGGATCGCCTCGGAGTCGGGTATCTTATCCGGACGATCCTGCGGCACGTCCACCATCAGCGAACGCATGCGCCCCAGCCGACGTCGCGTCGTGAGGCGCGTGACCGCGAGCAGGAGCAGCCAGACCGCGAGCCCGGCCCCGCCCGCCGCCAGAATACGCGCCACGACCATCGTACTACCATTCATCGTGCCACCAGCCCCCGTTCCCCTGTTCCCGTGTCACAGTTCTACCTTTGCGATGCGACGCAGCACCATGTTGCCCACGGCGACGCACAGGATCGTCGCCCCACCCATGACCATGCCCAGGAGGTCGCTCCAGAAGAAGCTGATCCCCGAGGGGTTGATGAAGTAGAGGGCGAGCGCCAGCACGATCGGCAGGCCGGTGATGATGTAGCCGCCCATCGACGTCTGCGCCGTCAGCGTGCGCACCTCGCCGCGAATTTTGACCCGCTCGCGCACCGTGGCCTCGATTGTCTCCATCATGTTGATCAAGTTGCCGCCGGTCTCGCGCTGGATGATGACGGCGTTGACGAGCAGGTGCAGGTCGGGGTTGTCGATGCGCCTGGCCAGCCCGCGCAGCGCCTGCTCCGCCGGGACGCCGAGGCGCGTCTCGCGGATCACGGCCCCGAACTCCAGCGCGGCCGGGGGCCGGATCTGCTTGCTCATGTTGTCGAAGGCCTGTATGATGCTCAGGCCCGCGCGCAGGTTGATGATCAACACGGACAGCACCTCGGGCAGTTGATCGCCGAATACCTTCAGCCGCCGTTTCTGCTTGAAGCGCACGTAGAACACGAGGATGCCGATGGCGATGGCCGCGCCCAGGAGGGAGCCGACGCCGACGCCCCACAGGACCGAGCCGACGAAAAGACCGCCCGCCGCGACTCCTATGGCCAGCAAGACAAACTCGCGCACGGTCAGGGACAGGTCGGCGCGGATCAGCTGGCGGGTCAGCCAGGGCGCGAAGCGCGAGACCCGCTGGTCGAGACGCAGGAGCGTCATGGCTCGCGCAATCAGGGCTAGCACGGCTCCACGGGAGCCTTTGGAGATGTCACGCACAGCGCGGCGCGTCGTTTGCCGCTCGCTCTCGTCCGGGCTGGGTGTCCCCCAGGCGCCGACGTAGCTGCCCAGCGTCCGCGTCAGAGGGTTCTGGACGCGGACCCGAACCAGGCCGGCCGTGAGCAGCAGGACCGCCAGCGCCGCCGCCGGCCCGGCAATGTATGGGATGTACGTCATTGGCGCCCCCATGTAGTAGTTAGTTATTAGTAGTTAGCAATTAGCAAGGTGTTCGCGCTAGCACTAACGGCTAATGGCTAATTACTAACGGCTAATTGCTAGAAGTTCGACTGCATTGCGCGGTGGATCGGATGGTAGACGTCGGCGTCGAGCACCGAGCGCAGCACAAGGTGCAGGCTCCAGCCGGCATCCTGGATGTGGGCCAGGCGGATCGCGTCTTGCGGCTGCAGCGCCAGGGTGTACGTATTGCTCATGGGCTGGGCAGCTACCACTGTGGCGTCCTCGATCAAGATGTTGCTATGGTCGGGCTCGGAGCCCGCGACCACCACGCCCGGCTTCACCGGCACGCTGTAGATCACGTCCACGTGGTCGTTCACCGCGATGACCCCGTTTGCCGCTTTGGTCGGCACGACCACCAGGGACTCGGCGTCATGTCCTTTGGGGATGGCGACCGAGGCCGTGTTGACCGTGCCGGGGACGCTCAAGCCCGACAGGTCGAGCGCGGTCAGCTGGGCGCCCGGGGTGAGCGGCACGGTGGTGGTGCGCGGCGTCACGCTCAACAGCGCGGACAGTTGGGCTAGGTCAGAGAACACGGTCGACAGGGGCACGGCGCCCTTGGGCTCGTAGACGACCTTGAAGAGCGCGGGCACGTTCTTGGCCTTGACGAGCGTCCCGCGTGGGATCGGCTTGACGGCGACCAACACCGGCGCAACCTGCGGCAAGACGGCGCTGGCCGCGCCGACGATGGGCGGGGGGGCAGCGGGTACCACGACGGTGGCGGCCGGCTGGCGGGCCAGGATCAAGGAGACGACGGCCGCGACCGCCATCGCCAGCACGCCTCCGCCGAGCATCAGGTATTTGCTACTATTGTCCATCGCTGTGCGTCCCTCCACGGACCTTTCTCTGCATGTTGCGCGGATGCGCTATGTCCCTACGCTACCTTGGGATGGGAGCGCGCGGCTATAGCAATTAAGTCCCCCCGGTCATGCTCCGTTCGGCGCGCGGGCCAGCCCGAATGGGCTACGCCCCTTTGGATCACTCCTCGGCCTGTTATACTTCCTGCTATGTCAATGACAGCTAACGACTCACTCATCGCCGCGCTAGACGGATTGCGCGAGACCTACGCCGCGCGCCAGCGCGCGGCCAATAGCGCCCTGGCCGCGCTCAAGGGAACCGCGACCGCGCTGACGAAAGTCGCGCGCAGCCTCGCCGACTTTGAAGCGCAGGGACAAGGACAAGGCCTGACCGGCAGCGTCGACGCCGACCGGCTATCCGTGGCGCGTGACGCCGTCGAGGGCGCGCGCCTGCGCGACGACGCTATCGACCCGCTGCTGCCCGATCTCCGCCGTGAGACGAAGCGGCTGGGCGACCTCGACGGCGCGCTGAAGGACGCGCTCGCCGCGTTGCGCGGCGAGACGGTCGACGTGGTCCGGCTCGGGCGCGCCGTTGGCGTGCTCGAGGCATCGCAGGCGCGCACGCCGGACGCCGCGCTGGCCGATGTCCTGCAGGGCTTGCACGCTCAGTTGGACGCGGCGCAAAAGGCCCTGGGCACGACGTTCGCGGCGGCGCTGATCCACGCCTTCGCCGCGGACGGCATCAAGGTCCATGGCCAGTCGCCCCGCTTCGAAATGGGCCGCTTCGAGCTGACGGTCGACTTTCCGGGCCGCAATGGCGTCCTGCGCTACGGTAAGGACGTGGTGGCAAAAAAGGTCGCGCTCAGCGTCGAGGCGGTGCGCGCCGCCTATGCCCGCGAGGTCAAGGCGGTCATGGGCCGCACTGAGGACGGCGACCGCTGGATCGGCCAGCTCTTCGAGGCCTACCAGACGGCGCGCGCGCGACGGAGCCAGAATAGTCCTGGTACTCCGCGCGCCAACCTCGTGGAGTGCTACGTCGAACTGGTCTTCTTGCGCCAGGGCAAGGCCTTTCGTATCGAGCCTACCAAGAGCGTCTACAGGGACTACACGCGCGCGCAGTTCGCCTACGACGTCTTCGACATGGCTCAGGTGCGGCATCTCGCCTATAAGGGCCAGCACGCCACCGTCCACGGCTCGACCAAATCGCAGACCGACACCCCCGACCGCAGCATCTGGATCGTGGAAAGCGACAGCCCCTACCGCGGCCGCTACATCTCCGACCTCGAGTTCTCATAAGTTGGCGATGTCGAGAGTGCGCCTGCCGGCACTCACCGTGGCGTGTGCCTTTAGTTGACATCCTGTTATGATTAACTCATTAGTAGTATTTATTCGCGTTGATGCGTGCGTCTGTGCGACGGCGGTTCATCTGTTGCCACGCGCCAGGCGCATCGGGAGAGTCGTAGGGCATGTTGCCGGAGCCGCGTTTGGCGCGCCAGATCATCGAGGTATTGGGGCAGTCGGGGACGCCGCTCTCTAAGGGTGTCAGCTACTACAATGTCGGCAACGAGTCGCTGCTCAACACCATTGACAGCCACTATCTCGGGACGTATCTTGCCGACGGCGGGGCCGTGTTCAAGTTGGTGGTCGGCGACTACGGCAGCGGCAAGTCGCACTTCCTCTACTGTCTGCGCGACCGCGCCTGGGAGCGCAACTTCGCCGTCAGCAAGGTTGACCTCAGCCCCAAAGAGAGCCCTTATGACGACCAGCGGCGCGTCTACGCCGCCGTGGCTTCCTCCATCATCTGGCACGAGCTCGGCAACCTGGGCGAGGATGAGCGCGGCCTGACCCGCTTCCTGGAGGGCACGCTGCGCCGCGTGGCCGGGCCGCACGCCGACCTGGAAGACCCCGGAACGGCGGAACTGCCGGAGGTGCGCGCCCTCTTGCAGACGCTGGAGACCACGCCGGTCGATTCGCTTGGCTTCCATAAAGCGGTGCAGGGCTACTTTGGCGCGCTGCTGCGCGGCCAGGAGCTGCGCCAGGAGGCGCTGGGCCGCTGGCTGCACGGCGAGGAGCCCAGTCCCGAGGACATGCGCGACCTGCGCTCCATCGGCGTGACCGAGAAGATCAACAAGAACAACGCCTTTAAGATGCTGCGCTCGCTGTGCCAGGTCGTGCGCGCCCTCGGCTACACCGGGCTGGCGCTGCTCTTCGACGAGGGCGACCGCATGCTCAGCATGGGCGGGCGCTCCGAGAAGGTGGCCACCGACAACTTGCGCGAGGTGATCGACCGCTGCCGCGACGACCTGCCCGGCGCGATGTTCGTCTACGCCGTCCCGCCCGTCTTCATCCAGGACGTGGTGCCCAAGTATCCGGCCCTGCAGCAGCGGGTGCAGACGCCCAACTACTTCTCGCGCTCCAACCCCTTCTCGCCGCAGATCAACCTGGAGCGGCTCGACGTGGCCGACGACGTGCTGCTGGAGCAGGTAGCCTACCGCTTGCTGCCGATCTTCGAGGTGGCCTTCGGGGTCAAGCTCGACGCCGAGACGCAGGCGCGCAACATCGAGGTGCTCTCGCAGGCGGCGCGCGACTCGTACCTGGCTATCAGCCACCGCCGCCTGTTCATCAAGGCGCTGGTCACGGAGTGGTACCGCCAGAAAGAGGAGGGCGAGCGCGTGGTCACGCCCGAGGCGGCCGCGGCCGCCATCCGTGGCCAGAGCGAGTCGCTGGAGGAGTTGGCCGACAGTATGCAACGGCCGTATTAGTAGGGGCGTATCGCATACGCCCAGGCAGTAGGCAGTAATGAGTGTAGCACCCTTGATCGTCGCTCTTGTTCCGTGCCAGCGGCTTGTTGCCGCCTCCTGGAGCAGGGCCTGCAAGAGATCGTCCTGGGAGCGCCACGCGCTGCCAGGGATGTTCTCGGCCATGCCGCTGCGCCGATTATTTGCAGACCCTGCCTGCCGGAGCGGCGCCGCTGTCATTTTCTGCCCACTGCCCACTGCCTACTGCCTACCGGGAACACCGCGATGCAACAGATGACGCCGGCACAGACACCGGCGCCGGCCGACCCGGTTGGGACTGACCGGGCGGTGGTGCATCCGCAACTGGGGGCGGGCCGGCTGCTGCACACCTACATGGGCGGGTTCGAGTGGGAGGTCCAGTTCGCCAGCGGGCGGCGTTTCCGGTTGCCCGCGCGCGAGTTCGAGGGCTCATCGACGGCGGCCTGGCAGCAGCACGCGCCGTCGCTCGTCCCGCCGGCCGCGCCGCGCGCGGCCACGCTGGAGATCGACCAATTCCGCGCCCGTCAGACGCTGGAGGCGCTGCGCCTGGGCGTGGTCCCGGTGCGGGACGTGGAGACGCTGACCATCGGTTTGGAGGCCGAGCGCGTCAGCCTGGATCGCGCCCTGGCGCGCAGCCGCGAGCGCGGCGGGGACGTGCAGGCGGTCATCGGCGACTACGGCTTTGGCAAGAGCCACTTCGTGGAGTTGGCGGCGCGTCGCGCGTTGCGCGAGAACTTCATCGTGGCCTCGGCCAGCCTCGACCTCGTCGAGGCGCCGCCCGCCAAGGCGTTCGAGATCTACCGCGCGCTGGTGCGCTCCATCCGCTACCCCGATGAAGACGTGAACGAGCGCGGGCTGCGTCCGCTGGTGCGGCGGGCGCTGGAGCATCCCGGCGTCGTGGCGGCCTTCGTCGATCGCTCGCCCGTGCCCCTGCACTGCCCCATTTCGGCGGCGCTGCGCGCGCTGCAGGACTGCGCCGACCAGGGCGCCTACGACGATATCATGGCCTGGCTGGCCGGGCAGATCAAGCCTACGCCCGAGCTGCGCCGCTGCCTTAAGCGCCCGCCCTCGCTCTACGCCGCCGGCGAGGTGGCCCGCCTGTACTCCTACCTGCTCAGCGGACTCAGTGTGCTCGCCACGCTGTGCGGCTACAGCGGCCTGGCCATACTGATCGACGAGTCGGAGCACTACTCGTTGCTGCGGGCCACGCAGCGCGGGCGCGCCGACGCCTTCTTCAAGGCGCTGATCTACGGTGCGCTGGGCTCTGGCAGCAGGGTCGATCCCACTACCATCCCCGAGCACGTCCGCGTCGGCTACCCGACCACCTTCGCCACCAATCCGCACCTGTTTTTCCTGTTCGCCCTGACCGAGAGCGAAAACAGGATGCCCGTCGACGCCTGGCTGGCCCCGGCGCAGATCGTGCGCCTGGACGACCGCTTTATCGAGCGCGATATCGCCGCGTTCGGCCACACGCTGCTGCAGTACCACGGGCTGGCCTACGGCTACACGCCCGACGTGGAGCGGTTCGGCGCGCTGCTGACGACGGCGCCGGCCCTGTTGTCGGCGCTGCTGGGCCAGCACCGCGTCAACCTGCGCGAGGTCATCCGCCTGTCGGTGACGCTGTACGACCTGCTGTACCTACACCGCGACTACACCCCGGCGGCGCTGCTTGACGAGTTGCGCCGTGGGGTTGGAGTCGGTCTGCCGTGACCGCCGCCGCCATCGCCGCCGGCCTGTCGCTCAAGGAGCGTCTGCCGCGCGCCTGGCCGGCCTTCTTCGCGCGCCACGGCGCCTTTACCGCGGCGCAGCTGGCCGCGATCCCACCCCTGCTCGACGGCGCCGACACCATCCTCTGCGCGGGAACGGCCGGCGGCAAGACCGAGGCGGCGGTGGCCCCGCTGATCGAGCGGCACTGTCGCCCCAACACGCGCGGCGTCCGTCCGGGCGCCGGAACCAGCGCCGTGGCTAGTTCCGGTGGAATCGCCATCCTCTACGTCGTGCCGACGCGGGCGCTGGTCGGGGACCTCGCGGCCCGTCTGGAGCGCCCGCTCGACGTGCTGGGCCTGCGGTTCGCCGTGCGCACCGGCGACGCCAACACGCTGCGCCCCTCTCGTCCGCCCGCGCTGCTGCTGACCACGCCCGAATCGCTCGACTTCCTCCTAGCGACGCGGCCGGCCTTGTTCGCGCCGTTGCGCGCGGTCGTGCTCGACGAGCTGCACCTGCTCGACGGGACGCCGCGCGGCGACCAACTGCGCGTGCTGCTGCGCCGTTTGCGCCGCATCCGCGCCTACGCCTATGCCCACGGCGGCGCCCCCGACGCACTGCTCCAGCACGTCGCGCTCTCGGCGACGCTGGCCGACCCGGCCGTGACGGCCGCGCGCTATTTTCCGGGCGACCGCACGCGGGTCGCGCAGGTTCCCGGTGGACGCGCCATGGAGGCCGAGTTGTTCGCGCTGGCGCCGGGGTCGATCGGCGCGTTGATGGCCTACCTTGGCACGTTCCGTGCGCGCGGTTGGCGCAAAGCGCTTGTTTTCTGCGGTACGCGCGCCGAAGTCGAGGCCTATGGCGCGGCGGTGCGCCAGCGTTCGCCGTTCGGGGCCAACGTCTACGTCCACTACTCCAACATCGAGGCGGGACGGCGCCACGAGGTCGAGCGGTCCTTCGCCGAGATGACGGCGGCGATCCTGTTCGCCACCAGCACGCTGGAGCTGGGCATCGACATCGGCAACGTCGACGTGGTCATCCAGATCGGGCCGCCCGGCCACACCGACTCGTTCGTGCAACGCATGGGGCGCGGCAACCGTCGTCGCGCCGTCACCCGTGTGGCCTGCTTCTACCGCTCGCCGCTGGAGCGCGTCCTCTTCGCCGCGCTATGCGCCCACGCTGAGGCGGCCCTCACCCTGGGGACCCTCACCCCCCAATCCCCTCTCCCGTGCGCGGGAGAGGGGGAGCAGGGCGGAGATGAGCGGGAGTGCGACGGTATCCTCCTGTCCCCTATACCACGAGAATCCCTCCTCGCGACAACGGCCAGTGGCCACAACGTTCTCCCCTCTCCCGTGCGCGGGAGAGGGGCGGGGGGTGAGGGTCTCGGGGGTGAGGGTAGCCCCTTCCGTCCCGCCGTGTCCGTGCAGCAGACCTTCAGACTGTTGCAGGCCAGCCCGACCGGCGCGCTGCGCCTGCCCGAGTTGGCCGCCCTGTTCGACGGGTTACTCAAGCCCCCGGAGATAGAGGACATCCTGGCGCGCTTGCGCGGCCTGGGCTACCTGGCCGATGGCCGGCCCGGCGAGTGGC
>JAABUX010010642.1_pt1 | contig 10248 bp, 5 predicted proteins | sample 5561851 | NCBI WGS metagenome assembly JAABUX01 (sample SAMN10711883, study PRJNA513361) | rock metagenome | isolation source: Antarctica rocks | place: Antarctica: Victoria Land, Richard Nunatak red sandstone | collected 2016-01-03 | reverse complement strand
TGGTTTCTACTCCTTCGGACAGCACGACACCTATCGCTTCGGTGCAATCTTCAACGACGGCTCCGGAACCGCGCCCTTTTCCATCCCGGATTCGGCCTCTGGCGGCGTCGTTGAGGTCTTCGTCTCCGACAACGTCAAAGTCACTTCATGGCTTACCGTCATAGCAGGTCTCCGGCAGACCCGCTTTGGGGGCCAGTTCCCCGAGATCGTGACCGCCCCTCGTTTCGGTGTCGCCGTCCGCGTCCCCAGGCTCAACTGGGTCTTCCGCGGCTTCTACGGCCGCTTCTACCAGCCCCCGTCACTCCTCACCGCTGCGGGTCCCATCGTGCAGTTTGCCCAAGCCAACAACACCGACTTTCAGCCTCTCCACGGCGAACGCGACGAAGAGCATCAGATCGGCCTTCAGATTCCGCTCCGAGGCTGGCTGCTGGACGTCGATACCTTCAAGACCCGCGCCAACAACTTCCTCGACCACGCCAACATCGGGAACTCGAGCCTCTACTACCCCGTCACCATCGACGGCGCTCTCGTCCGAGCCTGGGAGCTCTCTCTTCGTTCGCCTCGCCTGTGGCGCTTCGGCCAGGCTCATCTTGCCTACTCCAATCAGATCGCCCAACAGCGCGGAGCGATCACCGGCGGCCTCATCTGCGCCCCGATCGGCTCTCCGCAGTGCGACCGAACCGGCGGCTACAGACCCGTGGATCACGACCAGCGAAACACGCTCAGCATGGGTTTCAACGCCTCCCTACCCTGGCGCGCGATCGCTTCGACAAACGTCTCCTATGGATCGGGCTTCACCAATGGCAACCCGGATCCCACAACACCGTACCCCAGCCCGTACCTGCCCCAGCACACCACCGTCGACCTGTCCCTCGGCAAGACCTTCAGTGAGAACGTTTCCGCATCGGTCACCGCGACCAACGTCGGTAACCGCCGCGTCCTGCTCGACAACAGCCTCACCTTCGGGGGCTTCCACGAGAACGACCCGCGCCAGATCTTTGCGGAGGTGCGCTACCGCTTCCACTTCTAACCCCGGGAAACACTAGACTCTCTGGAAAAGAGTCTCCGAGGTAAGGAATAAGGGATTGGCTTCACGATTCCGAACCATACGTACACGCTCCCGGTCCTGGTACGTCCAGCCCGCGAGCCGGACCTGACCGGTTACAAATGCGCTGTGGTGCCCGGAGGGGGACTTGAACCCCCACGACCTTCTCGGGTCTGCGGATTTTAAGTCCGCTGTGTCTGCCGATTTCACCATCCGGGCGTCGCCGTCATGCTCCCCGTCTCATGCTATCCCAGCAGCCCCGACCTCCATTCGGCGCCAGAACCTTCCACCCTCGCCGCCACTCCCGCTCACGGACCAGAGGTCGTCCGGCTCGGATAAAGTGCCCGGTACAACTCACGGTTGCGCAGAATCGCCTGAACATACTCCCTCGTCTCGGTGTATGGAATCGATTCAACAAACTCCGGAACGTCCCGGAAATCTCCACTCGCAATCCACTGCCGAACCGGTGTGTCTCCGGCGTTATACGCCGCCAGAGCGTACTCCAGCTGTCCGCCATACCGGTTGATCACCTGCTTCAGGTTCGCCGTTCCCAGCTGAAGATTGATTCGCGGATCCAGCAGCCGGCCTGCGTCGAACGGCTTCATCCCCTGCTGCTTCGCGATCGACTTACCCACCGAAGGCAGCAGCTGCATAAGGCCGTACGCATTGGCATGGCTGATCGCTCCCGCATTGAACTCCGACTCATGCCGGATCAGCGACGCAACCAGGTAGGGGTCGAGCCCATTCCGCTGCGATTGCTCCACCAGGTCCGGCCAGTACGGCTGCGGAAACAGCAGATGCCAGTACGCTGCCGGAATACTCGCAACCGGCTGCGTAAAAAACGAGATCCCACTCCGCTTCATCGACTGCAGGGCCCGCGTGTTCTCCCCAAAGGAGGAATAGATCTGCGCCTGCGCCAGCTCGCCCCAGGAGGCGGACGTCGGGCTCGCCAGAATCTCCGGCCCAATGTACTCGTTCAGCGACGCATTCGCGAGCAGCCTCGCCTTGGTCACGTGCGGATCGTCCTCAGGAACCTCCTCCAGATCCGGTACGGTCGGCTTTCGCACCGCGGCCAGCACCGGCAGCACAGGCGGTGCCGCCTGCTGGCCCAGAACGCGCATTCTCCTCCGCGACAGCTCGGCATAGTAAAAGTTGCAATAGGACTCCGACACCGTGTGGTAGTAAGCATAAGCCGCGGGCGCGTTCGCCTCCTCCGTCTCGTAGATCCGGGCACGCCAGAAGAGCGCCGCCGGCACCTCAATCCCGGCAGGGTATCGCTCAATCTGCTCCTCCATCAGGCGCGCCGCCTCGGGCAAACGCCGCATGCGGTACGTCATCCAGGCCCACCGCCAGTGCGCCGATGGGGCGTAGGTGCTGGTTGGGAAGCTCTGCGTCAGCTGCGCATATCGCTCCGCCGCCCGGCCAAGATCATGCCGCAGAAGATACATGTTGCCGCCCGAGTAGAGCGCCTCCTCCAGCCATCGGCTCGTCGGATAACGCGTAACCAGATCGCTCACAATCCGGTCATGCCCGTGCGTATCCCCTTCGTTGCGCGCGAGCTCGGACAGCAGATAAAGCTTCAGCGCCGCACTGTCATCGCTCGTCTCCGGCAGCTTCTCCACCTCGCGCCGGCTCAGGCGCTTCAGCTTCAGATCGCACACCGCCGCATAGATCGCCAGAGCATCCCGATCGGACGTCGTGAGCGCAGCCGAGTCGCGCGCAATCGCGTGGTACTGATCGCTCGCCTCGGCGTACCGCTTGGCGTTGAACAGCTGATCGGCATGGACCTTCCGCTCGGCGGGCGAAAAGTCCATCGACATAGCCTGCATCTGCTGCCTCGACTGCATCGCCTCATTGCTCAGCGGCTGCTTCAGAAAGATCTCCCGGTACAGGCCCGCCGCGCGAGTCGTGTCTCCAGCTACCTGGTACGCACGCCCAAGCGTGTACAGGTAGTCGGCGTGGGTCGCCATCGGCGTCCCCACCAGCGGCTCCAGGGCCTGAACCGCGCCTCGCCCGTCGTTCTGTTGAAGATGCAGATTCGCCAGCAGCAGCGGCGCACTCTGGATAAAAATGCTGTCGGGATACTTCCCCTCAAAGTTCTCCAGCAGGGAGTAGGCCTCCGTTCCACGGTTCGCTCGAAAGGCGGCCTGCGCCCCCAGAAAGTCGGCGTAGTCGTCCAGGACCTCTCCGCTGCCGTTCGCCTGCCGAAACGACGCCATCGCGTCCCCATAGCGGCGGTCCTGCGCGGCCGCGTGTCCCAGCGCCAGGTAAGCCGCAGCCGCCGCCTCTCCCGTATGCTGCCGTGCGTACACCTCCACACCCTGATACGCCGCCGGCGACCGCGTCGCGGCAAGCTGCTGCGCCATCGGTCGAAGCTGCTCCGAGGCCACAAACGCGCTTCGGATCTTGAGGTTCTTCTGGGCCGCGGCTCTGGAGACCGCCGTCGACCTCTTTCCGACTTCCTTGCTCTTGCCGCCCCTCTTCCGTCCCCCGCCAACCTTCCCGCTCCGCCCAGAGGCCACCCTGGCTTTGCTCGAGCTCTTTCCGCTCGAGGCTCCCGCCCTTTTGCCGGCAGCCCTCTTCGCGCCCGTGCGCCCACGCTGAGGCGCGGGGCTCGCGCCGACCACACGAACTGTCGCCAGGAGAACCACGGTCGTCCAACAGACCACGAGCGCCACCAGGCGCAATCGCCCGGCCACTGAAATCGAACCTGTCCCTGCTGACGCGCTCATTCCCCAAGAATATGCCGGGACACCCCGGCAGCACCTTCCGGCCAATCCGCCGAACCATTCGGGATACGTCGGATCGGTACAGGGTGCACACCTTCTAACCCGGCACACCTCGCCTCCTCACTCCAGAGCTCGCCGCGGCAACGTCCCTTCTTTTCTCGACGTGAGTCACGAGGTACTATGAAAGAAGTTGGTTTGCGCAGCCAGTTGGGCTTCGCCGGCCGCCGCCGCTTCACAGAAGCTCGCAACGTTTCGCTCATGTCCACCATCCAATCCCCAGTTACGGAAGAGGTTCACCCGGATGTCGCACTCGTCGCCCGAGCGAAGGTCGGAGACGGTGCAGCTTTCGAGCAGCTTGTGCGGCAGTACCAGCGGCAGGTCTTTCGCGTCGCGCAGCACATCACGCAAAATCGGGAGGACGCCGAAGACATCACTCAGGACGCCTTCCTCAAAGCGTACGAAAAGCTGGATCAGTTCCAGGGCAACTCCAAATTCTCGACCTGGCTCATCCGTATCGCCGTGAACGAAAGCCTTATGCGCCTTCGCAAACGCAAAACCAGCAAAACCGTTTCGATGGATCAAGACGTGCAAACAGAAGAAGGTTCCATCCCGCGCGACTTCGCAGAGTGGCGGCCAAACCCCGAACAGATTTTTGGCCAGTCCGAACTGGGCGATATCCTGCGTAAGACCATTCAAGGGCTCCCCCCCGGCTTCCGCTCCGTCTTCACCCTCCGCGACATCGAAAACCTCTCCACCGAAGAGACGGCGGACGCTCTCGGCCTCAGCGTTCCCGCCGTCAAGTCGCGCCTGCTCCGGGCCCGCCTGCAACTCCGGGAACGCCTCAGCCGCTACTTCCGCCAGCACAAAGAGGAGGGTCAGACCGCATGACCTGCACCGATTTCCTCAGCAAACTTACCGATTACTTCGACGGCCACATCAGCCCCGATCTGCTCCAAGAGGTCCGCGCCCACTCCGACTCCTGCAAACACTGCGAGGTCGTTCTCGATACCACCCGCCAGACCATTGAGGTCTACCGCGACCACGAGCTCTACGAATTGTCCACCGAGTTCCAGGAGCGGCTTCATACCGCCATCATGGCGAGGTGTCGGACGCGCGTCAAGTCCTGACTCCGCTCAGAAGCCTTCCTTCCACTCCGCTCCGGAGTTGTGGAATATCCGGAACAAACTTGCCGCTTCAGCACCCCCCGCCTTTCGCCTCCCGGCCTCTGAAACCGGTATACCGGTCCGCACCAGACTGACGTCCACGCACTCCGGCAATTGTTCACCCGCCGCATCGCATCCCAGCTTTTCCCGAGCGTTCACGGTCTTTTCTCTGCCCGAAACGTCTAGAGCCGTATAGCCGCTTCTGCTCCCAGACTGAGGTCGTATGTGGATTGTTAAACTGGCGCTTCGGCGACCGTACACCTTCGTCGTCGTGTCGATCCTTCTCTTTCTGCTCGGCATCGGCTCGGCTGTCGTCGCTCCCAAGGACATCTTCCCCTACATCGATATCCCCGTCGTCACCATCGTCTGGACCTACAACGGTCTGCCTCCAAACGAGATGGAAGGCCGCATCGTCACCGTCTGCGAGCGCGCGCTCACCACCACCGTCAACGACATCGAACACAGCGAGTCCGAGTCCTACCAGGGCGTCTCCGTCATCCGCGTCTACTTCCAGCCCACCGTCAAGGTCGAGCTCGCCGTCTCGCAGATCACCGCCATCGTTCAGACCATCCTCCGCGTCCTTCCCCCCGGCACCTTTCCCCCCGCCATCATCAAGTACGACGCCTCAAGCGTGCCCATCGTGCAACTCGCACTCGGCGGTCAGGGCCTCAGCGAAGAAGATCTCTACGATCTCGGCCTCAGCTTCATCCGGCCGCGCCTCGCCACCGTCCGCGGAGCCTCCATCCCCCTCCCCTACGGCGGCAAGGTTCGTCAGATCATGGTCGATACCGACCCCAACCTGCTCTACGCCAAACACCTCTCCGCCACCGATGTCTCGACCGCCATCACCCAGCAGAACCTCATTCTTCCCGCCGGAACCGCCCGCCTCGGCGATCGCGACTACATCGTCAAGCTCAATAGCAGCCCCAGCAAGATATCCGAGCTCAACGACCTTCCTATTCGTGCCTCGAACGGCGCGCTCGTCTACGTCAAGGATGTAGCCCAGGTCCGTGAAGGCTATGCCGTGCAGGCCAACATCGTCCGCCAGGATGGCAAACGCTCCGCACTCCTCACCGTTCTCAAAAACGGCCAAACCTCAACCCTCGACATCGTCTCCCAGGTAAAGTCCTCCCTTCCCCGCGTCAAGGCCGGCCTCCCCCCCAACCTCACCATCACGCCTCTCTTCGACCAGTCCATCTTCGTCCGCAACTCCATCTTCGAGGTCGTCCGCGAGGCCTCGATCGCCGCCCTCCTCACCGGCCTGATGATCCTCCTCTTCCTCGGAAGCTGGCGCAGCACCCTCATCGTCTGCACCTCGATCCCCCTCTCCATCGCAACCTCGCTCGTCATCCTGGTTTCGCTCGGCGAGACCATCAACGTCATGACCCTCGGCGGTCTCGCCCTTGCCGTCGGCATCCTCGTCGACGACGCCACCGTCGAGATCGAGAACACCCATCGCAACATGGCCGAGCGCAAATCGCTCGTTCGCGCCATCCTCGACAGCGCCCAGCAGGTCGCCGCCCCCGCCTTCGTCTCCACTCTCTCCATCTGCATCGTCTTTATCCCCGTCGTCCTTCTCACCGGTGCCGCCAAGTTCCTCTTCACCCCCCTCGCCATGGCCGTCGCCTTCGCCATGATGGCCTCCTACTTCCTCTCCCGGACGCTCGTCCCGACCATGATGCATTTCCTCCTGCCCTCCGAGCTCCACCTCTACCAGGACGAGTCCACCTCCCTCCACGAGGAGAAGACCAACTGGATCTGGCGCTGGCACAAACGCTTCGATCACCGGTTCGAGCGCTTTCGCCACGGCTACAAAGACGCCCTCGAGTGGTGTCTCAACAACGCCGCCCTCACCCTCACCCTGTTCGCCGTCTTCGTTGCCATCTCGCTCCCAGTCGTCTTCCTCATCGGCCAGGACTTCTTCCCCTACGTCGACTCCGGACAGATGCGCCTGCACGTCAACCCGCCCGAAGGCCTGCGCATCGAAGACGCCGAACAATACTTCGCCGCCGTCGAAAAAGAGATCCGCGCCGTCATCCCCGTCGAGGAAACCCAGCTCATCCTCGACAACATCGGCCTCCCCAATGGCGGCATCAACCTCGCCTTCTCCAACAGCTCCACCATCTCCGGCAGCGACGGCGAGGTCCTCATCGCGCTCAAACCCGGCAAGCGCGACACCGAAAAATACATGCGCCAGCTCCGCGCCGACCTCCCGCGCAAATTCCCCGACGGCACCTTCTTCTTCACGCCCGCTAACATCACCAACCAGATCCTTGACTTTGGCCTGCCCGCGCCCATCGACCTCCAGATCGTCGGCCGCGGCAAAAACAACTACGCCATCGCGCAGGACCTCATGAAAAAGGTCGCCGCCATCCCCGGCGCCGTCGACGTCCACATCCACCAGCAGGTCACCTACCCCACCATGCAGGTCAACGTCGACCGCAGCAAGGCCCGGCAGGTCGGCCTCACCCAGCAGGACGTCGCCCAAAGCATGCTCATCTCGCTCACCGGCACCGGTCAGACCGCTCCCAACGAGTGGCTCAATCCCGCCAACGGCGTCAACTACCAAGTCGTCGTCCAAACCCCCACCTACCGCGTCAACACCCTTCAGGATCTCGCCCGCACCCCCGTCACCTCGCCCGCCGGCAACACCAGCCAGCTGCTCGGAAACCTCGCCGAGTTCCGCCGCGACGCCACCCCCATCATCGTCGATCACTACAACATCCAGCCCGTCTTCGATATCTACGCCGACGTCGATCAGCGCGATCTCGGCGGTGTCGCCTCCGAAATCCGCAAGATCATGAGCGACACCGAACGCAACCTCCCCGTCGGCACCACGCTCGAGCTGCGCGGCGAGGTCAAGACCATGCGCGACTCCTTCCTCCGCCTCGGCATCGGCATCGTCTTCGCCCTCCTCCTGGTCTACCTGCTCATGGCCGTCAACTTCCAAAGCTGGCTCGACCCCGTCATCATCCTCATGGCCATCCCCGGAGCCTTCTGCGGCATCCTCTGGATGCTCTTCGCCACCCAGACCACCTTCAACGTGCCATCTCTCATGGGCGCCATCATGACCATCGGCGTCGCCACCGCCAACAGCATCCTGATGGTCGTCTTCGCCAACGACGAACGCACCGCCGGCAAGGATCGCTTCGAGGCCGCCCTCAACGCCGGCTTCACCCGGCTCCGTCCCGTTTGCATGACCGCCCTCGCCATGATCATCGGCATGCTCCCCATGGCCCTCGCCCTCGGCGAAGGCGGAGAGCAGAACGCACCCCTCGGCCGCGCCGTCATCGGTGGCCTGCTCCTCGCCACCGTCGGCACCCTCTTCATCGTCCCCGTCATCTACTCCCTCCTCAAAAAAGACGTTCCCGTCGACTTCGACCGCGAGATCGATCAGGAGTACGCCGAAGGTTCCGACGCCGCAAAGGAGCAGCACGCCTAATGCCAGAGCAACCAAAGAGACTTGGCGACGATCGCCGTGACATCGGGGAGACCTTCGAGCGCGCACAAACACCGGAAGATCTCAGCTTGGGCAGGTCCTTTGTCGATCACCGACGCGGCGACAACGTGGAGACCGTCGGAGATCAGTTCGCCCATCCCGATACCATAGAGCGCCACCAGCTCGGAGAAAGCTTCGCCGATCCAAACTCCATCGACGATCAGCGGCTCGGACAGTCCTTCGCAGACACCAACTCCCGCGGGAAAAAGAAACACCCCGAGCCGAAGCGCCCCAATCGTTCGGGCAGTCGCCGCGTCCTCTATCTCACCCTGGCCGCCGTCACTGTCGTCCTCGTCGGTTTTCTCCCTCGTCACGGTCGCAGCAAACAGAACAACCAGCAGGCGCAGCAGCGGAAGAGCGCCATCCCTGTCGTCGAGGCCCAAAAGGTAGAGCGGTCCACCGGCGCCGCCAGTCTCGTCGTCCCAGGAACCACCACCCCCCTCACCGAAGCCTTCGTCTACGCACGCGCCAACGGATACCTCAAGAAGCGCTACGTCGACATCGGCGACCGCGTCCGCAAGGGTCAGGTCCTCGCTCTCATCGACTCGCCCGACCTCGATCAGCAGGTCGACCAGGCGCGTGAACAACTCCGCCAGGCCGAGGCGCAAAAGGCCCAGCAGGATACCCAGCTCGCCCTCACCCGCATCACCGTCGAACGCTGGCGCGTCCTCGTCCAGAAAGGCGTCTTCTCCCGCCAGGATGGAGATCAACGCGAAGCCGACTATCAGGCCCAGCTCGCCAACGTCGCCGCCGCCGAACGCAACGTTCAGGCCTTCCACGCCAATCTCCTCCGCGTCATCGCCCTCCAGTCCTATGAGCGCGTCACCTCCCCGTTCAACGGCGTCATCACCTCGCGCAACGTCGACGTCGGCGCCCTCATCTCCGCGCAGGGCTCGGCCGGCGGCGCTGGCGCCGCCTTGCCCACCTCCCAGACCGGCGGGCCCACCAACGCCGGCGCCTCCAACTCCTCCGGCAGCAGCGGCAACTCGCCCACAGTCGCCGCCCAAAGCAGCTCCACTGGCGGTAGCGGCGGAGCCCTCTTCAGCATCGCGCAGGTCGATCGCCTCCGCATCCTCGTCTCCGTCCCGGAGGGCTACGCCTCCTCCGTCAAAACCGGACAGAAGGCCACCGTCCACTTCGGGGAGTTCCCCAAATCCGAGTTCCCCGGTGACGTCACCCGCACCGCCGCCTCCATCGATCAAAACACCCGAACCCTCCTCACCGAGGTCCAGGTCGACAACCACGACCGGCATCTGCTCACCGGCATGTACGCCGTCGTCACCTTCCATGCTCCCACCGGCGGAGCCGCCCCCATCACCATCTCCGGCGACGCCATCGCCGTGCGCCAGGATAGAAATGTCGTCGCCCTCCTGCGCGATGGAAAGGTTCATCTGCAGCCAGTCGAGATCGGCCGCGACCTCGGTCCGGTCGTCGAAATCCTGAGCGGCCTCCAGGAGGGCGACCTCATCGCCGCCGGCTTCACCGACGACGTCAAGGAAGGCGTCACCGTCAACCCGAAGCAGACGAAATCACCCGGCGAGGCCTCCGCCTCGAACTCCGCTCCCAGCCAGAGCGCGCCCCCCGGCGGATCGTCGCAGTACGGCAACCAGGCCATCACCGACCAGAATCTGCAGGGCCAGGCCGCCAGGCAAAGCGCCGGAGGACAGAAGAAGCAGGCCGGAGGCGGCGATCAAAAGTCCAGCGGGAGTAGCAAGTGACGCAATCACGCCGCCCTCGAACCTCCGCCTCCCTCGCCCTCACGCTTCTCGCCGGCTCCGCCCACCTCCCCGCCCAGCAGCCTCCACCAGCCCC
>JAABUX010010641.1_pt1 | contig 10249 bp, 16 predicted proteins | sample 5561851 | NCBI WGS metagenome assembly JAABUX01 (sample SAMN10711883, study PRJNA513361) | rock metagenome | isolation source: Antarctica rocks | place: Antarctica: Victoria Land, Richard Nunatak red sandstone | collected 2016-01-03 | reverse complement strand
AGTCGCACCGCTTCCTCTTTGAATTCTCGGGTGTAGACTTTTTGAACTTTTGCCATGCTGATCCCTTTCCTGATTTGATAGAGTATATCTCAGCTTTGCAGACTCTATCAAACCGGGGCAGGATCATTGCTAGGCTCAAGAGTCGATGGATATTCCCTTCGAGACTTTTATACAAATCCGAAAGTAAAGCTTTCGGACGTCATTTATGAAACGGGACGGGAGAACCTTTTCGTTGTTCCATCTGATACAAACCTCGATCACGTTTCTAATTACTTTAGTGATCACCCACGAGCCTACTACAAGGTACGTGATGCGCTCGCGCCACTTGCACAACAAGGCGTCGATTTTATCATTATTGACCACGCAGGGGCCTATACAAAATTTATGGGAAGTCTACTTGAAGCTAGTCAAGAAATGATTATCCCTTGTGTACTTGAACCTTATTCTGTGATTGGCCTACGCGATTTATTCGATAAGCTTGCCCTTGAGCTTGAAGGCTATGAGATTAAAAATAGCGGCATTATCCCGTACAACCTTGACTTCTCAAAGGCAATCACACGAGTCTACCTTGAACAGCTTAAAGAGCAGTTTGGAACACTCATTATTGATGGCGTGAGAACAGATACCGCAGTCATGTATTCCCAAAGCAACAAACAAACCGTCTTTGAATACGAGAAAACACAAAAAATAAAGAGTAAGGCTGCACAAGATTTTCGGAACCTTGCTCAAGTCATCGCTCACCAAAAGGCAGTCGTCTAATGGAAGAACAAAAAGGCACACCCAAGCCCGCTAGCAGATTTGGTACGATAAACGATCAATTCACCACTATCGGCAAAAGCACCACATCTCAGAGAATAGAAAGTGAAACAAAGAAAACTTCTAAAGCTCTAAAGAAGGAAAATTCTAAAGAAGCTGAAAATGTTGGCACTGGAGAGGAAATCAAAAAGCTCTCTATCTATATGCCTCCTGGTAGACACCGCAGATTTAAGTCGTATGCAGTGAATCACGACGAGGATATGAACAGCATTGTGAACAGACTCATTGAGGAACTTTTAGCCAGCGAAGAGTAAAGTTCTACATACTGAAAGAAATATGGACAAAAGCTTGTACGGTGAAACCAACATTTGCGTCCATTGACAAAAGTTGATAAGGAAAACTCCTATGGAACAACTAGAAGATAATCAGCCACTTGAAGAGATAGGGCCAGCTATCGAGCCAGCCGATCAACGACTTGTTCCTTTCCTAGATGCAGAGGCAAGGGCCGCTCGGATAGAGGGCCAGGGAATTTACGTCACCATCAAGTCCCTCTGTAGTATGATTGGCATAGGATACGATAGACAATATGATCGTATCCGACGAACCCCAACACTTGCCAAGCACTGCCAACTTCTACGCATACAGACAAAAGGCGGCATGCAACCTCAGCTTTGCATGAAAGTCACTCGTATTGGCTACTGGCTTGCCACCATTCAGACGGGCAGCATAAGGAAGCAAAGTATCCGCGAACGCATCGAGGCTATCCAAGAAGACTTTGCTGACGCAGCACAGGAGATATTCCTACGTCATATTGGAGCAGCACCAACTGCGCTGCAATCCTTTCCACAGGACGAACACATACAAATGCTCATTGAGCAGTACAATGAGCAAGTTGCTGTCACCACACTCATGCGCGAGCATCTTGAAGACCTCGTGAGAACGCTACCAGCGACGAACGACAAACTCGACCAAGCTATTTTTCTCCTGCAACAATTCGCGTCCATCCAAGAACAACACAGCGAAGACATACAGCACCTCGACGAACGCACCGATCACCTCACACAAACACACGCTCAAACGATCAAAGAGTATGTCGCTCGAATGGTAGGAATGACCAAAAATAGCTCCAATCCTCTCACCTACGGTCTGATCTATCACCACATCAATCACCAATTCCGCGTGACGAGCTATAAGCTTGCCCCGGATGCACAGTTTGAGGCCATTATGAGCTATCTCAAAGAGGAACTACGCCGCCCCGCAAGCGGCGCACTAGAACAAAACCAACTCTTCTAGGCACACTAGCAAAAGACAAAACACATACAAAGGGTCCCCCCATATGGGGGGACCCTTCCCGTCTAGTTTCCTAATACACAACTAGTGATGTTGCGTCAGAAGACCACATCAATGATGTAGTCTCAATAGCAATAAAGAAAATAAATACTTTTGTCATAGAAAGTCCTCGACTCAATATTTCAAGTCTCTTGCGTCCCTGCACCTTGTACTGCTCGTGTTGCTGCCGCTCTACGAGGTAGCCGCGCATCTATCGCAACATGCTGATCGAGGTGCTACTTATAAACTCGGTCCATCCCTGCACACCTGCTGGCACTCGGAACTCGTCGAGGAGTACCTCTGCAAAGTTGATCGCCTCACCACCAAGCAGAATTTCGTCAATCAACCGAAACTGCTCCTGGCTTCCTGCCTGTGCTTGTGCCGCGAGAGCCACCAAGACCGCATCTGTCGCGGCACGCGCTGCGGCCTTGCCATGTTGCAAGAGAATCTCTTGTAAGCGTAACAGCACCTCGCCGCGAACGCCATGCTCCTTCCAATACTCGCGCAACTCCGAATTGAATTGCAACGTCGCAGCCCTATTCTTCTCGCGCTGCTGCTTCCGGTGGTGCTGCACTCGGCACGTCGCATTGCAGTAGTGGCGATCACGGCCGCCTTCTGTCTCGATAAGTCCAAGCGACGCACCACAATTTTCACAGGTGCCGCCCATGTACGAGCGATAAGTGGTTGCCCGTTTCTTTACGGCTTTCTTTGGCACCTCGATGAGCGGTGGTTCCTCTTGTTCGTTCGCGAAGATATCGAGGAGGAACTGCTGTTCACCATTCGCGGCTTCATCGTTCCTGTCTTGCTCCTGGGGTATGTGTGACAACAGATCGGGCGTCACAAGGTTGGCCTGGCCGTCAGATTGTGACCAACTTTTTCTGTCACTCATCTTCCATCTCCATATCGTCCTCTTCGTCCTGGCTGTCATCGTCAAGCTGGATACGAGCATTGCTGAGGACTGCATGTGGTCGGTCTGGATCGACGTTGGCCTCCGATGGTGGCAAGGTCGTCGGCTCCTCTGGGTCCGGCTGCCGCTCCAATTGCTGGATCGCAATCCCATGAATGGTGTTATGCAGGCCATTAAACAGTTCTAGTTCTGCCTCTAACTCCTCGATCCGAGCCTTGAGTTGTCGCTCGGACGCCTGTGCGCGCCGTTGCCATACGACTGCATTCTGCTCTAACGTAGAGATACGGTCGTGCTTGCATCGCTTGGCCTCGATGACGTGTATCACTTGCTCGGCGACTTCGTGGCCTTCGTCATAGTTGTAGGTCATGAGCGAATCGCACATCTCCATCACAGCAGTTCTCTGTTGCACATCAAGATGCTGCTCACAGTACGACAACACACGCTGCCGAGCATCGGTGCGTGCCTGCCGCTTCCGCTCGGCAAGATTGGCGCGACTGGCGGCTTTGCGGCACTTGTCGGCCCCACAATTGGTTCGTATTCGATCCCATTCTGAAAGATTTTGATTCATTGGGACACCACAGGTAGGGCATTCCCTGGGCGCGTTTCTTCGCTCCTCCGCCTTTCGTTTGCGCTCTTGTTCGTACATTGAGCTATAGTTGGTACTCATAAGCTTCTCCTTTTCTTGCGTTCCTAACGTAAGTAGGTTCTCTTTGCTGTACCCTATATAGGGTACTTTGTAAGCATTGTACCCTATATAGGGTACTTATGCAAGTCTTATTAGGAGCGCAATTGACAAAGATACCCACGTAGGGTAGTATCAAGCACGGTACTTGTCGAGTACACGCTGCTTTGCAGAAAAGGATGTCTATGGATACAGGAGAAATCATTCTCGACGAAGGGTATACAGCAGGGCAAGCTGCCGAGATCATGACCCAGAATAGCAATCGGCCTGTCTCATCGGATTATGTACGGAAGCTGGCTCAGAAGGGCATTATTAGAAGTACACGAGTTCATGCACGATTGAGTCTTTACAACAAAGCAGATGTAGACGGCTATCGTGTGGAGGAAAGAGGCAAGAAAGCAGGTCGGGCAGCACAAGCACGCGCACATGTCCAGTAATCTGCGTCTTCCAGGGTATGACGAAGCACTCCGACATGGCACGCCACACCCCAGAAAAAACCCACTAAGGAGTAGAGCATATGACCAACGAACGCGATCTCATACAAGTCCTTCGCACACTGCCAGTTGCGGTCTGCATCACGGCTCAAACAGCTACGCCTGGCAATGCCTGGACTGTTCTGGCACCTCGCCGACTCTCGTGGCTGCCATGTCTGCTGGCCTGACCGTGCTCACCGAGAAGCTCATAAATGATGCCCTGGTCATTGACGATCCGGTGGCGACTCCTGCTGGAAGTAGTCTCAACTGAGCAGAACATTAACACTGTGAAAAAAGAACATGCTTTCTGTAGGGGCATGTTCTTTTCTATTACTCCTTCTCCTCATGCAGAGAAAGTAGTTATGGCTTTTTTCCCCAAACGGTCAAAAAGGGGACAATTGCACAGAAGGTTGCTTGTTGCATCTCGTCTCGAAGTTGCTCGACGAGCGGCCCAAATTCCTCTGGAGTAATCACCCTACTTTCCACGAGAAACTTTTGCACGAGTTTGAACGCCGACAGGACATTACTGGACCACGCATCGTGTGCAGACATTCCGGCAGAATAATTGAGGACATAGGCGTGTTCCTGAAGAGCAATACAGCCAGCGTTGCGGAAAAAGGAGCGAAGCATCGGCATCACCGAGGCATGACGAGCACCAGTCAAAAAGCTCCGACCAGCATCTTGAATAGCTTGCGTGAGCAAGATGTGAAGCCGCTCAGAGGCGAAGCTGTTACTCAAACTGGCATCGCCTTCCGTCATCCTAAGATAGCCCCCAGGTCGCAAAATTCGCAGACACTCCTGTATCAGTGTCGGCCACTTTTCAGGAGTCATAAAGCCGAAGAGGAGTCGCGCATTAACGAGATCAAATGAGTGGTCTGGGAATCCTATTCCCTGAGTCACATCCATGACTTGAAAGGTTGTATTCTGGAGGCGATTGGCCTTTGCAGTCGTTTGATTGAATTTCGTGATCCGCTCACTGAGATCGACGCCACAAACCCGAACGTTCGGATGCTGTTCCGCGAGTAGAAGTGCCCATTCTGCGGTGCCACAAGCAATATCAAGCACCTCGTGGATACCTACAAAATCAGGCTGCTCTGGCAACACGCCTCCTTGCATCTCGGTGAGGAGTTGTCCTTGCTTGTACAGGCGATACATTTCCGCAATTTCTTCTTGATCAATAAAATAGTGCTGGTTACTCATGACTGCCTCTCTGCTCAATCCCATATCCAGATCCAATATATTTCATGGCAAGTAAACGGAGTGCAAGATGAGCAATATCTTGTGTGACCTGTCGCTTCACACTCATCTGTGCCAGCTCGGAAAATTTGCTTGATTGGACAAGATGAGGCATCCATACCTCTAGTTCGTCGAGTGTAATGGTCCACTGTATATCGCCTTTCTGCACTGTTGCACCAGCCCAACGAATTGCTCCAAGATCGTCACCGATACGCATCCACAATGGATCCCATGCAGCACCGGGCCAGTTGGTCCACAACAGGGTGGAGGCTTCTAAGTTTGTGGGGAGCGGTACTGGACAAGGAAAACCTCGATGATCAATCGTTTCGGCCCTGCACCACCACAAAGGTTCCTTCTCAACCTCTATCTTCGCAGGTAAAAAATTTCGCTCACCTGGGTCAATCATCCGAGCGATGAGCAACGCTGCTGCCGAACTTGGATCAGGTTTGCCTTCACTCACATAGCGTAAAATTCCACGACGTGCCCAGTAGGAAAGCGTTGACGCAGGAAGTCGTTTTCGTTCTGGCGCGTAAATAGATAAAGCTTCAAGCAACCACGAGGTAGAAAGGTGTTTGTGTTCCAACGCATCCAATTCCACGTAGGAATTCATGTAAAAGTAGGCTTCACGTCGTTTTTCTTCCATTTCCGCTATCAATATATCCCATAATTTGACGGTTGATCCCGGATTTCTTCGCGCCAAACGGAGCAATAAATGCTCACTCATCGGCACTGGCAACGGAGCAAAAAGATGGTACAACGACTGTGGCAATTCTGGCGGAGAAGGCATATTGAAACACCTCATTCTATAACAATACAACAGTATACCACTCCTTCATGACCTGTCGTGTGCCTCTTCGTTTTTCAGCACCATAGCTACTGTCTATAAGGTTAGTATACTACTTAGACCGAATATTTTGCTGGAAAACAAGAAAATATTCTGAGTATTTGACTACCACTTGTTTACAACTAGCATCATATGTTATATTTAGCTAGTTAGATGTTAGCAAGGATGCTTGGAAGAAAAAGGAGAGAAACACATGAGCCTTTTTGTCGAACAGCAGTTGACGCTGGAAAGTGCATTCAGCATTCTTGCGTCTTACGGCTATCATACCGTGATCAGATTTGAGCATCTCCATGCCTCTCCAAGCGTTGGGGAGCCACCCGATAGGGGCTATTGGGAGGATGAGCGTCACATCTGCCATCTCAATGAGGTGCCACATATGACAGGTTCTCAGTTTAGGAACCTCTTACGTGGAGTCTTTCATGGAGAAAGTCATACGCGCGTCTTGCCCTTGCCTCACACATGGAGTCTCAGGCAGTAGGGGGCTACTCGGTGTCCTCCGAACTTTCAACAAGTTCAGACACATCGACTCCCAGAGCGGCGGCAAGTTTATCAAGCGTCGTTGATTGGACAGGTCGATATGGATCGCGGTAGATCATTCGGATGGTATTATGCGAAACTCCAGATGTTCGACGCAATCGGCCCATAGTAAAGCCTTTTTCTTTCGCGATTTCCTGAACTCTCAAGCGCATACTCGTTTCCCATCTCATTCTAGCAAGTAGCATGATTGTAGCAAACATAGCAGCGGGTCGGTAGTACCAACGGGCAAGTAGTATCAACAGGATACTACTACTCATACATAGGTACTCTAACTTTGGTAGGAGCATCCATCATGAGTGAATTTCCAGATATTCAGATAGTCCTTGAACCACATGCAGCACTCGTCACCAATGATGCAGACCGTACCTTGCAGTTACTTCGTGATGTGAATGGTCTTCCACAGTTGGCGGTCATGAGTCGCTTCAGCCGCATCCAGTGGCGTCTTCTTCTTCCAATCCTGCGTGCCTACCCTAGCTATGTCGCCTATGAAGATTTGATAGCAACCCTCAGAGGAGTTTCTCTTCCTACTGCTCAACAACAACTCGAAGAAGCGAGACGCACGAAAACGCTCCGACAAGAACTCAAGGCAGTCCGCAATGCTATTGACCATATTGATGCAAAGCTGACGCGCTTCAACTTCACTCTGGCACCAATTCATCAACGTGGATACGCTCTTGCTCTTCTCAGAAGAGAGGAGAAATATGGAAACAGTCCTTCCTTTGTTGAGAGGTGAGGGGCACATCTAGTACTTTTTTCGTATACACTTGTAGGTGAAGGTAAGCAATTCAAAAGCCAGTATACTGTGCAAGCAATGAGAGAAGCGTGAAAGGAGGAAACAGCAGTCTCTCGTGCGTGAGGGAGCATGACCCATCAGCCTGCCAGCGTAAGACCATGCTCCGACCAACGACCACAACAATGACGATTGCATGGTAGAGACTAGTATACCTCTACTTCATCAGTCGAAGCAGTCATATGTTCCAAAAATTCTTCAATGTCTGTACCTATGCTTTTGGTACAGCTTGCAAAGGATGGAGGAGCAAGGGAAAGGATTTTACGATGAGCCACTACGACGAAGAGGAAGACGAGTGGAGTGACCTGGCGCGTAGCATGACTACGCGCCAGGTTGCTGAGGGAAAAAATGCAAATACATGACCGAACACGTTGGCGCATTGCCTCACTACAGGAGAAAGTGAAACAAGCGGAGGAGGTAAAGAAACTCAAGGAACGCTGGAAGGTCTTCCCATTTCCGGTTCAAGAGGCCCTAGTACTCCACCTTCACCTCTATGGAGTGAGTTCCGTGCAGGATACTACTGATATCCTTGAACGGCTTTGTAAAGCCAACTGGTAAATGACCTGAAGAGTGAGCACTTTTTGACCTCAAGGGTTGTCATTTGCCCTGAAGAGTGAGCAACTCAACTCTTGCTAGTAACCGCACGGCTCTGCAAGCACGTTCACACATTTGGTGTTTGTACATTCACGAGCAAAAAGGGCTTGAATGATGAGCAAAAGCTCCTTTCCTTCGGTCCAGCTTTTAGGCGAAAAGGAACGATCTCGCCGGGTTAGTCCGAGACCTCCGCTCGCAGAGAACAGGCAAAAGCGGAAAAATTCTCCCGCGAATGTACAAAAACGATCCAGCACGGTCCGCATCTCAAGCGGTTTCTCTCGCCATCAATGGTTGAGCTGCTCATCCTTCAGGGCAAATGACAACCCTTGAGGTCAAAAAGTGCTCACTCTTCAGGTCATTTACTACCAACGCAATGAAAGGATTCAATTTATGAAACATCTGATGCTCGATCTGTATCACATCGAGGCTGCTCGCTTAGCTGATCGTAACCTCTTGATGCAGGTTTTGACCGAGTACCCGGCGGTGATTGGCATGACCGCTGCCGACAAGCCGGTACTCTGCGATATTCAAACCTCAACACCTACTGATGACGGTATGTCCGGTTTTACCATTATCTTCTCGTCACACTGTAGCTTGCTTATCTATAGTGATATTTATCGTTTTCTCTCACGTGTACAATGTACCTATAGAACCTCTTTTACCTTCGTAATCGCATCTTTATCTTCAGTTATTCTCTCACGTCTACGAAGTAAACAGAGGGTGATTCAGAAGAAGTGGTGGAAGGTGGAAGTGAATTTCATGAAAGTACAACGCATCCAAGTATCTGAACAAAATACTATTTCCTGGATAGTTATTGGTGATGATTATCTCCCTATTGAGCCTATTACTGCCTATCTGCTCTATTTAGAGCATATTGAAAGTTCTTCTCATACTATTCGTGCCTATGCCCATCATTTAAAAATCTACTGGGAATATCTGCAAGAGATGCATCTGAATTGGACCTCTGTTGGTTTAAGCGAACTTGCCAATTTTATCTCTTGGCTCAGAACTCCTCAACCAGGCATCGCCTCGTTACAGGAGCAGATGGCAAAGCGCAGCGAGTCCACAGTGAACACCATCATGGCTGCTGTGACCTCGATGTATGACTACCACGAGCGCACAGGAGTTGTGCAGGAGCTTCCGCTCACTCGCCTCCAGATGCATCACCATCGTCGGTACAAGAGCTTTTTACATCATATTACGAAGTCTCAGCCAATGAAAACCCGGCTATTAAAGCTCAAGACTGTTCAGCGCGATCCCCAGACGTTGACACACGGCCAAGTTCAACAGTTGATCGGGGCCTGCGAACACTTGCGAGACCAATTTTTTGTCCGTCTCCTGTATGAAACTGGGATGCGGGTAGGTCAAGCACTAGGTCTACGGCACGCTGATATTCATTCGTGGGACAACGATGTGCAAATTGTTCCTCGCTCAAACAATGCTAATGGTGCGCGAGCAAAGGCTCGGGAAGCATATACAATCCATGTGCCTGCTGATCTGATGGCGTTGTACACCGACTATCTCGTCCAGGAATTTGGTGAGACCGAGAGCGACTACGTGTTTGTCAACTTGTGGGACGGTCAGATCGGTGCGCCGATGAAGTACCCAACCATTGCCGATCTGTTTACTCGCCTTGGGAAGAAAGCTGGCATCGTTGATCTGCACCCACATATGTTGCGCCATACGCATGGGACCGAATTAAGCCGAGCTGGTTGGGATGTAGCCCTCATACGCAAACGCTTAGGGCATGCACAGATTCAAACCACGATGCGCTATATTCATCTGGACGATGATGATATGAAGCAAGCATTTCAAACCTATCAGAAAGGCAGGAAGTGATGACAGTACTCGATACCATCGCAACTCCTTCCACTCTCTGGTCAGAGTCGAAACAGTGCGCTCTGGGAGCACAACTGCAAGGATTTTGGGCGCAAGATGAGTGGGCACTGTCTCTCTGCCCACTGGTGGATCAATCTACCTAACGTGAGTTCTGGATAAGCCAAGCGGATCAAGCAGCCAGGAGAGCACGCTCATCGAGATGCAAGCCCGGTTTTTTGTCTTGATGGCTGTAGGCAAGAAGCCCAGCAATCAAATGAACGAC
>JAABUX010010640.1_pt1 | contig 10251 bp, 11 predicted proteins | sample 5561851 | NCBI WGS metagenome assembly JAABUX01 (sample SAMN10711883, study PRJNA513361) | rock metagenome | isolation source: Antarctica rocks | place: Antarctica: Victoria Land, Richard Nunatak red sandstone | collected 2016-01-03 | reverse complement strand
GCGTTGCTGGGCGAGGAAATCCGTGCGATTCTCCGTCCCGGGGTGACAGAGCAAGAGATTCAAGGCACCGCCGACAGGCTGCTCAGCCTGGCGGCATGACATATAGCATTCCCACGGAAAGTACAGGCATTTCCATTGTCGTCTTGATTGCCGAAACCAACCGCATCCAAGACTTGAAACCACTCGTTCCCCAGGCCCTCGCCCTGCTGGAAAACCTCGCTCCCGGTGAAGTCGTCGAAGTTTCGGCCGGTCAATAACTGGAGGATGGGATGACGATTCATCTGCCCGAAGACCTCGAAGAGTCGATCCGGGCCGAAGTTCTCAGCGGGCGATATGCCAGCGAGGACGCGATGATCGCCGAGATCGTCCGAGAGCATCTCCGCCAGCAAATCCCCCCGCCATCCGCGCGGCTTGACGAACCGGAGGTCGATCCCGTCCAACCCAAGCCACTTTGGCAACAGATCGCCGAACTCCGCGAATCCGTCCCGGACGAAGAATGGGACAAGCTGCCGGTCGACGGTGCCGAACAACTCGATCATTACATCTACGGCTCGCCGAAGCGTCCCCAACGATGAGGAAGGTCTTTGCCGACGCCCAATTTTTCGTGGCCCTCATCAATCCGAAAGATCAAAGTCATCGCCAGGCCCTCGCGATCAGCCAGTCGTTGAGGGATGTTACGCTGGTGACGACGGAAGAGGTCCTGATCGAAGTCCTGGCATTTTTCGCCGAGCGTGGCCGCCATCTTCGCCAACTGGCCGCCGCCTCCGTAGACAAAATCCTGGCTAACCCCGAGATCATCGTCCTCAAGCAATCACACCAATCCTTCCTCGTAGGTTTCGCCTTCTATAAATCGCGACCGGACAAGGGTTACAGCTTGACCGACTCCATCTCGATGGAAGCCATGCGTCGCGAAGGGATCGCCGATGTCCTGACGCACGATGAACACTTCGCCCAGAAAGGATTTCGGCCTCTCTTATAGGTTGATCCTCCGGTCGCCGATCGCTGCCCAGTCGTGCAATGGTGTGGTCAACCTTGATCCATTGGATGGGCGATTTGTCGGCGTGAAGTCCAACCCGCCGACGGGCCGGTTCGACGCCGTGGCCCCTCGCCGATGGCGGTCGGATTGATCGGGGGCCTCTGACGATGGAAGCCAATCTCGCCCAATTCGATCTAGGGGCGATCCGGGCCGAGATCGTCCGCGTCGCTCCCGAGATGGAAGGGAGCGCAATCGTTTGGCTCGGGGAGGGGATGGATAGCGTCGCGGTGTTGGTCGGCGGCGCGTTCGTGTTCCGATTCTCCAAACACGTCGACGCGGCGAACGGCCTCCGGCGCGAGATGGCCCTCTTGCCTCGGCTCGCTCCCAAGCTCTCCCTCGGCATCCCTCGATTCGATCATGTCGGGAAACACTCGGGCACCAAGCTACCGTTCGTCGGCTACCCGTTGATCCGAGGGGAACCACTCCATCGACCGTTGTCTGATGGCTTGTCCGGGCCGAGGCGAGAGGTCTTGTTCGAGGACTTTGCCAGCTTCCTCGACGTGGTCCATGCGTTCCCCGTCGAGGAGGCGGTACGCTGCGGCATCACCCCGGGGGGGGATCGGGACGACCATCTCGAAATCTTCCGGGATGCTCGAAGTCTTGTGTTCCCGCACCTGGAAGACGCGGTTCGACGCCACGTCGAATCTCAACTCGAAGCCTTCTTGGAAGATGACGCCAACTTCGCCTTCGCCCCGACGCTGCTCCACGCCGACCTTTGGCCCGAGCATGTGCTTGTCTCGCGGGATGCTGGACGTCTCGCCGGGGTGATCGACTTCGGCGACGTCTCGATCGGCGACCCCGATCATGACCTGGCGTTCCTCGCCCGCAGGTTGGGGCCGGACTTCATCGCGGGGTTGCTCCACCACGTGCCGCACGACGACCCGGCGAGGTTGACCGGGAAGCTTCGGGCGTTCTCCCTCCTCAACGCGATCGACGACGTCCTCATCGGGTTCGATCGAGGGGACCGACATTTGATCGATTCCGCCCTGATCGACCTGACGGAGCAGGCCGTATCGACTTTGCAACCGATCAAGGCGTCCCGGAGCTTCGGTTGATCGGGATGTCAGGGGTCGGGTGGATTTATTCTCCCAAAGTCTACAGCGACATGGGCTGATGCCGCCTCATCAGGGTGTATCCTCACCGACCTGAAAATCTTCCGCTAGGATGGCTTGGATGTCGCGTGCACCGTGCAGGACTCGAAGGACTTCGATCCCGTTGGTGATCGGCTGATAGAAGATGAGATGGCTTCGATGGCGACTGATCGGGAAGTATCGCAGATTGGTGTAAGTCGCCTCGTGAGGTTCGTAGCGAGTGCCAAACCCAGGCATCCGAGCGAGCCGCGTCAGGGTGGCTTCGGCTTCTCGAAGAAACCGGATGGCTCGGTCGGGGCCGCTTTGGGCGCGGATGAACTCGGCGGCGTTGCCAAGATCACGCAAGGCGGAGGGCCGCCGGATGATGACCTCGCTCACGGCTGGCTCTGCTCGTGGCGATGCCGATCCCAGACCTGATCTTCGAGCGATTTCCAATCCTCGCGGGTCAGCGGCTCTGCGGGGCCGCTCTGGATCGCTTCCTGAAATTTGCCTTCCAATTCGCGTCGAGCGCGTCGACGCTGTTCATCGCGGAGCAACACGCAGAGAAATTCGCTCACCGAGGCACAGCCATCCAATGACATCTGGGTTTCCATGAACGCCTGGATGTCTTCGGGAAGCGAGATATTCGTCGTCGTCATGGTCGAAGCCTCCTGCCTCCTAGCCTAACGGGGACGACAACTTTTGCCAAACGGGAAAGATGGGTTTTCAGGCACGGTTCAGCCCGTTTCGAAACGCCACCATGCCCGGAATACGCGAGCGAGGCGAACCCACGCCCTGACCGAACGGGCGGATGATCCTGGTGGTTGCCGATCGGCCGGACGGTTAGGATATCGTCGCGACTCCTGGCCCATCATGTCCGCGAAAGGCGAGGCGAATGTCAAAACAAGATTGCCGGTCGGTTCTCCGGATTTTGTACGCCCTGATCGTGGGCCAGGCTGTGACTCCGGTTCGAGGCGACGAACCCGCCCCGCCCTTCCCCGTGACGATCCGGGTGGATGCCTCGAAGCCTCAAGGGATTTTGAAGCCGATCTGGCGGTTCTTCGGCGCGGATGAACCGAATTATGCCTACATGAAGGATGGCAAGACACTGGTCGAGGAGTTGGGGGCGCTCCGGCCAGGCTCGGTCTACTTCCGGACGCACAACCTGCTGACCTCGGGGGATGGAACCCCGGGGCTGAAGTGGGGTTCGACGGGGGCCTACTCGGAGGATGCCCAGGGGAAGCCGGTTTATGATTGGACGATCGTCGACCGGATCTTCGACACCTATCTGGCTCGCGGGGTCAAGCCCTACGTCCAGGTTGGCTTCATGCCCAAGGAGATGTCGACCAAGCCCGAGCCTTACCAACACCACTGGACCCCCAAGGCGAAGTACGACGAGATTTACACCGGCTGGGCCTACCCTCCCAAGGACTATGCCAAGTGGGCCGAGTTGGTTTACCAGTGGGTGACGCACTGCGTCGCCAAGTATGGCAAGGCCGAGGTGGAGTCGTGGTACTGGGAGACCTGGAACGAGGCCAACATCGGCTACTGGCGGGGGACGCCCGAGGAGTTTCGCAAACTGCATGACTATGCGATCGACGCGGTGAGGCGAGCCTTGCCGACGGCCTGGGTGGGCGGGGCGGACTCGGCGGGGAGCGGCGGGCGTTGGACGCGCGACTTTTTGGAGCATCAGCTTCGAGGGGTCAACGCGGCGAACGGGCGGGCGGGTTCGCCGGTGGACTTCATCTCGTTCCACGCCAAAGGCTCGCCCAGCTTCGTCGACGGCCACGTCCGGATGGGGATTGGGAACCAGCTTCGGGTGATCGACGAGGGGTTCAAGATCGTCGCTTCGTTCCCGGAACTCAAAGCGAAGCCGATCGTGATTGGCGAGTCCGACCCCGACGGCTGCGCGGCGTGCCAGGGGCCGCAGCTTGGCTACCGGAACGGGACGATGTATTCGAGCTACACCGCCGCCGGCTTCGCCCGCAAGCATGACCTGGCGGCGAGGCACGGCGTCAACCTCGAAGGGGCCTTGACCTGGGCGTTCGAGTTCGAGGATCAACCCCTGTTCGCGGGCTTCCGGGTCCTGAGCAGCGGCGGGATCGACCTCCCGGTCCTGAACGTGTTCCGAATGTTCAGTCGGATGAGCGGCGAGCGGTTGACCGTCGCAAGCTCGGGCGAGGTGCCCTTAGATGCGATCATGAAGGGCGGAGTACGCGGAACCCCCGACGTGTCGGCGTTGGCGAGCCTGGACGGGACCAAACTTTCGGTCCTGGTCTGGCACTACCACGACGACGACCTGCCCGGCCCCGAGGCGGCGGTCGCCCTCGAAGTCCTCGGGCTTCCCGCGGGGTCGAAGGCCCCCGTCGGGTTCCGCCACGACCGGGTCGACGCCTCGCACAGCAACGCCTACGAGGCCTGGAAGCGGATCGGCTCCCCGGCCCGGCCTTCGCCCGACCAGTTCGCCCGGCTCGTCGAGGCCGGGCGGTTGGAGTCGCTGGGACCGCTCGAAGCGGGCGAGGCTCGGGTCGAGGGGGACAAGCTGTCGATCTCGATCCCGATGCCTCGCCAGGCCGTGTCGCTCCTCCGGTTCGACCTCGCGGGGAAACCCGGACTCGATTCGTCGAGGCGGTGAGTCGGGGCCTCGCTTCGACCTGGCCTGGACCCTCCGAATACCATAACATGGTCGGAAATCCGTTCCACCGGCGAACTTCGCCGGAATCCGAGCGTACCAATGATGTCATGGTCAGGTTGATCGAGTCCGGTCCGAAACACGACACAAAGGGGCGAAGCGATGAGCAATTGGTTCTCGATGGCGGCCGCCCTCGGCGCCGCGACGGTCCTCGGTCTGGCCTTGTTCGGGTCGGGACACGCGCAAGAGCCGGGGCTGGTCCGAGGCCAGGATAAGCCGGTGGAGAAGGCCGACCCGACCGCCACCCCGGACAAAGATCAAGAAAAGCCGAAGACCGAGGCCCCCAAGATCGAGACCGCCACGTTCGGCGGCGGCTGCTTCTGGTGCCTCGAAGCGGTCTTCGAGCGGCTCAACGGGGTCAAGGACGTCCGGTCCGGCTACGCGGGCGGCGACGTGAGCCTCGGCAAGCCGTCCTACGAGATGGTCTGCACCGGGATGACCGGCCACGCCGAGGTCGTCCAGATCGACTTCGACCCGTCGGTGATCTCGTTCGACGACCTCCTCGACGTGTTCTGGCTCTGCCACAACCCGACCACGCTCAACGCCCAGGGTCCCGACCACGGGACGCAGTATCGCTCGGCGATCTTCTATGCCAACGAAGATCAGCGCAAGGCGGCTCAGAAGTCCTACGAGAAGGTGACCGCCGAGCGCTGGTATGCCTCGCCGATCGTGACCCAACTCGTGCCGCTCACCAAGTTCTACGTCGCCGAGCGGTATCACCAGGACTATTATCGCCGGAACAAGTCGGCGTCGTACTGCCAGGCGATCATCACCCCCAAGCTCCGCGACCTCCAGGCCAAGCTCGCCAAGAAGGCCAAGATCGAGCCGACGGCGACCGGGCATTGATGAACCTTTGAGCCACGGATGAAACACGGATCAGGAATCGATAAAAGAATATCTATCCGAGTCTTGCCCGTGCCGATCTGTGGCTCCATCTTGATATGGCCCCATTCACCGGCTTGACATGACCCCGACCTGGGCGCACATCGATCGGAGGGGGCAGGTCGAGCACTTGGGTCCGACCCCGACGCAGACGAACTTGCCGAACGGGACCAACCGCTCGTTGATCTCGATCCAGTATCGGCGGGGGAGCTTGAGTTCCAGGGCCGCCATCGTCGCTTCGGGGGTGGTGGTTCGGACGTATCCCCAGCGGTTGGCGATCCGATGGACGTGGATGTCGACCGCGATCGCCTCTCGGTTGAAACCGACGGCCAGGGTCAGGGCGGCGATCTTGGGTCCAACCCCCCGAAACGCGGTCAAGCCGGCCATCGTGTCCGGGACGACCCCGCCGTGGTCGTCGACGATCCGACGCGACAACTCGCGGATGTCGCGCGCCTTCGGCTCGGGGAACGACGCCCCGTTGAGCAGTCGGGCGATGGTGGCTTCGTCGAGCTTGGCCATCGCCTCGGGGGTCCGGGCATGCTCGAACAGCCGGAGGCAGACCACCATCGTCGTCTCGTCGCGGGTCCGGGCCGAGATCAGGCTGCTGACCAGTTGCTCGAAGGGCGTGCCATGGCCCCGGTCGCGGAGGTCGAACATCGCCGCCTTGGCCTTGTCCGCCAGGACGATCCGGAGCCGGCGAAAGACCTCGTCGATGTCGAACGGTTCGGCGGTCGGGCCGGCCGGAGGCGCGGATTCGTCGGTGCTCATGACGCTCAGGACGGGGCAAACCGCAAGCCGAAACGGCGTCTTCGCTCGATTTCGGCTGGCCCATCGCCCCGGGCCGAACTATCATAAGATTAAGCCCTCGGGCGGAACCGACCGCGACCCGGCGAACCCTTTCGAGATGAGGCGAGATCAGGATCATGCGGACCACCCACCGGCGACTGAAGTGGGCCTTGGCTTTGTTCGCGGTCGCTCTGCTGCCGATCGGGATGACGATCGCGGTGGTAGGCGCGTTCGCCGAGGGGACTCCGGCCCCGCCCGTCCCCAAGGTGGTCGCAAGCTGGGCGAGCGGGCCGATGGAAGCCCGGGTCGCGTTCGACCGGGCGGTTGATCCGGCCGTCGCGGCGCGTCTGGTCGGCCATGTGGTCCGCTTCGGCTCGACCGAGGCCCCCTCGAACGGAGAAGGTCGGCCCGGCGGGGATGGCGGTTCGATTCGGGTGGCGGCGGCTCGTTTGATCGACGAAGGGCGGACCTTGGTCCTGGTCACCGACCCCCACCCCCGCGAGGCTACCTACTCCGTGACGATCGACGAGATTAAGCCGCCCGGCGAACCGGGGTCGGGCCGGTCGCGGGTTGTGAGCTATTCCCTGGCGGGCGTCGAGGCGGCCTGGACCCCCGACGGCGGCGACAAACCCGCCTGGTCGGGCTGGTGGCCCGAGGTCGACCCGAGCGTCGTCCGGTCGAGCTTGGCGGGTTCGAGCGAGCACGACAAGCTCTGGCCGATGCTCAAGCAGCCGGGCAAGCTGGCCCTCCGGTCGTTCGTCGCGCTCCCCGCCGGGCCAACCACGTCGAGCCTCTCGGCCAACGTGCCGTTCGAGGCGACTCTCGGCTCCGCGTCGGCCCAGCCGGGCGCCGACCGTCGGGCGACCTTGAAGGCCGAGTCGACCGGCGAGTCGACCGAGTTGACCGTCACGATCCCGACCCTCGCCGACGGCCCCGACCCGAGCTTCCGATGGGTGGTTGCCCCGGCGAACGCCCCGAGCGACGCCGCCCAGGCGCCTCCTCGGTCCGCTTACGGCGTCTCGTGGGCACCCCCGCCGCTCCCGGGCGCCCCAGCCACCGTGATCCCGCCGACCTTGGCTTCGGGGGGCGACCCCGCCCGGGGGGCGATCGTCTTCGCCGGCGAGCAGGCCAAGTGCGCCAACTGCCACCAGGTCCGGGGGCAAGGCGGCCAGGTCGGACCCGACCTCTCGAACCTCTCGAAGACGAGTCGCGCCTGGATCTACCAGAACATCATGGAGCCGAGCGCCTCGATCCACCCCGACTTCATGTCCTACACCGTCGCGCTCAAGGACGGCCGGGTCAGCATGGGGATCGTCCGGGCCGAAGGGGCAGAAGCCCTCCGGGTCGGCGACACCAACGCCAACTTCACCACGTTCCCCCGCGCCGAGGTCGAAGAGATCCGCCCGAGCGGCTCGTCGATCATGCCCGTCGGCCTGTTGGGGGCTTTGGGCGACGACCGGACCCGAGACCTGCTCGCCTTCCTGACCAGCCCCAACACCCCCCCGGCCCCCGGTACCTCTCGACCGGCCCGGTGATCGTCTTGGCGGTTGCACTTCGACCGCGAGTCAATCGCCGAGTGCGGTCGACTTGCCGAGCAAAACAAGCATCTCCAGCCTTTGCAGCCGCCGGGCGACGGCGCCTTGGGCGGATTCCGGGGCGACCTGGCCGCAAAGGGCGATCATCGCCGACGGGTTCCATCCGCCGCTGGACCCGTCGATCAGGCGACCGGCCCAGCTCGGGTCGGCCTCGGGCGCCTGGAGCATCGGCGCCGCGAGGTCGGCCAGGGGAGCGAACGCCCTCCGCGAGTCGACCCGTCGCTCCCAATACCGGGCGTTGCCGAAGTCGGGTTCCCGGCGGTGCGCGATCATATGCCAGGCCGCCGAGGTGGCGGTTTCGCCGAGGTCGTCGGCCTCCTGCGCGGCGGCGTGGCCGGCATCCCAGGCGTCGAGGATCTGGAGCAAGCCGGCCGCGAGCGCCAGCCGGTCGGGCCGACTCGCGCGGGGGAATAACTCGGCGATCGTCGATTCCTCCGCCAAGGCCCCGGCCAGCCGGGGATGAACGGGGGAGCCTTGGACCAGCGGGACCCCTTCGGACCCATCAGGTCCCAGCGCGAATCGGGCGATCGCGGCGACGAAGCCCGCCGGGTCGAGCTTCATCGAGTCGGCGACCGCTCGCGCGGACTCCCCCGCTTCGAGTCGGCGGGCGACTTCCGCCCCTTGAGCGTCGCTCACCCGGGCAAACTGGTCGAGGAAGTCGGGATTCATCAAGAGGGGTCGCCTATCGGTCGGAACCGAGGTCGAAGAAGGTCCAACCCGGCTCGGCCCGAGTCGCCGGACGGGAGAGGACCCGAGTTTGACCGATCCGAAGGGGCGCCGCAACGCCCCTTCGGACTTTCCAGGTCGGCTCGCGCGGACCCGATCAACGGGGGGCGACGGCGGCGGTGGTCGCCGAAGCGGCGGCCTCCCGTGGCCGAGCGGCGTCGAATGGGCTTGGCGTCGCCTCGACCAGGCTGTTGTCATGGACCAACACCCCCAGCCGCCCGACGAAGAAGCTCCGCCCCTCGGCCACTTCCAGGTTGAACACCGGCTGGACGACTTCGGGCGAGACCGCCTCGACCGTCGCCACGCCGCCCAGGGTCCGGACCAGGTCGCCCGGCTTGAGGTCGCGGGTCATCGCCCACCCCTTGCCCGCCCTCCAGAACCGATGGATTCCGGTGGCGACGACCTCATCACTCCCAAGCTTGACGCGATACGTCGCGCTCGGCGGGTTGTGGAACGCGGTGAGGACGGGTTGATACGACAGGGCGCCCGAGATGGTATCCTGAACCAGCACCAAGTCGCCACGCTGGACCTTCTCGATCAACTTGGTGCCGTCGATGGTGCGGACGGGCGTCCCCGCTCCGAAGCAGGAATGCCTCACTGGAACAAATCCAACGGTTTGACTCACCAAGGTTGGTGCTGCCGTCGGCGTGAAGCCAATCGGAACATTTTCCACGAATGTCGGCGTCTGCGAAGTGGAAGAGTCGGTGATGGCGTAGCCCTGCTGGTCGACCCACCACTGGTTCCATCTTGCGCCATCTTCGCCGAAGTTTTGACCCGTCGCGTCATGCAAGGCGAGCAAGACTGGCTCATTATTTTGATGGATCGTGGCGTTGTATGCGTCAAGCTTTCCAACATCATTGTTGATTTGATTTTGGGCGACTTGCGCCGAGGTTTGGGCCTCTCGGATCATCTGGCCGATGGGTACTTGAATCTGCGACTGCACGACGGGGTTCAATTCACCGGGAACGATCATTCTCCCATCGTTGAATGCGTTGTTCCATCGATCGAGGGCGTTGAAAGAAATCGTCGAACCCGAAAGCGATTTGTGGAGGGCTTGGCTCAAGCGGTGATCGGGCAATTTTTGGATGGTCTGATCCCAGTCCGAAGCTTCCTTTCGGACCATCGCCTCAACCTGAGCCTTCGGAAAGATGATCCCCGATTCGCGGTGAATGCCGCGATCCTGAACCAGAAGGGGCTGTCCATCGGGATCATAAGTTAGGATCATTCCGGGGTAGTTGGCCGGATTGGGAGCGTCCATCGGCCTGTAGATCCGCTGAGTGTTCGCCTTGGTACCGGCGATGAATAAAGAGCCGGGCGATCCAGGCCCGCCGACGGGTCGGACCTCGTACTTGATCGGCGAGCGGATCAGGCTGATCCAGAAGCCGAGGAAGTCGCGGGGGTCGCGTTGGCGGAGGGTTTCCACGGCGGTTCGGCGGACGTCGGCCGACGACGGGAACACGGCCA
>JAABUX010010639.1_pt1 | contig 10251 bp, 12 predicted proteins | sample 5561851 | NCBI WGS metagenome assembly JAABUX01 (sample SAMN10711883, study PRJNA513361) | rock metagenome | isolation source: Antarctica rocks | place: Antarctica: Victoria Land, Richard Nunatak red sandstone | collected 2016-01-03 | reverse complement strand
GTGCGCATCCCCCGTCCGAACCACCGACGGAGTCCGGCCGTCGGGTGTAAAGTTGGCGCCTATGGGGCAGCGCCATGGCCGGTCGTCACACCGTGAACTGCTCCTGGATGATCCGCTCCGACAATCCTTGGTCCGGGTCGAACAGCACGGTCGTGTGCACGCTGCGGTCCTCGATGATCGCCACGGAGGCGACGTTGCGAACCTCGGTCGCGTCGGCCACGGCGGCGACCGGGCGCTTCTCGGGCTCCAGCACCTCGAACAGCACGTCGGCGGTGCTCGGGAGCAGGGCGCCGCGCCATCGCCGGGGGCGGAAGGCGCTGATCGGGGTCAAAGGCAGCAGGTTCGCCGATAGCGGCACGATGGGGCCGTGCGCCGACAGGTTGTAGGCGGTGGACCCGGCGGGCGTGGACACCAGCACGCCGTCGCAGATCAGCTCCGCCACGCGCACCCGGCCGTCGATGGTGATGCGGATCTTGGCCGCCTGGCGAAGCTGTCGCAGCAGGCTCACCTCATTCAAAGCGAGCGATTCTTCGACCGCCCCCGTCTGCGTCACCGCGTGCATGCGCAGCGGATGCAGCACGGCGGCCTGGGCGCAGGCCACTCGAAAGGCGAGGTCGTCCTCGTCGAACCGGTTCATCAGGAAGCCGACCGAGCCGCAGTTCATGCCGTAGACGGGGATGTCCTGCCCCAGGATGGCGTGCAGCGTTTCCAGCAGGAAGCCGTCTCCGCCGAGGCACACGATCGCCTGCGCTTCCCCGACCGGCCAGTCGCCGTAACGGTTGGCCAAGCGCTGGCGGATATCGGCGGCCGAGCCGACGGCGACGAAGGCGAGACGCTCGATCGGCGCGGGCGGCGCGTCCGGATCGGCCTGGTCCGCAGGCTCGATCGGGACGGCGGACAGGCTCAGGCGAGCCGCCGATGCTCGAGAATCGGCATGTCCCGACGCACGCGGGCGGTGAGCGCCGGGTCGATGCGGGCGGTGGCCCAGCCGATGCCGTCCGAGACCTGCGCCGTCACGCTTCCCCAAGGGTCCACGACTATGGAATGGCCGAAGGTGAAGCGGGGCTCGCCGCGTGCGTCGTGATGGCGTCCCCAGGTGGCGGACGCGGCGACCCAGCACTGTGTCTCGATCGCGCGGGCCCGGATCAGCGGCTCCCAGTGGTCCCGCCCGGTGGCGACCGTGAAGGCGGAGGGCAGGAACAGCAGCTCCGCCCCCGCCCGGCGCAGCGCCAGGAATAGCTCGGGGAAGCGCAGATCGTAGCAGATCGCCAGCCCGACCTTGGTATCGCCGACCTGCAACGTCACGACGTCGTCGCCGGCGCCGTAGGTGGCGCTCTCGCGGTAGCCGGCGCCATCGGGGGCGGTGATGTCGAACAGGTGGATTTTACGGTAGCGGGCGCGCTCCTGGCCGTCCGACCCGAACACGACCGTGGTGTTGAACAGACGGTCGCCGACACGTTCGGCCAGCGACCCGCCATGGATGTGGATCGCGTGGGCGCGGGCCCGGGCGCGAAGAAACTCGTAGGCCTCGCCGCCGGGCGCGTTCGAGCCGGGGGCGGGCAGCGCCTCGGCCTCGGCCAGCTTGGTCGCGCGGTCTCCGCCGAGGCAGGTCCACATCTCGGGCAAGGTGACGACGTCCGGCCGGTCGGCCGCGGCCGCCTCGTCGATCAGCCGGCCGGCCTGGCGGATGTTCTCCGCCTTGTCGGCTCCGGCATTCATCTGCAGCACGCTCAGGCGCATGGGACCCTCGATGCGACGCCATTCCGACTGAAGCACGGCGCGTCCGGGCCCGGCAAGCTCAGCGTGGCCGGTCGAAACGGGGTTCGGCGCGGCCCGGCGGGTCGGCCCAGCGCGGCGGCGCGTCCGGCGGCGGCGAGCGGCCGGCGCTGCGGCTGGCGGTCGAAATTCGCGGCGCCGGCGGGATCGGCGGACGCGAAGGCAACGGATCGTCCTGGTAGCCGTCCGCGCCGAGTGGCGGGGCGTCGTACTCGCTCATGCGGGCGGACATCGGCTCGGGCAGGCGCAGGGCGAGGCTGCGGATTTCACCCTGGATTTCGTCCAGCCGGGCTTCCACGCCCTCCAGCCGGCCTTTCATGCCGAAGACACTGAACGGCATCAGCACGAAGGCGAGCAGGAACAGGATCGCCGGGACCACGATGACGATGTTGACCCACCAGGGCACCCAGGCGGGCAGCGAGAAGGGGAGGTTCATGGGTTTGAGTCTGCCCTAAAGTACACCGAGCCGCCAAGCTTCAAGCGGTATAGGCGCGTGCCCGGCGGCTGCGCTAGAGTGCCCGGCATGATCACCAGCTCGCCGGCCTTCAAGGACAACGCGCGCGCCGCCCTGGCGAATGCGGGGCTGCAGAAGGCGCTGGGGCTCAGCAAGACCAGCTTCGTGGTCCGCCGCGCCGCCGCCGTCGCCGCGTTGCCGGAATTCGAGGCGCTGCGCGACACCGGGCGCGACATCAAGAACCACACGCTCGCCAACCTGGACTTCTACCTGGAAACCTACGCCGACGCGGTGGAGCGGTCCGGCGGGCACGTGCACTGGTGCAGCACGGCGGCGGACGCGTGCGACGCGGTGCTGGCGATCTGCCGGCAGGCGGACGCGCGCACCGTCACCAAGGGCAAGTCGATGATCGCGGAGGAGATCGGGATCAACGTGCACCTGGAGCAGGCCGGGATCGCGCCGATCGAGACCGACCTCGGCGAGTACATCATCCAGTTGCGGCACGAGACGCCGTCGCACATCATCGCCCCGGCATTCCACCTCAACCGCGAGGACTGGGAGACGCAGTTCCGCGCCTCCCACACCGACCTGCCGGCCGACCGCGTGTTCGCCGAGCGGCGCGACATCCTGACGGAGGCGCGCACCCGGCTGCGGGCGAAGTTCCTCGCCGCCGACGTGGGCATCACCGGCGCCAATTTCCTGATTGCTGAGACCGGCAGCAGCGTGATCGTCACCAATGAGGGCAACGGCGACCTGACGCAGACCCTGCCGCGGGTGCACATCGTGCTCGCCAGCATCGAGAAAATAGTGCCGACGCTCGAGGACGCGACCAGCCTGCTGCGGCTGCTGGCCCGCTCGGCCACGGGGCAGGACTGCTCGGTGTACACCACGTTCTCGACCGGGGGGCGGCGTCCGGGCGACCTGGACGGGCCAGAGGAATACCATGTCGTGCTGCTGGACAACGGCCGCTCCGGCATGATCGGGACCGAGTTCCAGGACATGCTGCGCTGCATCCGCTGTGCGGCGTGCATGAACCACTGCCCGGTATACGGCGCGGTCGGCGGCCACGCGTACGGCTGGGTGTACCCGGGGCCGATGGGCAGCGTGCTCACGCCGTCGCTGATCGGCGTCGACCAGGCGGGCCACCTGCCGAACGCTAGCACCTTCTGCGGCAAGTGCGAGAGCGTTTGCCCGATGAAAATTCCGCTGCCGAAGATGATGCGGCACTGGCGGGAACGCGAGTTCGAGCGCCACCTGACGCCGCGGGCGATCCGCGCCAACCTCGGCATATGGGCCTGGTTCGCGCGTCGGCCGGCGCTATACCGGCTGGCGACGCGGGCGGCGTCGGCCGGCCTGGGGCTGCTGGGACGCCGTCGGGGCCGGTTTACGTCGCTGCCGCTCGCGGGCGGCTGGACGGCAGGGCGCGACCTGCCGGCGCCGGAGGGCGACACCTTCTTCGCCCGGTACGGCCGCCAGCAGCGGGCGATCAAGGATTGAGTAAGGAAATTGTGTTAGCCTCGATCCGCCGCGGGCTGAAGCGCGGCAAGCTGCCCCCCGACCAGGCGGGGATGCTGTACGGCCGGCTCGCCTCCCATCTGCGCCACCTCGTCCCGGCCCGCAGCCGGGTCGCCCGGCCGGCGCAGATCGACCTGCTGGTCCACTACATGGAGCGTGAGTTCGCGACCGTCATCCGCGTCCCGCACGCGGCCGCCGTTCCCGCCAGCATTGCGGACTATCTCGCGGCGCAGAACCTGCCGAGCGCGATCACGGTCGCGCCGCACCCCGAACTCCGAGCGCTGCCCTGGTCGGACCGGCCGCTGCTGGCGATCCGCGAGGGTGCTCCCGACCCGGCGGACATCGTCGGCGTGCAGCACGCCTTCGCCGGCATCGCCGAAACGGGGACGCTGATGCTGCCATCCGCCCCCGAGCGCCCCACGACCCTGCACCTGCTGCCGGAAACCTCGGTCGTGGTGCTGCGGGCCAGCCGGGTCGTCGGTGCCTACGAGGACGCGTGGGATTTGCTGCGGGCCGAGCAGGACGGGATGCCGCGCAACGTCATGTTCGTCACCGGGCCGTCGCGCTCGGCCGACATCGAGCAAACGCTGGAATTGGGCGCACACGGGCCGCGCCGCCTCCACATCGTGCTGATCGAGGACGACCCGGCGGCGTGACCCCGCGGCGCCGCGTGCTGAGCGACACCGACCGTGCGGCGTGGGCGGACTACGTCCGGCACGTCGCCGCCCTGCCGGGTCGAGAGGCGCCGCCTGCGCTAGCCGCGCCGGCCGCCGCGCCGGCAGCCGTGGGGGAGAGCGCGCCGCGGACCGCGCCGCTGCCGCCTGCCATCCGACTGCTGTCGCCGCCCCCTCCGTTGTCGGTCGGGGCGCAGCCGGCGGGGGTCGACAACAGCACCTGGAGCAAGCTGCGCACGGGGAAAATACCGGCCGTCCGCACGCTCGACCTGCACGGGCGGACGGCCCAGAACGCCTTTCACGCGCTGGAGGGATTCCTCCGCCGCGCCCACGCCGACCGGCTGCGCTGCGTGGAGGTGATCACGGGCCGGGGCTCCGGCGAGGTCGGGGGCGTGATCCGGCGGGAGCTGCCGCTGTGGCTGAACCTGCCCCCGCTGCGCCCGTTGGTGCTGGCGGTGACGCACCCGCACGCCGCCAATCCGGGCGCGGTCCGGCTGCTGCTGCGCCGGCCGCGATAGCAAAGGCCAGACGGAAGGTTGAGGCTCTGCCTCGAGCCCGGCAGGCCCGACTGAATTCAGGCCCGCTGCGGCGTCCGCGCCCCTACGGCGGTTATGACCAGGTTTGCGGCGACGGCGACGGCGACGTTGGCCGCGAGGGCGAGCAGCCCGACATAGATGGTGTAGTTGGAGCCGCCGATTGCCAGCGTGTGCAGCGGCTTGATCCCGTCGCTCCAGGCGACGAAGGAGCCGCCGAAGAAGCCGGCTGCCCAACCGATCAGCAGCGCGCGGCCGTGGAACCACCCCGTGAACAGCCCGAACACAACTGCGGGGAAGGTCTGCATGATCCAGAGACCACCGAGCAATTGCAGGTCGAGCGCGAACTGGGTCGGTAGGAACAGGATGACCATCAGCGCGCCGACCTTGACCAGCAGCGACGTGATCTTGGCGACGCGGGCCTCGCCCTCGTGGGTGACGGCCGGGTTGACGTAGGCCTTCCAGAAGTTGCGGGTGAACAGGTTGGCCGCGCCGATCGACATGACCGCCGCCGGCACCAGCGCGCCGATGCCGATCGCGGCGAAGGCGAATCCGGTGAACCAGCTCGGGAACAGCGCCTTGAACAGCGCCGGGACCACGTCGTTGTTGTTGGCGGGTTTCACCCCGGCGGCGTAGGCCATGTAGCCCAGCAGGGCGATCAGCCCCAGCAGCAGGGTGTAGGCTGGCAGCAGGATGGCGTTCTTCCTGATCGTCTCGCCGCTTTTCGACGCGAAGATGCCGGTAAGCGTATGCGGGTACATGAACGCGGCCAGGGCCGAGCCCAGCGCCAATGTGGCGTAGGGGATGACCTGCGCGCCGCCCAGCGTGATGCTGCCGGAGCCTTTTGCCTTGAACCCGGCCTCGGCCGCCGTGAACACCGCACCGTAGCCGCCCAGCTTGAGCGGGATGATCGCCACCGCCACCAGCACCACGATGTAGATCATGATGTCCTTGACGAAGGCGATCAGCGCTGGCGCCCGCAGGCCGGAGGAGTAGGTGTATAGCGCCAGGATCAGGAACGCGACGATCAGCGGCAGCTCGCCGGTGAGGCCCAGCGCCTTGATCACGACCTCCATCCCGATCAGCTGCAGCGCGATGTAGGGCATGGTCGCGAGCACGCCGGTAAGGGCGACGGCCAACTCGAGGCTGCGGGAGCCGTAGCGGCCGTAGACGACGTCGCCGGCGGTGACGTAGCCGTTGCGCGCCGCGACCGCCCACAGTTTGGGCATGATGGTGAACACGACCGGGTAGACCAGGATCGTGTACGGCAGGGCGAAGAAGCCGTAGGCGCCGGTGGCGTATACCAGCGCGGGCACGGCGATGACGGTGTAGGCGGTGTAGAAATCGCCGCCGACGAGGAACCACGTGACCCAGGTGCCGAACTGCCGTCCGCCCAGGCCCCATTCGTCCAGATGGGCCAGCGTTTTCGGCTTGCGCCAGTGCGCGGCGACGAAGCCCAGGACAGTGACGAGGCCGAAGAAGAAGACGAAGACGGCGAGCGCCGTGGTGTCGACGGTGTCGCTGATCATACGTCAGTGTCCTTGCGGGTGGCGCGCCAGACCACCCAGGTAATCAGCGCGCTGACCGGCACCCAGGCGAGCTGGTACCAGTAGAAGAACGGAAAGCCGAGCAGCTCGGGGGTGCGGAAATTATAGAATGGCAGCCAAAGCAGCCCGATGAAGGGCAGCAGCAAGAGCAGCCACATGGCACGATCCTCCCCCGATTCCCACGCGCTCCGGCGTGTTCGGCGGTTATGTCGCGAGGTTCCGGCCGGGGCAAGCGGATTGGATTATTTTCAATACGTTTTCGTTATTTTGTGATGTCATGCTGCGTCCGCCAGGATCAGCCGCCGCCGCAGGGACGCTCGGACCGGAATGCCGGCGTATACGTCCTTCACCGCCTCCGTCAGCGTGACCCCCGCCAGGCGCGGCGCCATGCGCCGGCCGACCCGCTCGAACACGCGGGCGCTCCGGAGCACGGCGCGCAGATCGGCCGGCGGCACATATAGCGCGGTGTCGCGGCGTTCCACGCGGAACAGGCTGGCCGCGAGCAGGCGGTCGATCTGGCCCGGCGAGTAGGGCTGCCCCTGGCCGAACGGGGTGCTCTCGACATGCGCCCACACGCCGACCCGGTTCGGCGCCACCACCAGCAGGCGGCCATCATCCCTCAGCACCCGCCACACCTCCCGCAGCATGCGCCGCGCGTTCTCGGCGTTTTCCAGCCCGTGCACCACCAGGATGCGGTCGAAGCTGAGATCGGCGAACGGCAGCGCGTCCTCCTCGATGGTGCAGGACAGGTTGGCCGACCTGGCAGGCCAGCGCGCCACCCCGACTTGGGCCGGGGTCGCGGCCACGCATCGCGCCGCGTTCCCGCGCCAGCACCGCAAATAGGGGGCGGCGTAGCCGAGGCCCAGCACGGACTGCCGCGGCAGGCTTGGCCAGAGCAGCGTGAGCCGCTCGCGCAGCAGCCGGGCGGCCACCGCCCCACGCGCCGTCATGTAGAAATCCGCCGCTGCGTGCACGTCCGTCGTCATGGCGGCAGCATAGCACGGGGCGTGGATTGCGCCGGAGGGGGGCGATGATACATTCCACCCTTTCTCGGAGGGTTTCGAATGAGCATCACGGCCCAGGCGATCCCGATTTTGTCGGACAACTACGCCTGGCTGGTGCGCGACGCGGATACCGGGTTCACCGCGATCGTGGATCCGGCCGAAACCGGCCCGGTCGTGGCCGCGATCGAGGCGGCCGGCCGGCTGGACATGATCCTGCTGACGCACCATCACCAGGACCATATTGCCGCCGTCGACGCGGTCCGGGCCCGGTTCCCGGCGCTCGTGGTGGGCAATGAGGCCGATCGCGGACGCTTGCCGAAGCTGGATCGCGCGGTCAGCCCCGGCGACTCGTTCAAATTCGGCGCGGGCGAGGCGCGGGTGATCGACACGCCGGGCCACACCATCGGGCACATCGCGTTCTTTCTCACGCCGGGCGACGTGCTGCTATGCGGCGACACGCTGTTCAGCCTGGGATGCGGCCGGTTGCTGGAGGGCACGGCGGGCCAGATGTTCGCCAGCCTGCGCGAGCTGGCCGCGCTGCCGGGCGATACGCTGGTGTGCTGCGGGCATGAGTACACCGAGAGCAATTCCCGATTCGCCCTCAGCGCCGATCCGGACAACCCGGCATTGCAGGCCCGCGCCGCCGAGGTGAAGCGCCTGCGCGCCGCCGGGACGGCGACGGTGCCGACGTATCTCGCGGACGAAATGGCCGCAAACCCCTTCCTGCGCGCGCCCGACGTGGCGACGCTGGCCGACCTCCGTTCCCGCAAGGATCGTTTCCGTTGAAATTGTTCTACTCGCCGACCAGCCCCTACGTCCGCAAGGTGATGGCCTGCGCCATCGCCCGCGGGATCGAGGGCAAGATCGACCTGGTGACCATCAACCCGCACGCCTCGCCCCCGGACCTGCTGGCCAGCAACCCGCTCAGCAAGGTGCCGTGCCTGGTCGCCAATGACGGGGTCGCGCTGTTCGACAGCCGCGTCATCTGCGAGTTCCTGGACTCCGTGGAGTTCGTGACGCCGCTGTTCCTCCAGGGCGGCGCGAGGATCGGGGCGCTGCGGATGCAGGCGATCGGTGACGGCATTTGCGACGCGGCGGTGCTGCGCCGGATGGAGCAGGGCAAGCCGCGGGAGGGCGCGCGCGACGTGCAGATGGAGCGGCACCGGGCTGCGGTCGAGCGCGCGCTGGACCTGCTGGAGGCCGAGCCGCCGGCGCAGCACCTCGACATCGGCAGCATCGCGGTCGGTTGCGCGCTGGGCTACCTCGATTTCCGCTTCGCCCACGAACCGTGGTCGACGGGACGCCCGAATCTCGCCGCCTGGGCGGACGCGTTCATGGCCCAACCGTGCATGGTGCGGACGGCGCCGCCGCCCGGATCGTAATCAGGCGCCTCGGGCGGCGATGACGCCGCCGGCAGCCACCATCAGCGCAGCCGCGGCGATGGCCCAGCTTGGAGCGGCCCATCCGCCGAGGATCAGCAGCAGCGTCGAGGCGACCGGCGTGACGTAGGCCAGCGTGCCGAGCAGGACCGGGTCGCCCCGCTTCATCCCGATGTCCCAGAGAAAGAACGCGCCACCCACCGGGCCGAGGCCGAGCGCCAGGATGGCGGCCGTCGCGCCGGGGCCGGGCCGCACGGAGGGCTCGAACGCCAGGTGCGCCAGTCCAGCCAGGACGGCCGACGCCGCGCAGAAGCCGGCGACCGCCCCCGTCGGGACGCGCGCCAACCGGCGTGCGAGTACCGAGTACAGCGCCCAGGTCAGCGCGCTGCCGAGCGCCAATCCGTAGCCGAGCGCCGCACCCGGCGGGAAGCGCGCGTGGCCGCCCAGCAGCACCGCGCAACCCCCCGCCCCGAGCGTGACGCCCGCGAGGCGCCGGGCGGTGAGGCGCAGGCCAAGGATCGGCCCCGACAGCAGCACGATCAGCAGCGGCCAAGCGTAGTTGATGAGGTTCGCCTCGGCGGGCGGCGCCAAGGCCAGCGAGGCGAAATACAGCGTGTGGAAGCCGAACAATCCGCCGACGCCGTGGGCCCAGGCGACCGGCGGCTGCGACAGTTCGAGCAGGCGTCCCGTCGCGGCCAGGACGCCCAGCCCGGCCGTCGCGGACACGGCGAAGCACAGCGCCGTCAGCTCCAGCGGCGGCACGGACGCGGCGGCGCGCGAGAGCAGGGCCAGGCACGACCACAGCGCGATGGCGCCGCATCCCGCTACGGTCGCCCGGCTCACGCTTTAGCAGGCTGCGGAAATTCAGGCGGTTTGCGAGCGGTTGAGCAGACTTTCTGCGAGTGAGCCGGTTTTTGTGCGGCGGTTTTGCCGGTTTCTGTTGCCCTGGCGGGGTAAAATCGTAGCTGCTCATCCCCCCTGTCTGGGGTAAAATTCTGCCTGTTTTCAATAGGATAACCGCGGATTTGCGGGTCGATTGTAGATCCTGAACTCCGCAGTATAAGGCATGTATAAAGATGAGATCTCCACAGTTCAGCGCCAATTACTACCTATCGCGCGAGTAACTATGCTTCCATACTCCCCATATCATCGACGCTGTCACGCCAGCAGCCTTATTCGTCGAGGACGCTATCCCCTTGACCGAAAAAGCGTTTTCGGTGGAGAGGGGGGTTGAGCAGTTACGTAAAATCATGCCTTTGGACAGAGTCCGGGCATGACTACGCCGCGCCAGCCAGCAGCTTGGGCAGGCGCACCAGGTTGTAGGCGGCCGCGACGAAGGTGAACATCCAGCCGACACGCTCGGTGCCAC
>JAABUX010010638.1_pt1 | contig 10251 bp, 21 predicted proteins | sample 5561851 | NCBI WGS metagenome assembly JAABUX01 (sample SAMN10711883, study PRJNA513361) | rock metagenome | isolation source: Antarctica rocks | place: Antarctica: Victoria Land, Richard Nunatak red sandstone | collected 2016-01-03 | reverse complement strand
GCCAGCGCTCGGACCGTCCTTTTGCACCGCTCCGGCCGGCAGATGGACTGCAGCACGGAGGCAAGGCAGCTATAACGGTTCATCGTAAAACAAAGTGCGCGTGCGCAGAGCGCGGCAGTGCAATGCGGGCCGGCTGTAGTGCCTGCGGGGGTGATGCAGTGTGCACAAGGAGAGGGTGTCAGCTGATGATTGTGGCGCACAGCTTCATCTTCACGTCGTACACATTGGTGCAGTCATATATGCTGACAACTCGAAGCAACCATACCGTGCACATCCCAGCAGCTGGGGTCGGTTGCAGCGTGGCTGGTCTGTCGGGCCTCTGCTCCGCCGTCTGACGCCGTGTCAGCATTGGCAGGCAGGCCCAGCTGAGCACTGTGTGCCCGGATCCAGGACAGCGCGATGCGCGCGGACTCCTCCAGCACGCCGCCGGCCTGCGCACCCGCGCAAGGCAGTTGCAAAGTCCGTGCATGCATGCGCCGACCTGTGATGCCGCCATTCCACGCTTCCCCGCGCACACGATACAGATGATTGACAGCTGAACGTCTTGGACGCTCAGCCTTCGAAAGGACCGTGCACGATGGGCAGCGAACAACATCAAGATGACAGGGACTTGCAAAAGCAGCACACCTGGCCCGTCAGCTGCAGAGTGCCTCGCCGCCCGGGGCGGCCGTGCGAGGTCGCCGCGCACTCGATGTACTGCACCTGCCCGCCGGCTTCCGACCAGACCAGGCCCGCCACGCTGCCCGGCTCCGACACGCAGTGCTCCGCGTCGTGGCCCAGGAACCGCCGCGGGCCCAGCACCTCCTCCAGCAGGGCGACATCCACCACCACCTGCAGGAAGTACAGGGCAAGCGTGTTGCCCACCAGAGTAATAATCGATTTTCTGCAACTAATAAAGCAAGTAAGATCAAGTAGCTTTGAGAATCTTATCATATAATGCCAACAATGTGAAAAATCCAAAGGGCAGGAGCAAATTCAGAATCGCACGAAGCGCGTCCTTACTGCTGACCGCGAGATGCACGGCGACTGCTGACCGCGAGATGCACGGCGACTCTGCAATGTATGTACAGCAGGCCGAGTGTGACAGGGCTGACACCGTGATCCGCAGGCAGTCAAAGCCAGCCCGAGATCTGCCATGCAGTCGCACCGTTGACATCTGCGTGGGGTCGATGTCGTCTCTGCCGCTGCTAGGCAAGATGTCTACCACCGAGCTCTCGGCAGCATCATGTCGAACGGACGGTGCCATGTGCACTGCTACTGCACCATTGGGACCCGCTGACGGACTAGGCTGAAACCGCCGTCTGTGGCATCGGGGTCCGCCGGAGGCCAGCCATGACGCAGATTCGGCACCACGTGCTGAGACCGCCGCCTCCGCATCCCAGCCACCGCTGCGCAGGTGTGCCTCCTCGCCTGCAGGCTGCTGCTCGGAGGTTACGCGCTTGAGGGGGGCAGGGCTGGGCTGAGCGTCTGGGCTGTCCCGCTCGGCTGCTGTCACAACCTCGACCGCTACATGGCGACAGACGGCCGCCAATGCCTGCGAGCCACAAAACCAGACGTATGACACCCCGCTCCTATGCTGCTATCTGAGCAAGCACCTGGACTCATATGAGCGTGCAACGACACTGCTGTGCAGAGCGGCACATCCCAACGCAATGAGCCTAGCAACCTCAACATTGCCGCACTCATCCACCTGCTTTCATCTGCAAAATCCTTTATGTCTTGGCAGTCATGTGAGGAGAGCGACCGAGGTACGCGCCTGCGACAGGCGGCGCACGCCGGCCTCGCGTGTCCAGCCCGAGGCGACGGCCTCCAGGACCTCCCGCGGAAAGGCCAGCTGCTCCAGTGACAGCCCGTGCTCTGCAAGGAGCTTCGGCAGCAGGTGCCGCTGGGCAATGTGCACCTGCACGTGCCGACAGTATGCAACTCACTCCATGTGCAGAGTGAGAGTCACCAGCACCAGGAGCAGGGTTGGCATGTCCGCGCCGTCTATTTTGCCGCTCGACGACACACCTCGCAGCGGTGGGTTTGCCAAGAAGCCGAGGTTGAGTTCGTGGGATAGGGTCGATGTCCATGTAGGAGACGACATGCAAGGCTGCGAGCGTGCCTTCTCGTCCAGGGTGTAGCCGGACAGGGCGATGAGCTCCATGCGGTCCAGCAGCGCTGGAGGGATCGTGGCCACACGATTTCCGGTCGCCACGAATACAACTTTGCTGAGGTCGAATGGCAACCCAAGGTATGTGTCCACGAAGGCGCTGTTTTGCTCCGGATCCAACACCTGCAATATATCAGCATCACCCGCTGCTGATTCGCCTGCCGCACGGACCCTGTACACTGGCATACAGGATACGTGCTGTTGACACCGCGTTGTCTGTGCTACCCTCGCTGACAGACCGCACACCTCCAACAGGGCGGCGGCGGGATCACCGCGCGCAGAGTCGGCGCCCAGCTTGTCGATCTCGTCTAGCAGCAGGGTCGGATCACGTACACCAGCGCGCCGCAGTGCCTGCACAGCCGTTGCGTCGGTCAAGGATCTTGCGGTAGTGCGCGAACTGCGTATATACTGCAAAGAGGAGCGTCTCTGCAGAAATGCAAGGCTCTCGCTGGGTGCCACCGAGCAATAAGATGCATATATTCTGCATCCTGTCCGGCACTCAGAATGGCTGGACTGACTTCGTAAGGCTTTACTTACCTGTATGACACGACCAGGCAGCGCGCCGACATACGTCCGGCGGTGGCCACGGATCTCAGCTTCATCACGCACGCCACCGAGTGAGATGCGCTGGAAGGGCCGCTGCAGCACCTGAACATGAGCAACAAAAGATAACGCCAGGTGCACACGCAGCTTCCTGCCTGTCCACTACCCTCCTTGCGGCCAGGTCAACTCCAGTTGTCACCATACCAAGCCTTGCGCGTGCTGCAAGGTCATCTGAACGCAAGCCACACGGTTTGAACCTAGCAATCCGGAGCTTACCTCAGCGACGGAGCGGGCAAGAGACGTCTTGCCGACTCCGGGAGGGCCAATGAAGCAGAGGATGGGTGCACGTGCATCGGCCCCTCTCAATCGCCGTACAGCCAGATATTGCACAATCCGTGTCTTGACCTTGTCCAGGCCGTAGTGCTGTTTGTCCAACATCGCTCGAGCCGCCGACAGGCTCAGTTCTGTGCGCAGCATGGAGCACGTCACGAACAGAGTAAGTGGGGCTCATGCTGCGTCTTTGGTGCCCACAGTGATCGCCACATGACATCCTCAAGCTGTAGCAAGCGTCAGCACACCCGTTCGAGGAGCATGGGAGTCTCACAGAAGTGCATCACCATCATCTGGATTGACACTCGCCTGCTGCTGTTCCCGGGATGCTGGCAGGCACCACCGCTGTCCCTTCCTCGTCTTCAGCGGCGTCCGGACTACTGCCAGATGTGGCGCCTATGCTGTCTTTATCTTCAGCTGCCTCTGCGGCGTCTGTGCTGCTGCTGACGTTGTCCAATTGGGGCGCCCCTCGCTGTGAGGCCAACGCACTCCAGGGCAGGTCCGCCAGCGTCTCCAGGTACGCCCGACTCATGGCGTGGCCGGGTGACTGGTCGTTGGACCGCTGCAGACGCTTGTACTCACGCATCGCTGCCTACACGCAGTGTGCAGTGCCATTTGGGGTGCTTACAACAGGACCCTGGTACGGTGTGATGAGGCTAAGCGGGTTTGCATTCACGCAGGCGTCATTGTTGTATAAGAGTCCAGCGCTCGTCCACAATAATGTACTGATTGTGTGCCATACAATGCAGAGTAAACATATGACTTGCTGTAAAGATGCATTTGTCTGGGTGGGTGGCAGATGGACACCTTGAGCACGTCCGGCGGGGGCTTGGCGTCCTGCAGGCGCTTCATGACCGCCTTCAGCTCCTCAGCGTCGTCACCTTCGGCGTCGTTGCTCCCTGGGCGAGGCGGCAGCACGCCACCTGCGCGGCGGGCACCACATGTTCCATCAAAGCAGGGAAGCCAGTATGATACGGTGACACAACCTCCAGAGCAGATTTGCATCAGAGCGGATGTCGCAGCTGCTAAGTTGTGAGCAGGTCAATTGAGATGCTCGCCTGTCAGGGCCCGCTGAGTGGCGAGGAGGCGGCGCAGGGTCTGTGCGTTGGCGACCGCCTGCCGCGGGTCCGAGGACGACTTCACCTCCACCAGCGCGCGGCTGTCCGCCTTCGCGGAGTCTCCGCGGTCCGACAGGCCACTCAGCGCCGCCTGCAGGGTGCAAGGCCCGCACTCTCGCAGCTGTTAACACCAGTGAAGGGCTGCGCGCAAACCGACACTGGAACCTACGCTCGCAGGGTCACCTCCGCTCGTGCTCATCAAGCCCAAAGAGGTGCCAGGTCGGGTGGGTGCAAGTGGGCTCTGTTCTGGCAGCTGCTCCGAGAAGGTTTGGCCCGTCATCAATTGCCCTCCTTCCAGCCAGAGAGAATTGCACTCGGGCATGGCGATCAAGATGACTGAATACCCTGGAGCCGGTTGCAATGGCCAGACCTCAGCACAATCCAGGGGCATAGACAGCAAAGAGACGCTGCAAGTTGGCTGGCAGCAAATCTTGCTCATGACCTCAAGTACCGAGAAACGAGTCATGAGTGTAACCCGCACATTAATGATGTCCAGGGCGATCCTGAGGCGGCCCTCCTCGTCGTCCGCGTCCAGCATGGCGAGCCGCGCGTCCCGCCCGGGCGCCAGCAGCGCCACGAGCAGGTCGGCCGCGCGACCAGGGGAGCCCGCCTCCAGGGCCTGCCCCAGCCGCAGCGACATCGCCGGACCCGCGCCCGCCTGCCGCGAGCGCAGCTTTGCTCAGTAACAAGCCTGCTGACGCGTTTGTGCGGGTCTAGCCTGGCAAAGCGCCAGCGGATTTCCTGCTGAGCACGTTTCCAACAATGCAGATCAGTACATCTGCGTTCCTCTCAATACGGCATGGACGCGCAGACTGCCTGCCGGGTACGCTGCACGGCAGCGTGCGGCACGCCTGGATGATGATCAGCAGCTGCTCAGTCCCTCGCCGCAGCGCCTTGACGAGCGCCTTGTAGGTCGCCGACTCAGCCACCTCGTCCGGTGTCCTGCACGGCACACGGTCGTTCTCAGGCTTCATGTCTGGGCCGATCCTATGCTCATGCACAACTTCCTAACGGAGCTCGTGATGCAGCCGGCCTGCTGCTCACCGGGTCAGCAGCGGCCTCACAGCCACCTCAACATGCGCGCGGTCTTTCGGCACAGCAGGTCGGCTGACGGCGGCCCGGCAAATGCCTTCGAGCGCCAGCACCCACTCGCCACTCTGCGGCAAACACACCACTCGTTGCGTCAGCGATGTGCACGTGCACTTGCAGTGGCAAATTCCTTCGGGTCCTCACCGCGCCATGTGAAGCAGGCATTGACTGGGAGATTTGTACAGAAGGCAGCAAACAGTGCACCTCAGCAAGCCGCGTCAGCTGCCGCACGCGCGCTACGGTCCCGCGGCCGTGCAGACGCGACAGGTCTAGCTTGCCAACCAGCTCCGTCACCCTACCGGGCCCCGACTGCGCCCTGCTGCCATGCTCGTCGCCGCCATCGCTGGCTGCATCACGCGATGCTACTGCGGACTGCCTGCCGTCGCCGTCGGGCAGCTCATCGGCTGCATCGTCATGCTGCTCCAGGGGCACCGCAACCACCAGCAGAGTGCCGCCGTCCGCTTTCAGCAGATGCTGCACCAGAGAGCTGCGCAGCGGAGGACACAAGCTCAGCATGGCAGCACAGGACGGCTTGGCGTATACTCAGCCGTGAGACACGGTCTGACGCCCTTGTGCATGTCAAATAGGCAGGATGACTGCATTGTACACCCCACCCCCTCAACCACCCAGCAAGGAAGAGCCAGCTGACTCGCTGTCGGCAGTGCATGGCCAGCCTTACCTGCTGTCCCAGCCGGAGACGCTGACACGCGCAGCGGATCCCGGGAGCAAGACTTGGCCCTCTAAAGGCACGAGCGGCAAGGTGTCCAGAGTTGGTCGACTCGGCTGACCTTCCGACTGCTTCGGCGGACTCATGCTTTGCGGCTGTACGGGGCCTATGGCATGTTTGCCAATATGTGAGGGTGTGTTGGACACGCATTTGCGAAGGGTCGAACGTTCAGAAGCACTACAGCAGCATGACTGTCTGGCGCACGAGGAACTCATCATTTGCACTGAACACAAGCGGTGCTGCATGCTCGTGAGGTAGTGTGCCTTGCTAACGGGCACCGAGCTGGCGAGCAACCTCAGACACGTGCCGGGGAAGGTTGGCGCAGTGGTCTCAGCTGTCCGACAGCATGCATCTGCTGCCGGCGCCGGGCAGTCAGTCGCGGTCGACTTGCCCCGTATCAAACGTCGGCGGATGGAGCTCGTACAGCCTTCAGACGCAGCTTCCACAGGCCAGCAGCCAGCCGGAACCGCTCGCGCGGATTTGGCGCCATCCCCGGACGCCCCGCAGACGAAGGGTGCCGTCCATGTCAGCATCAGCCTCCGAAGGCATCTCGGGCCCAGCCATGCACGGCGGTGATCCAGGACGCAGCGACGCAGGCTCGACTGTTGGCCCGTTGCCCAGCAGCCCGCATCCTGGCGCTTCCACAGTAGATGCCTCAATGACGTTCGACGAGCAGCATGTTGGACCAGCCGACAGCAATGCCTCAGGGAGGCCGTCAGACACAGCGAGCTCAAGCACGACGCTCATAAAAGCATTTCATCTGGTGCGGATCCACTTGTATTGTATCCAGATCTTGTGTGGAGTTCCAGCAGCCTGTAGGTATGCATGGAGTAGCGCCGCTGTGAGGCTGGCTCATGTCCCATTGACTGACTGGTCACAAGCATGGCGCCGAGCACACCGTCCTGTCTCGGAGTGCCGCGCTTGACTTGACACCATAGTGAGTTTCGACTCGCAGCGCAGCGATGAGAAATTTGCTGTGAACCTGAGGCCGACAAGCATGCTATGGTGCAGGTTTTGTTTTTTATGGTCTTGGGGGCCGGCGTCATCTTCCTCTCCGTGCTGCTGTACTTCACGGCCGACATTCAGTTTCAGCGCGCCTGCATCAAAGTGATCCGGCGCCTCCTTAAGACTGTCGCCCTGCGGCAGGCGCGCCCAAAATTCCTGATTTGGTGTATCATCTCGTGCTGGCTCAACTCTTGCTCTGCATTGCCGCTCTGGTGCTGTTGAAGTCGCGGAGCACCTCGTCTCTGCTTCTTCGAAGCCGCCGTCATTCGGGGCAAGCGTGCCCGTCTCGCCCACTACAAGACAATGGTCAACCCGCCAGCGCTTCGCTGATGTCAGGTGATGGGCATCCTGGGCGCCATGGTGTTCGTCCGCTACGGCCTGGAGCCGCTGGTGAAGTCGCTGCGGACGGTGTTCAAGGCCAGCGGCGCCTGGGAGAAGTCGTCCGAGTACCACTTCCTGCGGGAGGTGCAAACCAGTTGCACCTGTGCTCCGTGCGTTGGCATGCCAACTCGCGCTGCTGGGTCTAAGAGTGTCAACCATGAACCTGCTCCGCTTGACATCGTGGCCGGACATCGTGCACGCAACGAAGCGGTGGTTCCTGTGTGACAGCAGATTTGTACGTTGTGCTGACTAAAACACTATCCCGACCTTGCAGGTGTACCGGCCACTGGAGTTCCTGTTCGTCATCGCGGCGTTCACGACGCTGGCCGAGAACTTCCTGCCGCAACTCATCGCCATCCCGAGGGTGAGAGCCTTCCCGCTTGAGATGCTTTCAGCGGTTATTTGATCCGAACGTAGCTACCCAGCGATGCGGCTGGCGTCACAACTGGTACACAAAAGGTTCATCATTCTCAGTCCTCTCGTACAGGAGAATGGCTCAGCGCATTGGCTCTTGCTGTTGTCATGGTCTTGGAGGGAACGCTGCACGCTTACCCAGCATTTGGCATGTCCAAGCAAGTTGTGAAGCTGCAGCATTGTGCCCTTGCGGGCTGCTCATGCAGCATCGCAAGTAAGACGTCGTCTAGTGACTTGGTAATCTATCCTGTGTCACGGCCCGCAGGCGGTGGTCCAGAATGTGGTGCGGTCGACGCTGTCGCTGACGTTCGTCATCGCCCTGGCGCGCGTCGTGTTCAACGTCAAGGGGCGCATGACGCGGGAGGCGACGTGGGAGCTGGAGCTCAAGGGCGACCTGACGAAGCAGCGGCGCGTGGAGGCGGTCGACAAACTGCTCAGCGTCTTGACGCTGCTCGTCGCCGCGGTGTTCGGCCTCCAGGCTGTCGGCCTCGACGGTGCGCGCTTCAGCTCAGCTTGCGGAAGATGTTCAGCTTGACGCACAGGAGTGTAGCTGTGCTCGCGAAACGTTCTGTACATTGTAGAGCGTGCCATTGCGCTGCGAATAGGCTGTGGAGATTCAGCCATCGCATTGAGTTGACCAGTGACTGCCTTGTCATATGCCTGTGTGCCCTGCAGTAAACTCCGTGCTAGCTATCGGCGGAGTCGGTGGTCTGGCCATCGGTCTGGCGGGCCGCGAGATCCTGGAGAACCTGTTCACGGGGCTCATCATCCTGTCGTCCAGCCCCTTCGAAGTCGGCGAGGAGGTCCTCTTCACGCCTCCCAGCGGACCGGTGCGCCCGCACGCTTTGCAGCGGTCCTTGCAGCTGATGCTGCCTGTGCACCCCTGTCAGCTCGTTGCGTGCTTGATGAGGTGTTTGGCTGGCCTGAAGAGTAGCACAATGTTGCATGCTTCATTTCGTTGTGGACATGTCGCCTAAAATCTTCCTGCTCGTGGTTAGGGTGAGCTCAAAGGGTTTATACACTGCTTGTTCATCACCATTTTCAAACTCGTCGCCAGTCTCATTCCATAACTGCAGGCGGTCGAGGGCATTGTGCTGGACGTCGGCTGGTACCGCACCACCATCCGGAGCTTCGAGCGCGAGATTTACAACATCCCAAACTCCGTGTTTTCGCGCAACGTGGTCCTCAACATCACACGCAAGCAGCGCGAGTGGCGATTCTTCGAGTTTATCGGTGCGCTGCCGATGATGTCGAGTGCCGCGCATGAGGTTGGGCCGTTGTTTCACACGGATGAGGCACCACCTGATTGCTGTCCTGCCTGGTGCGACCGTCGCTGTGGGATCTTGCGGACCTGAGCGAGTGTGAAGACCTTGTACACCAGAGATGTTACCATGCCTGCCTGCGAGATGAAATGCTTCAGTCGTCGCCCGTGCGGTAGGTCAAAGCCTGACAGGCGATTCCCGCGCCCAGGGTTGCGGGTTGAGGACGTGGTGAAGGCGCCGGCCGTGGTAGCGGACTTCCGGAAGGTCATCCGGCAGGACCCGCGCATTATCCAGAAGCTGCACCGCCGCGTGTTCGTTGACAAACTGACACGAGATCAGGTGCGCGGCGCTGGTCGCAAACGGCATGCCGCATCTGATGTACGGATGCAGGGCCGGCAGTGTCCACTGCAGATACTTTGCATACCTGTGTGAGAGGTTAGTAGTCTCACTGGTCGTTGGCCTGTGTATATGGCATAGGAGCCAGTTGCGTCAGCAGCATGCGCCAGCGTTGACAGACCGTCGTTAGTTGACATCGTTAGAGGCCACATTGCCTGTGTCAGTGTGATGTCCGAAATACGGCCGCGGCGACGCCACTACCCTTCAGCTTCCCAATGTCTGCTTTGTGTCCGAATGACCGTCCCCTCACACTGAGATTGCTGGGCCCAGGTGACGATCTACATCTCGGCGTACGTGGAGGCGACGAATCGCGACGCCTTCATGGCGGTGAAGCAGGACCTGCTGCAGGCGTTCGTGGACTGCTGCGAGCGTAATGGCGCCCGCCTGGCACGCCAGCGTATCCAGGTGCGCCACCCACCCGCCATAGTGGCTCATGCCTGCGCATCCGCAACTGGCAAGTTGTGGTTTGCTCATCTGAGGCTGGTCTGCGATACATTGAAGGCCTTTGGGTGCTTGTCAACCTCGCAAAAGCCGTCATGCTCGGCCATGCGGAAGACTGGGGGCTGACTAAAGGATTCGTACGCTGCCATGGGAGAGGAGCTGACCCCTTCCTTCGCTCGAGTGCAGCTGGAGATGGTGCCACTGCTGGACATTGCGCAGCCGGCAGTCACTGCTGGGGCCGCCGCTACAACAGCCAGTGGAGCTGCCGCCAAAACGTCAACCGCTACAGCCACGACCAGCACGGACGGCAGCCCAGCGAACGGCGCCTCCAGCTCGAAGGGTGCGCCACGCAGTCGCCGTGACCATTCAGGCGCACGGTATGCGAATTGTGCG
>JAABUX010010636.1_pt1 | contig 10255 bp, 10 predicted proteins | sample 5561851 | NCBI WGS metagenome assembly JAABUX01 (sample SAMN10711883, study PRJNA513361) | rock metagenome | isolation source: Antarctica rocks | place: Antarctica: Victoria Land, Richard Nunatak red sandstone | collected 2016-01-03 | reverse complement strand
TGAGCGACGTGGATCTGCGCCTTGTCGTCTCCGACGCGGCGGCGGTCACGCTCTGCGCGCAACCCTGGGACATCGCCGGCTACACCACGCCCGAGCGGCTGGCCCTGTTCAGCCGCTTTGGCCGGCCGGCCCTCATCCATGAGAACCAGCATAACGCGTCGCCGGGCGAGAGCTTCACCTGTGTCATCTACGCGTCGCTGCTGACGGTCGACTGGGTGCTCATCCCCCAGGCCGTGGCCGCGCGCCAACCGGATACGCGGCTGCTCTTCGACAAGGTCGGTATCCCGCTCCAGCCGCCTCCACCGTCCCTCTCGGAAGCGCAACGGGCGGAGCGAGCCTCGGAGCGGGTGGCGTTCTTCTGGATGATGATCAGCATTGCGGTCAAGTACCTGCTGCGCGGCGACGCCGTGCGTGTCCACCACCTGCTGGCCGGTCTTGAACCCCTCGTGCGGGAGGTGTGTACCCTGTCCACCGGCATGCCCATCCCCTACACCACAAAATCGTCCTTCCGTCTCGCGGCGACCGTCGAGGAGCAGGTCGCGGCTGTCCACGTCATGTGCGCGAGCGTGCTGGCGCTGGCGCCAGCCATCGTCGCGCTGGGCGGCTACGTCCCGGACGATCCGATGGCCATGATCGACGGGTTGCTCTCGTTGAGGCCAGCCCTCGACTAACTAGGCGCTACGAGCAGCGATAACCTTCTCGACGAGAGCGATGTACTCCCCTGTCGCCGCATCGAGGTACCGTGTCACCGCCCACCCGGTTCCCTCGAGGAGTCGTTCTAACTCCGGTTTGGACACGAACAGGTACTCGAACCATGGCGTGGCGTACTGTTTGTAGCGGATGCGCAGCCTCAGTTGTCCCGGCATTCTGCCGCGCCGGAGGTTCTCATCGCGATACGCGGCGTGGACGGGGGCCGTGATCCCATGGGGGTCCCGGCTCTCCGCGATGATCCGGGCGTCGTCGCTCGTCGCATGGTAGAGCCGTGTGAGCAGCGTCCGCGCCGTGGCGGCATCACCGAATAAGCCGACATTGGCGCCGAGCAGCAGCAAGGTATCCCACGAGCCGGGCTCTGTGGTCAGGAGACTGGCGTTGGCGAGGGAGAGCACGCGCGCGTCCCTCAGCCCACGTCGTTGGCAGACGTCGATGGCCAGCGGCGAGACATCGATGCCGACGACCTCGGCTCCCTGCCCCTGCAGGTAGAGGGCGTGTCGACCTGCTCCACAGCCAACGTCCAGGATGCGGCTGCGCGCCCATGCCATGGCCTCGCGATCATGGGTGAGCCAGGCGTGATACGGGGCGACGTACGCGCGAGAACTCTCACCCACGCCGATAAAACCGTCATCCCGTTCGACGATTTCCCGTCCGGGGGCGCCGCGTAGGTGGTCGTCGAGCAGATGGCCAAAAGCATCTTGCTCATTGGTCAGGTTGGTCATACTGATCGCGCGCCTCCATGTCGATAGCGACCACTGGGAGCGCGGGCGGCCCGCCCGCTTCGGTCGCAACCACGCGGATCGGTGCGCCAACCGTCGTGGACACTGTCCGCGCTCCCGGCAAGACTCCGTACGAGGCGGGCGGGCCGCTCGCGCTCCCTGTAGGCAGGGTCTGTGAATTGTCCGCTACGGACGCCGGTTGCCCACGACGACGTGCCGCAGTCCCTGCGGCACGTCGTCGTGGGCATGTGGTGTGCCGGACCCGGACGGGCGTCCCGCGCACCTGGCCGCAGGGACTGCGGCGGTCCCAGTAGAAATGCCTGTCACCGACTTTTCACGAGCCCTGTCCCTGTAGGGCCGCGTATTGACAGTGAGGCGGTGGGTAGGATATACAGACACTAACCTCGTCCCCTCTGTCTCCATCGTCGATGTCCTGTAGCCGGACGGGTTTATGAACGCCGCCCTCATTGCCGTTCATCCGGCGCTATGCCCCATTGGAGGATACCGCTCATGTCCAGGATCGCATCGCCCGCCCGACGTTTCGGCCGGATTACGCCAACGCCTTCAAACGGCTATATCCGGGCGTCGGCCTGGCCGACTACGACAACGAGGCCTTCGACGCCGCCAACGTGCTGATTCAGGCTACCATGCAGGCCATCAAGGCCGGCCAACTCCACCCTGGCGCGGTGGACCGGGCCGGGCGCGAGGCCGTGGCCCGCAACATCGCCGCCATCCATCTCACCGGTGCAACCGGCCCGGTCAGCTTCGACCGCAACGGAGACACCTCGATCCACGCCGTCATCAGCGTCTTCAAGGTTGTCAACGGCGTCTGGACCTTCCAGCAGTACGCGCCGGGCTATGCCCCGCAGTAAGCGCACGCACTGAGAAGAGCAAGAAATCTGTCCGCTTCCCGCTTCCCCCGTGGCGGATGTGTTGGTCATGGCCCGACACCTCTGCCGCAATCGTCGCGGGTGGACTGCTCCCGCGCTCCCGATTATCGTCGCCGGATGCGCCGGACAGCGCCTACAAAGTCTTCGAGTGAGAGTTGCGCACCGACGCGCATCCTACGATGTATCCCCATGTCGCAGCCGTTCCAGCTCCGTCTCCAAATCGGTGACGCGCTGTCGCAGGGAGAGGTTGCGTTGTCGCAGGTCAGCGTTCTCTGTACCGACCTCGAACCAATAGGGCACGGGACGCCCGTCGGGATCGAAGGCGCGCAACAGGGGGCCGTCAATAGCGAATGAGACGGGTAGCGTCCGGCTATGATAACGGCCATCGGTCTCCGGCTGCCACGACGCCATCGCATCCTCGCGGCGCTGCCAGGCACGGATGTGGCGCGTGAGGAACCCGTTGTGGGGATCGAACACCAGATACTCGGGGACCCGCATGATGGAAAGAAAACCGAACGCCTTGCCCGCCTGCCTCTTGCCACGCCGCGTGCGTTCCAGGCTCACGTCATACTGCCAGGTCGAGGCGCTGGCGACCTCGATCGCCAGCGACGGCGGTCCGTCCGCGCGCACATCAATGTACTCGCGGTCCGCTGGTCCCAGGCGGGGATGGATCGAGACATCGGGACAGGGGCGCCACTCCGTCGTGTCGGGTTTCTCGGCTATCACCGTGAGTTGGTCGCCCACGTGCCAGGACCAGCCGCGCTCCCTGGCAAGCATTTTCAGCGATGTGGAGAGGGCGCGAATCGCGTTCTGATGCCAATCCGCTCCCACTACATCGTCCTCCAGATCGTCGTGTAGCCAACCGTAGTCGAGCACGTCCCGCGTGCCAGCACTCATGATACCCTCCCGCCCGCCTGCCCGCGTCGTTCCTGCCTCCAGTATACGATGACGGTGGGACGAGCAGAGAACGAACCGAGCGATGCCATGGCGGTTCGCCGCGCGCATGCGGTACTGTACTGGTAGGAGGAACCACGGGGGTTGAGCGTCACAGGCCGCCGTTGGCGCGACCCTGAAAGCTCAAGCGCAACCACAATCGCGGTAAACATCCGTTGCCACAGGCCACAAACAAGGGAGGATGCGATGAACGCTCCGGCGATCGAGCGGGGCTGGACGGTGTATACCGAGGACAACAAACGGGTCGGCGATGTCGTGGAGGTGCACGGGCACTACATGCTGGTCAGCCGCGGGCTGCTCGTGGTGCGCGATATCTACGTGCCGCGCTACGCCGTGGCCTCGGTGGAGGAGCGCAAGGTGCGCCTCTCCATCACCGACGAGCGGCTGCGGCGCATGGACTGGACCGCGCCACCGCCGCCGCCGCCCCTCCGGCCCGATAGTACGGCTCCCATGATCATGCCGTCGCCCGCGTCGTCGGCCTTGCCCGATGGGGATGCGGACGACGGCACGACGACGACAATGGACACGCTGCCCATCTCCCCACCAGAGGAGCAGATCGCGTCGCCGTTCGACGATGTCTTCGCGCCGGGCTACGACGGATTCGATGGAGCGACGTTTCAACCCGATCTGGACGACTACGAGGATATGGGCATCCTGCTGGGCAACCAGGTGGAGGTGGACGGCGAGGCCTACCTGACAGTGCAGCAGATCGGCAGCGGCCCGGCCGTCGTCTTCGTGCATGGCTGGGGCTTCGACCGCCGCGTGTGGGAGTACCTGACGCTCGACCTGCCGCGCGATGTCACGATGGTGACGTACGACGGGCGCGGCTACGGCCGCTCCTCGGCGCCCTGGCGGGGCTACGACGTGGCCCGCGCCAGCCGTGACCTGCGCGTGCTGCTACGCACGTTGGACCTGCGGGATGCCACCCTCGTTGGTGTCGACACGGGCGCCGCGGCGGCCCTGCACTATATCCAGCACGGCGGACGGCGCGCCGGGCGGTTAGTCTTGATCGCGCTGGCCCTGCCGCCCGCGCCGTCGATGCCGCCCGAGGAACCAACGGCTGTTCCAGAGGCGGACATGACGCTGCTAGCGGAGGCGGGAACAACGCCAGCGGAGACGGACGCGGACATGACGCCGCCAGCGGAGACGGACGCCGAAATGACCACAACACCGCCGACGCGGGGCGCCGACCACATTCTGACCGACGCTATCATGCCGGGCACGGACGTGGCAGCGCCTGACGGATCGCAATCCATGGACGCCGAGGACGCGAACACACCCGAGGACAGGGCGGGGACGACGGATGGGGACGAGGACCCGGCAGCGCCCTCCGCCGTCGAGATACTACCGGAACCGCTACGCGCCTGGGCGCAGGACCTGCGGCGCGACCGCCCGCTGCTGGCGGGGCGCCTGGCGGCGCTCTGGGCGCCGGCGGCGTCGCCGCAGATGCAGGAGTGGCTGCGCGAGGGCTTCATGGCCGCCGCGCCCTACGCGCTGCTGCACGGGCTGGATACGCTGGCGCTGGCGGACTATTCCCTGTCCTTCGCCGGTGTCGAGGCGCCCATACTCGTGCTGCACGGTACGGACGACCCGGTGGCGCCGCTGGCGCGGGTGCAGGCGGCCCTGGAGGCGGCGGAGAACCCCAAGGCGCGCCTGGTGGTCCTGGATACCCCCGGCCACCTGCCCATGCTCACCGATCCCGAGCGCGTCGCCGCGGAGATACGGCGAGTGATTAGTGGTTAGTGGTTAGTGGTTAGTGACGAGTGAGGTGGGGTTAGGGGTGTGGGGCTAGCTTGGCGCGAAGGGCGCGTAACATGCGCTGGCACTCGTTCAGCAACTGAGCTGCTTCGACGGTTTGCTCGGCCGTGACAAAGCCGAGCGCGATGGACAGCAGCAACTGGGTGTCGACCTCGTCCAGGGAGCCTTCGGCGTAGGACAGGAAGACGAGGAACTCACCGGTCGTACGTCGCGCCTGCCCTTCGGCGATGTTCGACGGCACGGATACGGCGGCGCGCCGAACCTGAGAGACGAGGCCGTAGACCTCTTCTTTGGGAAGCGGGCACTCAACGTATAGACGACCTTGGCCAGTTCCATCGACTTCTGCCACACGATGAGTTCCCGGTAATTCGTAATCGTCATCCACACCTCCTCCTAACTTACTCATCCCGCCTCACTCGTCCCTAACTACTCGTCGCTCTCGTCCCACCTCACTAACCACTAGTCACTGGGAAAGCTCTGCTTTCCCACGCCTCCATGCCGCCGGCGGCGCTGGCAACATCGGAGCGGCCGTGCTGCTGGGCGAAGCGCGCGGCCATATCGCTGCGTCCGCCCAGGTGGCAGATGAAGACGATGGGGCGGGATGGGTCGAGCTCGCCCAGGCGGCGCGGCAACTCGCCAAGCGGGATGTGCGTGGCCTGCCCGATATGGCCCTGCGCCCACTCCCAGTCCTCGCGCACGTCGACGACCTGCGCCGGTTCGCCGGCGGCTAACCGCGCGTGCAGCGCGTCGACGTCGATCTGTGGGGCGCCGTCATGTGGACCCGCGCCGGGGATATGCATGGCCATGGTTACTCCTCCTCCTCGTCGTCGGCGCGAACGCGCCGCGGTGGGTTGACGTAGCCCTCCAGGGGCAAGGGTCGATGCTCGAAGTAGGTGTCGAGGGCGATAGTGGTGCGGGTACGCTCGACGCCGAGGGTGCCGCGGATGCGCTCGAGCAAGCTCTCCAGCTCCTGGGTCGTGCCGGTGCGCACTTTGAGCATCAGGCTGTCGGAGCCGGCGATGCTATAGCAATCCTCGAGCTCGGGTAGCCGTGCCAGCCGCGGCACGATATCGGCGGAGGCGGCGCGCGTGGCGATGCTCACGAACGCGGTCACGCCGCGTCCGAGCCGCGTGGGGTCGAGGCGCGCGCCGTAGCCGTTGATGACGCCGTCGCGCTCCATGCGCTTGACGCGCTCGAAGACGGACGACGCCGCCAGGTGCACCCGGGCGCCGATCTCGGCATAGCCGGCTCGATCGTCGCGCTGCAAGACTTCCAGGATGGCGCGGTCTTTGTCGTCCATGTATAAGCCTTTAGCTATTAGCCGTTAGTAATTAGCCATTAGCTATTAGTAGTTAGCCATTAGCCGTATCGTGATTGTGCATGAGGGTGATAGCCCGCGGCATGGTTGGCGGTCCGCCAGCGAGATAACTTGATCGACGGGTTGAAAGGCTAACGGCTAATTACTAAGGGCTAACAGCTAATAGCTAACATGGTACAGCGGATTCAGGTACAGTTGGGGATAGATGGCCCGCGGCATGCTGGCAGCAGTATATCCTTCTAGAGGGGTAGAGCACGACAGCCGCCGACGTGTCGTCCACTAGCCCACCAGTACCGGGGCAACAGGGGCAACCTCCGTAGGGGGGCACGCATGCAGCAATGGCACAAGAAATAGACTTACCGCTATTAGTCAGCGCGGCGCTGGGCAAAACGGCCGTGCCGCTCTACCTGGACCGTCTGAGTGGGCAGTTGCTGGGCATCGCCGAGGTGGAGGCGCAATGTGGCAGCGCGGTGGCGGTGCAGGAGCGCTACGTGCGCGTGCCTCCGGTCAAGATGCGCCTGCGCCTCGACGACGCCCGCGATTTTGCCACGACGCTGACCGATCCCGTGCTGCGCACCCGCTTCGAGACGTTGTTGCGCGGCCCGCGCGCCGCCTGGGCGTTCGAGCGCGAGATCGCCCGTCAGTCCATGATAGCGCGCGCCTGGCGCTCCTGGGAATATGCCTGTACGCTCGCCCGTATGCTCGGATGGATGGGGCGCCTCGGCCTGCCCTTCCCCTATCCCAATTCCGCCTCGGAGTAACCCCTACTTGACAGCGGTCCCTCAATCGTGTTACAAGTTGCCATAAGCACGTTTACCTGCGGCGGGTCACGACCGTGCGAGGTTGCAGCGGCCGGCCCGGCGCGGGACATCACCGAGATAAAACGTGTCATCAATCTCAAAGGAGGACAACGATGGCAGGCGTGCGTCTGGAGCATATTTTCAAGCGGTACACCGACTCGATCGCCGTCAACGACGTTAATTTCGACATCATGGACCGCGAGTTCCTGGTCTTGCTGGGTCCCTCGGGCTGCGGCAAGAGCACCACACTCCGCCTCATCGCGGGGCTGGAGGAGCTGAGCGAGGGCAACATCTATATCGGCGACCGCGTGGTCAACGATGTGCCCCCCAAGGATCGCGACATCGCCATGGTTTTCCAGAGCTACGCGCTCTACCCCCACATGAGCGTGTACGACAACCTGGCCTTCGGCCTCAAGCTGCGCAAGACCCCCAAGTCGCAGATCGAGGAGCGCGTGCGCTCCGCGGCCGAGACCCTTGGCATCGGCCAGCTGCTGCAGCGCAAGCCGCGCCAACTCTCTGGCGGTCAGCGCCAGCGCGTGGCCCTGGGCCGCGCCATCGTGCGCGAGCCGCAGGTGTTCCTGATGGACGAGCCGCTGTCCAACCTCGACGCCAAGCTGCGCGTGCAGACGCGCGCCGAGCTGAGCAAGCTGCATCAGCGTCTGCAGACGACCATCGTCTACGTCACGCACGACCAGACCGAGGCCATGACGATGGGCTCGCGCATCGCCGTGATGCGCGACGGCCTGCTCCAGCAATTGGGCGCGCCCACGGACGTGTACGACCACCCCACCAATGTATTCGTGGCTGGCTTCATCGGTACCCCCTCGATGAACTTCTTCCGCTCCGAATTGCGCGCCGAAGGCGACATGCTCTACGCCGACGCGGGCTCCTTCCGTATCACGCTGCCGGTGGAGAAGCGCGGCACCCTGGCCGCGAACGCGCAGCGTCAGGTCATCATGGGCATTCGCCCCGAAGACATCTACGAGTCCAACGAACTGCCGGATGCGCAACGCTCCGGCAATGTGTCCACCATGCCGGTCGAGGTGGTCGAGCGCATGGGCAACGAGACGCTGGTCTACCTGCTGGCCGGGCAGACGCCGGCCGTCGCCCGTCTCGACGCCCGTACCCCGGTCGAGGCCGGTAAGCCCATCGAGGTCGCCTTCGACGCCAACCGCGTCCACCTCTTCGACCCCGACACGGAGCAGACGCTCCTCGCCTCATAGTAGTTAGTCATTAGTCGTTAGTAGTTAGAAGGGACGCGCCTTTCTAACTACTAACGACTAATGACTAACTACCTATAGCTCGATGTCCTGCACCTGCTCCAGGAAGCGCGCCAGCAGCGTGTAGGAGGCCTCCAGATCCGCCGTACTGACCGTTTCGTTGACCGTGTGCACGTAGCGGGTCGGGATGGACAGCGTGAAGCTGGCGACGCCCGCGCGGACGCGCTGGATGCCGCCGGCATCGGTCCCGCCCGCCGGCAGGATCTCCATTTGATGGGCGATACCCTCTCGCTCGGCGATGGCGCGGAACGCCTCCACGAGGCGCGGATCGCAGATCAACGAGCCGTCCATGACCTTGATCGCCGTCCCCCCGCCCAGCTTTGTGATGGCATCGGCCGGCTTGGTACCCGGAATGTCCATGGCCAGGGTGCCGTCAATGGCCACGGCCACGTCGGGCTCCACGGCGAAACCAGCGGGCGTGGCCCCGCGCAGGCCAACCTCCTCTTGCACGGTGGCCACGGCGACCACCTCGGACACGTGGGCCTGCAGGTGGCGGACCGCCTCGATCATCACGAACAGCCCGGCGCGGTCGTCCATGGCCTTGCTGGTCACGACATCGCCCATCTGTACCGTGTCCCGGCTCAATGTCACCATATCCCCCACGCGCACGCGCTGCGCGACCGTCTCCGCCGGCAGGCCCAGGTCCACGAAGTATTCGGCCAGGGCCGGCACGGCGGGCTTCTCCCCCGCGAGCAGATGGGTGGGCTTGGCCTCCGCGCCAATCACGCCCGGCAGCACGCCCTCGCGCGCATGGACATCCACGCGCTGGGCGAAGAGCGCGCGGGCATCGAAGCCGCCCACGGGGTGGACGCGCACAAACCCGTCATCTTCGACGTAGCGCACCAGGAAGCCGATCTCATCCATGTGCGCGGCCAGCATCACGCGTGGGCCGCCCTGCCCGCGCTTGGTCGCGATGACGTTGCCCAGCGCGTCGGTCCGCACCTCGTCGACGAGCGGTCCCAACTCCTCAACCACGACGCGCGCCACCGCGTCCTCGCGCGACGCAATCCCCGGCGCCTGGCAGAGCCGGCGCAGCAGGTCGATATTGATGGCCATGACGATACTCTCTCCTCACCCTTCGTTCTTGCCGTCCGACCGCTATAGAGACGCGGCCGCACGGTCTATCTTAGTCGACAATAGCGCGTGACGCAATAGACGTGCCGTCACACAACCGTACCCACACCCCTACTCCTGACGCCCTCGCGTCACGGCGTGTACATAGCTGCGCGCCTACAAATAATCAGCGCGGCGACGTGGCCGGGAGGCTCCCAGGGCGATCTTTTGCAAGCCCTGGCCCCGACATGGTCGATGGCTACTCGACGTTGCCTCCGTAGCCCCGAGGGCGCATGCCGCGTTTGCGGACGGGACGCAAGCTGGTAGTCTGAGGAGGTTGGCATCCGTCCATACACACCCGATCAGTCATGTGTCTGGTCCGAGACCCGGTTGTTGATGTTAACAGGAACGCCAACGCCAGCCGCCGTGGCGTTCGACCGCGGCAGGCTGATCTTTGTACAGGGGCGTGAGCGGAGGCGCCGTTTGCGCCCGCGAATCGTAAGCGAGGAATACGATGCCCAAAGCAACATGGAACGGAACCGTTTTAGCCGAGGCGCCGTCCGAGGAGATCGAATTGGTGGAGGGAAACATCTACTTCCCGCCCGAGTCCGTCAAGCGCGACTACATGCGCGAGAACTCCCGGCACACCACGTGCCCCTGGAAGGGCGAGGCCAGCTACTACGATGTCGTCGTCGACGGCGAGGTCAACGAGGGCGCGGCATGGTACTATCCCGCGCCCAAGGACGCCGCCAAGGAGATCAAGGACCACGTC